>Ga0169931_10008680_pt1 | contig 14779 bp, 7 predicted proteins | sample Kivu_15m_20L_FD_129675 | JGI IMG/M metagenome (GOLD analysis project Ga0169931, IMG submission 129675) | Freshwater microbial communities from Lake Kivu, Western Province, Rwanda to study Microbial Dark Matter (Phase II) - Kivu_15m_20L... | ecosystem: Environmental > Aquatic > Freshwater > Lake ...
AGCGGGTGGCGGCCAGCGGCCGCGGCGATCAGCGCGGCGTCTGGGGGAACTTCAGGTACGGCAGGCGCACGCCCTGGAACGAGAAGTTGTCGATGCGCAGCTCCGGCGGCGGCTCGAAGCCGCGGCCGCCGTCGGCGGCGATCAGGTCGTTCTGCTCGACGCCGTCGCCGGACACGCCGAGCGCGCCGACGAGTACGCCGTTCTTGTAGAGCGGCACCGAGCCGGGGAAGAACGTCAGGCCGTTCTGGTAGCCGGGGTCGGGCGGCGCATTGCCCCAGCGATCCGTCTGCGCCGGCAGCTCGTTGTTGTTCGACAGCGTGAACAGCGGCCCCGGCGGGTTCTCGTCGATGCCCGGCGGGAAGAACGGCTGCGACAAGAAGCCGAGCGTGCGCGTCGTCAGTGCGACGCCACGCGGATCGGACGTCGGGAAGCCCGGCCACGTGTCGCCGTTGGCGAACGCGCTGGTCGGGAGGCTGCTCGGCAGGCAGTAGTAGACGACCGAACGGGCCTTCGCCGGCACGACGTCGACGGCGTCGCAGAGCGTGTCCTCCATGCGGAAGTGCGAGAGGATCAGGCCGCGCGTGTCGACGATCGTCGCGATGACCTTGGCCGGGCTGCCGAGCGGTAGGCGGACCTGCGCGCGGGTGATGTTCGCACTCGCGATGACCTGATCGCGGATCTGCTCGACGTCGTCGAGCGTCAACGCCGTGGTCCCGGGGTTGGCGATCACGTCCAGTTGGTTCTGGCCGTAGCGCGCAGCGCGCGGGCCGATCAGGTCGCCGAACGGATCGACGCGGCCGTCGATCGTGCCCGACTTGAACACCAGCGCGGGTGGGCCGGCATTGAAGCCGGCCGGGCGCGTCGTCTGCTGCACGTAGGGCAGCAGGATGCCGACGATCGTGATGGCGCCTTCGGGCGGGATCGCCAGGAAGAAGTTCGGGTCGCCGACGCCGCCGGAACCACTCGCCGCAGAGATCGCCGCGAACTCGGCGGCGGCGACGTTCGGCGCGCTGTTCGCGTTCTCGCGCACGAACACACCGACGCCACCGACGAGGCGCAGCTGGCCGGAGAGGTTGGCCTTGAACAGCGGAACCGCGCCGGGCAGCAGCGTGATGCCCGGGCTCGGGAACGACGGCCCCGGGGCGGCCGGGAAGACCGTGTTGCCATTGAAGTTGCGCGACGGGCGGAACTCGAAGCCCGGGTTGAACGCGGTCGGCGGCACCGTCAGGTTGGTGGCGATATCCGCCCCACGGTTGGTCGAGTTGATCTGCCAGAGCGGCCCCTGCGGCGTGCCGACGATGCCCGTGGTCGTGCGCCTCGGCGCCACGACGCTGTTGACGTCGCGGCCGGGCCCACCACCGGCGCTGACCGGCACGATCGAGGCGAGGAAGGTGTCGCTGAACGTCGGCGGGAAGTGGAACGTGCCGAGCGTCTCGACCGTGCGCGACGACAGCGGCGCCTGGCTGTTCGAGAAGTAGGCGGTCGTGCGCGCGAGACTGACGGCGATGTTCAGCTCGTCCTGCACGACGTTGGTCGAGTTGGCGACTCCGAGGATCTCGCCAGTGCGGTCCACGACGGCGACGTGCACGAACGGCGAGTCGAGCGCGGCCATCGCGCGGTCGAGGATCAGGTCGACTTCGGCTGCGGTCAGCGGGTCCGGCGTGCTGAACGTGATCTCGATCGGCCGCGAGGTGCCGGAGGCGTTGCCGCACGAACCGAGCGACACCCCGACGGCCAGCAGTGCTGCACCGACGGCAGCGAACGTGAGACGACGACGAGTGAGGTGCATGGCTACCAGGTCGTGATGACGTTGGTGAAGACGGTGTAGCGGGTCGTGTCCGAGTCGTAGATGCGCGCGAAGCCGTCGTCGGGCAACAGCGCGCTCGCACCGAACTGCAGGACCACGTTGTTGGTCAGGAACGGCCGGTATTGCGTGCCGAAGAAGAACTCGGTGCCGATGTTCTTGCTGATGTCGGCGGCCTGCAGCAGGAACTCGAGCGAGTCGGTGCGGTCGAAGCGCAGGTAGGTGAAGCCCACCTGGCCGCGCCACTTCGGCGTCAGTTCCGCGTCGAGCGCAGCGCCGAGCAGCAGCACCCCAGGGTTGACGAAGTTCGACTGGCCCTGCGTCTTCGACGTGCGCAGGTCGGCGAGCGGACTGCCGGGCGTCGTCAGGTTGGTGTTGACGAACTTCAGGCCCTGCGTGTTCCAGAACGAGAAGCCGCCGCCGCCGAAGTTCGGGTTGTCGACGATCGCCGAGAAGCCGTTGGCGTCGCCGTCGCGCGGGTCGCCGTCGCCCGACGCCCACAGGAAGAACGCGCGCGGCCGCAGCCAGTCGAAGTCGTACGACACCTCGGCGGCGAGCAGGCGCGCGTCGATGTCGACCGAACGCGCGGCGATCGCATTCTGCTGCTCGCGGCCGAACACCTGGTAGGCCGCGTGCGTGATGTTCCAGCGGCCGAAGTGGCCTTCACCGGCCCAGCCGAAGTAGTAGGCGTCGAGCTCGTTCGACCGGAAGTTGCCGATCGGTGCCGGCGCCAGCAGGAAGCCGTTGTCGTCGAACTCGAGTGCTCTTCGATCGCGGTTCCAGTGGAACGACAGCGAGCTGGTGTAGCCGACCACCGGCCAGTCCTGGCGATAGACGTTCGCGATCAGCACGTTCTGGTCGCGATCCTCGTAGCGCACGAGGCCCGAGTTGCTGTCCTTGTCGAGCTGGTCGAAGAAGACCAGGTTGTATTGCCACTTGTTGTTGTCGGCGTTGCCGAAGAACCGCGCGCCGAGGTTGGTGTCCTCGAAGATGAAGCCGCGGAAGTCGCTGCGGAACGGCAGCACGCCGAGCTCGATGCTGGCGAAGTCGTAGCGCGCGTTCCAGTCGAACAGGTGGTACTCGAGGAAGGCCTCTTGCAGCGTGACGTCGCCGCGTTCGCGGGTGCTGCCCTGCTGCACGTCGATGACGACGACGCCGACTTCCTCGACGTCGAGCCGCGTGTAGTTGAACACCGGCGTGACGCGCAGTCGCCAGTCGACCGGCTTGAACGCCTGCTGGCCGCGGAACAGGTCGAACGACAAGGCGAGGTCGTTCTGCAGGAACGTCTGGTCGCCGTCGCCGAAGAAGCCCTGGCTCACCGGGCCGGGGCCGGTGATGCCCGACGGTGTCGGCACGTTGCGCTTGTCGAAGAAGAAGCGGTTCGTCGCGGTGAAGGCGAAGAACACGTCCTCGGTTCCGAACAGCGGGAAGTCGCCCTTCAGCGGGTTTTGCCGATACGGGTTCCAGGCGCTGCCCGGCTCGTTGACGACGTAGGGCGGCGGCTGCAGTCCGGCGATGGGCCAACCGGGGGCGAACCAGCGGGAGGGGAACGGTTCGAAGTCGCGGATCGTCGCCGGCCCTTGGTTCCCGGCACTGCCAGAAACCGGCGGCGACGGCGAATCCTGGGCGAGCGCCGATCCAGGCGGCAGCACCAACGTTCCCACGCCGACGATCAGCGGACAAACCCAGCGCGTCATGCGATCCTCATCGAGAGCGGTCGAGCGAGTGGGGCGGGATTGGAGCGGCCCGAACGATCAGTGGGAAGGACTTTGTGTACACGGCGAGCGCGCAGTTTGTGGCAGCGGCCCGTCGCATCCGCCGCAGGGACGATCTAGCATCGCGGGGCGCCACATGCCTCGCTTTCTCCTGCAGGTCAAGGAACTCGGCAAGGCGCCGAGGATCCTGCCGATCGCCGGCCCCATGCTGGTCGGCCGTTCGCGCCGCGCCGACGTCGTCGTCGACGACGAAGAAGTCGGTCGCGAGCAGTTCCGCCTCGTGCTCGACGGTCCTTCGCTCTGGATCGAAGGCATCGGCCAGACCAACCGCACGACCGTCGACGGCGGCAAGCTCGACGCCGGCCAACGCGCCCAACTGGTCGCCGGTGCGACGATCAAAGTCGGACGCTCGAGCTTCGTCGTGCAAGCCGGCGACGCCACCGAAGGCCCGCCGGCGCACCCTGGTGCACTCGACGCGACGCTGGTGGCACCGCGGCCCTCGCGCCCTGGCGACGCCCCCAAGCCCGAGGAACAGACCGGCGGCGGCAGCTCGCCGATGGGCACGATGCAGATGCTGCGGCCGGGCCAGGGTGGCAGCGATCGCGCCACGGTGCCGCCCAAGCCCGGCGCCCCGGAAAACGAGGACGCGGGCATGATGACGATGCCGCCGAAGGCCTACCGCCCTGGCCAGAAGCCCGGGGCGGAACCGCCGGCTCCGCCACCGCCAGCAGCGGCGAAGCCGCCGACCGCCGACCCCGGGCCCGACGACGCCAGCATGATGACGCTGCCGCCGAGGTCCTATCGGCCGGGCCAGGCACCGAACGCACCGCCGCCGCGGCCGACGCCGCCACCGCCGACGCCACAGGCGCCGATGCCACAGGCGCCGACGCCACAGCCGCCGACGCCACAGCCGCCGACGCCACAGCCGCCGACGCCACAGGCGGCCGCGAGCGTGCCACCCCCGCCTGCCGCCAATCCACCGCGCACCGGCGCCCCGAGACCCACCACGGTGCTGGTGCGTGCGACCGAGCTGCCGCCGATCGCCGCCGGCACCGGCTTGTCCTCGGCCGAACTGGAGGCGCGCTTGCATCGATCGCTGCCGCGGCTCGTCGTCAAGGGCGAAGGGCTCAAGCGCCGCATCCGCCTGATGAAGCTGCGCTCGCGGATCGGCCGCGCCGAGACCGCAGACGTGCTGCTGCCGCACGAGACCGTCAGCGAACAGCACGCCGAGCTGCAGTTCGACGGTGCCGCGTGGCACCTCGTCGACAGCGGCAGCGCCAACGGCACGCTGGTCGACGGGACGCTGCTGCGCGCGGCCAGCCAGCCGATCCAGCGCCACACGCTGCTCGGCTTCGGCAACCTGCGCGCGATCTTCCTGTGCAACGACCCGGCGACCAGCAAGGAGCAGCGCGTGCACGAACGCCGCGCCGTGCAGCACCTCGTCCAGCAAGGGCGCCTCGGCCGCGAGCTGGCGAAGCAGGCGCTGCAGCTGGTGCAGAAGGACCAGAGCCAGTCGTTGTGCGAAGTGCTGCTGATGGACACACCGATCGAAGCCGCCGACTGGCAGCTGGCGATCGCCGCGACCAAGGGCCAGCTCGGCTTCTTCGCGCGGCTGCGGCGTCTGTTCGCGCGCCGCAGCGCCCCGGACAACCCACCGGACGGCAGTGGCGGGGCCGGCCGATGAACCTCGGCATCTACCGCTCCTGGCACGCGGCCACGGCCGCGGTGGTCGTGCTGCTGCTGCTCGCCTGGCACCTCGCCGCCCCCGAGCCGTTCGGCAGCCGCAGCGACCGCAACGTGCTCTACCTGCTGACCACCGGCTGGGTGGCGTTCGCGGCCTACGTGGTGCTCGCGGCCTACGCCGCGCGCCGCGCCGCGCACCGCCTGCGGCTCAGCCCGGAGTTCGCCTGGAAGGTGCCGCTGCCGGCCCTCGAGCAGGCGCAGTCGGCGCTGCGCGAACTCGGCAATCGCGCGGCGCGGCGCGAGTTCACCGACAAGGCGACCCTGCGGCGCGAGGCCACTGCGATCGTGCGCCGCTTCGGCGTGCACAAGGTGCTGCGCGTCGACGTCGTGCCGGCGACGACGGGGCTCGGCGCGCTGACGCTGCGCACCGGCCCGCGCGAACCACTCGGCCGCCTCGCCAGCTGGCTGTCGGCGCACGTGTTCTACGGCTTCGCTGCGGCGATCGTCGTATGGTTGCACGGCGGTGGCCGCTGCGGCAGCACGATGGGCCTGTGGCTCAACGTGCTCAGCTACTTCGTCATCGGCAGCGGCCTGTTCGGCGCGCTGATGTGGACGTTCGGCCCGACCTGGCTGACGCGCGCCGAGCGCGAGCTGTCGATCGAAAAGGCGTTCGCGCTGCGCGAGCACTACCGCGAGAAGCTGGCGCAGGCGCGCGGCAAGCCGCAGCGCGAGGCCGAAGCGGCGGCGGCGGCGGTGGCCGACGCGCAGCGCGCCGCCGACGAAGCGGCCGCCGACGCACAACGCGACGAGCGCCCCGCCGCCGAGCTCGACGGGGCGCGCAAGAAGGCCGCCGAGAAGCAGGCCGAGTTCGCGCGCCTTTCGCGCTGGATCGCCGAGAGCCGCAGCGCAGCGCCGGCCGTGCCGAACGCGCAGGCGACCGCCGACGCGTTGCAGGAGAAGCTCGAAGCCGCCGAAGCCGCCGCCAAGAAGGCGGTGGCCGACAGCCAGCGCACGACGCGCACCGAGGCCGAGAAGGCCGCGCAGAAGAAGGCCGCGCAGAAGAAGGCCGACGACGTGCTGAAGGCGAAGAAGAAGTCCGACGAACTGCAGGCCGGGCTCGCGGCCGCGCAGGAACGCCTGCAGACCGACGTCGCCGTGCTCGCCGGCCAGTTCGAAGCGGTCGCGCGCGAAGCGGCGCGGCTCGGCCGGCTGCGCACGCTGCTGCGCGGCTGGCGCCTGTTGCACGTGCCGTGCTCGGTGCTGCTGCTCGGCCTCGTCGTCGTGCACGCGATCAGCATCCTCTACTACTGACCGAAGCCCTCCCGCCATGACCGCCGTTCCCACCGCCACGATCGACGCCCTGCTGGCGACGCGGCTGTTCGCCGACGTCGGCGAGGACTCGCTGGAGAACGTCCGCCGCGAAGCCGACATCGCCGCCGGCCGCATGGAGTGGCCGGAGCCGGGTGCAGCCCCCGGCAGCTGGCCGAGCACGCTCGGCGCGCGTGCTGGCTTCGTGCGCTTCCAACAGCTCGCCGCCGGCGAGTCCCTGGTCGCGCAGGGCGACCTGACGACCGAGTTCTTCGTCGTGCTGCAAGGTGCGGTCGAAGCGGTGCAGGCGCGCTCAGGGCGCGAGGTGTTCTGCCACAAGATCTACGGCCCTGGCGACTGGTTCGGCGAGATCAGCGCCCACAGCCACCACCCGGCCCTCGCCAGCTACCGCACGACGGCGCCGACGCTGGTCGCCGCCCTCGAAGCGCGCCTGTTCAGCAAGCTCTACGCCGAGGACGAGACGTTCCGCTCTCGCATCGACGAGTCGTACCGCAGCGACCTGCCGCTGCACCTGCGCGCGTCGTCGCTGTGCCGCGACCTCGACGACGCGGCGCTGGCGAGCCTGCAGCGCGCCGCCGAACTGGTCAGCGCCGACGACGGCAGCACGATCGCCCGGGCCGGCGAACCCGCCGACGCGGTGTTCCTGGTGCGCAGCGGCGCCATCGCCTGCACCGTCGCCACCGGCGGCGGCGGCGAGCGCACGCTGGCGTTCTACAAGGGCAACGCGACGTTCGGCGAACACGCGGTGACGACCACCGACGGCAAGTGGCCGGCCGACTACAAGGCGCTGATGCGCAGCACGCTGGTGAAGCTGCCGCGGCGCGCGTTCGAACAACTCGGCAGCAGCGCGCAGACGTCGCTGCTGCGCGCCGCCAACCGGCTGATCGGCCGCGACGAGGCCGCTGCCGCCAGCACCGGCAGCCCGAGCGAGGTCGGCAACCTGTCGCAGCTCGACGAACTGTTCGTCATGGTCGAGCGCGAGTCGGTGAAGGGCGGGCGCGCGCTGGTCATCGACCGGCAGAAGTGCGTGCGCTGCAACATGTGCGTCGAGTCGTGCGTCGCCGTGCACGACGACCACGAGCCGCGCCTCAGCAAGGTCGGTACACCGGTGGCGACCGACGAAGTGCTGGTCACCGCCTGTTATCACTGCGAGACGCCGCAGTGCATGCTGTCGTGCGACTACGCGGCGATCCGCCGCGACCCGCAAGGGCGCATCCGCTTCGAGTACGACAACTGCGTCGGCTGTGCCGGCTGCATCGACGGCTGCCCCTACGGCGTCATCCGCCTGGTCGAACCGAAGCCGACACCAACGCCGCCGCCGACGTTCCTGCAGAGCCTGCCGCTGGTCGGCCGCCTGTTCGGCGGCGGCACGCAGGCACCCACCGCCAACCCCGCAGCCCCCGCCGCGCCGGCCGCCGCCGACGAGACCCTGCGTTCGGCCGGGGCCGGCGGCAAGCTGACCGCGGTCGCCGGCAAGACCATCAAGTGCGACCTGTGCGCCGGGCTGCCGTTCGAAGCCTGCGTCTACAACTGCCCCACGACCGCGATCCTGCGCCGCGAGCCGCAGAGCCTGTTCGGCGGCACCCGAGGAGTCTGAGATGGGCAAGCCCACCATCGTCGTCGTCCAGAACGGCAACCCGGTCTACACCGGCCCCGGCCCGCTCGTCGTCGGCGGCCGCACCGGCGTCGACGTCGTCGTCGAAGACGTCGCCATCGCCGACCGCCACCTGCTGGTCGCCTTCGACGGCGTGTTCCAGCTGCGCGACCTCGGCTCCGTCACCGGCACCTGGCTCGACGGCAAGCCGGTGACGACCAATACACCGATCCGCGACGGCGCCACCATCGTGTTCGGCACCTCGGTGCTGCGCGCCAAGCTCGCTGCCGGCGACGACGGCCAGCAACTCGAACTCGAACTCGAGCCGCGCGCGTTCTGGTGGAAGAAGCCGGGCAAGGGCGCGTTCGACAACGACCCCGACGCGATGGTCCGGCGCGAGGTCTCTTTCGGCCGCTTCCCGGTGCTGCACACGAGCAACCGCATCGCCATCGTCGCCGCGACGGTGCTGGCGATCGCCGCGGTGTTCGTGTCCGCGGTCATGGACCCGCTCGCCGACCCGGGCCCGCTGCAGCCGTCGCACGCGCTGGTCTACGCCGCCGCTGCCGGCACCGCGGCGCCGGGCGACGTGCACGCGGGCCTCGACGCCTGCATCGCGGTCGCCAAGGAACAAGGATGTGCGGCCTGCCACGCGAGTGTCAGCGGCGTCATCGCCAGCAAGTGCCTGCAGTGCCACGGCGACCTCGCGGCGAAGGAGACATGGCGCCACCCCTACCTTGGCGACGGCGTACTCGGCAGTGCCCCCGGTGCCGACGAAGGACCAGCGTTCTGCGTGCGCTGCCACACCGACCACCAAGGCAACGCCGGCTACAAGGACGGCAGTGAAGCGCTGACCGGCGACTGTGCCGCGTGCCACGCCGACGGCGCGAACTTCGACCAGGCGGCGCTGCTCGCGAAGCTGCCGCCGATCGCCGTCGCCACGACGACGCGGCCGTTCGCCGACTACCGCTTCCCGCACGACGTGCACGTCGGCAAGGAGATCGCCTGCACGATCTGCCACCGCGCCGACGACGACGTGCGCACGCGCGCGCTGGCCGGCCTGCCCGACGACCCGCGCCGACAGGACTTCGTCGACGTGCCGTACGAGACGTGCGCGTCGTGCCACGTGCCCGGCAGCCCACCGCACCACATGACGGCGGCCGAGCAGCAGAAGGGCCGCGCCAGCGCCGAGCACCAGTGGCCGGTCGCGTGGCACGGTACCGACGACGCAGCCAGCCACTGCAAGGCCTGCCACGCCGAAGCGCAGCGCGACGGTCGCACCGTCGTCGGCCCCGAGTTCAAGCTGGTACAGCGGCCGCTGTTCACCGCCGAGCAGTACGCGGCCGAACGCGCGCGCTACACCTCGCCGGCACGCTTGCATACGGAGCAGTTCGCGGCGCACGCCGAAGGTCGCGAGTGCACGAGCTGCCACGTGACCGGCAGCGTGCGCGCCGACGAACCGCGGCCGGTGCGCACGTTCTGGCACGCGCTGCACGCGGCCGACGGCGCGCTGCAGCCAGCGACCGGCCGCGGCGGCGCGATCAGCACCGACCCGGTGGCCGGCTGCCTGTCGTGCCACGGCGACCTGCGCACGAGCAAGGCGCTGCAGCCGGCGAGTGCGGGCAGCTACCACTGGCCAGGCGATGCGGTGGCGCAGGAGCCGTGCGGCAAGTGCCACCGCGACGGCGACAGGACGCTGCCGCTGACCGCGGCGAAGACGATGCTGGCGGACGAGCGCCTGGCGAAGACGCCGACGATCGACTTCCCGCACGACGTGCACGTGCAGAGCGCCCTGTTCGGCGCCGCCGGTGGCAAGCTGGCCGAAGGCTGCTTCGCCTGCCACGCGTTCGCCGAGCCCGACGGCGGCGGGGCGTTCCGCGCGGTGCCGCGCACGCTGCCGGCCGCGCTCGACTGCCGGACCTGCCACGCGGGCCACGCGCACGTCGGCGGCAACAGTTGCCAGCAGTGCCACCCGGCCGACGCCGCCAGCAGCAACTCGTTCCTGCTCGCCGCCGCGGTGCCGCCGGGCACGCTGCTGCCGGGCCGGGCGGCGCCGGTGCCGGAACGGCCTAGCCGCAGCTGGCCGCGCAACGACACGTTCAACCACTGGTCGCCGGGTCACCGTGGCCCCGACCTGGCGTGCACGACCTGCCACGACACGAAGTCGTTCGCGACCGCGAAGACGATCGGCACCACGCCGGTGCCCGACGACGCGCACCCGTCGTGCCGCGAGTGCCACCTGAAGAAGCAGTTCCACTGGCGCTGAGCGACAACGCCGCCCGCCAGTGCATGCCTCGAATCCCGGCGATCGACGGCCTGCTGTCGCGATGCAACCGGTCGGCGGTGCAGCGCGGCCGCAGTCGTCCTGGCGAGTGACGCTATGCTCACCTCTCAGCGCCGGAGACCGACGGAGAGCAGCGGCCGCGTTCAGCCCTTGGCGCGATCGGTGCCGGGATAGCCCACCGCCGAGTTGCCGAAGCGCTGTCGCACTTCGCGCGACTCCGGCCGCGCGCGCAGCTGCTTGTCGGCGGGCGCCGCCATCGAACCGTTCACGGCCGCGGCCCATTCACCGACCGGCTTCCAGTGGCAACGCAGGCAGTCGGCCGGCTGCTTCGGGCCAGCACCGTGGAAGCGCGGCTTCTGCGTGCCGAACAAGTGGTCGCTGATCGGCAGGTCGACCGCCGCCATCGCCTCGTCCTTGTGGCACTCGCTGCACTTCGTGCCGAGCGGGTGGAACTGCGCGTCGGCGAAGCCGGCGAACACGTCCTGCGGCGCCTGGTAGCGCGCGTCGGCGACCGCCGCGGCGGAACCGCGGACCGGCGGCACCGCGGCGATCGCGCGCGCTGGGGCCGGGCCGGTCGGCGCATCGCGGTGGCACTTCGCACAGCTCTGCACCTCGTCGCCGAACAGGCGCTCGGCGCGCGAACCGCCTTCCACGTGGTCGTGGCACTGCGCACAGGCGAGCGCTTCGGGCCTGGTGCCGACGTCGACGCCGTCGGCCGCGAGCACGTGGCATTCGGTGCACGCCTGCTTGGCGGCGGTCACGTGCGGGCCGTGCGGGAACGCGACCACCTGCTTGCTCGCCGGCTGCGGAGCCGGGGCCGCGACCTCGGTGACGTTGCCGCCCCAGTGGCACTTCGTGCAGCTGGCCAGCGTGTAGGTGCGGAAGTCGCCGGGTGCCAGGCTCGGACCATCGGTGGCGACCGCCGACGACGGATGGCAACCGAGGCAGGTCGCGGCGGTGGCGTTCGCCGGCAGGTGCACATCGTGGCGGAACGTCTTCTGCTCGAGCCGCGTCGTCAGCTCCGGCACGCGCGCGCGATGGCACTCACGGCAGTCGGCGAGCGGGGCCCGGCCGTCGCGCTGCGCTTCGTCGATGCCGCGCGTGGTGATGTCCGGATGCGTGTTGGCCGGGAACACGAACGTGCGCCCGCTCCAGCGCTGCACCTCGACCTGCGGCCGCTGGTGCGCGAGGTCGCCGCCGCCGAACACGTGGCACGCGGTGCAGGCGCGCCAGCCGGCACCGTCGGCGGCAGCGGGACCACTCGAGCTGTGCAGCGGCGCCTGCTTCGTCTCGCCGGTCGCCCAACCGGGCACGGCGTGGCACGTCTGGCAGCCGAGGTAGGTCTCCTTCGAACGTTCCGAACCGAACGGGAAGTCGCGCTCGGCGAGGCCGCCCGGCACCGGCACGTAGGTGTGGCACGCCGAGCAGCCCTTCTCGATCGCCTCGTAGGCATCGGCCGAGCAGACGCCGGCCTTCTTCGTGCCCGGCTTGCGCCCGGCCTGCCAGCCGTAGTGGTCGCGGTGCGCGAACGTGCCGAGTGCCGCGAGCTCGCGCGGCTTCTTGCCGGCCGGCGGTGCTTTGGCCGCACCGGTGCCGGCGGCATCGCGCACGTGGCACTGCTTGCAGGCTGCGACCTCAATCGCGCCGGTGCCGACCTCGACCGCCGACGCATCCGGGATGTTGGTGTGGCACTCGGCGCAGGCGATCGCCAGGTGGTCGCCGTGGTGGAAGTCGCCGCCGATCGGCAGCGGCGTCGTGTTGAGGCCGCCGGTCGGGCCGGCGAACACCGTGGTCAGCGTCGTCGCATAGGCAGTCGCATCGGGAGGCCGCTTGAACACCGACACGCCGAGTTCGGCGGCGACTTCCGCGTTCTCGAGGTCGGCGGCGAACCAGCGGAACTTGCCCACGGTGCCGGCATCGACGCGCCCCGCCTCGTGGCACGGCGCACAGCTGCCAGGGCCGGTGACGATGCGCAGGTTCTCGGCCCCGAACTCGGCGTCCTTCGGCAGATGGCACTGCCGGCACTCGAGCATGCCGTGCGTGTGGTGGCGGAACGCGTCGCGCGTGCGGGTGCGGTGGCCGGCGAGGTCGTTCTCGAAGTCCTTGCTGGCCTTCACCGCCAGCTGGCCCTGGCCGTGGCACGGCGCGCACTCGCGCTGCGGCGTGCTGACCGCCTCCGTCGCACTGAAGCGATGGCAACCGCGGCAGTCGCGCCACGTCTCGGCGTCGCCTTCGAACCAGACGCTCGGCACGTGTTCGCGGTGGCTGAACGCGCGTTCGCGCGGTTCCTGCGGCAGGGCGTCGGTCGCCGACGCCGTGCCACCGAGGTTGACGCCGAGCGTGGCGGCGAGCCAGACGACTCCGAGGACGAGCGCGCGCAGCACCATGTCACCCGTCCGTCTTGCCGTTCGGCTGGATCTTCACTGCGCCCTTCACCACCGCCTGGCAGGCGAGGCGGCACTTCGCTTCGTCGAGCTTGCCGCCGAGCTTCTTGTTGATCTTCTTGATGGTGTTCTTCTCCTTCGACGAGGCGTCGCTGAGGTTCGCCATGCCGTCGAGGATCGTCACCACGCACTTGCCGCAGCTGCCGCCGCTGTCGCTCGGCTCCTCCGGGTTCCAGCACTCCCACAGCGTCTGGCACTTGCCGCCGATGCTGCCCGAGTCGTCGGTGGCGGCACCCGCTTCGGCGAGGTAGCTCGCCATCGGCTTGTCGCTGCCGGCCGCGACCTTGCTGCCGTCGGCGAACAGGATCGCCGGCTCCCCGCTCGGCGCAGCCGCCGGTGCGGGCTTGGCGGCCGGAGCGGCGGCGGGTGCGGGCGCTGCCGCGGGAGCGGGTGCCGCAGCAGCGGCGGGCTTCGCCGGAGCGGCGAAGGCGCTGCGCTGCATGGTCTGCGTCTGATGCACGGCCGCCACCGGTGCGGGCCTCGGCATGCTGCCGGAGCCGCTGCCGACGACGACTTCGCTGCGCATGTCGACGAAGCGGAAGCGCTGCTCGCCCATCCACACTTCGTCGCCTTCGTTCAGGCGGATCGAGCCGCGCAGTTCGAGGAACGTGCCGTTGCGGCTGGTGTCGCGGATGCGCGCGACGCCGCCGGCGTCGGTCGCCGAGATGTGGCTGCGCGACAGCGCGTAGTCGCGCGGATCGAGGTCGTCGCGGCCGATGCTGCGTTCTTCGCGCGCCAGCGGCAGCTGCCGGGCGACCTTGCCCTGCGCGTCGAGCCGCGCCAGCACCACCTTGCCTTCGAGGACGTCGACGCGCAGCCGCTGCCGGCCGACGACGACGACGGTGCCGGGCTGCAGCGTGCGTTCGGCGCTGATGCGCACGTAGCACTCGCCGCCATACGGCTGGTTGGTGACGTAGCACTCCTCGCCGTCGATGCGGAACGCGGCGTGCTGGTCCTGCAGCAGCGCGTCGCCGCTGACGACGACGCGGCCCTGCGCGCGGCCGACGACGCTGTCGCCGACGGGGAAGAAGTGGTCGGTCTTGGTCGGGTTCTCGCCCGGACCGATGTGCACGAACGCAGCCCCCATCTGCGGCAGCGCTGGCGCTGCCTCGACCGGGGCGGCAACCGGAGCCTTCGGCGCCGGCGGCGGCACCGTCTGGCTCTGCTTGACCAGCTGCTCGCGGATCGCCTCGTCGGAGACGCCCTGCTTGCCGCGCTTCCACACCGTCTCGGCGATGGCGACGCCTTCGATCATCGCCCGCTTGAAGCAGGTGTCGCTCTCCTTGACCGTCGACTGCAGCGCGTCGGGACGGAAGTCGGAGGTCTCGATGTAGGCCGGGTGCAGCAGGCCGCCGGCCAGGAACACCTGCTTCACCTGCGACTCGCGCAGCGGATTGACCGCGAGGCGCTTCTTCGCCGGCGCGTCGGCCGCGGTGAACTCCTTGATGCCGATCGACGACAGCAGATCGACGGGGCGTTCGCTGCCGATCAGCGCCAGCACCTGCTTCTTCTCGAACTCGTAGCACACGAGCTCCGGCGGCTGGTTCGCCTGCTCGACGCGCTTGGTCTTGACGGCGACGAGCTCCTTGCCCTTCTCGTCCTTGAACACCGCCAGCGGCTCGCTGAGCGGCAGGTAGCGGATGTTGCCCTGCGTCCAGGCCTCGTAGAACTTCGCCGCGAGCGCCTTGCCTTGTGCCACCTTCGGCATGCCGCGGCCGCGGTAGCACCAGAACACGTCGCTGTTGTCCTTCGCGGCGACCTTGCTGAGCGCGATCGTCACCACTGCTTCGGCCGCCGACATGCCGCCGCCGACGACGCACGCCGGCGCGCCGACGAACTCGTTCGAGTCGCCGAGCTTGTAGCGGATGCCGAGGCCGTCGCCCATCAGGCGCACCTTGGTCGGCGAACCGCTGCCGAGCGCCAGCAGGA
>Ga0169931_10008681_pt1 | contig 14778 bp, 13 predicted proteins | sample Kivu_15m_20L_FD_129675 | JGI IMG/M metagenome (GOLD analysis project Ga0169931, IMG submission 129675) | Freshwater microbial communities from Lake Kivu, Western Province, Rwanda to study Microbial Dark Matter (Phase II) - Kivu_15m_20L... | ecosystem: Environmental > Aquatic > Freshwater > Lake...
ATCCAAGGTGAACCGACTGCGACGCACAGAAATTCGCGTCCCATTTTTTCCGCAGCCACCAGCGCTAAATGGCCGCCGTGACTTCCACCTACTACTCCCACGCGATTGGGATCGATTTTCGCAAGTGTCTTGGCAAACCGGATACCGGCGACAACATCGTCTTGTTCCATACCGAATAAGGCTCCATTGCCTGCGCGATAACTGATGGCAAGGATCGCCCAAGGTTGCTCATTAAAGGCGGTAATCGTGGGCGAGAGATTATTGGGAGCAGCCATGGTGCGTATGTAGCCGAAATCGCGATTCCCTTGACCTCCGTGGATGGTAATCAGAACAGGAAACGGCCCTTGTTCATCTGGCATGGAGAGGACGCAGGGAATCATTTTCCCATCGCTCGAGGAATACTGCATTTCGGTTATGATTCGGTTGCCCATTCGCTCCGGTTTGTTCGACGGCGTCATCGCACCCGGTTTATTTTGCATCTGCTTCATTTTTTCGCGCACAGCCCGACGTTCATTATCATCGATCTGACCATCGCCATCAGTATCGAAGCGTTGAACGAGCGATTTATCTGCGGCACCTCCTCGAACTGGAGTGTCCTGTGCCATAGCGTGAAATTCTAGTAGCGATAGGCTAGCCCAATAGATCAGGCAGCGAATAACGAACCGCATAACTTCTCCTCCCCAAGTGTTTGCATATTTTGGATACTGCCAGCCAATCTCGGCCGTTCCTGGAAGCGTTTGCTTTCACCGTAGAAAGAAGGCTGCTGATCCAAGTAAGGCATGTAGGACTCAGTGAATTTATTTCACATCCTCCGAAGTTCCGTTGATTTCTGCCGTTTGGGGTGATCGCATTTTCAGCAAAAAGGCTTTAAGTAGTTCAAGGCGATCCCCAAATCTAGATCCTTGCTCCAATACATTCGCATCTTCTACCAAGTGTGTCCGCACATCATAGAAAGCAGTTTCATGTTGCTGAATCTTGTCCAGAGAGAAGCTGATAACCGCGACGAGGCGATCTTCATTGAGCCTCTCCAGCGTCACACGACGGACCAAATGCAACCGTGCATCGATTTCAATCTCAACCGTACCATATTTTGCATTACTTATTCTGGCGATTGGCTTGGCGATAATCGTGTGAATGCCATTTTTGTTCTCCGCATATTCAAGTTGGTAATCTTGAAGCAGAGATTCGAGTAATGTTGTCATATCGAGGGTGCGAAGATCGCATAATTCCTGTAAAGCGTCTGGTACTCGATCCGCTTCAAAGACCGCAGCGGATTTTCCCGCGATCGTGAACCAAACCGTGCCTTGCTGATCTCGACCCCAGACCAACATATCGTCTGATAGATCAAAGATCTGCACAAAACTGTTGCCGCGCACCCAGAGTTTCGAATCAGTAGGAAACATCCTTCCCTTCAATCGATTTCGCCGAATTCGCCCTTCTCCCTCGACTTTGACGATATAGCAACGATCGATGGTGGAGCGGTATTCAGCGAGCGTTTTTCGGACCAAGCCTGCAGGACCGGCAAAAACGTTTGGTAAAAAAAATATCGATATCAAAGACAAGCATACCGCTGTCGCGAAGGATGCCCACAACCATGGCGGTAGTATCGCGCGTCGCGCACGGACCAAAGGTCTATCAGCAGGTTGATCGGTGATAGAAATATCCAGCAGATCGCCTCGCTCCGGCGCAGTACACAGAGAAGATTTGGCAAGCATTGCGTGCAGCAACGCTCGATCGCTGAAAAAAGCCAATGCCTCCGGAAGAGCCTCAAGTTGTTCCTTGAGCAGAGCTTCCTCCTCCTGGGATAAATCACCATCCAGCCACTGATCCATCTGCATCCTGAGAGTGTCGGATATCATTCCGCAGCCTCCGAGGCCATTCGACGTCGGACACAATCCGATAACACATCGCGTATTCGATGCATCGTTACCCTAACCGAAGCGGGTGATGAACGCACGGCTTCGGCAATTTGATCCATCTTCAGTCCATCATAATATCTCAAACGGATCAGCTTTCGCGATCGGTCAGGCAGTTGCTCTAAACAGTCTTCGAGAGCTTCCCTACGCGCAGGAATCGCTTCTCGGCGTTCCACCAAAGCCTCAGCGTATTTTTCGAGAAAATCATCACTCAAAAACTGCGGACGCCGTCCCTGGCTGCGATAGAAATCAATGACTCGAGACTTTGCTATCCACAGTGCCCATGCCAGGAAAGGTCGCTGTTCGTCAAATTCTTCGAACCGTCGAGCAACCGTCAATGCAACTTGCTGCAAAAGATCTTCTCGATCGGAAAATGAACGAACCCCACCTGCAATGTAGGCCCGAATCGCATGTTCGGCTGCCAACCAGTGGCGGGTCATTCGTTCGCGTAGTTCTGATTCTCGATGGGTCGTCATAAGAGCTTATGCCGTAGACGAAGGGGCGATGTTAGCAACAAAAACTTTTTTTTCTGGAAAGTCTCCTTCTTTGTAAAAGTTCTCCTGCCCCACAGATCTGAAAATGCGACGGTCGGCAGAGGACTAAGAGAATAACCGAAACGCATCCTTCGCCCCGGTTTTAGCCGCGGTTTCTATGATAATTGCGAACCGGAGAAGATGAAGTGCGCTAGTTGGGAATGTTTCGATCGCGATCGTATGAATTCAGAAGCGATTCCTTCTCGCGCAGCGCGCTGCGAATGGATTCGACTTCAGTAGAGGCTGCTCGAAGCTGCTCTTGAGCCCGCTGACTCTCCTCTGACGATACAATATCGTCACCTTGAAGGGCTAAAAGTCTTTTGTATTCATCACGCCGCAGTTTCTGAATGTCTGTGGCGACTTTCAACTGGATCCGCATGCTTTCCACAACTGCCGTTGCTCGCTCAAAATCGGCTTGCTCTTTTTTCTCTTTCTCCAGGCAGTAATTTAAAGCGAGCCGCGCTTGACGCGCGTAATCGTCATCTCGCGTGCCATTCGGCTCTGTATAAACCTCGCGAGGAATCTTCCAGGCATCGGCAAAAGCATCAAGCAAACGGTAAAGGTGCTGGCTATTTTTTTTGCCTTCGAGCGCTTCGATCAATACATCCTTAATAATAGCTCTTGTCTCACGCGAGTCGAATGAAGCTATAGTCGAAAAAAGCATCAACGGAGCTTCCTCGTAGTTGCGATCGAGTAATTTCCTTAGCTTTGGTGCGGCTTCGGGTGGACGAGCGTCTACAAGAGCGCAAGCGGCGGCAGTTGCAATTTCGATGTTGGCATCGTCTAAATATGTTAACAATGCGGCCGTCGCCCGCTCGTCACCCCATCGCAACGACAGCAAGGCAATAAGCCTCCTTTCCATATCGGTTTCCTTGCTCAGCAAAAGCAACATCTTTTCGGTATCGTAAGGGTAGCCAGCACGATACAACGCCAGCAAACAGATCAAGTGGACCGTTGAGTTTTGGTTGTCGTCTTGCACAACGGATTTTATCTCTTCATGCCCACCATTTTTGGCAAGTTCGCGCAAGACAATCACCGCTTCGAAGGGAAATCGACTGTTCGCACTCGAGCCTTGGGGTGATTGGTTCGTCCGATACCCGCTGGGTGCAAGGAACATTGGCAACATGGAAGGATGGAGAGGTGATATTTCCGGAGGACCATACGGGCTATCTCCCAGCCGATAATAAACGTTGTGATAGGCACCATAGGCCGAATCGCTTTTGCCACCCGCGCCAGAAAAATCACTCGCAGAACGCACGCTTTCAAGAAGTTTTGTGGCAACGATACGAAGTTGCTCAGGGCTCATTTGTTCGGATTCGGTCGACAAAGTCAATTTTGCTTTTGACCACCAGTTGTCGCAAAGTTCCTGTACTTTGGTTCGTATCGACTCTTCATCAGAGGGCCCTGATGTCAGAGAATTTAGTAGCGGTGTCAAATCCTTTCCAGAGATAACGGAGATGGTGTGAACGTACTCTGGCAGTCTAATATGAGCGTTACCATGTCGGCTGTGTAGTACAACATACCGAAGCAACAGGGGTATAGCTGCAATGTCCCGAGTTTGTCGAAGGATCTTTGTGGCCGACGAATAATTTGTCCAATTGGCACCATCATCGGTGGACTCAAGCAAACGCTCAGCATCCAGCAACGCCTCGAAATTTTTCGATTTCTTGAGCCGCTCCACAAAATCTCGCTCGAGTTCGTAGAGCAATTCGTCTTCGACTGGAGTACGCAGTGTTTGACGGGTTTGCACTTTTTCTGGTAATGTGACATCTTGACAATAAGCCAAGGGAAACACCCGAAAAAAAACTAGCAGCAAGAGGATCATCCCAACGTAGATCGTCTTTCTTCGAAGAGGCCGCATCACTAATTCTCCGTTGCTCACATACTTCATAGCTCACAGCAATCCCAGGTCGCTTTGACTGCTACCGAATCGACCGATATCAATGTTATGCTGGTGAAGCAATTCTAGATATAGATTGCACAGGGGTGTTGGCTTCGCGAGTTCATGATAACCTTGATGTCTATATCCTCCTCCAGCAACCAGAATGGGCAAGTTATTGCAGGTGTGGTCAGAAGAATTGCCGAAATTGCTCCCCAACACAACGGTAGTGTGATCCAGTAAGCTACCGTTTCCCTCTGGAATTTGATCCAAATCCCACAGGAACTGGTCAAAATGTTTGAGAATATCCCTTTCGACACAACTGAGGCTTGAGAGAACGTTGGGATCGCCTCCGTGGTGTGATAGAGTATGCCAACCCCCTGTCGCTCCTGGCACTTTGATCGCACCGTAGATCCAATCCATCGATAAAGTGATGACTCTTGTCGAATCGGTACGGAAAGCGAGTTTGGTCAGTTCAAATAGATTGCGTATCTTCGTAGAGAATTCAAATTCTTTATCGGTGCTAAGCGACTTATTGACAATGGGCTTTTTGGTATTGAGCCAATATGTCTCTCGTTGTAGCTGCGTATTGAGTTCGCGGATTACACGGGTGTAAGTTTCTATCTTTTCGTTGTCCTTTGCTGCCGCGCGAAGCCCATCAAGGTCACGCTGTAAGGCTTCGAGGATTCTCGCGTCGGTAGTCAACTGCTGTTTCTTGGCCTGAAGATCCTCATCGCCAAAAAGCATTTCAAAAATCTTTTCCTCATCATGCATGGGCGGAATTGCAACACCACGATCATTCCAACTGCAGCCCCAACCGCGATTGTAAATACTGAAACTTAAAAATGGAAAACGCGTTTTGTTTCCTAACGACTGAACGAGCACTTGATCTACAGAGATGCCGTTTACAAAATTGGAAGATTCTGGATTCGCGGTACCTGTAAGAAAAGATTTCTCCGAATCATGATTGCTGGTTTCCATACCAGGATGAAAGAGATGGTTGAAAAGCGTTAGCTTTCCTAGCGAGCGGATATTGCGGAGATAGGGAGAGGTCGCCAAGTCTCCTGAGTTCTTCGGAAAAAAATAGGGAGCATGGAATCCAAGCGAATTGCAGATGAATAGAATTCTTCGAGGAGGATCCCGCCGTTTTTCTTCAGCCTTTAGCTGCGAAGTCTTCAAAGATAGCATCTCAAGCGCAAGCGGCAACGCGAAGCCGAACTGAAGAAGTTTTCGACGAAGTGGGTCGGGTTGTTGTGTCTTTTCATAGCCAGTATCCAACTCTGAGGCATGCATATTGCGGTACCGGATCATGGTTGTCTCCCCAAGGTCGAGTAAAGGATAATGCGAGTGATTAGCTCCTTGAGTCGACAATCTTCCGGTCGCTCTTCAATCATCGCATAAAGATCGATGCGTTGCTTCAGCGATGGCTCATAGCCATTGGTGTATTCAAAGAACTTTTTCGCGAAATTATAGGCGATTTTTTTGTGATCGGAGAGAAGTATTTTTTTAAGTTCTCTGACGTCCTGGAATTTTGATTCTCCTATCTCGCCCGAGGCGTCGACGTCTCCCAAAACATCGAAATAGCCTTCCCGTCTGTACGAAAAAGTTCCCTGATGCGGCACTTCGGTACGATACATGGTCCGCCATCGACCTGTAGCGTCAAAGTTTTCCAGCGCAAATCCGTAGGGATCGATACTTTTGTGACACGCGTAGCAAGCAGTACCCTGCTTGTGTTCTTCGATCTGTTCTTTTAGTGACATCGCCCTGCTGCTACTCGGTTCAATCGCTTTTACATTCGGTGGTGGAGGTGAGAGTGTGTTTCCTGCGATATTTTTCGAGATCCATGCGCCGCGAAGGATCGGGGAAGTCTGAAATCCATCCGATGTCACCTTTAAAATACTGCCCATTGTCAGCAAACCACCGCGAGGGCTATCCTTCGGTAACGGAACAACACGCAATTTTTGGCCGACGATTCCATCGATCTCGTAGTGCTCGGCTAAACGCTGATTCAAAATGGAGAAGTCCGAGTCGATCAAGCTTGAGATAGGGAGATTATTGTGTATGGCATGGTAGAGGTACTCTTCGGTTTCCAAAGGCAAATAATAATTCAAGAGTTCGTGATATTCTGGATACAACTTAAGTGATGGGTTCACTTTGTTGAAGCCTTTTAGGTTGAGCCATTGATCGCTGAACGAATGGATCATTCGCTTCGCCCGAGGATCGTCGAGCATACGCTGAATCTCTCCCTGAAGCGCGCTGGTACTTAGTTCATCGGCTGCGGCAAGTTCCATGAGCTGCGCGTCTGGTATCGACAGCCATAAACAGCGAGCCAGCTCGGCGGCAGTACGATAGGCAGGCTTGCTGTGAATGCCCGGGGCTAACAAGAATCGGTGCGAGCATAGGATCGATTTGAGCCCTGCCCGAGTGGCCTCCATAAAATTATTCTGCCCGCGATAAGTATCGATACTGACCTGGAAATAAGGTTCGAGTTCTAGATCGGATATATCGGTGGCGAAGGCGCGCTGGGCAAAGCGCCGAATGACGCGTTTCAAATCCTCTTCAGACTCGGCTGCGACCACAATGTTCAGCTTGGAGTTCGCAGGGTCGATCGCATTGATGGGAGTATCAAGAATGATATCCAAGCCTCCGATGGACGCTAGCGACTTACCGTCGAGTTCGATCGCTTCTGTGATGAGAAATCGTATAAATTTTTTATTGGTCTTGTCGGGGAAATAGATCTTTTGTTCGGCCGCATGCATCACTTCCAATTTACCTTGCACGATCGGTTGACCCCACGCTTGACCGTCGTCCGATACGCATACCGAATACGCTTTGACTTGGCCATTCCCATTGCCTCCTGTCCACGTCGAGTATGAGAGACCAGAAATAGGGTAGCGGTTTGGATTTTCGATAATGACAAAGTGAGGTGGTTGGGCAACATCTGGGGTAAAGCGAGTGTGCCAAAACGTTTGGCTGGCGCGATCGAGCATTTTTTCCTTTTCCATTCCCAACTGGAAACTGCTTACCGTAACACTACCGCCGATTCGCTGAAGTGCCGTGGTTGCCATATCGATCTTTTGTGTGTCGCGCGCAGGGGTCTGAATGGGGATGTCGGCGAAAATCTCGCGTATGGAATTCGGTGGCCAATGGGGAAGAACGGGCCCTCGAACTTGAAGTCGCTCGATGTAAGCGCCTTGATCTCCTCCTTGTTGTCGCCAGGTGTGCTGCGAGTAGCAGTGAACCGAAACGTTTTCACCGGGATAAAGAAAGCCCTGAAGCGTGTAGGGTTTCACTTCACGATCTGAAAGAGAAAGGACACCCAGCAGGCGCTGGGGCTGGGGGCGATCGTCGGCGTAATAGTATTTGCCTGCGAAAACCAGAATGCTCACGTCACCTTCAAAATCGCCCACCTTGGCTGCGTCGAAGGTCAGTTCGTACCATCCACGCACCGAGGGCTCGAAGTGATCGTAAAAGTAAGAATAGCTGTTCCCATTATTGGCACGAGTCCAGGAGTAAAGTAAACCTTGGTTGTAGGGACGCACATAAATGTTATATGTTTCATGACTATCCTTGATTGTACGCGTTGTCCAGGAGAGTTCTGCAGGAAAGCCATCTTTGGGTAGAGCAAATTCGAGAACGTCATCTGCCGCTTGGAAGTAGGCATCGAGCTGTTCTCTGGAAAGTTGGATTCGGCGATCGGAATCGAAGCGGTTCGTGCCCCGATCTTCTGGGATTTCGCCAGTGACATCCAGGCGGACATCGAGCAGATCGTTCAGGCTGTGAACGAATTCATGTCGACTGATCCGTCGGTAAGAAGCAGTAGGTTGTTGAGCAGATTGCTGAGCCAACCACTGCAAAATGGCAGTTCTCTCGGTCGGGGATGGCTGCTCAGAATCCGAGGGAGGCATGCGTTTGGTGATAAGATTCTCAAACGCAAGCGTACCATCGAACTGTTGCTGGTTCAGCAGTGAAGTTAGATCGAGGCCGCCTTCCTTTGACGAAGCATCATGGCAATCCGAGCAGTACTTTGTGATCAACTTTCGAGGTTCATCCTTCGGTCCCGCTGTGTCAACGGCGAATGGTTGTCCCTGGGATAAGAGGGCTATGAGTGCTGCGAGGCATAGGGGCAGTATGGGGTATGGACTATTCATCCTAATTCTCCGAGTGTCTGCGAGATACGCTGAGAAGCTTCGCAGACTTCGCCACCCAGTTCTCGAAATCTAGACTTGGGCAATCGCTTTGCAGGACCAGAAACCCAGATCGTACCGATGACATTATGCTCCGGAGCATAAATGGGAGCTGCGACGCAGTGAACTCCCTCATCGGATTCGGCAAAATCGGTGGCATAGCCTTGTTCTCGAATGCGCTCGCACTCCAAGAGAAGCTCTTTCTTGGTGGTGATGGTACGCGAAGTGGAGGCTGGCAATTTCATTTTTGCTAGGGCTGGGACGCGCCGTTCAGGAGGCAAAAAGGCGAACAGCAGTTTTCCGGGCGCGTTGTTGTGCAAGGCGAAACGGAGCCCGAGGTCAACGGCAATCCGGAGTGGTTCGAGCCCTTCTACTTGATCGATGATCACGCCTTCCAGTCCGCTGAGTACACCGAGTTGTACGGTTTCCCGAGTTTTGTTGCGCAGGGCGATCATCGAACTCCGTGCGAGGGCTGGCAAACTGTAGCCATTCTGCCGAGGAAGAGCCAGTTTCAGCAAACGCCCAGTGAGTTGAAAAGCGAGTGATTCTGAGTTTCGCTCTAAATATCCGCGTGCCAGCAAAGTCTGGGTGATCCGAAAAACAGAATTCTTTGGAAGCTGAAGCTGTTCACTGAGTTCGGAAAGCGTCAAACCAGAGCGGGATGCGCTGAGAAGCTCTAGAATATCGAGCGCTCGATCGAGTGCCGGAGCGGAACCTGGAGAAGAGATATCATCGTCAGAGCTGGATTTTGCGTCGGTGATCATCTGGGAGGGACTCTGGCTACAGGAATAATTGTTCTACTTGTAGAACGTGTTCTATCTGTAGAATACACGCTGCTCCGCCTCGCTGCAAATAAAAAGCTTGAGCGGAGATTTTTTTCACTGAATCAGCAAAGAGTGATAGCGGCAGGAGTGGATGTTTTTTTAGGTAGTCAGCGGCTGGAGGGAGGTGTCAGGTTTTCGGCGCCACATTTGTTCTGGCCAGTCGGATGGACTCCTTAACTCCCATCGGCCGGATTGGAAAAGTCTCCAAGGCTTTGGTATCCCGAACCACGGTCGGATTTTTGAGTCCTTCGATCAGATGCCGACCCACTTCGTAGGTGGCAGGCGTCACTAAGGCTAACCACAAGCCTGACAGGTAAGGCGTCAAGATGGGGACGAAGATCAATGTTCGTCTCAAGCCCTGTTGTCGTGCGTATTCCTGTATCAAGTCGCCATAGGTGACAACATCGGGACTGCCGATTTCAAAAATGCGACTGGCGCCGGGCGGCAGATCATAAGCTGCCAGCAAATAAGCCAATACGTCGTCGATGGAGATCGGTTGAGTGAGAGTGGTGAGCCAACGAGGACAGAGCATAACCGGCAAGCGATCTGTTAACGACTTCATCAACTGATAAGAGAGACTGCCCGCTCCGATGACCATTCCAGCTCGAAACTCAATCGTTTCGATACCCGATTTCCGTAAAATCTCACCTACCTCGTGACGACTGCGGAGGTGCGGTGAGAGTTTTGGATCGGCATCATCGCCGAGGCCACCGAGGTAGATGATTCGCTGCACGCCCGATCGCTTGGCCGCGTCAGCGAAGTTTTGGGCCGCTTGACGGTCATCGTGCTCGAAGTTTGATGATCCCGACATGAGGTGGACGAGGTAATAGGCGGTGTGAACGCCCTCGAGCGAAGCAGTCAGGGTGGAGGGTTCCAGAACGTCGCCCTGAACCAGTTCGGTTGAACTACCTACAAGGGGGCGTAATTTTTCGGGTTTGCGGACTAAGCAGCGTACAATTAGCGGCCGCTTTTCCAGCAGCGGCAGAAGTCGACCTCCAACGTAGCCAGAGGCTCCCGTGAGCAGCACGGTTGGTTTAGACTGGTTCAGGGACTGGTCAGGCTGATGGGTTTGCATCTCATCGATCTACCTAAATTGAGGTTAACATCCCGAATGGTCAGCGGTTTGCCTCTTATCTATGATTGACTGCTGAGCATTTTACTGTTTCTTGCGATGCGAGGCATGCTCGGGTGCAGGTTTAAGCCATTATGCGAAATTTTTACCTACAAAAGCCAAGCTCCGAGATTTCGGATCAATTTCTGGCAACGCAAGGCGCATTGGGCTTCACTTATGCAGAAGTGGGGGCAACGGCTACCGTGCCGCCAGCGGGGTACAAGGTAGATCGCAGTCGAATCGAACTTGGAACAGGTCAAGCGGTATATGATGCTGCGAGGGCTGCTTTGCAGCGTTGGCAACAATTTCGGCTTGGGTGGGTCGATGTTTGGTCGCCGGATACTCCGCTGGAGACTGGGCGAGTCGTGGCCATTCTGGGCTGGGCTGCCGGATTGTGGTGGCTCAATTCGTGCCGAATCATTTACACGCTAAATGAGACGGGTCCTATCGCGAGGTTCGGCTTTGCCTACGGAACGCTGCCGGGACATGTGGAAAAAGGCGAAGAGCGATTCTTGCTGGAATGGGACCGAAGTAGCGATCGAGTCTATTACGACATTTTGGCATTTTCAAAGCCCAACCACATTCTGACACGACTCGGTTATCCGCTGGTGCGGAGAACTCAAAAGCGTTTCGGTCGAGATTCTTCTGCTTCTATGTTTCGGGCTATCCATGCGACCGCAACTCTTCCCGCGGTTTTGCAGAGCACCGACTGAGTCAAATGTTTAGTGCGATAAGGTTCTAGTCGCGCTTTTCGTCTGTGCCGGGTTTGTTCATGTATGGGTCCGATTTCTTTGGCGGACCATTTAAATTTCCCCAAACGAACTCGCTCATCCAAGTCTTTTGCTGAAACGCGATCCCTTGATTTTGGACTTGTTCAAAAAAAGCCAGAAAAAGATTAGGGATTTGCTTCTATCTTCTCTTTGTTATGTAGCGAAGCAATTTGCAACCAATGCACTGTTGCCGAATCTTCCGTTTGTACATTTTCAAAATTGGTTTCGGTGTTGGGGAAGAGCGATCAGAAAATTGCAGAGCTAATTGGTCCATTGAGTCGTTCCGGTTTTTCATTGTCCGCCGTTAAATTCCAGAAAAAGCAAGGGGTGAGTTATGTTAGAGATCGTGATGTTGATCGTTGGATTTGTGACCCTGGTCAGTGGCAAGATGAGCCTGGGAAAAGGGAGGAATTTGTCGGGCTGGAGGGCTCGCATATGCGGTGCAATCCTCTGTTCACACTTGGCGATTGTGTTTTGCGGTGGGCTTATCATCGGGTTAACTGGAAATGCCGAGATCGTTCCTCACATCATTTTGACATTGGGTTCGATGATTTTCACCGTTTCTCTGGCTGTCGTGATTGGAAACTTGCTTTACAAGGGCCAATCAGACGAAACGCGCGTAGAACAAAAATTCGCTTGATGAGCCATCCGCTTTTCGCCGCTCGGAGTGTGCTTCGCGTAGTTGGTCGGCAGGGCCGAACGTTCCTCTGCAGAATCAGGTTAACCTTTTTTTGCATCATCTTTCCTGTTTAATTTTCCAATGAAAAACAGGTCAGAACAGTTACTTTGGTGATCTAGTTGTTTTGTTTCCTATCAGTAGTCCTCAATCATGAAGTTCAAAGGAGAATTCGTATGAGTCGTTTAGTATTTTTTCTCGCAGTTTGTTGTGCCACACTGCCTCAAGTTGTGTACAGCCAAGAGTCTGACAGGGATCAGTTCGAAAAGCTTTTTTTGGAAGATGACGACGGTTCCAAGTTGAAAACCCAGGACATCGACGTAGGTGGGGAGAAAATAAGGATTTGTGTACCGACGGATCAAATACGATCGCGTCCCGGTCCGGGGAATGTTCCGGTTTGCATGGCGATCAAAATTTGGGGCGAGATTGTAGAAGGACCAGACAAGGGCAAGTTTGTCAACCTAGATAAATATAAATGGCAGCGACAACAAAAGTTTCGCCTCCATGTCGCAACTGCTTTCGACATTACCATGGCAGTTTTTCAAGTATTTCCAGAAAACCGTCCTTCCGCCGTTCAAGTTAGTCCACTTAAGAAATATCCAGAGACATTCTCTACGATTCCACAATGTAAGGACTATGCGTTGCCGTTTCCAGCGAATTTGGGGACTCTCGAATGCGGAGATTTACACAAACTGGCTCTCGGGTAGTGCTGCTCGCGAACGCGTTTCACCGCTTGTCGATAATTGGTTTCTTGGTGATTTGTCGAGCGTAAGGGCGAAGCTTTCTGCTGCAAAAGCCACAATGTCTGCGACTGATTGGCGAGAGGCATCGAATCTGGTGTTAATTAAAGCCGTCGCCTTGCGAGAGTCTACCGTAACGGAAGAGCCGTAAGCGGCGCAAAGGTTTCACCCTTGTGTCAGGAACGGTAACATTCGAATGAAACCAAAGTTCTTGCGCTAATCGACTTTTCTTAACGCTGATCCTCGTTTCTTTGACGCTTGTCCCAGCGAACTCCAATTGCAACCAGCACGCGATCGCAACCTGTTCCTCATCACGACGCAAGTATAGCGAAGATACAAATCCTCAGTCGCTGGCTGTTGCGTTCCCTTTTGTGGAACGTCAAAACGCCACCAAACCATGAACGACACGACTGCAACTGATGCAAAACTAACCCGGCTGAAAAACTTGTTTCCTTGATCGTACTCCAATAACAGTCACATCAAATTAGGTGTGCGTGGTCATGGTTGGTCTGTATTTGGTGACGATGTTTGGACTAATTCATTTGGTCTATGGAACTCGCGAAGTGGATGGCCCTCCTGCGTTCCTGTTCATTGTGACGCTGGTCTGCCTATTAGGTTGTGCAAAGTTGTTATCTCTGGTTCACTCGTATCTTGGGTTAGATTTTGTAAACGACAACCTGTTTCGCAACTGGCCGACAAACGATCCTTGGCGAGCCCTGCCTGACCCAAGCAGCACTTTCTGGGCGAGAGAGGATGACGTAACCAAGGTAGGACAATTTTTTATATTAGCCTTTCCTCCGTTGATCATTATCGGCGGCGCAGCCTATCACTTTGGGTTTTTCGGGTAGGAGCGTTAATCTATGACTGATGGATGTTGGCGATGGTGGCTAATTCTCGGATTCAATCTGCTGTCCCATGGCAAAGCTTTCGATTCTCGCGGTGCGGGACTACTTGAGGGTAAACCCGAGAAGATTCATTAGAGCCTGTTTCAAAACCCTGAAATGCTGATCTTTTGTTAATTGCCGCGTTTGTCTAATCTTGATATCGAAAGGAGTCTATCGATGTCACGACGACGCGAAGTTTTACTTACTGATGAGCAATGGGAAAAGGTCAAGCGTTTTGTTCCGAGGGTCGAACATCCCAAGGGTGGATGACCGCGAGCCGATGATCGAAGCTGCTTTGAAGGCATTTTATGGGTTCTCAAAAGTGGCGCTCGGTGGAAAGATTTGCCAGACAGATTTCCCTCACCCAGTACGTGCTGGCGAAGGTTAGTGGAGTGGGATGACGCGGGAGTTTTTCTTGAAATGTGGCATGCATTCATTGATGTACTCAGCGAACAAGGGCGAATGAGCTGGGACGAACTTTTCATTGACGGAAGCTTTGCTTCCGCAAATAAAGTTGCGGCGTCGAATATTGGTCAGCCCTCATCCACGGAGCAGAAGGACTTATCCAGAGGCATAGGCGTAGACATGTCTTCAACGGCGATCACGTGCCGACTTGATATCGTCGATGAATTGAGGGACCTCGCTCAAGAACTAGCCCATGCAAAGCGGCTTGGCATAGTCCATACTACTCTGCACCCTGCTGAAGACGTTTCGTGATTTATAAGCCGCACTTGCCCAATTGCAAAAACGCTCTACTGGCATGAATAGAGACAGCAGCGGTGGGATTTTTAGAAGTCGCTGCCCGATTTGGCGAAAGCTGGATCCTGGCAATCCGTCCTCGGCGGAAAGCGTGAGAGCAGGTTCGATTGGGGTAGGAAATCGAAAACGCCCAAAGCATTGGTGGTTTCAGCACAGTGGTGATGGACGGTTGGTGAGTGCGCAAGGGGACTCGGTAAAGTTTCGCGCGTTCGATTATCGCACCGATCAATACATCGAGCTGGAGATGACGAAGGTGGAATTTGTGGAAGCGTATGCGCGCCACATTCTTCCGGCGCGCTTGCGGCGAATTCGCTGCTCCAGCAGAGCATGAAATACCCGCTGAAGCCCCCGAAAAAGCTCCTGAAGAATCCACTTCGGAGCTGAAACATGGTTTGTTTTGTTCGAAGTGTGCGCAGCGGATGACCCGTCATTTGGGCGAACGCGTCAATCAGCAGCGTTTGGCTCGCGAATGGTCGCTCGATCGACTGGCGGCGGCTAG
>Ga0169931_10008682_pt1 | contig 14777 bp, 19 predicted proteins | sample Kivu_15m_20L_FD_129675 | JGI IMG/M metagenome (GOLD analysis project Ga0169931, IMG submission 129675) | Freshwater microbial communities from Lake Kivu, Western Province, Rwanda to study Microbial Dark Matter (Phase II) - Kivu_15m_20L... | ecosystem: Environmental > Aquatic > Freshwater > Lake...
CACCCCGCCTTCGAAAAAGCCACCGGTGCAAAGATCAACGTCCAGCAGTCCGTGACCGCCAACATGCTGGCGATGCTCAAGACTCAGCGCGACAACCCACCCGACCTGATGCAGTTTTCTGAGGCGGGTGTTTTTCTCGCGGCCGAGGAAGGGCTGCTGCGCGCGCACAACGCAAAGAACATCCCGAACATGGCCAAGCTTCGGCCAGCCTTCAGGCTCGCGGGCGATTTTTCGGCCGGTGTGATCGATGCCGTGCACACGCTTTACTTCAACACAAAGGCCCAGAAAAGTGCACCCGGCGCTTGGGCAGAAATGTGGGCGCCCGGCAATGCCCGGCGGATCGCCATTCCGCCCATCACCTGGAACAGTGGCGTTCGCATGGTGACGACGGCCGCGCAGATCGCTACTGGCAAACCGATGAAGGACGCGCAGTACGATCTGGAGGCGGGTATCCGCCATCTTGCAAAGTTGAAGAGCTCCGGAGTCACCGCATACACCGGGGCGCCCCAGGCGATCCAGATGCTTCAGTCCGGGCAGGTTCCGCTGGTGCCCTTCTACGGCATCTTCATCAACCCCCTCGTCGACAAGGGAGCACCGATTGCGCCTGCAACAGGCCTCGTCGAAGGACTGCATGGCGAGGTGGTCGGGCTGAACATGCCCGCCAAGGCAAAACAGGTTGAACTCGCCGAAGCCTATGTCAACATGAGCTTGTCGCTGGATTTCCAGACGAAGATCGATAGCGTATTGCGTGCCCGTGCCGCGCATCAGGATGTCAACCCTTCTGCGCGGACCCTCGAGCTTTTAGGGCCAGGCGACAACATCCTCTATGCCGACTGGAAGTTCCTGTCGAAAAACCGCGGCAAGCTGACCGACATGTGGAATAACGTGTTCGGCTGAAATCGCGCGGGCAATCGCCAATGAATCAAACAGGGGCCAGCGGGCAACGACGATCTGCCCGCTGGCTCGCGCTTCTTTGCCTGCTTGGACCTGCGGGAGTCTTGCTGATCGGATTTTATGCACTGCCGTTCGGTCGGATGATCATCGAAAGCCTGCAGCACGGTTCGGCAGGCGGTGCGGTCTGGACCTTCGAACACTACGAGAGAATCGGCAGCAGCGGCCGCGTGCAGCGCTCGCTGTGGCGGACACTCGGCATCTCAGCCTGGGTTACCCTCATCACGCTCGCCTTGTCGTTTCCGCTCGCGCTCTACCTTGTGAAGGCAGGCCGGTTGATCAGGACGACGTTCCTCGTCACGCTGTTCATCTCGCTCGCCTCAAGTCTGATCGTTCGGAATTACGGATGGCTTGTGACACTGGCTGACGCTGGTCCAATCAATCAAGTGATGCGGGCGCTTGGCCTGATCGATACCCCTCTCCGAATGGTCTACAACGAGGCGGCGACCATCGTCGCACTTGTCCACTATGCGATCCCATTCATGACCTTGCCGATTTTTGCAGCGCTGCTGCGTATCCCAAGCACGCTGAATGATTCGGCGGCCAGCCTGGGCGCGGGGCCCTTTCGGGTCATTCGGGATCTGACCTGGCCGCTCGCAATGCCGGGCATTTTCGGTGGCGTCGTACTCACCTTCTCCCTGGGGATGAGTGCGTTTGTCACCCCCCTGATGCTGGGGTCGCCCGCAACAGCCATGATCTCTCAAGTGGCCGCCGAGCAGTTCCTCGTTCAACTGGCTTTCCCATTCGGCTCGGCCATCGTCGTCACGCTTGTCCTCATCACCTTCGCGATCGTGCTGACCAGCGCATGGACCGTACGAAAGGTCTTCCGTGCGCAGGTCTGAACGCGACCCTCTATCCCGCATTACAGCGATCACGGCGTGGCTGGTGATGCTGTTTCTGCTGTTCCCGGTCTTCTTCACGACAGTGGTGAGTTTCGGCGCAGCCGACCTGATCGAATTTCCGCCCAGGGACTGGTCGCTGCGGTGGTACCTCAACATCGGGGACATTCACCGGGTGGGTACTGCGGCCGCTTACAGCCTGGGGATTGCACTGGGCGCCGGAGTCATCGCGACGCTCCTCGCAATCGGCATCGCCATCAGCCTGGTCCGGCTGCCTTTGCCGGGCAAAGCAGCGATCGGAGCCTTCGTCACCTCACCGGTTGCGATCCCGATCGTCGCACTTGGAATCGCACTGATCCAGTTCTTCATCTGGTTGGGCATTTCGTTTACTTGGTACAGCTTGCTCATCGGACACCTGATTCTCGTCATTGCCTACCCGGTCAGGACAATCGTCGCATCGCTGGCCTTGAGCAACCCATCTCTTGAGGAGGCTGCGTCGAGTCTGGGTGCGCGACCCCTGATGGCGTTCATGACGGTCACGCTCCCCCAGTTGAAGCCGGGGCTGATCTGCGGCTTTCTTTTTGCCTTTCTGATCAGTTTTGACAACTATCCGATCAGCATCTTTCTTGTTCGCGGGGCGTTGACAACACTGCCTATCGAAGTGTTCAACTACATCAGCCAGAATTTCGATCCTACGCCCGCCGCTTTCTCTACGCTCTATACGCTGGCGCTCAGCGCACTGATCATCTGGGCGGAGAAAAGATGGTCAATCATTTCGTTATCAGTGGAATCGGAGGGCACGGGTGGCAAGCGTACGAATTGATCGACTCTCGATCGAACTCGGAGGCCAGTCGATTCTGAAGGGCGTCTCGCTCGATCTCGCCGACGGCGAGTGTGTCGCACTGTTGGGCCCATCAGGTTGCGGCAAGACCACCACCTTGCGAGCGATCGCCGGCTTCCTTCGGCCCGATTCGGGAAGCATTGCATTCAATGGGATCTGCGTGGACGATGCCCCGCCCTACCGCCGCAATGTGGGCCTCGTGTTCCAGGACTACGCGCTCTTTCCCCATATGACTGTCGCGGAAAACGTCGCGTATGGACTTCGGATGCGGGGAGCCGGTCGGGATGAGATCAGCAGAGCGGTTTGCGACGCGCTGGACCGCGTTCAGCTTTCCGGCTTCCAGACCCGGTTACCCGCCCGGCTCTCCGGCGGGCAACGACAGCGGGTTGCACTGGCCCGTGCAATCATCATCAAACCTGTCGTGTTGCTCCTGGACGAGCCGCTTGGTGCGCTGGACAGAAAGCTTCGCGACGGCATGCAGGTCGAACTGAAGCGGCTTCAGCGTGAATTGGCGATCACCACCCTGATCGTGACACACGATCAGGAAGAGGCGCTCTCGCTATCGGACCGGATTGCGGTGATGTTTGGCGGACGTATTGCGGCAATCGACACCCCTCGCAAGCTCTACGGTACGCCGCCGAGCGCCGAGATCATGGCGTTTCTGGGACGCGCCAATTTCATCCCCGGGACACTGCAGCGGATCGACGGTGTGCCCGGCGTCCGAGTGTCGCAGGCAGTGCGACTATCAGGGACTCTGGCCTATGGCAATGATGAACCGGGCGATGGTTTGCCCGCGACCCTCGGCATCCGTCCAGAGCACGTCAGGATCGTTCCTGAGCCCGGGGGCGACCCGGCTGTCACCTTGCCGGGGACTATCGTGGACATCATCTACAAGGGCGTTTCAGCCGAGCTGATCCTGAGAATCGATGGCGACCCATCGGCCACAGGGCCTCTGACTCTCTGCGCCGATGCGCCCGCCGGCGGCTTGGTCTTCAAACGAGAGGATCGGATCAGCGTATCGTTTCCATCCGAACACTGCCTCATTTTCAAAGGGGAGCCTGAATGAACCCGTCTCACTCCAATGGGTCCAGAGCAAGCGGTGGGCACCACGATTTGGGTGGCGCGTTGCTCGGCGCCATCGACCGGCATGAGCATCCTCGCACTCTCTACGAGATGCGGGTGGACGCCATGCTGATGCGGCTGACCCACCCCTCGTGTGGCGCCTTCAGGGTGGACGCGCTGCGCCGCGCGATCGAGAACTACTCGCGCCTGGAATATGAGGGTCTGCCTTATTACGATCGATGGATCAAGGCTGTGAGGCAACTACTCGTCGAACAGGGCATCCTGACAGACAGTCAGATCGACGAGCGGATCGAACAAATACGCGCTGCACGCGACCAGCAAAGGGGCTGAACATGTTTGCGAAAGGAACTCATGTGAGGGTTCAGGACCGACTCATACCCGGACACTGCCGAACCCCGCAATACCTGAAAGGCAAGATTGGCGAGGTCATCGAGGACACGGGTCGCTGGCGCAACCCCGAACTGCTTGCCTACCATAAGCCCGGCTTACCGATGGCCAGACTGTTTCGCGTCCGCTTCAAACAGGCCGATATCTGGGGGGCCGGATATGCAAACCGCATCGACACGCTGGACGCGGATCTGTACGAGCACTGGCTCGAGCGCGCTGAGCGCCCTGCGGCCCAAGGAGCATAGGCATGTCCATGCACGCCCCCAACGCAGCGCCCCACCATGATCACGACGCACACGGCCACGACGATCATGATCACGGTGATCATCACCACGCCGAATCGCACTTGCCGATTGAGGACCATGACACGGTCACCGAATTCCATTTGCTTGAGCAGGCCCTCCGCGAACTGTTGATCGAAGGCGGCGTACTCAGCGCGAGCGAAATTCAACAGCAGATCGAGCTTCAAGAGGCGAAGACTCCAGCCCTGGGCGCGAAGATCGTTGCTCGCGCCTGGTCTGACGACGGATTTCGCGCGCGATTGCTGGCTGACCCAAAGGCGACCATCACCGACATGGGGATTGACGTGAGCCATACGCCTGCGCTCACCGTGCTCGTGAACGGTGGCGGTGTGCACCATGTCGTCGTATGCACGCTCTGCTCGTGTTACCCCCGCATGATTCTGGGCGTTCCTCCCGCCTGGTACAAGAGCCGGGAATATCGGGCTCGGGTCGTCCGGGAACCTCGGGTGGTGCTCGAGGAATTCGGAGTGAAGCTGCCTGAGACCACCGAGATTCGCGTGGTCGATAGCACGGCCGACCTGCGTTACCTCGTCATCCCGGAACGACCTGCCGGTACCGCAGCCCTGGATGAGGAGGCGCTGGCCGCACTGATCAGCCGCGATGCGATGATCGGGACTGGTCTGGCCAAAACCCCGGATGCGAGCGCACCCCTCTCTGGAAAGGCATGAGGCTTTTCAATGGACCGAGCTGAAATTTACAAACATCAGGGCTTTGGCGATCCGACCGGTCTTGGCCAGCGGTGCGGCCTGCTGATCATTGACTATGTCAACGGTTTTGTCGATATCGATCAATTCGGAGGCCCGATGATCGAGGCCGCCTCTCGGCAGACAATTGGCCTCCTGGAAGCCTTCCGTTCGCTGGCCCTGCCCGTCGTACATACTCGGGTGGTTTTCGAGAAGGACGGCTCGAACATCAACCAGTTTGCGCAAAAGGTCAAGCCGCTTCAGAAACTCACCGAACATGCCCAAGGTGCCCAGATCGTCCCGTGGCTCACGCCCTCGGCGAGCGAGTGGGTGCTGCGCAAGCGCTCCGCTTCGGCCTTCTTCAACACAGGGCTAGCCGACTGGCTGCGCTTTCGCGGCGTCGACACCGTTGTGGTAGCCGGGTGCACGACCAGTGGTTGCGTGCGAGCCAGTGTCGTCGACAGTCTGCAACACGACTTCAGAACGGTGGTCGTGACCGACTGTGTTGCCGACCGGGCGCCGGAGCCTCACGAGGCCAATCTCTTCGACATGGGGCAAAAATACGCAGACCTGATCGAGCGTGACCGTCTGATCGATCAATTGCGATCGGCACGCACGACCTCGTTCGCAGGCCGGAAAGGGTAAAGCGGTTCCCGCTGGCGCGACACGAGGGCGCGAGTCTCTACCTGTTGTCAACGCATTGACACGACGCCGCCGGGTGAACGCTCACACACAGTCACCTGGGTCATAACCTGCAGGACATTGCGCGCTGCGCCCACGCCCATGTTGATGTAGGCCTCGCTCGTTACGCCGCCCACGTGCGGGCTCAGGATGATGTTGGGCGCGTTATGGAAGATATGCGGCGTGGTCATGGGTTCGACCGCAAAGCTGTCCAGCCCAGCCGCAAAGACTTGGCGCGATTGGACCGCGGCCAGCAAGTCCGCTTCGCATATCAAGCCGCCACGGGCGGTGTTGATCAGGATCACGCCTCTCTTGCACAGCGCCAGCGTTTGCGCATTCACCAAGCCAAGGGTGTCGGGCGTAAGCGGGCAGTGCAGCGAAATCGCATCCGATTCGCGCCAGAGCGTTTTGAGATCGACCAACTGGATGTCGTCCGGCGGGTTCTTGACGAAGGGATCGAAGCCCAGCACCTTCATGCCCATTGCGTCGCACATGCGCGCGACGCGCTGACCGATCGCACCGAGCCCTACGAGACCCATGGTGCGGCCGTGCAACTCAATACCCTTGTAGGTAGCCTTGTCCCAATGGCCTGCGTGCATGCGGGCGTTCAGATCCACCACCGATTTGGCGCAGGCCAACAGCAAGGCCAAAGCCTGCTCGGCCACTGCGTTGGCGTTGGCCCCGATGGCGGCTCGCACTTCGATGCCACGGGCCTGAGCGGCGGCTTTGTCGATGGTGTCCGTGCCGCTGCCGTGCTTTGAAATCACCCGCAGCGAAGGGGCCGCATCCATGATCCTCGCACTCACGGCGCCGTAACGCACGATCATCGCAACCGGGTCGTATCGCTCGCACAGGCCGACCAGGTCGTCTTCGGACGGGGTCTTGCCCGCGTAGACAATTTTGAAGTCTGTGAGCAGGTCAAGCGCTTGCTGCGCGAGATCGGCGCCAGTCACGATCAGGGTCGAAGGACTCACAGAGATTCCCCATCCTTGAGCACGCCAGCGGCGCGCAGCGAGGGCACGAGCCAGGCGGCAGCGGTCTTGCCTTGTTTGATCTCAGCGATGCGCTTGGCTTCGTCTTCGACTTTTTTGCGCGCAGCCGGGATCAGGCTGGCGAGCTTCGCCTTTTCGATGACCACGATGCCATCGGCATCGGCCAGCACGAAGTCACCAGCGCTCACGCTCGCGCCGCCACAACCAATGGTGTGACCGATACGGCCGCCGATATTCTTGGTCGGACCGTTGGGGTTGGTGCCGACCGAGAAGACCGGAAAGTCGATCTCATCGATTTCCAGGCTGTCACGTACCGCGCCGTCGACGATCACTCCGGCAATACCGACCTGCCGGCAGGCGGTCATCATGATCGTTCCCATCAGCGCACAGGTCTGGTCGCCCTTGCCATCGATGACCAGCACGTCGCCCGGCCTGGCTAGGGCAATGGCAGCGTGAATCATGAGGTTGTCGCCGGGGCGCACTTCCACGGTCAGGGCGGGGCCTGCGACTTTCATGCGCGGCCGCAAGGCCTGAATACGGCCATGCATGGTGCCGCGGCGGCCCGCGACGTCGGCGAGGATGGCGGCCTGGAATACTTCGGCTTGGCGGACCAGATCCAGTGAGACGCGCTCGAAGTCGCGCACGATGTCGTGTGTCATGTTCAATCCACCCTCGCGCCAGAACCCTTGACGACCGGCGCCCACTTGGCGATATCGGCCTGAATCAGTTGGCCAAACTCGCTTGCTGAGGTGGGCGTCACATTGAGACCCTGGTCTTCGAGCCTTTTGCGTAGGTCGGACGCTGCCAATGCCTTGTTGAGCTCGGCGTTGGCACTCGCCACCACAGCGGCCGGGAGATTCGCTGGACCGAGCAGGCCGAACCACGTCACGGCTTCAAAGCCCTTGTAGCCGGACTCGGCCACGGTGGGGGTCTCCGGCAGGTCGTCCACCCGTTTAGCACTCGTGACGGCCAGCGGGCGCAGTTTGCCGCCCCTGATGTGACCGATCAGGGTAGGCACCGACGAGACATAGATCTGCACCTGCCCCCCGATCACGTCGTTGATGCCTTGGGCCGCGCCTTTGTAGGGAATGTGGGTGAGTTTGACCTTGGCTTCGCGTTGCAGGAGCTCAGTGGCGAGGTGAGCCACAGTGCCGTTGCCCGAGGTGGCATAGTTGAGAAAACCCGGTTGCGCCCGGGCCGCACTGATCAGGTCGTCCAGGGTACGCAATGGCGAATTGGCCGGGACCACCAGCACCAGCGCCGCATTGCCGATCAGGCCGATCGGCGTCAGGTCCTTGACCGGATCGTAGGGTAGCTTGCTGTAGAGCGAGGGGTTGATCGCCAGGTTGCTGGTCTGGCCGATCACAAGGCTGTAACCATCGGGCCTGGACTTGGCAGCATTGTCGATACCGATATTGCCGCCCGACCCTGGTCTGTTGTCCATCACAAACGTCCACTTGTTGGTGGCGGAGATCTTTTGCGTCACCGCACGGGCAATGATGTCGGTGCCGCCGCCGGGCGGGAAAGGCACGACCACGCGAATCGGCTTGGAGGGCCAGTTGTCAGACTGGGCCATCGCCGGTGACAGGATCACGGCACTCAGCAGACCAAGGGCCAGCCGGCTCGAAAGGGACGGAAAACTGGAGCGAGTAGGCATGGGTGTCTCCGAAAGTGATGTGATTGCGATGACCGGACTTTACGGGGATGTTTCATTGGATACAATGACGTTTCGTCTGTTGAAGTACATGTCATGCCACGATATTCAAGACGCCCGCCCCCGCCCCCACCCTCGCCCATCGAGCCCACTGCGCCAGACGGGTCTCAAGGGGGAGGTGGTGTCATTGCCGTCAACCGCGCCTTGCAAGTCATGGAGGCTTTTCGCATTGGCGAGCGGCACTTGACGCTTGCCGAGCTCAGCCGTCGCACTGGCCTGCACAACAGCACCGTGCTGCGTCTGGCGCGCACACTGGCCCAAAGCGGCTACATGGTCCAGCGTGAAGAAGGGGAATGGCGGCTCGGGCCAGCCGCCGGTTGGCTCGGAGCGCGTTACCAAGCCGGCTTCGACATCAACAACGTTGTGCAGCCGCTGCTGCGCCAGCTGTCCGAGACGGCCCAGGAAAGCGCCTCGTTTTATGTGCGCGAAGGCGACGAACGAGCCTGCATCGCACGCGTGGAAGGCCCACAGTCGGTGCGCCACCATGTGCGTATCGGCATGCGCCTACCACTGGACCAAGGTGCGCCAGGGCGGGTGATTCTGGCGTTTTCGGGTGAGCCCGGCCCGGTCTACGAGGATATCCGTCGAAGAGGGTTTCACATGTCGATGGGTGAACGCGAGCCGCAGGTCTCCAGCGTCGCGGCACCGGTGTTTGGCCTCAACTGGCGCCTGCTGGGATCAATGTGTATTTCCGGGCCAACCTCCCGCCTGACGGAAAAAGTGCTCAAGGCACACGCCCGCATGGTGATGGACGCGGCCAACCGCCTTTCGTACGCGTTGGCCGGTGCCGGCTCGGAAGACACGCCGCGAGTGGTGTCGACCTGGCACCCCTGAGAGGGGTCAACGCATATTCGCAGGCAGGTTCCGCCCGGCATTGCGATCGTTCGCAAGGCGTGACTTGCTCGAATCCTTCCGAGGCGAATACGCCGATCTTTCGGAAGTCCGGGTCGGTGCGCGGTGAGGAGGTTTTACGAGAGGGTCTGGCGGAGAATTCGAACTGAGCGAAGACGTTCCAGCCGCAGCACTCGGCGGCTGGCGCGACCGCCGACTAGAAAGCCGTGATCTACGGTTCACGCGCCAAGGGAACCTACCGGCCCGCCTTGCGCTGGGCAATCGATGGCGTTACCGTCAGGTATTACCGACCGATACCCTATCGGAACCTGTCATGCCTATTGCTGTTGCTCGACCTGTCACGATCAAGCAGTGCGTCGACGTTGATCCACCCGCATGCCGCAGCTGATCTGGTCGCCCCAGGTCATGCTGGACGTGCAGCGCCTCGACCGATTTCTGGGCCCCAAGAATCAGGACGCGGCCAAACGGGCGGTGACGGCCATTCGTCAAGGTGTGAAAGTGTTGTCTGTACAGCCCGGCATAGGCAGGCCTGTGGAGGTCATGGACGACGAGTGCCGTGACTGGAACATCGATTGTGGCGAAAGTGACTACGTGGCCCGCTACCGTCTGAACGCTCACAACGTGATGATCCTTGCGGTCAGGCGTCAGAAGGAAGCCGGGTTCTGACGTCCGCAGTGAGCCCGAGCGCGCTGGGCTGCGCACAACGACCACCAGCGATCGCGTAATCGAAATGACCTGCGCCTCCAGCGCACTGAGCTCGCTGGTCTCGCCGCCAGACATACACCGGTGGCGACCTCGACCCGCAGTCATGAATGCACACTGCTATACTGCATTCATTGAAGGCAATCGATTGGAGGCTCGTCATGGCCATGCTGACCGTGCGCAACCTACCCGATGAAGTACGGCGAGCCCTGCGGGTACGTGCGGCCCTGCACGGGCGCAGCACAGAGGCTGAAGTGCGCGCCATCCTGGTGGAGGCGGTCAAGCCTGAGGGCAGGATGAAACTCGGCTCCTGGCTCGCTGACATCGGTCGTCAGGTCCGCCTCACCGATGAGGAGGTTGCCCTGATCAATGCACGCGACAAATCCCCGGTCCGCCCGGTCGATTTCGAATGATCCTGCTCGACACGAACGTGATCTCCGAGCCATTGCGTGCGAGGCCTGAGTCGCGCGTCGTTGAATGGCTAGACGCCCAGCCGCTGGAAACCGTGTTCGTCGCGGTCATCACGGTGGCCGAATTGCGCTACGGGGTCGCCCTCATGCCGAACGGCCGGCGTCGCAAGCACTTGCGCGAGCGACTGGAAACCCAAGTCCTACCGGCATTCGCGGGCCGCATGCTGGCCTTTGACTTCCCTGCCACCCAGGCCTATGCCGATTTGATGGTCCGCGCTCAGGCCGGGGGCTTCTCCTTCGGCATGGCCGACGGCCTCATCGCGGCGATTGCGATCACGAATGGCATGACGGTCGCCACGCGTGACACAGCACCATTCACGGCGGCGGGAGTTTCGATCATCAACCCCTGGCGGTCATAAGCCAGACACCATGGCCTTGAGGTCCTTCACAAAGAGAAACAGATGAAGTGGATCGGACGGTCTGGGCCCAAACTCCCAGTCGAAAAACCAAAAACGGTGCTTTGACGCTGTTTCTCGCGGCGGCGGAGATCCGAACGGTCGGGCAGGTTCGACTCGCTGCTGCTGATGATGGTGCCCGCTTCGAGTTTCCGAACTCACGCCCGAAATTGATCGCCTGCATTGGGCGCCGGGGAATGGAGGCGGCTTAGCACGACCTCATTCGCAGATGTCGGGAGTCAAAGATCGTGGTGGCAGGCCCGATTGACACTATGCACGCGAGCCGTTAATATCGCTAGACGTGACTATCAAAAGCTTCAAGTGCAAAGACACCCAAGCCCTCTTCGAGGGCAAGCGCGTGAAGCGTTGGGTGAACATCGAACGTCCAGCCCTACGCAAGCTTGCGCAACTGGACTGGTCCGCCGTCCTTGACGATCTTAAGGTGCCGCCCGGTAACGGGCTTGAAGCTCTGAGAGACGATCGGAAGGGGCAGCACAGCATTCGAATAAGCCAGCAATGGCGTATCTGCTTCAACTGGACATCAGAAGGGGCGGAGAACGTAGAGATCGTCGACTACCACTGATGGAAAATGCCATGCGCACAGTTCCACCCGTATCGCCCGGCGAGATGCTTGAAGAGGAGTTTCTCAAGCCGCTAGGCCTCACGAAGTACCGCCTCGCAAAGGATATCGGCGTACCAGCTCAGCGAATCAGCGAGATCGTTTCGGGTAAGCGTGCCGTCACAGCCGACACCGACCTTCGGCTTTGCCGGTACTTTGGTCTGAGCGACGGCTGGTGGTTGCGAGGGCAGGCAGCATATGACACAGCCATTGCCAAAGAGGCGCTCCGCAAAGAGTTGCTCACCATAAAAAAATGTTCACTATTGACCGCGTAGGTCGGCGCCGGGCTGGTCAATTTGCGAACGAACCCCGCCCAGGCCTTATTTTGAGGGATGGCACCCTGCCTGCCTTGAATTTGCAGGTTGGCGGGGCTGCGATCAGCCCATCAATGGCAATGCGCATTGAGCCTTGGCTGGGGCGCGACCACGGTGGGGCGGGAAGTATGGCTTGCTCAACAAGCGGCCTGCCCCGCCTGAGGGGCCAACCCATCCTCTGAACTGGTCAGATCAGTCGGGTCAAAGATGCTGAGACTGGCGCTACGCCTTCGAGCAAGGCACACAATCGATCAAACCGTGGCTAATTTGAACGATCTGCATTGAAAATCAGACTTTTCAAGCACAACCGTACAGCAATATAACAACTATTGCTTTCGCAACCGGAGCTGTCATGAACCCAAGCGCACTGATGCCTCGTCAAGTGGTGCCTGCCCTCGATGTAACTCTGACCACTGGGGGACGCTACGTTGTTGGCCAGCAGTCGGGTGAACGTTTCGATTTGCTGGTTTTTTATCGGGGCTTGCATTGCCCCATTTGCGCAAAATATTTGCTGGAACTTGAGCGCCTGGGAGAAGAGTTCCGAAAGCGAGGAGTCCGCATCATTGCGATCAGTAGCGACGAACGCTTGCGTGCTGAGGAGATGGCCGACAAGGTGCGCGCCCATCACATCGAGTTGGGTTACGGTCTTGATTTGGCTATGGCCAGATGGTGGGGCCTGTACATCAGCACCTCTAAAGGCAAGACATCGATCGGACTGGAAGAGCCAGCCTTGTTCAACGAGCCTGGGGTCTTTTTGGTCAAGCCCGACCAAACGCTTTACTACGGCTCCACGCAGACCATGCCATTTGCAAGGCCGTCTTTTGGTGATTTGCTGGCGGCGGTTGACTTCGCCATTCAGAAAGATTATCCCGCTCGCGGGGAATACGCAGGCGCCATCTGATGGCCAAACCCAAGGCATGATCATCCTTTGGCGCTGAGCCCAAGCATGGCCGATAGCATTGACCGCACCGACTCGATTGATCGCCATGGCTATCCGCTGTGCTTAAAAACTTATACTGGTCAGCAGCGCCCCGGTGTGCTGGCGACCCAGGATGCGCACGACGTATTCATGATCCGGGCGCGCGGCTTGGGCCGCAGCGTGACCTGGGTAAATCGCCAGGGAAGCGCGGCCTTTGCGATTCAAAGCGACGATCGCCCCGGGGGCGATCAAGCCCCCAGTGCTCTTGCGTACGCCTATTCCGGTATCGCGTTTTGTTTCATGACCCAGTTGCTGCGCTATGTCGAGCACCATCACATGAAGGTCAGGGCATTGCGATTGGTGCAACTCAGCCCCTGCCGGATCGAATCGGGCGTGACGCAGGCACAGCCTTTGGACACCCATGTGTTCGTCCATACCGAGGAGGACGACGAGGTAATGGAAAGCCTGGTGCAAATGTCGGCTCGCACCTGCTACTTGCATGCCGCCTGGGCCGCAGCCTTGGTACCTGAGATCAGTTTGGTCTTGAATGGTGGACCAAGCTTGAGCTGCGCTCTCCCGGTATCCTGATACGCAGGATCAGATATTCAAACGCAAGGATATTGAATCATGATTGAGTTGTATTACTGGACTACGCCTAACGGGCACAAGATCACGATGTTTTTGGAAGAGTCAGGATTGGATTACCGCATCAAACCCATCAATATCAGCAAGGGCGAGCAGTTCGACCCGGAATTTTTAAAGATTGCGCCCAACAATCGAATCCCTGCAATTCTAGACCGTGCCCCCCTGAGCGGAGATGCTCCGATTCCTATTTTCGAGTCTGGCGCGATTCTTTTGTATTTGGCCGACAAGACTCGTCAGTTCATCCCGCAAGATTTACGCGGTCGCAACGAATGTCTTCAATGGTTGTTTTGGCAGATGGGTGGGTTGGGGCCAATGGCGGGTCAAAACCACCACTTCGTGCAGTACGCGCCAGAGCAACTACCCTATGCGATCGAGCGCTATGTCAAGGAGACATCGCGTTTGTATGGGGTCTTGAACAAGCAGCTATCCGACGGCCGGGAATATATAGCTGCAGAGTATTCGATCGCTGATATGGCTGCTTATCCTTGGGTGGTTCCGCATCAGCGTCAACGGCAGGACATGAGCCAGTTTCCCTACTTGGCTGCATGGTTTGAGCGCATACAGAGCCGACCAGCCACCAAGCGGGCGTACGAGATAGCTCGTACCATCAACGTGGCGCCGACAGTGAATCAAGATTCGAAGTCCATTTTGTTTGGACAAGACGCCAAGACGGTGGTTTGACCCTGACCGAGTAAAATAGATGCCCATAAAAGCCGTTGTATTTGACGCCTATGGTACATTGTTTGATGTCTACTCTGTACAGAGCTTGGCTGAAGAGCTTTACCCTGGGCACGGAGCTGATATTTCGATAAAATGGCGCGACAAGCAGATTGAATACACGCGATTGATCACGCAATCGGATCCGCATAATCCGTCAGGGAGTCAGTACTTCCGTCCGTTTTGGGAGTTGACGCGATTATCTTTGGATTACACATTGGACCGATTGAAATTAAGCCGTGAGTCGGGTCAGGTGGATAGATTGATGGCGCAATACGAGCGTCTTGTAGCCTTCCCTGAAAACAGGTCGGTTTTGCAGAAAATCAAAGAGCTGGGGTTGATCACCGCAATACTTTCGAATGGCAGCACCGAGATGCTGAATTCGGCGGTTAAAAGTGCGGGCATGGAATCTGTTTTGGATCACATCATTTCCGTCGATCCTGTGCGCCTGTTCAAGACATCGCCAGAGAGTTACGGGCTCGTTCAGAAGACCATTTCTGTGGCGCTCGATGAGGTACTTTTCGTGTCGAGCAATGCTTGGGACGCGTTGGGTGCCGCGTGGTTTGGCTTCAAGACACATTGGGTGAATCGGCAAGGGTTGCCGTACGAAACGCTGACGCCACAGCCCGACTTTTCAGGCCCCGATCTGAATTCGGTATTGTCTAGCCTGC
>Ga0169931_10008683_pt1 | contig 14777 bp, 10 predicted proteins | sample Kivu_15m_20L_FD_129675 | JGI IMG/M metagenome (GOLD analysis project Ga0169931, IMG submission 129675) | Freshwater microbial communities from Lake Kivu, Western Province, Rwanda to study Microbial Dark Matter (Phase II) - Kivu_15m_20L... | ecosystem: Environmental > Aquatic > Freshwater > Lake...
CCCCTCGTCTTGCTTCGCCCAGCCTGCGGGGCTCAGCCTCCAGCCCTCTGCTGCCCGATGGACTTTTCCGTCGGCCTCGAGCTTGATGAGGTGCGCGAGGAGCGAGCGCGCCGCTAGCGGGTAGAGGGATGGCGAGACCTCGACATAGGCGCCCGGCACGATCATCTCGACAGGAAATCCCGCTTCACCGTGATCAGCCCCGGCCAATGGATCCAGCGGTGCCTGGCCTGCACCTTCCCGGGCCTCGTGAAGCTTGCGCATGGACCCGAGGACGCTCGCCTCGCGCTGCAGGCGGTGACGGATCAGTTTGCGGATTTCGCGTGCCGGATTCCCCAGCACATAGCCGTGCGCTGGGAGGATGTAGTGGATCGGCAGCGTTTCGAGGCGAACCAGCGCGTCGAGGTACGCCCGCATGTCGCCGTCTGGCGGATTGATCACCACCGTGGAGCCGTTCATGATGTGGTCGCCCGACAGCAGCAGGCCGTCCTCCTCGATCAGAAAACAGAGGTGGTTCGACGCGTGCCCCGGCGTGTGAACGACCCTCAGATGCGTATCGGGAAGGATTTCGAGGCGCTCACCGTCTTCGAGGATCCTGTCGGGCATGAAGCCCTGTTCCGCCGCGACTGAAGCCCCGCTCGGACGCCCCAGAATCGGCACCCGGTAACCGCGCTCCATTGCGATCTCTCGCTGAAGCGTGAACGCTCCGGGCGAGTGGTCCTGGTGGGAATGCGTACACAGGATGGCCGCAATGCGATCACCCGTGAAATGCCGGATACGTCCCACGTGGGCCGCGATGTCGGGTCCCGGGTCGACCACGGTCCAATCGCCCGGTGCGCCAAGCAGGTAGGTGTTGGTTCCAGGACCCGTCATGCGTCCTGGATTCGGTGCGGTCAGACGAAAGAGATAACGGAGCAACCCTACAGCCTCGTCGTGCTGCCAGTCGAGACGGTGAAGCACCTTGCCGTCGGGGTTTGTCATCTCGAGTTCGGCGAAGGGTGCTTCGTTTTCGGTGTAGCGGGTGTCCTGGCCCCCGAGCAGGCCGCCACGCGGACAGCTTCGCCACAGACGACCCGCAGCAAATTCCTGCTCCGCGTGTTCGAGAACAGCCTGTACGCAGCTGAAGCGTTCAAGTTGTTGCAGCGTCCGGATGGTGGGGAAGATCAGCGCGAACCCGCCTCGAGCGTGGCGCGCCAGTGCCTCGGCCGGGTTCACCCAGCACGGTTCGAACTGTTCGCCCTCGTCGGCCTCGGGCCGCTGTCCCTCCGGCGCACGGGCAACCAGGAAACGCACGTCGAAGCGCTTGGGAAGGTCGCGATCGGTGGTCCAGTGTGAAAAACTGTGTACTTCCTCCACCTGCGCATACCATCCCTGCCGGGCCAGCGCGGTCGCGAAGCCTTCCGGCGGGTGCCGCGGAAGATTGGCGATGACGTGTTGCAACAGGGGTGCGGGGTACAGAGATTCCGCCTGATGCCGGGTATCCGGGGCTGCGTGAAGCTGCGAATCCCGCGGAACTGACGCGGTATTCTGCAAGAAGGGCGGATAACCGTGGATCCTCGCGGCAAGCAGCAATTGCACTTCCTCCCAGGCCTCCCGAAGCGCCGCCTGCGCGTAGATCCGGTGCAGTTGCGCTTGCCCGCTGCCGCGGAGTTCGCCGGGAGCAGAAATCGACAGCAGGGAAGGATCGCTGTCCACGGCCAGTGCATCGGCCTCGTCCACCACACCGCCGGGAAACACGAAGGCTCCCGGGGCAAAGCTGGCCCGGGTTGACCGGCGTGTCATCAGCACCTCGAGCCGATCCTCACGGTCGCGCAGCAGCAGGACCGTCGCTGCTGGCCGCGGGTCGACCGGCTTGCGCCACCCATGAAGCAGCTGGTTGCGCCGGACCTCCGGCCCGGGATCAGGCGGGGCCGTTACCTCCTGCCCGCCTTGACTTGCATCGGGCCGGTTCGGCCCTGTTGAACGCTGGCTCGGGGGGCTCACGCTGCGCTGGCCCTGTCGTGTTCGGCCTCCGCCAGGGTGTGCAGGATCGCGGGCGGGGCGAACCGGTCGCCATATTGAGCCTGCAAGGCCTTGCAACGCGCAAGAAAGCGAGGCGCGCCAACATGGTGCACGTACTGCAAGGTTCCACCGGTCCAGGCAGGGAACCCCCAGCCCATGATGGCACCGATGTTGGCATCGTGCTCGGCCCGCACAACACCCTCCTGCAGGCAGCGGAGGGTCTCGATCGACTGGACCATGGTGAGCCGGTCGCGGATGTCGGTGTCGCTGATCGGCCTGGCTGCACGGGAGAACGCCACCAACCCGGGCCACAGGCGCTTGGGCTCGCCCTCGGGGTAATCGTAGAAGCCCCCTCCGTAGGCGCGGCCCATGCGCTTGAAGCCATGGGCCATCTTCTCGAGCACGTAGACCGCCGACTCGGCCATACGTTGCGACCTGGGCGCAGTCCTGCGGCCCTGACGGCGGCCCTGGTCCTCCCGATGGCCGTGGTCATGTCCGTGACCGTGCCCGTGACCGTGACCGTGGTCATGCCCGTGGCCATGATCGTGCCCGTGACCGTGGTCATGCCCGTGGCCATGATCGTGCCCGTGTTCGTGACTGTGGTCATGTCCGTGGCCATGATCGTGACCGTGTTCGTGACTGTGGTCATGTCCGTGGCCATGACCGTGCATGTGGTCGTGACCCCGGTTTCCCGCCGCACCTGCGATCGCGTCGAGCTCCTGGTGCAGCACATCGTCGGCAAGCTTGAGCGAGACCCCGTCGAGCACCGCGAGCGGCCCCACCGGCATGCCGAACTGCGCGGCAATGTTCTCGATCCGCGCGGGCAGCACGCCCTCGCCGAGGAGCGCCATACCCTCGTTCACATAGCTGCCGAAGACCCTGGAGGTGTAGAAGCCCCGGGCGTCGTTTACAACGATTGGCGTCTTGCCGAGTTGCTTCACGAAGTCGTAGGCTTTGGCGAGCGCAGCATCACCGGTCTGCCGTCCCCGAATGATCTCCACCAGCGGCATCTTCTCCACGGGAGAGAAGAAATGGATGCCGATGAAGTTCTCAGGACGGTGACTGGCCCGCGCAAGCTCGCTGATCGGCAGCGTGGAGGTGTTCGAGGCGAAGATCAGCTCCTCGTTGGCAAAAGCGAGTGCCTCCTGCGTGACCTGCGCCTTGAGGGCTGCGTCCTCGAAGACAGCCTCGATGACCAGATCGCATCCGCGCAAGTCTGCGGCATCTGCGGTGGCCTGGATGCGTTGGAGCGTGGCCTGCGCTTTCTCGGGCGGGATTCGCCCTTGCTCCACGCGGCGCGCCAGCAGGCGCGCACTCAGGGCCTTGCCCTGCTCGGCCTTTTCCCGTGTGAGGTCCTTCAGCACCACGCTGATGCCGCGCGATGCCGCAGCCCAGGCGATTCCCGCGCCCATCATCCCGGCGCCAAGAACGCCAAGCTTCATGGTCATCCGCGCGGCCTCGGCCGATGGCCGACTGCGATCGGACTTGATGTCGTTGAGGTTGAAGAAGAACGCAGTGATCATGTTCTTGGAAACCTGGCCCGTGGCGAGGCGGGTGAGCCAACGCGATTCGATCCGCAGCGCGGTGTCGAAGTCGAGCCCAGCGCTCTCCACTGCCACGGCAAGGATCGCTTCCTGCGCCGGGAAGTTGCCGCGGGTCTTCTCGAGGAGCATCGCCGGAGCCACACTGAGCATCGCGGCAACCGATGGATTTGTCGGGCCGCCGCCGGGAATCCGGTGCTTCGGGTTATCCCAGGGTTGGGTGCAATGACCGCCCTCGAGTGCCGCAAAGGCTGCAGGCATCAGTGCGTCTTCATGGGTGACGATTTGCGTGACCCAGCCCATCTCCAGTGCCTGCTTCGGCGTGAGCCGGCGCGATTCGGTGAGGGTTTCCACCGCAGCCTGGATTCCCTTCAGACGGACCGTCTTCACGATGCCTCCGGCGCCCGGCAGAAGTCCGAGGCTGGCTTCCGGAAAGCCGATTTCGAGACCCGGTCGATCCACAACGATCCGGTGATGGCAGGCAAGCACCACCTCGAGTCCACCCCCCAGCGCTGAGCCGCTCATCGCAGCCACCACAGGTTTCCCAAGACGCTCGAGCGCGCGCAAGTCGGCCTTCATCGCTTCGACCTCGCGGAAAAAATCCGCAGCGTCGAGGGGACCCACGCCGAGCAGAGCCTTGAGGTCGGCCCCGGCGAAGAAGGTGCTCTTGGCCGAGGTGATGATCACGCCCTGGAGTTCGGGGTGCGCCTGCAGATCGCGGCGAATGGCGGCCAGCGCCTCGTGCAGATCGGTGCGAAAGCCCGCGTTCATGAGGTTCACTGAAGAGGCCGGCGCATCCAGCGTGAGGACGATCGCACGGCCGGATTCGATGGCATAACGGATCGAGCGCATGATCAGACCCGCTCGATGATGGTGGCAATGCCCATGCCGCCACCCACGCAGAGCGTGGCGAGCCCGCGTCGCAGCTCGCGCCGCTCGAGTTCGTCGAGCAGGGTGCCAAGGATGATGCAGCCGGTGGCGCCAAGCGGGTGTCCCATCGCGATGGCGCCGCCGTTCACATTCACCTTTTCCGCCGGGATCGTGAGCTCATTCATGAAGCGCAACACCACGGCGGCGAAGGCCTCGTTTACTTCGAAGAGGTCGATGTCGTTGGCCTCAAGGCCTGCGCGGGCGAGCGCCTTGCGACTCGCGGGAGCCGGCCCGGTGAGCATGATGGTGGGATCGGTTCCGGTTAGCGCGGTGGCCACCACCCGCGCGCGGGGTTCGAGACCGAGCGTGGTTGCGGCCTGCGCATTGCCGAGCAGCATCAACGCCGCCCCATCCACGATGCCCGAGCTGTTTCCCGCGTGGTGAACATGCGCGATGCGCTCGACCTGCGGATACTTGCGCAGTGCGATCGCGTCAAAGCCCATTGCACCGAGCTTTTCGAAGGAAGGCTTGAGCGACGCGAGGCTCTGGATCGAGGTTTCGGGGCGAATGGTTTCGTCGTGGTCGAGGATCGGCAGTCCGAGTTCATCGCAGACAGGGATGATCGAACGGTGGAAGTAACCGGCGGCCTGCGCCTGGGCCGCCTTGCAGTGCGATTGCGCGCCGAAGGCATCGAGGTCCTCGCGCGAATAGCCGTCGAGGGTTGCGACCAGATCCGCGCCGATTCCCTGGGGAACGAAGGAGGTGAGAACGTTGATCTCGGGGTCGTGGGCCCAGGCGCCGCCATCGGATCCCATCGGCACCCGCGACATCGACTCGACGCCGCCCGCTACCACCAGATCCTCCCATCCCGAGGCCACTTTCTGCGCAGCGAGATTCACCGCCTCGAGACCCGAGGCGCAGAAGCGGTTGATCTGCACGCCTGCAGCCTTCAGGTCCCAGCCTGCGGCGAGCGCGGCAGTTCGTGCGATCACCGAGCCTTGCTCGCCCACCGGGCTCACACACCCGATCACCACATCGTCAACGCGGGAGGTATCGAGTTGTGTGCGCTCGGCCAGGCTGCGCATGAGGTTGCTCAGGAGGCGAATCGGTTTCACCTCATGCAGTGCGCCGCTGGACTTGCCCCGCCCGCGTGGCGTGCGGATCGCGTCGTAGATGAAGACCTCGGACATGGGCCAGCTCCCGTTTGAGAAGTGTGGGGTGTGGAGTGTGGGGTGTGGGGTGTGGGGCGTGGGGCGTGGCCTTGCGCGACGCGACAACGCTTCCCGGAAGCCTGGAAGTCTAGCCGAGGTCGTGGGCGAACTATCCACCATGGTGTACATTTCCACCAAAGCAACGATAAACATGGGGAGACGGCCGGCATGATCGCCCGGGAGCTTTTTCGGGAAGAGCACGCGCTTTACCGCGATACGGTGCGGCGTTTCCTTGAAAAGGAAGTGATGCCGCAACACGACCGTTGGGAAGAGCAGGGTTATGTGGATCGCGACGTCTGGGGCAAGGCGGGAGCCCTGGGCCTGCTCTGTTCGAGCATGCCGCCGGAGTACGGGGGCGCAGGTGTCGACCGGCGCTATGCGGTTGTGCTCATAGAGGAGATCGCCCGGGTCAACGCCACCGGTCTGGGTTTCGGCCTGCACTCGGAGATCGTGGCCCCCTATCTGCTGCGGTATGGCAGCGAGGCACAGAAGCGCAGTTTCCTGCCACGCATGGCACGTGGCGAGATCATCGGCGCGATCGCCATGACCGAGCCCGGCGCAGGCTCGGACCTGCAAGCGGTGCGCAGCACGGCGCGCGACCAGGGCGACCACTTTCTGCTCAACGGCTCCAAGACCTTCATCACCAACGGATGGCACGCCGACCTGGTGATCACGGTGGTGAAGACGGATCCGGAGGCCGGAGCCAAGGGAACGAGTCTGTTGCTGCTCGAGCGGGGCATGGAAGGTTTCACGAAGGGGCGGCGCTTGCGCAAGGTGGGGTTGAAGGCGCAGGACACTGCCGAACTCTTCTTCGATCAGGTCAGGGTACCCCGCAGTCACCTGCTCGGCGACCTCAATTGCGGCTTCATGTACCTGATGCAGGAACTGCCCTGGGAGCGCCTGCAGATTGCCATCAGCGCAGTGGCTTCTGCCCTGGTGGCGATCGAGCAGACGCTCGCCTACACCCGCGGGCGCCAGGCCTTTGGCCAGGCAGTGGCGCATTTCCAGCACACCCGGTTCACGCTCGCTGAATTGCAGACCGAGGTGCAGGTGGCGCAGGTCTTCGTGGATCGCTGTACCGAGTTGCTGCTCGAGGATCGTCTCGACACTGCAACCGCCTCGATGGCCAAATACTGGTGCACCGACCTCCAATGCAAGGTGCTCGACGCCTGTGTGCAACTCCACGGTGGCTACGGCTACATGTGGGAGGTCCCGGTGGCACGCTCCTGGGCCGATGCCCGGGTCCAGCGGATCTACGGGGGCACCAACGAGATCATGAAGGAAGTGATCGCCCGCTCGATGGGCCTGGCCGCGCGACAACCCGGGTGAGCGTGTGATTGACGCGGCGCAGTTGCTCATCTCGGGAGCCGCGATCGGCTGCATCTATGCGCTGATCGCACTCGGGTTCGTGCTCATCTACAAGGCCACCGAGGTCGTGAACTTCGCGCAAGGCGATGTGATGATGCTTGCCGCCTTTGTGGCCTTCAGCTTCGCGAGCCTGCTCGATCTTGGCTTCTGGGCATCGCTTCCCCTGGCAATCCTGGTGATGGCCGTGTTCGGTGCGGCCTTTGACCGGGTCTTGCTGCGGCCGATCATTGGCATGCCAACCTTCTCGGCGGTGATGATCACGCTGGCCGCAGGTTTCGCGATGCGCGGGATTGCCTCGATGATCCCGGGCTGGGGGACCGACACCCATTCGTTCAAGGCACCGTGGTCGGATGAAGTGATCCGTATGGGTCCGGTGATCGTGTCAACCGACCACCTGGCGATCCTTGCGGTGACCGCGCTCCTTTGTGTGGGCCTCTATCTCTTTTTCAAGGGTACGCGCGTAGGGATGGCGATGCAGGCGGCTTCGCAGAACCAGCTTGCTGCCTACTACATGGGTATTCCTGTGCGCAGCATCAACACGCTGATCTGGGCGATCGCAGCCTCGGTGGCCGCACTTGCCGCAGTGCTGCTCGCCCCTATCACCTTTGTGCACAACAACATGGGCTTCATCGGCATCAAGGCCTTTCCGGCTGCGGTTGTGGGCGGGTTCGGATCGATTCCTGGCGCGATCGTTGGTGGCCTGATCATCGGCTGGGTGGAGGCCTTCGCCGGGTTCTACCTCCCAGAGGGCTTCAAGGATGTTGCGGCCTACGTGGTGGTGTTGCTTGTCCTTGTGATCCGCCCCTCGGGGATCTTTGGCCAGATGCGGCGCAAGAAGGTTTGAGAAGAGGACGTATGCGGTTCATTTTCAAGACGCGCTACGAGCAGGATCTCCAGTTTTTCAAGGATGTGCCCACGGCCTGCAGCTACGCGCTGCTGGGTGCGGCGCTGCTCGCTGCGCCCTGGGTGGTATCGGAGTACTACCAGACGCAGTTGGTCTTTGTGTTCATCTACGGCATCGTGGGCTTTGGACTGATGCTGCTCGCCGGCTTCACCGGGCAGATGTCGATGGGCCACGCGGCTTTCCTGGCGATCGGCGCGTATGCGGAAGCCTACTTTCAGGCGCGCGGCATGCCTTTTGTGGTCTCGGCGCCGCTTGCAATGCTGCTGAGCGCCGCGGCCGGTGTGGCGATCGGGCTGCCCGCATTGCGCCTGAGCGGCCTTTATCTGGCGATCGCCACGCTCGCTTTCGGCTTTATCGTGGAGGAGGTCCTGGCGCGCTGGGAATCGGTGACGGGCGGTAACGGGGGGATGATGGTGGCACCTCTCAAGCTCTTCGGGGGCACGCTCAACAGTTCCTGGGGCTTTTACTACCTGTGCCTGGTGCTCGTGGTGCTCGTGGGCGTGGCCATGGTGAACCTTTTGCGCTCGCCCACCGGACGCGCCCTGATTGCCATCCGCGACTCGGAAATCTCGGCGCAGAGCATGGGTGTGCACCTCGCCCGCTTCAAGACCCTGAGCTTTGCCTTTTCAGCCGCAATCACAGGACTTGCAGGTGCGCTCTACGCGCACCAGATCAAGTTTCTGAGTCCGGAGCAATTCACGGTGCTGGTGTCGATCGAATTCCTCATGATGGTGGTGATCGGCGGCCTCGGTTCGCTCCACGGCGCGATCTTCGGGGCAATGTTCATTATTTTGCTCCCCGAGGCGATTTCCACCGCGAAGGACTATCTGCCGGATGCAGTGGCCGACCAGACCGGACTCAAGGCCACGCTCTTTGGCATCATCATGATCCTGTTCGTGGTGTTCGAGCCGCGCGGCCTCTACGGCACCTGGGTGAAAGTACACGCCTACTTTTCGCTCTTCCCGCTTTACAAGCGTGGCATGTTCCGGAGGCAGCGCGCCTACACACGCTCGGAACGGGTGCACTGATGCGGTCGGGCGCAGCCTTTTTCGAGATCGACAGGCTGAGCAAGCGTTTCGGTGGGCTCGTCGCGCTCGACGAAGTGAGCTTTTCGGTGCGCGAAGGGGAGATCTACACAATCATCGGCCCGAACGGTGCGGGAAAGACCACGATCTTCAATCTCATCAGTCTGATCTATCCGGCTTCGAGCGGCACGATCCGGTTTTGCGGCGAGGACCTGCTTGGGCGATCGCCCGAGCAGGTTGCGCGGCTCGGGATTGGAAGAACCTTCCAGAACATCGAGCTTTTCGCGCAGGCAAGCGTGCTGCAGAACCTGCTCATCGGCCGACATGTCCATGTGCCGAAGAACCCCCTTGCCGAAATGTTCTTCACGCCTGCGGTGCGTCGGCGCGAACTCGAGAGTCGGCGCGCCGTGGAGGAGGTGATCGACTTTCTCGCATTGCAGGCGTATCGCGACGCGGTGGTGGCGGGTCTGCCCTACGGCGTACGCAAGGTGGTGGAGCTGGCGCGCGCCCTTTGCACCCGGCCGCGCCTGTTGCTTCTTGATGAGCCGTCTTCGGGACTCAATGTGGAGGAGACCGAGGACATGGCCTACTGGATCCAGGACATTCGCGACGAGCTCGGCATCACGGTACTGATGGTGGAGCACGACATGTCGCTTGTCTCCCGAGTCTCCGACCGGGTACTCGCCGTGAACTTCGGCAAGGTCATCGCCCATGGCACACCAGCCGAGGTGCAGTCGCACCCGGATGTGGTTGCCGCCTACCTTGGCCACTGAAGCGGGTGTTGCATGGCTGATGCGATCCTGCGGCTGAGCAATGTTGAGGCGAGCTACGGTCCGGTGCAGGCGATCCGGGGGGTGTCGCTCGAGGTGCCCCAAGGCAGCATCGTGACCGTACTGGGCTCCAACGGTGCGGGGAAGACCACGATCCTGAAGACGATTTCGGGGATTCTCGATGCGCGCAAGGGAACGCTGCACTTCGCGGGCGCGCCGATCCAGGGACTCGAGCCCGATGCGATCGTGCGCCGCGGTCTGAGCCACGTGCCAGAGGGGCGCGAGGTGTTCCCGCTTCTCACCGTGCGCGAGAACCTGCTCATGGGCGCGTATACCCGAGGCGACGACGGGGTTGGTCGCGACTTCGACCGGATGTATGGATACTTTCCGATTCTTCGTGAGCGAAGCGGGCAGGAGGCAGGGCAGCTCTCGGGGGGGCAGCAGCAGATGCTTGCGATTGCGCGCGCGCTGATGTCGCGGCCGAGGATGTTGCTGCTCGATGAACCCAGTCTCGGGCTTTCGCCAAAGCTTGTGAAGGAGATCTTCGCGATCATCGGCCGCATCAACCGTGAAGAGGGCACCACGATGCTTCTCGTCGAGCAAAATGCGCAGATCGCCCTCGAGACGGCGCACTTCGGCTATGTGCTCGAGGTTGGGAGAATCGTGCTCGAAGGACCCGCCGCAGAGTTGCTCCACAAGGACGACATCCGCGAGTTCTACCTTGGTGTGAAGGCCGACGCAGTCCGCGGCGAGCGCCGTTGGAAGAAGAAGAAACAATGGCGATAAGCACAAGCTTTTCAGGTTCCGGGCAGGCTGCAGCAGCGCCCGGGTGGTCCGCGGTCCGCAGCGGGTTGCCCGGAAACACGGTGGGCGAAAAGTTCTGGAACGCTGTGCAGTCGCGCGGCGATCGGGTTGCCCTGCGCCAGAAGGAGTTCGGCGTCTGGGAGGAGATCAGCTGGCGGCGGTTCGGGCAATGCGCAAGGCAGATCGGCATGGGTCTGGTGAGCCTCGGACTCGAGCCGGGTGACTGCATGTCGATCCTTGCCAACACCCGCCGGGAGTGGGCCTACTGCGACTTCGGAGCACTCGCGGCTGGGCTGGTGGTCTCGGGGATCTACCCCACGGATGCCCCGGAGCAGGTGGAGTTTCTGTGCGCCGACTCGCGTACCCGTGTGGTGATCGTGGAAGACGAGGAGCAACTCGACAAGGTGCTGCAGGTGCGCGGCGCGCTTGCCGACCTTCTGCGGATTGTTGTGATCGACATGGAAGGTCTGCGGGATCTGCGCGATCCGCAGGTGATCTCGCTCGCGGAACTCATGTCGGCGGGCGAGGCGCTCGACCGGGGCTCGCCGGGACTTTTCGAGCAGCGATTGCGCAGCCGATCGGTCGGCGACGTTGCGATCCTTGTGTACACCTCGGGAACGACCGGAAAGCCTAAGGGCGCAATGATCACCCATCGCAACCTGCGCGCAGTGATGGAGAATTTTCCGCGCCAGCTTCCCCAGGGCGAAGACGACGACAAGATGTCGTTCCTGCCGCTGTGTCATATCGCCGAGCGGATGTTTGGCCTGATGCTCTCGCTCGAGCGCGGTTCGCGGCTCAACTTCGTTGAAAACCCGGATACCGTGCCGGAAAACGTGCGCGAGATCGCCCCCACGATCATGCTCGGGGTTCCCCGGGTCTGGGAGAAGTTCTACTCGGCGATCAATCTGCGGATCAAGGAGTCCACCGCCTTTCAGCGCTGGGCCTACCGTGTGGCGCTGGCCGTGGGCGAGCGCTGCTCCCACTACGCGATGCGTGAAGAGTCTGCGCCGCCCGGTCTGAGGCTGTTGAACCACCTGGGGCGCTGGCTCGTGCTCAACAACGTGCGCAGGGCGCTCGGACTCGACCGGGTGCGCTGGGCCGCCACGGGTGCCGCGCCGATTTCGCCCGATCTGATCCGCTGGTACTGGGCGCTGGGCGTCCCGCTTTTCGAGGTGTGGGGGATGACCGAGACCACCGGCGGCGGCACCATCAACCTTCCGGGCGCGTTGAGGATCGGTACGATCGGCAAAGCGCAGGCCGGCATCAACGAAGTTCGCATCTCTTCGCAGGGTGAGATCCTCACCCGCGGGCCCAATGTCTTTCTCGGCTACCTCAACCAGCCCGACAAGACCTCCGAGGTCATCGACGCCGAGGGCTGGCTGCACACTGGCGATGTGGGCGAGATCGACGCCCAGGGTTTTGTGCGTATCACCGACCGGATGAAGGACATCATCATCACAGCGGGTGGCAAGAACGTCACGCCCAGCGAGATCGAGAACGAACTGAAGTTCTCCCCCTTTATCACCGATGCCGTCGTGGTGGGTGACCGCAAGCCCTACCTCACGCTGCTGGTGATGATCGACCACGAAAACGTGGAGCATCATGCGCAGGAGCGCAACATTCCTTTCTCCAGCTTTGCAAGCCTGTGCCGCGCGCCCGAAGTGCAGGCGCTGATCCAGGCCGAGGTGGATCGCGTGAACGCCAGGTTCGCGCGCGTGGAGCAGATCAAGAAATTCCGACTGATCGAGCAAAAGCTCACGGCCGAAGACGAGGAACTCACCCCAACGATGAAACTCAAGCGCAAGCTGATCAACGAGAAGTACCGCGACCTGATCGCCCAGATGTATGCACCCGGCTAAAATCCGGGCCGCGGGTAACTGTTTCACGACCGACGCAACTCCAAGGAGACCTCACGATGGCTCAACAACATGATCCAACCCACCAGGCAATGGTTCAACTGCTCGCGCAGGCGGCAGACCGGCGCGCATTTCTCGCGCTGAGCGCGGGAGCCGCCTCGCTCGGCGCTCTCGCTTCCACAGCGTCCTTTGCGCAAACCACCCAGGGCGTCTCGAAAACCGAGATTGTTCTGGGCCACATCGGCGATCTTTCAGGGCCGCTGGTGTCGCTCTCCAAGCCCTCGATCAACGGTATGCGCATGCGCGTGAAGGAGCTCAACGATCAGGGCGGCATCAACAACCGCAAGGTCAAGCTCAACGTGGAGGATTCGGGCTACGACCCGAAAAAGGGCGTGCTTGCAGCGCAAAAGCTGCTCACGCAGGACAAGTCCTTCGCCATGATCGGCACGCTCGGCACGGTGATCTCGCTGCCCACCATTCAGTTGTGCCTCGAGCGCGGTGTGCCGCACCTCTTCCCGATCACTGCGCACCACGGCAACTATGAACCCTTCCACAAACTCAAGTTCGCTTCGTTTGCGCCCTATCCGGAGACCACTGCGGCAGGCCTTCGCGAACTCCTCAAGCAGCGCCCCTTCAAGCGGATCGGCATCCTGTATCAGGACGACGAGTTCGGCATGGAGATTCTGCGGGGTACCGAGATGGCGCTCAAGGACCTGCCCGGCGTGCAACTGGTTGAAAAGACCTCGTACAAGCGTGGTGCCACCGATTTCTCATCGCAGGTGCAGCGGCTTCTTGCGGCCAAGGTGGAGTTCATCGTGCTCGGCACGATCATCCGGGAAACGATTGCCACGATCGGCACTGCGCGCAAGATGGGCTACGGCGGTGAGTTTTTCGGCTCCTCGGCGGCCTACATGCCGGCAGTCGCCAAGGCAGGCGGAAAGATCGTCGAGGGTTTTTTCGCAATGGCCGAGGCACCCACCCCCTACCGCGATGATCCGAAGAACAACAAGCTCCTCAACGACTGGATGGACCGCTACAAGGAAGAGTTCAAGGAGGACGGCGACCTGTGGTCGGTGGTGGGTTGGGTGCTCATCGACATGTTTGCAAAGGCTGCCGAAAAGGCGGGCACCGGCCTCACTGCCGACGCGTTGGTGAAGGCGCTCGAGTCGAATCCCTACCCGCGTACTTTCCTGGGCACTCCCGAATACTCCTGGGGGCCCAACAAGCGCCTTGGCAACAACCAGATGCGTATTGCGCAGATCCAGGGCGGCCGCTGGGTGACCGTGAGCGACTTTCTCCGGGGCTGATCAGCAGGGCCTGACCAAGCGGGCCTGATCAAGCGGATCCGGTCGTCCGGGGACCGCAGGCGCGCTGCATCGCTCAACTCACGATGTAGCTCGCCGCCCCGGTGGCGATGAGCAAACCCCCGTCGTTGTGCAGTTCCATCTGGGTTGAGGCGATCCGCCCTCCAATGCGCGTCACCCGTGCGCTCGAGGAGAATCTCTGCCCCAGCCCCTGGCGCAGGTAGTCCACCCTCAGATCGATCGTGCCCACCCGCGTGAAGCGGGCAAGCGTCTGATCGGCGCTGTCGTGCGGATGACGATCGGCAATACCCATCATCACCGCGCAGCCCGCGGTGGCGTCGAGCGCCGCAGAGATCACGCCTCCGTGCAGGCGTCCATGCTGAAAGTGCCCCACCAGTTGCGGCTGCATTGCAAAACCGATCACTGCGGTTCCGGCGCCCAACTGCTCGACGCACAATCCAAGCACGTCGTTGAAGCGGATCTCCTTCTCGAACATCGCGCGGAGCGCGCGTTCGAACTTTTCCTGCTCGATCGCATTGCGGCGCATGGTGGCTCGGTCCTCCCGGGGTTCCGTGGGCTAGGTGGGCTAACAGCCCCTGAACACGGGTGCACGCTTTTCGAGAAACGCGCGGATACCCTCGCGGCAATCCTCGGTTGCCGCAGCCTGCGACTGCAATTGGGCCTCGCGCTCGAGTTGTTCGCTCAGCCCTGTCTGAAGACTCAGGTGCAGGGCTTGCTTGGCAAGCGCATAGGCCGCAGTGGGCATGCTGGCCAGCGCGTGCGCGGTACGCTCACAGAAGGGCTCGAGCTCTGCATCGGGTACCACCTTGTAGACCAGACCGATGCGTTCGGCTTCTTCTGCGCTGATCCGTTCGGCGAGCATCACGAGCGCGCGCGCCTTCGCCTCGCCCACCAGACGCGGCAGGAACCAGGTACTGCCCGCGTCGGGAATCAGGCCGATGCGGGCAAAGGCCTGCAGAAACGATGCAGACTCGCCACAGACAATGATGTCTCCAGCCAGCGCAAGACTCATTCCGGCGCCGGCCGCAACGCCATTGACCGCAGTCACGATCGGCTTGGGCAGGCTGCGCATTGCTTCGATCACCGGGTTGAAGATCCGGCGCAG
>Ga0169931_10008684_pt1 | contig 14775 bp, 10 predicted proteins | sample Kivu_15m_20L_FD_129675 | JGI IMG/M metagenome (GOLD analysis project Ga0169931, IMG submission 129675) | Freshwater microbial communities from Lake Kivu, Western Province, Rwanda to study Microbial Dark Matter (Phase II) - Kivu_15m_20L... | ecosystem: Environmental > Aquatic > Freshwater > Lake...
CACCGGCACTGGCACTGGCCCGGGTGCAATCAGCAGCGCACCGGGCACAGTCGTGCCGACAGACGTCACAAAGACGCGCGCGGTTCCCACCGCCCCCGCCACAGTCACTCGCCGAACCTGGCTGCTCACCTGCTACTGTGCTGCCATCATCCTCTCCTCACTCTTCGGCGGCTGGTTGCCATCAATCTGGCAGATGACTCACACGGCCACTCAAACCCTGACCAGTTTTGTTGGCGGATTAATGCTGGGAATCGCCGTATTCCATTTGCTTCCGCATTCCCTGCACGGCCACCAGACGCCCGATCAGATGGCCTGGTGGCTGATGGCCGGCATCCTCGCCATGTTTCTGCTGATCCGCTGTTTCCATTTTCACCATCACGGACCGCTGGAAATATCGACTGAAAAAGAAGACCCCTGTGCCGACCACCCGCCGCTGCTCCCGCAGGTCGATCATCCGCGCAGCGGAACCAATCGCATCAGCGCCGCGGCGATGGACTGCCGGCACGACCACGACCACGACCACGACCACGACCACGACCACGACCACGATCACGATCACGATCACGATCACGATCATCAGCCGCAGCAGCAGCAGGCTCCGCACTGTCACCACGCTCACAAGCTGAGCTGGATCGGTATCACGGTTGGTCTTTCGCTGCACACGCTGCTGGACGGCATGGCTCTGGCGGCCAGCGTGCATGCCGAGTCGGGTCATCAAGTCTGGCTGTCGCTGTTCGGCTTTGGAACATTTCTGGCGATCCTGCTGCACAAGCCGCTCGATGCGGTGTCGATCACATCGCTGATGCGTGCGGGTGGCTGGAGTCGCCGGTCACGATTCTGGGTGAATTTGTGTTTTTCCTGCATGTGTCCGCTGGGTGCGTTGCTTTTCAGCGCCGGCCTGACATCGCTTGATGGCCTCCGGCAACTGCTGATCGATGCAGCGCTCGCATTTTCCGCCGGAATTTTCCTCTGCATTTCTCTCAGTGACCTGCTCCCGGAAATGGAATTTCATGCTCACAACCGCCTGCAGCTGACGGTGGCACTGCTGGCTGGAATTCTGCTGGCTTACGGCATTCGTTTTCTGGAACCTTCGTGGATGCATTGATATGTCCGCGGCAACACTCCCTGAAGATCCTCTGCAGCTCGTGCAGTTCGGCCGCCTTGAACTGATTGCTCAGAGGCTGGTTGAAGGCCTGATGATGGGCCGTCATCGCAGCCCGTATAAGGGTTCCAGTGTGGAATTTGTGGAGCACCGCGAGTACTACCCGGGCGACGAAATTCGCCACATTGACTGGCGCGCCTTCGGAAAAACGGGGCACTACTACATCAAGGAGTTCGAGGACGAAACCAATCTGCGGGCCTGGATTGTTCTGGACGCCAGCGGCAGCATGGGCTACGCCGGTCAGCAGCTCAGCAAGTTCCTCTATGCCCGCATTGTCGCCGCCTCGCTCGGCTGGCTGCTCCTGGGACAACGGGACGCGGTGGGCCTTGCCACATTTGATTCCAAAGTCCGCGAACAGCTCAAGCCTTCCAGCAATCGCGACACGTTTCGACGGCTGCTGCAGATTCTCGAAGGCACTCAGCCCGGCGCCGATACCAGTCTTGCAGCGATTCTCGAATCGCTTCTGCCCACCATTCCGCGCCGCAGCCTGATTCTGCTCATCAGCGACTGCTTTGATGACCTTGATGAACTGGTGCGTGTGCTTCAGAAGTGCCGCCACGCAAGGCACGACGTGTCGATCCTGCGAATCGCTGCCCCTGAAGAAGAACAGTTTCCCTTTGAACGCCCAACTCGGTTTGATAACCTTGAACAGCTCTCACATCGGCTGCTCGTCGATCCCGTGCGGCTCCGCCAGGAATATCTCAGACAGTACTCGCTGTTCGCCGAGCGACTGAAAAAAGAATGCGGGGCACTTGGAATCGGCTACACACGGCTGCTCACCAGCGAACCCATACAAACGGCTCTTGGCAGGTGGCTGGCTGAACGCCAGTGACCCTGCAAACAGGAAACTTCACCAGCTGAATCTGAACAGAAACAGGTGTGATCCATGGCTCAGGCAATCGTAGATCCCGGGGAACTGCGACGATTCGCACAGCTGCTGCGACGCTTCAACGAAGAGCTTTCAGAGAAGTCCGGGGTCGTGGCCGCTCAGCTCAGCCATCTTGGGCAGACGTGGCGGGATCAGGAAAACCTGCGTTTCACGGAAGAGTTTTCTGCCAATATGAAGGCACTTTCCCGCTTCGTCGAGTCCAACGAACAATTCATCCCCTACCTGCTCAGAAAAGCTCAGCTGGTCGAGGAATATCTGCAGCAGCACTGAAATGTTCACTGGAGGGCGTTACCGTGTCAGGGTCAGCCAACGTTAATTCCACAGATGCCCTGAGGCGTTTTGCGGCGGCAGTGGCCGTGTTTCAGGACGAAGCTCGTTCCTGCCTGCAGATGCTGGATGGTCAGCTCCGTCAGATCATGCTCTGGCTGGAGCAGGACCGTCCACTGTACTGGAAGCGTGAGATTGAGCACTGCATGAGGGAGATGAATGAGGCTCGGGTGCGGCTGCATCAGTGCCGTATGCGTCGCACGGGCGATTTTCGCCCCAGCTGCATCGAAGAAGTGAAGGCCCTCGAACAGGCAAAGCGGGCCATGGAATTCGCACAACAGCAGATCCCCGTCGTGAAACGCTGGCACATCGAGGTCTCTCATGAAGGCAACGAATTTCGTGGCCGGTCCTCACAGCTGGCGCAGACCGTCGAACGCGACATTCCGCACCTGCTGGCAATGCTTGCAGCCGCCGCCGAACGGCTGGAATCCTATGCGGCCATCCTCGCCCCGCCGCCGCTGGAAGTGCGGGAAACTGAACGCGAAAACCCTTCCTGAAGCTCCCACGAGGTCCCAATGAAAACGCTGTTTATGGTGGTGGCCCGATCACTCGTCGCCGCACTGTTGCTGTCCCTGAACACCTCCTCCGCTTACGCTCAGGAAGAATCCTGGCCGGTCCCGCCGGAAGCTGTCGAACAGGCTGGCGTTCCGAAAGGCAAAGTGGAGGGCCCGTTCGAATTCAAAAGCAGCATCTTTTCAGGCACTGTCCGCCAGTACTGGGTCTACGTGCCGGCTGGTTATGATGCCGCAAAACCGCCCTGCCTGATGATCGTTCAGGACGGACTTGGTATGGCCAGCGGCTGGAAGCTCCCCACGGTTCTCGACAACCTGATTCACGCCGGACGCATCCCGGTGCAGCTGGGACTGTTCGTCAATCATGGTCAGGTCCCGGCAGCGACGGATCAGGCTCAGCCGCGATTTAACCGCAGTTTCGAATATGACGGACTCGGCGATCGCTATGCGCGGTTTCTGATCGAAGAATTGCTCCCTGAAGTCCGGAAGACATGGGTGTTCAGCGATAACCCTGATGACCGCTGTATCGCCGGTGCCAGTTCCGGTGCCATTTGTGCATTTAATGCGGCATGGGAGCGACCGGATGCGTTTCGCCGCGTGTTCAGCACCATCGGCACCTACGTCGCGCTCCGCGGTGGCGATCAGTTTCCCGGACTTGTTCGCAAGGTAGAAAACAAGCCGCTGCGAATTTTTCTGCAGGATGGCAGCCGGGATCTCGATATCTACGCAGGCAGCTGGTGGCACGCCAATCAGGCCATGCTGTCAGCTCTGCAGTATGCCGGATACGACGTGAAGCACGTCTGGGGCGACGGAGCGCACAACAGCCGCCACGGTGCGGCCATCGTCCCCGAAGCTCTTGAATGGCTCTGGCGGGATCACCCTGCCCCGCTGAAACCCGGCCGTGCACGCGAACGTCGCACGGATCTGGTGATTGAAGGCGAAGACTGGCAACTGATCAGTTCCGGGCATGGCTTCACTGAAGGACCAGCCGTGAATTCGGCGGGCGAACTTTTTTTCACCGATATCCCAAACAACCGCATTCATCGCGTCGATGCAAAGGGGGGTGTGAGCGTTTTTGCGGAACAGACTGGAAGTGCCAACGGCCTGGCCTTCGGCCCCGACAAACGACTCTACGCCTGCCGCGCCGCAGACAGGCAGATCGTGCGATACAACAGCGATGGCTCATTCGAAGTCTTTGCTTCCGGTATCAGCGGAAATGACCTCGTGCTGCTTCCGGACGGCAGTGGCTACGTGACGGAACCGACCGCCAAAAAGGTCTGGTTTTTTGACTCGGCAGGAAAACTGACCGAGGTTGACAGTGGTATTGAGTTTCCCAACGGACTGATGACCTCGCCCGATCAGACGCTGCTTACCGTCTCCGATACTCGCGGCCGCTTCTGCTGGTCATTCTCAATCGCCGGGCCAGGAAAACTGATCGCAAAGCAGGAGTACGGCTGGCTGCACGTGACCGATCACGGCCGCAGTGATGCAGATGGCGTAGCCGTGGATACTGAAGGACGTGTGTATGTGACCACAGCCCTCGGCCTTCAGGTGCTCGATCAGCTCGGACGCGTCAATCTGATACTCAGCAAACCCGCTCCAAAATGGCTCTCCAACGTGACCTTCGGGGGTGAAAATGGAGACGTGCTTTACGTTACCTGCGGTGACAGTGTCTGGAAGCGGAAGATTCGTGCCAAAGGCATTCAGACAATCGAGGCTCCGGTCAAACCACCCCGGCCTGGTCTGTAATGGCAGGTTCCGTCAGTATGGATTCTCTCGTTACTTCGCTGTAGACTCAGTCCCACGGTGATCCTGCCTTCCCAACTCAACTGCCCACCTGAAAGTCTTTTGAATGCATAACACGTCGCAGCCCTCCCCAACACGTCGTCAGGCGATCAAATCCGCCTCACTTGCATCCCTTGCCACAGCGATTGCCCCATTATGGCTGGGGCCGTCTCTGCGGGCTGGCGGTTTTCGCAGTCCGAACGAGCGGCCCGTTCTGGGCTGTATCGGCACTGGCGATCGCTGGAATTCGGTCGGTCCTGCCGCAATGAATTTCAGTGACTGTGCCGCTGTCTGTGATGTGGATGCCAACAACGCCGCAAAAGGCCGCGAAACCGCTCTGAAGCGGCAAAGCCGCCCCGGCGCTGAACGCACTGTCGAGGTCCATGAAGACTACCGTAAAATTCTCGATCGCCCCGACATCGACGTCGTCACCATCGTCACACCCGACCACTGGCACTCCAAAATTGCCATCGAAGCGATGCAGGCTGGCAAGGATGTGTACTGCGAAAAACCGCTTACCTTGACGATCGAGGAAGGCAAACAGATCCGCGCTGTGCTCGAAAAAACCGGCCGCGTTTTTCAGGTCGGTACCCAGCAGCGCAGCGAAATGGATCTGCGATTCCTGCGAGCCGTTGCGATGGTCCGCGAAGGACGCATCGGTGATCTGAAGAATGTGACGGTGGCCATCGGGGGGGCTCCGTCCAGTGGACCGATTGAGATTGCCGAAGTCCCCAAAGGACTCAACTGGGATATGTGGCTGGGGCAGGCACCGCTCACAGAGTACCGTTACAAGGCGACCGGAGGCCGCTATGGCAATTCTCGCTGCCACTATGAGTTCCGCTGGTGGTACGAATATTCCGGGGGCAAGATGACCGACTGGGGGGCTCATCACGTCGATATCGCAGCCTGGGCCTTCAACCTTGAAAACACTGGCCCGGTCAAGGTTGAACCTGTCATGGCCAAACATCCTGTGCCGCTCAAAGATGGTGTGCCTACGGATCCTTCACAGTACAACACCGCCACGGAGTTTCACGTCACCGCCACGTTCGCTGGCGGCGCCGTGCTGCACATTCGCGATTCTGCCAACGATCTCGGCTTCGACAACGGCCTGATGCTCGAAGGCACAAACGGACGCATCTTCGTCAATCGCGGAAAGCTCACCGGCGAAGCCGTCGATGCGCTCAGTGCGAATCCGCTCCGCGAGGAAACGCTGAAGCAGCTCTATAAGGGCAAGACGCCCGGCAATCACATGAAAAACTTTTTCGAGTGCATTGCCGACCGAACGCAGCCCATCAGCGATGTGCACAGCCACCATCGAGCAATGACCGTCTGCCATCTCGCCAACATCGCCATTCGTCTGGGACGGTCAATCAACTGGGATCCCGACAAGGAAGAAATCGTTGGCGATCCACAGGCCGCCGCATGGCAGGCTCGGGAACAGCGAAAAGGGTATGAGATTAAAGTCTGAGCCCCTTCCGGGGTTGAAAATTGCCGCGGCCGTCAGTCTGGCAGACAGCCCGGGATTCTTCCAGCCGCTTGGTAATGAAGAGGTCCTCGGGCTGTCTCGACAGGGGGGCCGCTGCGGTTTTCGTGACGTGGCCGCTGTGCGCAGACTCACAGGAATCGAATCCCGTCGCCTGCTGATGCCGAATATCACTCCGCTGCAGCTGGTGCAGGGCCTGAACCTGTGTCTCAGTCAACGCACAGGCACACCACTCAGTTCCTGTGACACCGTCCTGCTGTGTCATTCCCACGCGAATCCGGTCATCACTGAACAGGTCGCCGCGGCAGTTGCTGCGGATCAAACCTGTGACGTGCGGGAAGTTCACGCTGCAAATCTCGGCTGCTCCGGATTCATCCAGCTGCTCTGTCACGCAGCAGAACTGTTCCGGAAAGATCCCGTGATGCACCGCATTGCTCTGCTCAACGTGGAAACTCCGGAAACGTGGCACTGCAGCGCCGACCGGGTGTTCTGTGGAATTGTCGGTGCCGGGGCTACAGCGGTGATCGTGGAACAGGACGGCTCCGATGCAAACGCTTCAGCAACCCCTGCTTCGACAGAATCCGTGCCCGGCTGGCGAATCAGAGGTCTTGGACGAGCGGATTTGCCGGTCTCACCCGCTGACACCCCTGGGCCTCTGTTTTTTGCAGAAACGACGGACGGTTTTACTTTTTACGGAGAACCTGTCAGGCGCCGTGTGATGCGAATGCAGGCCGAGGCGGTTTTCGCCGGCGGCATTGAACTGCTGCTGCTGGCGCTGCGGCAGGCTCTTCAGGCACACCCACCAGCGCCCGACCAGCCAGTCACGGTGCTGCCGCATCAGCCGTCCGGAAAGCTGTTGCGCGCCTTCAAGATGGCCGCACGACACGAATTTCCAAATTGCCGAATTCTCGAAAATCTGGAACACCACGGCAACAGTATCTCCTGTACGATCCCGCAGATGCTGAGTGGATTAGCGGATGTCTGCCACCGCAATTCATTCCCGCTGCCAACGGGCGAGGATCTGGTGATTGCCGTGACAGCCGGCATCTGTATGCCCCGCAAGCACGATCGGATGGCCTGCGGCTATGCTGTGCTGACACCCTGCTGACTTGTGCTTTTCTAAAACGGAGCATTGCCGATGTGGATCCGATTTCTGCTGACGTGGGGACAGATTTCTGCCAGCCTTGCTGCCGTTCTCTGTTGCGCGGCTGCAGTCGCGGCGGGGCAGCCCAATATTCTCTGGATCAGCTGTGAAGACATCAGCCCGCTGCTCGGATGTTACGGCGTTCCCAACGCTGATACGCCACACCTTGACAGGCTGGCCGCAGAAGGCACGCTCTTCACCCACGCATTTTCCTGTCACGGCGTCTGTGCGCCCAGCCGTACCGGCATCATCACCGGGCTCTCTCCAATCTCGCTGGGCGCAAATCACATGCGTTCAAAGGTCAGGCTCCCGGAAGAACTGCGGCTCTTCCCGCAACTGCTTCAGGAAGCAGGGTACTACTGCACCAATAACAGCAAGACCGACTACAACGTCGAATGGAATCCCCGACAGGTCTGGAACGAAAACTCAGCGCGGGCTCACTGGAAGAATCGCCCGAACCCCGACCAGCCATTCTTTGCTGTTTTCAATCTGACGATGACCCATGAAAGCAAAGTCTGGCCATCAGGCTGGAAAGAAGTGGTGCAGGCTTTGCCGCAGGCACGGCGACATTCCCCGCAGCTGATGACCGTTCCGCCAATCTATCCTGACCAGCCGGCAGTTCGCGGCGATCTGGCCCGGCTGGCGGATCTGATCAGCGTGATGGATGACAGTGTCGGACGACTCCTGTCGGAACTTGCAGACGCGGGACTCGCAGAAAACACCATCGTGATGTTCTGGTCTGATCATGGCAACGGTCTGCCCCGGGCAAAACGCTGGACCTATGATTCGGGAAGCCGAGTGCCTCTGATTGTTCGCGTTCCTGAGTCGCTGCGGGACCGGGCGGGAGCACTTCCGCCTGGCAGTCGTGATTCGCGTCTGGTGAGCCTTGTTGATCTGGGGCCAACGGTATTGAATCTGGCCGGACTGCCTGTGCCGACGACTATGCAGGGCCAGCCCTTTTATGGCCCGGCCGCCCATCCCGGATACTCCCGGATCTTCGGTGCTCGTGACCGACTTGATGAACGCCAGGACATGGTTCGCACCGTTCGCAACCATCGTTATCGTTATGTGCGTAATCTGATGCCGTGGTATCCAGCCCTCCAGAATGTGGAATACGGCGAACGCAACGAGACTCTTCGGGAAATTCGTCGGCTGCAGTCTGAGAATGCACTTCCTGAAATCGTCCGGCAATGGCTTCTGCCCCGCGCACCTGAAGAACTCTACGACCTCGAAACTGATCCGTGGGAAACAAACAACCTGATCGCCGATTCCGGGCTGGCCGCCGTTGCTGCTGAGCTGCGGGAAGCCTGCAATCAGTGGCAGCGTGATGTTCGGGACGTCCACCTGCTTCCTGAGCCACTTCTTGAAGAAGAATGCCTCGATCGGGATCGCTACGGGTTGCTTCGCGGAGCAAACGGCATCGCCCGGCTGGAAAGACTCCTGCAGGCAGCCACCGGAACAACGCCGCTGTCGGTCAACGCCGCGGAAAGCGACCCAGGCGTGCTCTGCTGGCAACTCCTGCGAACTGCCCGCCTGGGGAACCCAGCTGAACACCTTCAGGAATTCCTCAGGGCCGTCGAACACAGCTCACCGTCTGTCAGATTATTTGCAGCAGCCGGTCTGGCTCGGGCTGGCCACACGAAGCCAGCCGTCGCAGTCTTTCGGCAGCTGCTGACGATCCAGCGGCCGGCACTGCGACAGGGTGTCATGAGAGAAATCGATGAAGCGGGCGGTGCTGTGTATGCAGAACTGGCAGCAGAACTTGAGGCAGCTGCCGATCAGGATGAGTACTTCAGCAGACTGCTTGAACATGCGCGGCAGAAGAAGTGAGCAGGACACAGGCGTGTGAACTGGTGCGACGCCGGGCAACTGGTTCGCACCTGACAGCATGATCAGATTGCGACAGGCTTTCAGGAATCACAGATTCTGCTGCAACAGTTCTAAACCCCCGGCAAATACTCGCTGGCGTTGCCGAACGCATCCAGATGCACGCCCATGTGGTCCATCAGATTGAGCAGCAGTGAGGACATTTTGCGTTCTTTCGAGCTTTCGTAGTCGAGCGAACGACCGGTCTTGAGTTTTCCGGAAAGGCTGCCTGCCATCAGCAGTGGAATCCTTGGAGCACTGTGGGCCGTCCACTGCTCGTTCGCCAGCATGATGCAGCAATTGTCAAGCAGCGTTGAGTCACCTTCCTGCAGGGAGTCAAGTCGTGTGAGCAGTCGCGCGTACTGTTCGACCCAGAACCGTGTGATTTTTGCGTATTCCTGGCCCTGCCAGTTGTGCGAGTAGTTGTGATGATCAACGTTCAGGCCAAGAAATGGATAGACCTGACCGGAAAGATTATTGGTGAGCAGCAGCGTGGCAATACGGGTGCGGTCAGCCTGGAAGGCGAGGGCGATCACATCACACATGAGTCGAGCGTGTTCATCCAGCTGATTGGGGAGCCCATCCGGGGGACGCTGCATGTGGAGGCGAGCAGAGTCAACGTTCTCGTCAGTCGCTCGCGTCTGCATGCGTTCCAGCCGCACCTCCACTTCACGCACCGCCGAAGCGTATTCGTCGATCCGCCCGCGGTCCGCGACCGAGACGCGTCGGGAAACGTCCCGCAGCTGCTGATGCACCTGATCCAGAACACTGGCGTGAGTACGGCTGCCCTGGCTTTCAAAGAGACTGTCGAATGCAAGCGCCGGATGCAGTTCGGCGGGCACCGGAGAAACTGGTGAACTCCACGAGACATGCGACGCATACATCATCGAATAACTGGATTCATGGAACCCACTCACCGGACGTTCGCAGGCCAGCACCAGACTGGGGAGCGCCGTGCTGTCGCCGATCCGCTGTGCCAGCAGCTGATCCATACTGATGGCCGCCTGAATGTCACGGCCACCACTGGGGCGAATCCCCGTCAGAATGCCGGCCGCCCCCTTCGCATGGCCACCGACAACATCATCGGGATGATGCAGCCCGTGAATCAGATTGAGCTTGTGTTTGAGCGATTCAAGGGAGGCAAAGGCAGGGCCAAGCTGCAGAGTGCCGCCACTGCCCTGGCTGTGCCATTCCGGCGGATGAATTCCGTCGCCAAAAAACAGAAATGCAAACCGCTGCGGCGCAGCCGTGCCGGGCTTTTCACCCTCGCCACGCACAGACTCTAACCACGGAAGTGCCACACTGACACTGGCCCCCTGAAGCACCACACGCCGGGAAACACGAGCTGTCTGCGAATTCAGGGGCTGAGACATGGCTGAAAAAACTCCGATGGAGGCGAGGCTGGAGTGGCAGTGGGAAGCGGGGAACCTGAGTCTTCAGGTGGGAGTGAGAGCTGTCAAGGTCAACCGGGGAAATCGGCGTGTTTTGGGAGCGAAATTCCGGGAATTATGGACCGGCTGTCGAGAATTCACGGTTCCGCACCATCCGAAACTGCGGGCTCCGAACAACCTGATCGACCAGTATCGAAAACCGGCCATCGCCAGCCTCCAGAGCAGCCTGCATCTGCTCAAGAAGCGACTGGTCGGAAAGCTGCACAGAACGTCCAAGTGCGTAGCCCAGAAAGCGGCGACACAAGGTCTGCAGGAACTCGCTGCGACGCTGCTGAACCACATAATCAGCCAGTCCCGGAATGCCTTCAACTGCGCTGCCATCAGCAAGCAGCACGCGGGCGTCGATCGGTCTTCCCGCCGCGTCCTTTGTCCGGGCACGTCCGATGGCGTCGAAACCTTCCATCGTCAGCCCCAGATGATCGAAGTGACGATGGCACAGCGCACACTGGGTGTCAGAGACGTGGGCTTTGAGCAGTTCCCGCAGGCTGCGATCGGCCAGCTGCTCGCTCTTCGGCAGCTCGGGCACATCCGCGGGCGGTGGCGGGAAGTGCCGACCAAGCAGGTGGTGGACTGTCCAGAAGCCGCGTTTCACCGGACTGGATCGTTCCCCCGCCGAATTCTTTGCCAGCACAACGCTCATTCCAAACAAACCACCGCGGCCAGCTTCACGCAGTCCATCGACAGGGAGCCATTCCTCATCGATGGAGGCCAGCACTGCGGCTGAGGCACCGGAGGCCGCCAGTTCGTGGCGACGCTGGTCGGCCGCCGCACGGTAACGCTGTTGAAGCAGACCGCCGTAGTGCGCGGCGAGGCGTGCGTTGAGGAGTGTGGTGTCACCGGACAGCAGCTCCAGCACGGATTTGTCCTGACGAATCAGCCACGCAGCCATCTGTACGGGCTCTTCGGCCATCGCAGCCCGCAGCTTGTCGTCGTAGCCGGGGAAGGCAGCAGCATTGATCGGATCCTTCTGTTCGAAATCCCGATAACGCAGCCACTGGCCAAAGAATTCTTCTGCAAGAGCGTTCACTTTGGGGGTCACCAGCATCCGCTGTGCCTCGGCAGCAACACCGTCGGCCGTCTCCAGCCGGCCGTCAGCAGCCGCCTGTCGAAGGTCGGCATCGGGAAGTGATGACCACAGAAAATAGCTGAGACGGCTGGCAAGATCCCAGCTGTTCAGCGGTGAAACACCGGGACCGTCTGCAGGGGTTTGCCACAGGCAGCAGAAGTGGGGCGACAGCAGCACCGCCGTGAACACGCCCCGCAGTGCCTGTTCAACCGACTGCCCTTCACCTCGAAAACGTTTGTACAGCTCCTGAAGTTCCTGCTGCTCGTCACTTGTGAGCGGCCGGCGCCATGCTTTGTCGGCCAGCTTCAGCAGGTCCGCAATTCCCCGGGGCTCGGCGGCTGCCAGACGGTCCTGCTGAAGCTGCAGACCGCGTCGAATGTCCGCAAAAAACTGCAGCACCATCCGTGAACGATCGTCCAGACCAGCACCGGTCTCAGCGTCGCGTTTCAGTCCCAGCTTCTCCAGATAGAGCGTTTCAAAGCGAGCCAGAATCTCCTCCCGGATCAGCTCAGGATCCTCCGATCGCAGAAACTCGAATCGCTTGTCATGCAGCACCTCGCGTTCAGACCGCTCAAACCAGACAAAGCCTCGCAGCAGTGTCTCGGCACTCGTGTTGACAAATTCCAGTTCCGTCCAGAGCCCATCGAGCTCGGTTCGCTGCTGCTCGCTGAGCACCAGTCGCATGAGTGGCAGGTCGTCGCGGAAAAATCCTTCAACGAGGTGAAAGCCGGCTTCAAGTCCGCGGCCAGGGTCCACGTAGAAAAAGCGATCCGGAAAGATCTTGCAGAACTCTTCGGCAAACGGCCGCAGGTTCTGAACCCACGGGCTGTCCGGGCTGGCCAGCATTTCGGAGGGAGCCGCTGCTGCAGCCGCTGTGGCATCCGCAGCAGTTGCGGCAAGCCCCAGCTGAATATTCACGGCGGCCTCGGGGCTGGATAATTCCAGCGGCAGCAACAGTCGATGGCCCTGCAGTTGTCGACGCTGTTCGGCTGTCAGCACGAATTGCAACTCGGCAGGTGCGCTGGCCGTCAGTGAGTCCGCATCAATGGCTGCACCGGACAGGTCCTGACCAAATGGGAGTGGAGCAGTCTGTGCCGCCGGAGCACTGGCGAGTACGTCTCGAAGCGTGCGGATCTGGTGCTCGGTCGCCTCGGCTTCGTTGCGCGGCAGACGATCCGCACGGCTGAAGACCGGACGCTTCAGCAGCAGCGCACCAGCGGTGGTCCCCGGCTGTGGTGTGAGCCGCAGCACCAGAACCAGCGACTGGTCCGGGTTCTTTTCCGGAGCTGCCGAGATCGGCGCTGACTTGAGCAGCGCGGAGTTCTGAAATCGAGCGGTGCTGAATGCAGTGCGAACGGCCGCGGTGCGGGCTCGAAAATCGAGGTGCCCGATCGGCCAGTTACCGGCGTTGGCCTTGATGAGTTCACCCTCCGGAGCGTGCAGAAGTCGGCGGTAGTGACTGATCAGTCGCAACAGCTCCTGCAGTTCTGCAGGTGGGGCGACATTCGCAGCAGAGCGGCTGGTGGCCGTGACTGCCGTGGGATCAGCGGGAGCCAGCTTCAACCATGCATCGCGAAGTTCGACCGGACAGCCGTCAAGCTCAGGCAGGCCGGAAAAGAACTCGACAACCCGGGTGAAGTAGTCGGGACTCAGCCGATTGAGAAGGGCAAATTCGGCTGCAGTCTGTGTCCCCGCCGAATCGGGACGGAAACGAAAACGCCAGGCCGCTTCGATGTGGTCTGCCAGGTCAACTTCGTGCTGGCGGTAGAAGTCGATCACAGCCTGCTCCGTCAGCTTTCGACGTTCATTCCCACTGGTCACCACAAACGGCGCGAATCGCAGTCCCGTGGTGTGCAGGACGAGGTGATCAGCAGTGAATTGGGCAGCGGCGAGATACTTGCGAACAAGCCCCGGACCGATGCTCAGAGCTTCCCCCGTGTTGTCGAACCCCTCACCAGCGGCGGGATCGGCAGGAAAGTCGCGAGTCGGGCGGATGTCGATGCCCGTGAGATCACGAATTGACCGATCGTATTCGGAATGTGAAAGTCGTCGGGCCGGCACCAGTCCCGGGTCACCAGCACGCCGACGGGCTTCAGTGGTGAGTATCGAGCGAATGGCGGTGGTGAGCGCCGCGGATTCGGCCACCGGTGGCTGCGGAGCGTCAGCTGGAGGCATCTCACCACTGTGAACGAATTCCACAACAGCTGACCAGCGGCGAAAGTTATCAATCACATCCCGCGGAGCCTTGAACTTCGTAAAATCCAGCTCGCCACGGGCCTCACTGGCGTTGTGACAGTCCAGACAATAGCGATTTACATAAGGCTGGACGATTTCCGTGAAGTCATCTGCCTGAGCCATGCGGCAACAAAAGACAACAAGAGCCAGCCAGCACGCCGCAGCTGTCAGACGGTGAACAGCCACCCCGCAAAAGCTGACAGTGAAATGACGATCGTCTGCCCCATCGTCGCGTTTCGCTCTGCGAAACGAACACTCACCTTGCCCCCCGCAAACGCCCCTTGAATTCATCCATCTTGTCGTCATCGCAAAGTCCTCTGCAAACACCCAATTCTCACCGCCCTCCCCATCCCTGTGGAGCAAGTCCCGGCAACGAACAAGCTGAAGGACGAGCGGACGGCAGGAAGAGTCTAATGCACGTGTTCGGCGGAAGCACCCGCAACTATTCCGAAAATGCAGGCAGAATCACGATTCCAGCGAACCGCAATGCCGAACCGTCCGCCCCGATCCGACGCCACAGCGCAGGTGCCATGCACCTTAACTCCCATAGCGGTTGGGCGGGAGCCCCCGGCTGCGTTTCGCACCGAAGGTGCACGCGCTGGCGAGTGCGTTGTTGGGGTGTTGACAGGGCCGTTTGCCCGCAGGCTGCCGCCATGCGGCTGAACCATTCGACTGAGCGGTTGGGCGGAAGCCCCCGGCTGCGTTTCGCACCGAAGGTGCACGCGCTGGTGAGTGCGTTGTTGGGGCGTTGACAGGGCCGTTTGCCCGCAGGCTGCCGCCATGCGGCTGACATTGCGAGCGGTTGGGCGGGAGCCCCCGGCTGCGTTTCGCACCGAAGGTGCGCGCGCTGGTGAG
>Ga0169931_10008686_pt1 | contig 14770 bp, 11 predicted proteins | sample Kivu_15m_20L_FD_129675 | JGI IMG/M metagenome (GOLD analysis project Ga0169931, IMG submission 129675) | Freshwater microbial communities from Lake Kivu, Western Province, Rwanda to study Microbial Dark Matter (Phase II) - Kivu_15m_20L... | ecosystem: Environmental > Aquatic > Freshwater > Lake...
AAAAGTATTGAGTGGAATGATTGGGAGTTGTTGGATCAATCAGATCTTGCTGATCCAAAACTCGCAATTCTCAGAGTGATTTCAGCAGCGTCTAAGCATTTCAATGAAAAAAGGAATCTCCAAGCCTTATCAATATCAGCCGATTTCTATAGAGATATAGCTGACGCTCTGCGACCTAAATTCGATATCTCTCTCTCATCATTTGAGTTAAGCAAGATTAGAAAAACCCAAGTTAGTCAAATCACTAATGAACAATTCAAATACTTGAATGGACTAAAATCAAATAGAGCTGGCTTAATTGAAGGTACTGCAGGCACGGGAAAGACATTTCTCGCAATTGAAACTGCGGCACGAGCAATTTTAGATAACGCTAAAGTGTTATTTTTATGTCGAAGTGAATATCTAGCAGTTTATCTAAGAAATATGTTGCATGTTCCAGATAGTAGTTTTGTCGGTACACCAAGAGAGTTTTTTAACTCAGCACATAGTAATCTTAAATATGACGTTTTAATCATTGATGAGGCTCAAGACCTCGTCAGTGCTGAATTGTTACAAAAAATATCATCCTCTTTAGCTAATGGCATAGAAAATGCTTATATCCGTATATTTGCAGATTACGAAGGTCAGAAGATATATGATGTACCAGACGAACGAACGACCCTAAAACGTTTCTGTCCTGATCTGTTTACATTTAATCTGACAGAGAATTGTAGGAATTTGCCCGGTATTGGGACCACTGCATTATTTTTGTCTGGTCGATCGCATCTAAATGTTTCGTATCGAAGATCTGATGACAAATATACGCCAGAACTCTTTGAGTATCATAATTTTGATGAAGCCGCTAATCTTTTAAGAAATTCATACAACGGACTTTTAAGTAAAGGATTTATGCCTGAAGAAGTTGTAATACTTTGTGAAGAAAGCTCAGAAAGCATCATGCGGTTGGAAAGAGCTCTTGAAGTCTCGAAGATAGGCGCAAGACGATTTGATCCTTCTTTGGAATCTCAGGGACACACATCTTGGTCAACGATTCGAGATTTTAAAGGTTTTGATGCAAGCTGCACTATTGTTTTTGGTCTTGAAAGTGAAGTAGCGAATGAAATTGACCCGTTTATCTATGTTTCTTTGAGCCGTGCTAGAGATAGATTGATTGTGATATCAAAGCCACTATTCTTTTCTAAGAGGGTGAAGCTAGGAGGGCTATCAATTGAATAATTCAAAAATTGAAGCACGAAAAATTGTAATTTCTGAACTCCAACGTGAGATTTTTGGTCCTAGTTCCGATGAAAAATCAATTGGATCACCTTTAGATTTAGAACATGGGATATATAAAATTTTATCGCGAGAGACTGAAGGCCCATTTTTTTGTCCCATCACGGGTGAGGAAGCAATCAATAATTCGAGTATGAATCCTCACTTAAAATACGGAGTAGGTGTACTCAATCCGCACTCGACTGATAACGAATTAAATGAGGTAATCGTTGACAATAGTCTATTAACAGAAAATAGTCTAATAGACAATACTAAAAATGATTTTAAAATTAATACACCATTGCACGAGGACTCAGATGATGAGGATGATCTTTTAGACTTAAGCACAACAGCAGATCGTGCTCAGAGTTCTATGGGTTTGACATTTGCCTTAGACATAAATGGTGGAATGGAACTAGCAGTAGAGATTCTTGGGGGTACTTATCGAAAAGAGAGTGGTTTATGGGAAGATAGACCAACTGATTGGTGGATTCGTTCACCTCTCTCACTGAATTTAATTTTAAATTTAGAGATTCCAGAGAGTGTTCTAACTGGAAAACGAGGGACTGAGTCTCTACCACCATCATCTAATGGCATAAGCCTAGCTCTTCATCATTACTGTCGAAGAATCTCTAGTTTTCCAGATTTACTATTCGTGACTATTGTTTTGCAAAATACAACTGAATCTTCAGAAAAAATTACAAAGTCGCTTTATCAAAGCTCTCTAAAGATTACAGAGGTCAATGCAAAGATAGTTCCTTATCCAGAAAATATCGACCTTAGTAAAGATGACGAATATCTATCAATGGCTATACAAGATAGAGATCAACCAACTTTTGCAATTGGTCATGGAACAGCAACGGACTGGGGTACCAGTGATACTGCTGGCAGATATTTGATAACTACTTTTTTTCCCACTTATCAGATCCCAAGCATTACACCTAATATTGAGTCTCTCTTCCTGGATCTAAAGACACTTGCTGAAGGAGATTGGATAAGCCAAAAGTCAATACTTAACTCTCTTTTGGATTCCTTTAGAGATTGGGTCACTCGAATCGAAGGCAAATCTCTAGAGTTTGATAATGACTGGCGCTCTACTGCAATTAGGAATGCTTCGGCTTGTCGTAAATCTTTGTCTAGGATGGAAAGAGCAGTTGAAGTCTTAGACACGAACATGCAAGCGCGATTAGCATTTACACTTACTAATAAAGCAATTCTTGAGCAACAGTACGCAGTCAAAAGAAAAAAACGCGATGTAAAATTAGTCAATGGTATTCCAACTATGGAGCCTGTAGATTTCTCATTAGATGGTGCCCCTGCTTGGAGACCTTTTCAACTCGGTTTCCTTCTGCAGGCAATTCCTGAGATTGTTGATCCCTCTGAAGAATCAAGAGAAATTGTTGACTTGATATTTTTCCCAACTGGTGGTGGCAAAACTGAGGCATATTTAGGCCTTACAGCATTTTGTATTCTCTTGCGCAGACTACTAAACCCACATGATGTTGGTGTAAATGTACTAATGAGATACACGCTACGATTATTGACGTCTCAGCAATTTACTAGAGCTGCGTCTCTAATGTGCTGTCTAGAGATAATTAGACAACAACGAAAAGATCTTGGTGAAGTTCCTATAAGAATTGGCGTGTGGCTTGGCTCCGAACAAACACCTAATAGTCTTGAAAATGCGAAGAAGGAATATGATGAATTATTGCGTGGAACTTCACGCCGCAATAAATTCTTGCTTCGCAAATGCCCTTACTGTGCCGCACAGATAGGTCCAATCAAGCGCGATGGAAGCCGTAAGGGCACTGTTGCAGGTTACTACTACCAATCTTCAAGATTTTTTTATAGGTGCAATGACGTGCAATGTCCTTTTGGAGCTCTTAACTCTGAGTTGCCAGTAGTCGTCATAGACGAACAGATCTATGATTTACGTCCTGATTTAGTTATTGGAACAGTGGATAAGTTTGCTCAAATAGCTTGGAACGACAAAACTCGGGGATTATTTGGATTCAATGAGCTTGGCGACAGGGCTTTTTCACCCCCAAATTTGATAATACAAGATGAACTTCATTTAATATCTGGACCAATGGGGTCCATGGCTGGTCTTTATGAAGTTGTAATTCAAGAGTTGTGTACCGATAAGCGAGGTACCGCTGCAATTCGCCCCAAAATTGTAGCTTCGACTGCAACGGTTGCAAGATTTCAGGAGCAAATTTTATCCCTTTTTGGCCGCGAGACATCCCTGGTTTTTCCACCACCAGTTCTCGATTCCCAAGACTCTTTTTTTTCCCGAATAGAAACAGTGGATGGGAAACAAGCACCCGGAAGAATATATTTGGGTGTTTTCGCCCCAGGTTTCTCGTCCTATCAGACAATCCAAGTTCGAGTTGGCACCTCTCTAGTTCAAGCGCCAATGAAACTTCCCGATTTGGACAAGGATCCTTTCTGGACTGGACTTTGGTTCTTCAATAGCATCAGAGAGTTAGGAAACACTCAAACACTAATTCAATCTGATATCCATAATTGGTCACGTACGATTCAATTACGTGACCATAGAAAACAAAGAAGAAGACTAAATACTAACTTGGTCTTGGAATTAACAAGTCGAATGAAAAGTGATGAAGTCCCAGACGCAATAGATCAGCTTGAAAAGTCATTAGATGAAAGTAAGAAAAATGTCTTGGATATATGTCTAGCTTCAAACATAATTGAAGTTGGCATTGACATTGATAGATTGGGATTACTCGTCATAGCTGGACAGCCAAAATCTACGTCACAGTACATACAGGTGAGTGGACGCGTGGGCCGCGATTGGAGAAAAGCGCCAGGATTAGTTGTAACAATTTATAGTCCTTTAAAACCTAGAGACCGCTCGCATTTCGAAAGATTCCGTTCGTATCATCAAAAGCTGTACCACTATGTCGAGGCAACAAGCGTAACGCCGTTTTCAGAACCGGTTCTAGAGAGGGCTTTGCATGCGATTTTAGTAACTTACGTAAAGATGAATAGCCATGGAAGTGCGGGGCCTCTGCCCTACCCTACTTCAGAAATAGCAGAAGCAAAAAATATCATCCTTGAGGCAGTAAAAAAATCTGATCCTACAAGGATCGAAATTGTAGAGAGTTGGCTCGATCGCCGAATTGATGAATGGAACATTTGGGAGAAAACAAAATGGAACGATCGAGATGGTGATAATAGACAAGCTCTAATGCGTCTTGCAGATATTGAATTAGAAGCAAATGAATCTCGTCACTATTGGAAAACACCAAATTCATTACGAAATGTTGACGCTGAATGCCCTCTTGAGATTATAAATTTTGCACTCATTAGCTCAACACTACTTGAGTCAGGTAGAGATAATGCGTAGAGCTCATCTAATAACTCCTTTTGGTGTTGGTGCCCTTAGCACTATGGTCAATGGGGTGACCGTAATTACTGCAAGCTTAGATACATGGTTCTATGATTTAAACGGTAATTATCTTGCACCACAAGATTTAGAAATCCAAGATTGGAGATTACATAAAAAATTAAATATATCTGAATTGAGACTTCCTCCACGAAGTCACAAACAAGAGGGCCGTGAAAGATATGGTCAAAGTCAATTGCCTTCTAGTTTTGTTCCAGTCTTGAGGTTTCCAACATGGAATGTTTGTCAATTCTGTAATACTTTAACACAACTCAAGCCAAGTTTTAGCGGAGAAGCAATTTGTCAAAATTTAGAATGTAGATCTAAAAATATATTCCAGGTTTCATTTGTTGTTGCTTGCGAAAATGGCCATCTTGATGATTTTCCCTGGCGTATTTGGGTCCACCGAGGCGGCATTCCTGATTGTGGAGGGGTTTTGAAGTTGACAAGCACAGTCGGTGGCACACTCGCCAGTCAATGGGTTTCCTGCACAGGATGTAATGCTAAAAGGCGGAATTTGCAATCTATCTTAGGTTTCCAAACAATATCTGATGGATCACAAAAATCAAATCTCTCTAAGCAACTGAGTGACTCTCTTGGGGATTACACCTGCACGGGTGGACGGCCTTGGGCAAACGAATTTGAGCCCTGTAATGCTTATCCTGTTGCTTTGCTTCGAACTTCATCAAATGTATATTTTCCGATTGTAGAAAGCAGCATTTTTATTCCCCGATCTACTAATTTCCCTAATCCTTCGTTGCTGGAATTATTAAATAAACCCAGTTGGCGAATCATTATCCAAACAGTCAGAATGACTATGCAAACCATGGGAATTCAAAGCCCTCTAACACCTCAACTTTTACGAGCTCAAGGAGCCGGGCAGAATGAATTACGAACTTACACTGATTCAGAAATTGAGATAGTTCTACAAGAGTTATTGCCGCAAGAATTCTCTGAACCTGAGCTAGACAATAGTGATGGCCGCATAAGTGAGTTTCAGCTTTTTTGTCGAGAATCGGTTCCACATGCATTTTTAAAAGTAGCACGACCCATCAATGAATCTAAAATCGGCGGCATTGTTAACTTAAGAAGAATTGACTCCTTGTGTGAAACTCGCGTCTTACGAGGCTTTACTAGAATTTCATCTAATGCTCTCTCACTACAAGATGGAAAGAAACTACTAAAATCTAATCGAGGTCAGAATCAGATTAGTTGGCTTCCTGCTTACCAAGTACGTGGTGAGGGGATATTTTTTGAACTCGATCCGAAAGCAGTCCATGAATGGCAAGGTTTAAACGAAGTTTCTTTGCGAGTTAGTTCAACTCTTAGGCGAGTAGCTAGCGGAAACATTCGTCCATCAAATGTAACAGATTCTGTGGATGCTGGTTATTTCCTAATACATTCACTCTCACACTTACTAATCCGACAGCTTGTGTTCCAATCTGGCTATGGAACTGCCTCACTTCGTGAGCGTCTTTATGTCGATAAAACAGGAACTACGCCTCGGTACGGAGTCCTAATTTATACTGCGACGGGCGATTCAGAGGGAACTATGGGTGGTCTGGTTTCCTTGGCAGAAGGTGATTCTTTCAGAATGCTATTTAATAGTGCCCTCGAATCTGCGAGATGGTGCTCTACTGATCCAATTTGCTTAGAACTCGGTGGAACAGGGCAAGGTCCAGACTTATGTAATTTAGCAGCTTGCCACGCATGCGCTCTTCTCCCTGAAACCTCATGTGAAGATCTGAATAAATTCTTAGACAGGGGGCTTGTCATAGGTACCCCAGATTTTCCGATGATTGGTTACTTCAATACGAATCTCTAATTACGTTTTTTTCTTGATTCTATCTTCTGAGGATCTTTAATGGCAGAAAAAACGGGAGTATCAACTATTGAGAGTGATTTAAGCAATTTTATCAGTTCATCAAAAGATTTCTCGTTCGCTACAACGACACCATCAATTCCATTCAGAACACCAGAATCGATCTTGGCCTTTAGAGATATGGCCTCATCTCGTTCAATAGTAACAAGAAAGTTCTTTGCTCTGCGATGGACATCTTTCATGGCTTGAGCTTCAAACTCAGCTTGTTTATATCTCTCTCTAATACTTGTCTTAAGAGAGAGAACTATTGGGCCACGCTCCTCCGTGTAAATAACCAAGTCAAAGTTGGCTAGCGGAACAAATTCTAGTTGGGCCTGCCAAAAGAAAGGCAAAATTCCATTCTTAATCAAGCAACTAGCAATTAGTAGTTCAAAAAACTTACCTCTTACGTCCCGAGTTAAGCGTTCATCTTTTTCTGCTTTATTCCAAATAAAATCAACATATTTAGAGGGCTGATTAATTTTAATTGTCTCGAGACTTGGTTGAATGGAGAGTAATAGGCGAGCGGAGAGTGAAGACTGGGAACTGTTTTCACTCATAATTCCATAATCAACTAAATAATTGGTCTTAGAAACGTCAGGGCTTGGATCTGCAGATTTAGATGCCACTCGTTACCGCCCGTTCTGTTTAAGGTGCTTAACGATAGCCCTGGCAACCCCTTTCACAACAGGTACTGCGACAGAATTTCCAAATTGTTTGTACATTTGCGTACGCGAAACAGGAATTATGAAATCTTTTGGGAAGCCCATTATGGCTTTGCACTCATTTTCTGACAATAATCGTAAGCCTGTTGGTCCATCTTTTACAAATGTCCCAGTCAAGCGTTGGATTTTGTGGTAACTCGCTACGAGTGTCTTCACGGGAAAATTAGATCTAGGCGAAATAACTTCAGGTCTACCATCATCAAGTTTGTAAATATACACCGATTGTAAGTGCTTACTAATCGATAAGCCTTTGTGGCCTTTTTCGACAAATTTCCCAATCCCAACTTTAGCTGTACGAGGTTTTGGAAATTTAAAATCAGCCATGCTCACTTTCTTTTTATTAAAACCAACTATGTAGATTCGCTCTCTCTTCTGGGGAACGCCATAATCAGATGAGTCCAAGATTCTGTATTCCAGTCTGTAGCCAAGCGATGTAAGAACATTAATTATTGTAGTAAAAGTCCTACCGTCATCATGAGTGATTAATCCAGCTACATTTTCCAAAAGAAATGCTTGAGGCTTGTGGAATTCTATAATTCTAGCAACATCATAGAAAAGCGTTCCTTGTGTTTCATGCTTGAACCCCTCACGCTTGCCTATAGAACTGAACGGTTGACAAGGGAATCCAGCTAGAAGAATCTCAAACTTGGGAATATCTCTCTCGTCAATTTTTGTAATGTCTCCATGAGGGACTTCACCAAAGTTAGCTTCATAAGTCTTTTGGCAATACTTGTCCCATTCGCTAGAAAATACACATTTGGCGCCTACAGATTCAAAAGCTAATCGCATACCCCCAATGCCCGCAAACAAGTCAATAAATCTGATTGTGTTCTTCACTTTACAAACTTACCTTGTTTTAGAGGCATATGTTGATCTATTACTATTTTAATGTTTGCCTCCACCTAGTCTCTCAAAATCTAATTTTGATATCCACTTATCCAGTTTCTCTACTGTGTTGATTCCCTCAGTTATAAACGTGTCTGCTATGTCTCTCCCTGAAACAATAATTATTGGGTGTTTATCAATCCTTATCTCCTCATAGGTTTGAGGGCTCACCGCTGAGGTGGTGATCATTACTCCAAAGTCGCGGTGCTTTATTCTCGAAATCAAACGTGCCATATCTTTGACTCCCACATTTACGCCTTGCTTATACCTTTTCGCCTCTAGCGCAAAAGCAATTCTGATCGGATCAGAAGCTGGCCCTAAGAATAAGTGACCAACTCCGTCACGACCTCCATCCATACTCCTTCGGGTAATCTCAACTTCCATTTGAGATTTATTGATGAGTTGCCAAATACCAGCAGCAATAGGTTCAAATCTTGTAGGTTCAGACTCTGTTATTTCTAAAATGTGTTTGATCAAAGCAGATTGAATTCCTTCTTGAGGTGATTGTTCTTCAACTGAGCGTATATATTTTTTAGGGTCAGCTTGTAGAGGTAGATATTTTCCGGTCATTACCCAGTTGTATAGAGACTTTGGAGTTCTAGGATCATCTAAAACCATAGTTCGTTTTCCAAATATATCCCTGACCCACTCCCCTGAAATTTCTCCACAATCTAAAACAGTGAAATTAGCTTTATAATTCTGAAATCTCTTTCCATTTTTTGTCGCCCAAACTGCCACCAAATCTTGTGATGCTGACAGGTTTGCTGCGCCAGGCACAAGTAATCCCTTAAATTCAGTATCAAGTCCATTCCCAGTATTTTCAAATGCAAGTATGAGAGGACACTTTGTTCTGTCTTCTCGACTCCCATGTGCCCATTCAAAGATATCTAGCAATACCTTGTTTCCGCCTTTTGGCGTGTCATGAAGTGACTTACCCGGCGCTCTATTGTCTCCAAAATATGTGTATAGGCCAGTGAAAATATTCAAGGTATCAGGCCAATCAACTTCATTCTTTGTGCTTACTAGAACTAATCCCTTTAATGCTTTTGTTTTAGAATCAATAGATTTTCTAAATCCTCCCATATTTCCTATTCCAGGAATTAGCTTGGTAAGTGGTTCGCTTCCTAGATTAAGTCTCCTATTGCGAGCACCTTCGTAAACAGAATCCACAACTAGATTGGCTGTCCCCAACTTTTCGAATGGAATACGACTCATAAATCAAAATCTACACTTAGCAACTGACAGTCACCAACCTTACGCAATCAATTAAATAGCTTGGGCTGCGACTCTTTAAGCCTTTTGTGCTCTCTTTGACGGTAGGTTTTTAGCCTTTTTCGCGCCTCTGTGCTCACTTCAGGATAGAGGTTTAACCAGCTATTTAAAGATGCAAGGTTATCAAAGCTATATAACTCTGAGTCTGGCCTAACCCAAATTTTACAAACCTTGCTTGACTCGAGCATATCGATGGCGTTTGAAAGCGTTCCTGCACTCTCACAGTCCCAAAGCATAAGACCTAAATCTGCTTCAGCAGTCATAGCTCTGTCCTTAAAAGCATGTCTGGCGTTACTTTTACTTTTCAGAGCTGAATCAACATGAATACTTTGCCAATTACCAAAATTGTGTCTTACATATCCGGCACTTGAATAAACAGTGACTGCCTGTGCATTGAGTTTCTTTAAGGCTTTCTGGAATGCTGAATCAGCACCTGGAGCATCTCCCACTAGGAATTCGTACTTGGCTTCGACCCAATGCTCTATCAAGTGAACCAGCTCTTGTGGAATAGAGTGAATTTGCCGAGAGCCTCCAAGCACAATCTTCATCTTGAAGTTCCCCGATCCAGTAAATACGTGAGAGATACATAGTACCGAGGGGTACCAGGCCAAACTACTTCTACCGCCCGACAAGCTTCCTTTGCTGTATTTCCTGTATCTAATACATCATCAATCAATAGAATCCCGCGAGGTTTTGGTAAGTCAATGTTAGGGATTAGCTGCATACTCCCAGGAATTTTTTTTACGCGTTCTTTACCTGACATTATTTTGACTGTTTCATGATCTCTCACTTTGACTAATTCACGTGAGCGATTGAGGATACTAGGAGAGCTTAATTTATTAGCTAAAAAGTCAGTCAAATGGAATTGTCGCTCTGTATTTGATGGAGGATGCATTAAGCAATCAAAAGGCCGATTAGAAATTGGGAATAGCCTAACTAAGAATCTCTTTAAGATTTGAAGGAGTACCTCAGCTTGTATGGATGCCAAACTCGGGTCATTGTGTAATCTGTACTTTATTACATTTATCAGTTCACCGATCTGAGTTCTACCGTTTGGTCTCGTATACGCGTCTAACGCCCAACCATGCACCCAATACTTCTCCTGAAAGTATTTTTCAGGGCAAAGGGGGCAGGAGCCTAAATATTTACGGTGGGGACACTGAGCAAAAATTTGAGACATGGTCTTAAAAGAGTGAAATGCTTGACACTAAAATTGCCTTTCAAACGAGGACCTGATTTCAAAAACTATCCAACCTCTATAGTTGTAGTTTTACAAGTAGTTTGCACTAGGTCTCTGCTCTATACTCATCCCTTGGTCAAGAAGTAACCGATAAGCCCTTTAGCTCGGTTACTACCAACCCGCATCCTCTGCGCCTGGTGGTCCTAAAGGAAGACCTGCTGGTGTTTATGGACTACACCAGATGAGCAGGAGGTTTCAATGGGAAGAATAATACTGACGGGGATTTCATGGAGTTCTCACAAATTCTCGCTTGATTATCCAACGATTAACGACAAAATAAAGTGCTTTGCGACCTGCACTTGTGGCTATCGAGTAGAGATCCATAACTTTGAGAGCTGGGGTGGTTCTAGGCAAGTTCAGTTTGAGTGGGAAGAACACATTAAAGAGATTAGCTAGCGTAGCCAATGGCTGACTATATTGATTGACTTTATCAGTGCTCGAAATCTAGAATCTTGATAATTGAAAGACTAGAACTACACTCGCTCCCGAGCTTAAGAGTTAAAGGATCGGACAAAGCCATGACGCTAGATAGTCAAGAGCTGCCAGAGGACTTAAGCGATCTTGATTCAATCGAAATTTGTGACTGGTGGACTCAGTTCGCAGAGGCTCGCTCGGATGACGCAGGTATTATGAACTTCAACAAGGAGAATGACCTTATATACCAAGCTTTGATTTCTAGGGCTAGCGAAATTGATTGTGGCACAATCGAAACGATAATAGGGGATGAAATAGTCAAGGCACCATTTGGTTTGGGGTTAATTATGGATATTGTGCCAAAATTGGAAGATACTTTTTCAGAACTTGAGATGCTGCAAATCGGCATGTCAACTTTGCCGCGATGGCCCGAAGTTAATTTCGATGGTTTTCAGGTTGAATTCTTGGAGTTAATGTGGAGAACATTGGATCTAGTTGATACGAAGATTTCTGATTCGAGTGATGCTGATACTTATTTGGGTCGATTTCTGGAATTGGATAAGTTCTGGCGCCATCCAATTGTATTGTCTTCAATAGTTGCGCTTAAGAGCCCCAACACAAAGAGTTTAGAGAAGTTGTTCAAAGTGTTCTTGGAGATTTGGGATTTTGACTCTCAAGCTCTCAAGGAAGATAACAAGATAGATATCATGAATCATGACTTGGAAAGTGTCGCTCCACTGTTGGCCGTTTCAGCGCTCAGTCCAAACGCTCCAATGAAATTAGTTCAGAAAGTGCTTGAGATTACAACTTGGGCGGACTACGAAGAATTTGGAATCAGTTTTTGGGAATATGTCTGTGCACTCATAGGTAGAGGTGATGAGGATTGCTTTTGGGCTCCAAATGTTGCGTGGCGTGATGGATTTTTCGTCAATGGCCTCTGGCACCATCCAATCCATGTTAGTTCAAAATCTGAGATTGAATGTCTTTTGTTCTATTTTGCAAATCGAGATGAACTAAATTTCGAAAATATCTGGGGGGAGCAATTGACGCAAAGACACGCGCTCGAGTTGTTAAGTAAGCATCCTGCTGCTGGAAAAGAACTTGTAGAAGCAGCTGATCAAGTCTTGGCTGACCTCTCAGATTAAATAGAGAGGTAACAGGTGAGCTTATCCACGCTGGTGCCTAAAGAAGGCTACGTAGTGACAGCAGAAATCATTTATTATGGAAGTTGGGTGGATTATTACAAGTTTAATTCAATAGGAGAAAGAAATTGGTCACTTCAACACCTGAGCGTGGCATGTAAACCAAATATGAATTATACTTAATGAATTCACTATTTTATTTAGAGAGGAGGATGAGATATGGATAAGAAAGATTGGGATAAGACATATACCGAAATGAATGCCAAGGCTGAAATGTGGGGTGCGGGCGTTGCAGGGATCTTGTTTCTGTTTCCAATCATTTTAGTCTTAGCTATTTGGAATCCTTCTTTTTTATATATAATCCCATTATTGATTTTTTGGATTTCTCATAAACGAAGAAATAGACGTAAGTAAGTTGTTGTATGCTCCAAATGGTCTGATGTTAATTCAGCAAGTACTTAAACTATTTAGAACCGAGGGATGTTATGGCGACAGAATTTTCTAACAAAGTAGAGCTCTTAGGTGAATTCTATTTTACATATAAAGACGAATTGCTCGGATATAATCCTATTTGGAATGATTTTATAAGTTTTAATCATATCGGTTTTCCTCTAGCTTATTTGTCAAGCAAAAAACTTTGCAAGATTTCTGATTCGGCAAGGAAGTATGTAGAGGAAACTTGGGATCTCTTTTTATCAATTCTGGACATCTCAACAGATGATGGGTTTGACAGCCTTGATGAAATTATGGCTCAGGCAGGTATCGGAAAGTGGCCTACAGACGAAAATGAATTAGACTAGCAAAGTGTTTTAGGCTTTTCTCTTGTGTCTCTTCTAATGGGACACACTTGATTTTGCATCAATATAACCTTCCTTGGCAAATCTTCCAGATTTAGCTTTAGGTTGATTGTTTTCAAAGGTCTATTTCTATCTCTCTTATTCTAAAGCTTTTCTGCCATCCTTTGTCTCTGCGAAAATCCATGAATAGAGTTCAAACACATCATCTCTCTGCCACCAAGCCCTAAACACTTGGTTCAACAGAACCCATTCCTCAGAAGAAACATCAAACGACCAGCTTGCATGATAGTTATCACATTCATATTGAGATGAACTCCAGGTCGTATTGTAGCCAAGTGATTGTCTTACAGCATAATTGAAGAAGTATTCATAATCCTTTTCGTCACCAAAGCTCCAAATAATATCGAATGTTTCGCGGATAAAGTTTGACCAAATATCACGAGACCAAGAGCTCACAAATGTCTCAACACTCACTTCTTGGGACTGAGCTATCATCTCCAAGTTTAATGTTATTGCGTCTGCAAACTTATCTATTAATTGAGAATTATCTCTCCACCAACAAATTCCTATCTCGGCTAACTCAAGGCTTAATCCAATCTCTTCAAGGTCTTCATCTTCATCGGCAATACGATCAAACAAGTTCCGTTGGGTTTCGGCACTGACCAGACACTCCATTAGTTTGGACAAGCTATTCGCCTTGCTACGATCAAAAGTTCCTCGCTGTAATTTTTGCTTAACCACAGTTTTACACTATTTCCTTTAGTAAGGATATCGCGTAATTGCGCAAATCTTCGACCTCTTCCTCTGTGACTTCATCAGTCCACTCACGGTCGTCGTACTGCATATTGCTAATTTCTTCAATTATTGACTTTGGACAATTTGGATTCTTAATTATTGATTCAATATGTTGTGTATCATCTGCCAGATCAGCTTCATCGATAAGCATCTCTACAGGCATTAGAGGATTACTCCACATAGCGTCCTCGAGGTAAACTGAGTTATATCCAGCATCGTCATCAAGGCTCCAGAGAAATTCAGTCTCTACCCCCACTTGACCCCACCTTTGGATACCACATAAATGTGCATAATTTTCTTTGAGCCAGAGGAATAACTCAACAGAGACTTCATGGTTTCCTGCCAACTCCCAGCATGCTCCAAAGCTATTTCGGCAATTCTCTTTTATTGACTCTTCGTTCAAATCCGCCATACAGCAAGGCTACGCCAGATAGCCCTTTGACTGAAGCCCTTTGACAGTAGTTTATTTCTTAGAAAGTCTATGAACTAGGTTTGCAATAAAAGGCTAACGTGAGTAACGAGCGAGTAACGCATATGCTCTAGAGGTGTCTTTTTGTCAGTTTTTGGGTGCTAATTTATGCTCACAACTAAATAACGATCAGGCGCGAAGTGCCTCTTCTGCTAACTCTTAATCACCGGGTTAATTCTTTATCCTGCAGATAAATCCCTAGCTCTTACTTACTCCCCCAAGCTCCACTCATATTGCCTATCAACCTTAACTACCTGGATCTAATACCAGCTATAGAAGCGCTATCTGCATAGCCTTTGAACCTCTTTATGCTCTGGGTTCTCTCGCCAGGTTTTAAGTGCTTCAAGGCTTTCAACTCTTACCGAGGTGGTGCATTAGGCAGTGTGGTTCCTTAAGCCATCCCTAAATCTTATTTAATCCCTTTTCCTTTGCGAATAGCATCTTTTCTGATCTTCACTTTGTAGGCTTTTAACTTAACACTTAACTTGCTATCAGAGAGTGCAAGAATTC
>Ga0169931_10008687_pt1 | contig 14767 bp, 13 predicted proteins | sample Kivu_15m_20L_FD_129675 | JGI IMG/M metagenome (GOLD analysis project Ga0169931, IMG submission 129675) | Freshwater microbial communities from Lake Kivu, Western Province, Rwanda to study Microbial Dark Matter (Phase II) - Kivu_15m_20L... | ecosystem: Environmental > Aquatic > Freshwater > Lake...
CCATCCGCTGGCCATCGTGTCGCACTTTTCGGGCGTCTCGTTGATCGCGTGCCTGGCGCTGCTGGTACTCGATCCGACAGATTCGTGGGGCGCATCGCACTTCGACACGATCACGCTGTCGATGCTCGGCGGGGTGGGGCTCTGTGCCACGATCGGCCAATTCTTTCTTACCAAGGCGTTTGCCGCGGGCCCACCGGCGCGGGTTTCGGTGGTGGCCCTCACACAAGTCGCGTTTGCGATGGTGCTGGATGTCATCGTGTTTGGCCGGGAGTTCAATCTCCTGACGCTCGTGGGCATCCTGCTGGTAACCGCTCCCACGGCCTGGCTGCTGGTAACGCAGCGGCACACGCCGGATCCCGCGCAGGAAACACCGGCGTAGTGGCGGAATCGCGCTTGAGCTTGGTACGATAAGCCGCTAACGACGCGCCGCTTCCGCAGCCCTGACGAACATTGCCGTGACGAGCCTTGAAGCCCATCTATTGATTGCGGCCCCCGAACTTGCCGAGCCTTTCACGCACGGCGTTGTGCTACTCGTGAAGCACAACGAAGAGGGCGCGTTGGGGCTGATTCTCAATCGGCGTACACCGGCCGATTTTCAGCAGGTGTGGAGCAACGTGAGCGAAGTGCCCTGCCATCAGCAGGCGCCGCTCTATCTGGGTGGACCGTGCGAGGGGCCGCTCGTGGCCCTGCACACGCAGGAGGATCTGATCGAGATCGAAGTGCTTCCCGGCCTTTATTTCACCAGCGGCAAGGAGAAACTCGAAACGCTGGTCGCGCAAACACCTGCCCCGCCGAACCAGGTGAAGTTCTTCGCCGGCTACTCCGGCTGGGCTGCCGGGCAGCTCGAACACGAGATCGCCCGCGGTAGCTGGTCCGTGATGCCGGCCCGGCAGGAGCACGCGTTCTGGCACGAGGACGAGCTTTGGAAGCGCGCCAGTCGGTTCGTCAGCGATGCGGCCTGGCGCTCGACACTGAGAATTGACCAAGCGCCGCCAGACCTGAGGGCGAACTAGCGACCGGCAACCTCGCTTAGGCCGCCATTCGCTGCGGTTCGATCTCTTCGAACAGGTTCACAGTCCGCAGCATGTTGCCATCGGCATCGTAAAACTGCACGAGGCCCACGTCGATCATCCACATCGCGAGGAAATCGTCGACGCGGTAGCTACGTGCCACGTAGCGGCCCTCATCGAGCATGATCCGCTCGTCCATGTCGTCGAGGATATCTTCGTCGATGTCGAGCTCGAGAAACGTGCGGTGAACAATCGTCCGAATCTGATCGGCTGTCGGCAAAACGGTCATATACGCAACCTCCTTGTTGCTTACGCCCGGCCATCCGTGCCAGGCTCCACTGCGGGATGCGTGAGTGTATCGTGCCGCGAATATTTGATGAAGACGAAGATTTTGCGGGTCGCAGGAACAAGGTCGTCCCCGTGCTACCCGTGATGTCACTCGCCTGATATCAAGATCGGTCGCCGGTTAGACCGGTCTTAATGAAAGCACGGCGGATTGCGAGAACAGTCGGGCGCCAATTGACCGGCGCCGCCCATGCTGTCATCCTGGGGGGAACCACGAGAGTACCTGAGTTTTCTAGCGGGAGATTTTAGCGCGCCATGGGTACGCGAACGATTAACGGACCGGACGAACTCAAGCAGCTTGTCGGCCAGGAAGTAGGCCACAGCGAATGGGTCGATGTGACCCAGGAAATGATCGACCGGTTTGCGGACATCACGGGCGATCACCAGTGGATTCACGTTGACGTGGAGCGGTCGGCCAAAGAAAGCCCGTTTGGAACCACGATCGCCCACGGCTTTCTCACGCTGTCGCTGATCACTCAGCTCCACAGCAACGCAGTGCGGGTCGAAGGCGGCCTGATGGGCCTTAATTATGGCCTGAATCGCGTGCGTTTTGTCAGTCCGGTGAAAGCCGGCTCGCGCGTGCGAGGTCGCAGCGCAGTCGTCTCGGTCGACGACATCTTGGCGGGGATTCAAGTGACCTGGAAGATCACGGTCGAATGCGAGAATGAACCCAAGCCGTCGATCGTGGCGGAATGGATCACGCGAATGTACACGACGGATCCGACGGCCAACATGCGGTCGTGACATTTCGCACCGCGTTGCAAACGTGAGACGGATGCCCGGTCGCGATGTGAACCGAGCGCCGGCCTGGGCATCTTCTCGCGAAATTCCCTCGCAGCCGGGCCGGGGGCTGGAAAACTCCGCAGAATCCGGCTCCTCGCGCTGGCTGATCCGGCCTCAGCTTCCCCCCTAAGCGGCCGGTTTTGCGCCTCTCAGTCCGCACGATTGCGCAGCGAGCACCGTACAAACGCTAGAGAGCGACCTTGGCGGCGAGCGAATCTTCGCAAAATTTGCTGGCTCGGCAGGCGCGCACGCCGTGTGACCTAGTTTCTTTTTAGTGCAATGAACGTCCGCCGGCGAAGCAAGTGATGCTTCGGGGCAACGCTCGACCCAGTCGAACGCAAACCACGGAAAATCGCTTCGCGGTCCGGTCGCCAACGACCCAGGGCAGCCCAACACAGGAGGGGCACCAACATGCTCGTCTTATCTCGGAAGGTAAACGAGACCATCATCATCAACGACAACATCGTAATTACGGTCGTCGATATTCGCGGCGACAAGGTCCGTCTCGGTATCGAGGCGCCCAAGGATGTTCCCGTACACCGCCAGGAGGTGTACGACGCGATCAAGCGCGCCGAAGGGACCGAAGGCGCTCGCAGGGCTGATTCGAACTCTCCGAACTCTTAAAGGGGGATCCCCATGACCACCAAGACCCAAGAAAAGACTCGTAAGCCGCTGAGCAAGTCGGAAATCGCTGCCCACCTGAGCGAATCGACCGGCCTTAGCAAGGCACAGATTTCGACCGTATTTGATTCCCTGTATGAGCTCGTCGGCCGGCAGCTCAACGACGGCCCCGGCATCTTCACGCTGCCCGGCCTGTTGAAAGTCAAAGTCGTCCGCAAGGCGGCCATTCCGGAGCGGACCGGCGTCAACCCGTTCACCAAGCAGGAGACCGTGTTCAAGGCCAAGCCGGCCCGGAACGTGATCAAGCTGCAAGCGCTCAAAAATCTGAAGCAGATGGTGTAAGCCGTCTCTCGACTCGAGCACCCGATACACAGGCAGCCGGAAGGGAATCTGGCTAGCCAGAACAAGGCCGTCTTCGTGGCAAACGCCGCGAGGGCGGCCTTTGCCTTTGAGTCCTGGCCCGCTTAAGGTGAAGAATAAAGCCGCCGGGCAACACCTGCCCCGGATATTGCCCTGGCGGCCTGGTTCGGCCGTTCCCACAGGAACTGGTCCGAACGTTGTTTGTAGGATCACTATCGCTCGAGTCAGCGCGCTCGTTTCAACAAGCGTGCTCAATTTTCACCCGGCCTGGGAGCTTTCCCCCTAGAAAGAGCGGTGATTGCGGGCGACTTCGCACACTCCGCGACCGCGCTACTTCGGTAACCCGAATCGAAGGAAGAAAGTGGAGACGGCCGCAACCGACACTAATCGCCAGCAAGCTGTTCCAGCCGGTCCAGAATCAGGTCGATCTGCTGATCGGCGTTGAAGTCGGCGTAGCGTGCTGCGAAGGAGGCCGCGCCAGGCGTCGGGTTTGGCGCCTGTAGCAGGATCTCCAACTGCCTGGCGATTTCTTGCGGCCGATCCGGTGGCGCTGCCAGTGCTGCGCCCAGTTTCATCATGGCCATCGCCAGCAGTGACTGCTCGACGTAGATGGGGATCTGCAGCGATGGCTTTCCCGCTCGCAGGAAACTGATGGCCGTTCCGTGGTTTGCGTTCAGAATGGCAAAGTCGCATTCCTCGGCAACCCGCCCGATGTCCAGCGGTTCTCGCTCAAACCTCAGCGTTGGGCCGGCAAACTCTTGCCGAACCGATTCGGCGATTTCACCGCCGAAGACGATCGTTGGTTGGCCCGATCGTCGCAAGAGGTCCAGCAGCGTGTTCAGTTGCGGAAACGGTTTCAGGTAGGCGTAGATCCTTTTGCCGGACGCGTCCGGCCAATCCGGCGATTTGCCGAATCCACCGGTCCAGGCGCCCCAATATCGCGTTCCCTCGCGCGTTCCGTAGTGATCGAGTTCCGCAAACGTCAGCAGCAGATGCTCATCCGATGGGTGATACAACTCCGCCAAATGTTCCAGCGGGGGCTGACTCCAATGTTTCAACGCTCCGTTGGCGATCGCCAAAACGCCCTGTTCATGCTGGGCAAGCTTTACCGGATCGGGTTTGAGCCATGGCTGCAGCGAGCGAAGCGGAGTCTCGTCGACCGGCAGGAAGAACCCTGTGCCAACCGTGACGCGTTTCGCTCGCATGCCGCGAGCTGCCAGCAGCGCGGTCGGACTATGGTCGAACACGATCACATCGGGGTCAACCGCGCGAAAAATATTGCGCCAGGCATCTCCGTGGGACGCAAGCTCCAGTGCGTCGCAGAAACCGTTCTCGTACAGGATTTGAGCAAAGCTCAGCGTTGGACCAGCCGTCGGAGGGCGAAACTGGCGATACGGCGCCTGCCAATACGGCCCCTCATCTGCGGGAAAGATTGCCCTGGCCTGGGCCAGGTTGCGCAACACAAGTTCCACGCGATGCCCGCGAGTTCGCAGTCCTGCGGCCAATGGGCGCAGATTGACCAGGTGGCCCAGGCCGTAGCCCAATTCCCAGGCGAAAAGATAGGTGGCCATAGAACGCGTCGCCACAGGGACGTCGTGTGCAAATGCGCGGCGAAAGCAACTCGCGGTAGACTGCCACGAAACCGTGGCAAAACCGCCAGTCTGCCGCTGATTCCCGCGAGAATTCAGCGAAGCGGAAGCTGCCCAGCAAGGATTCGAACCTTGACTAAATGGTTCAGAGCCATTCGTGCTACCGTTACACCACCGGGCAAGAAACTCGCCTGTGGCGAGCATGGCAACGCACCACGTGGCCGCCATCACACAACCGAGCGTATTAAAGCGTAGAATTGACGTGCTGCGCCGTCAAGGCCGCACAACCTGCCATCTGCGTGCCGACTCGACACGCAGTGCCCCGGTGGCCGCCGTAAGACCTTTGGCTATACTGGATTTTCGCGGTATTCGAATCGTTCTTGCCAGACTGCCCTCCGCCGGGGACTTTGCGACAGATGGCCAGTGCTTCGAATGAAGGTGTCGAGCGGCGCGAGGTTCATTTCGCCGGTCGGGTGCAGGGCGTGGGTTTCCGGTACACGGCCCGAGGCCTGGCCCAACGCTACGATCTGGTCGGATACGTGCAAAATCTTTACGACGGACGCGTTCGCCTGGTCGCCGAAGGAACCACGACAAACTGGGATCGACTGATGTCGACCTTGGCAGAAGAAATGGACCGGTTCATACAAAGTACGGACGTGCAAATCAGGCCGGCCACCGGCGAGTTTGAACAGTTTGAAATTCGCCGTTAGGACCGATCTTCTCTCGGTCCTTCCTGCTCCAACACCCGATTCAATCGATCGACGGAAAGTTTTCTATGCTCGGATCGCCGGTCCTGCTGCTGGGACTCCTCCACACCTGGCTCACCCCGTTCTGGCTGCTGAGTCTGGGTGTGGCGATTGCCACCTTTTTGCTCATTGCCGTCTGGGGCCTCCTGCATTTCGTCCGCCCCGCTGCGGCCGATTTTCTGGTCGCCAGCGTCCGCGAAGGAATTCTGCTGCCGATTGCCTACCTGGCGTTTTTTCTCACCGGGTTTGCGTTGCTCGGTGTCCTGCTGATTCCTGGATTGCCTTACCGCGCCGTCATCGAATCGGTTTCCCGGACGCCGGATGTGGGAACGAAAACCTGGACGCTGAAGATTCCGGCCGAGACCACCAGCTACGAATTGAAGGACTTGCAGTTGCGGTTGCCGGAACTGCGTTCGTTTACGGCCGAGTCCGATCGGCCGATCACGCTCAACACCAACATTCCCGCAAGTCTCTCGCAAGTCGTGGTTGTTCGGGTTGGCCCGGGCGAACCCGTCACTTGGAACCGTCCGCCGATTGACGACAAGCAGCGTGGTGCCACGGAACGAGACGCACGCTGGTTCGTTTCGAACACGGGCGCCACACCGGCCGTGCTGACGCTCCAGTCCACTACCAACATTGAATATCCGCAGGCCTTCGCGGTTCCGTTGACAGCGCTTGCCGTATTGGGGCTGGTCGGCGGGTATGTCCTGTTGCGCTGGCTTTCACCACGCGTTTCAGCCATTGCCCTGACGACGGCTCGCGAGGCCATGAATCAGCCGCTGTTTTACCTGGCACTGGCAATCGGCTCGGTCGGTCTGCTGGCGAGCATTTACGTGCCATACAACACGTTTGGCGAAGACATCAAGATGCTCAAAGGCTCGGGCCTGATCTGGATCAAAGTCTGGGGCATTCTGGTCGCGGTGTGGGCGGCGAGCGTCTCGGTGTCCGAAGAAGTCGAGGGACGAACGGCACTCACCGTCCTCTCCAAGCCGGTCAAACGCCGGCAGTTCATCATCGGCAAGTTCCTGGGCGTGCTCGGCCCCGTGCTGGTGGTGTTCGTCGTGCTGGGAGTGCTGTTTCTGCTCACGATATCGTTCAAAGTCGTTTACGACGCTCGCGAGACGGCCAAGACCGAACCGATGTGGCAGCTTTGCTACTTGGAGATGATGCGGATCGTGCCGGGACTCGTCCTGGCCTTTTTCGAGACCGTCGTCTTCGCGGCGATCAGCGTGGCACTTTCCACGCGCTTGCCGATGCTGGCGAATCTGATCATCTGCTCGACGATCTACGTGTTGGGCCACCTGGTCCCGATGCTCGTCAACTCTTCGGTCGGAAAGTTCGAGATCGTGCGATTCGTGGGGCAGTTCATCGCCACGGTCCTGCCTGTGCTCGATCACTTTGACATCGAGGGCGCGGTCGCCGCCAGCTCCGATATTCCGCTCGACTACTTGGGAGTGGCGCTCATCTATTGCGCACTCTACTCGACGATTGCCATCCTGATTGGACTGGCGATGTTCGAGGATCGCGACCTGGCGTAAACGCGTGATGGGCGAGAAATATAGCTGCGCCGAAGGGCTCAGCCTGCTTCGCGTCGCGCTCGAATCGGCTGCGATTGCAGCCAGTGAGGACCGCGCAAGATCGGCGGCATCTGCGGTTCGGCTCGCCAGCGATGGTTGCGGGCCGATTCCACCACGGCTTCAGCCACGGCTAGTGCCTCGCGGCCTGCGTGTCCCGTCACACGCGGCTGTCGCCCTTCGCGAATCGAATCGACAAAGTCGCGCAGTTCGTCCGCCAACGCGTTGCGAGCTTCGAACTCGACCGGTTCGAGCCGCAGAATGTCAGCAAAGACCCGGTCTTTGAAGCCCGGCTTCTCTTCGGCGGGCAGCGAGTTGAAGTCGAACTCGCCGTTCCGCACGGCGTCGCAGGGGGTGACAACCTTCACGCTTCGGCGGCCGAAGTCGATCTCGGCAAAACCTTCCGGTGACCAGAGGTGCATCCGGCGATTGGGAGACTCGCTGAAGCTCACGCGCGAGGCACTCAGATTCGCAACGCAGCCGTCGGCAAACTCGAGCCTGGCCTGCGCGGCGTCTTCGCGCTCGCCCAGGACCGGCACTCCAATGGCATCGACCCGCGCGAGTGGAGCATCGATCAGCGACAGCACCAGATCGATGTCGTGAATCATGAGGTCGTGAACCACGCCGATATCGGTTGAACGCCCGGTAAAGCCACTGGCTCGAACCGCCTCGATATAGCGCGGACGATGGATGCGGCTGGTGGCAGCCGTGAATGCCGGATTGAAGCGTTCGATGTGGCCGACTTGCAGCACCGCTCCGGAGCGACGGGCTGCGTCGACGAGTTCATCGGCTTCGGCGATCGTGGCTGTGATCGGTTTTTCGACCAGCAACGGCAGACCCCGGTTCAGAAAGTCGAGCGCCACGTCGCGATGAAATCGCGTGGGAGTCGCAATCACGGCCCCGTCAACCAGGTCGAGAAGCGGACGATGGTCCGCAAAGGGCAGGGCGATATGCTCCGCGGCAACCTGCTCGCGAGCGGCCGCCACGGGGTCGCACACGCCGACGAGCTTAACGTCGGGCATCTGCGCAATCAGTCGCGCGTGAATGCGGCCCAGGTGCCCGGCACCGATGACCGCCAGTTTCATCGGCGTCACGCGGCTCTCCTGCGTTCACGAGCCCGGCCGTGTTTGCCTTCCTGCTGAGCCTGTACGAAGCTGAGCAGCTCGTTCACCTGCGGAATCAACAGGTCGTTACCGCGCAGAATCTCGCGGGCATGATCCAGGCCGACTTTCGCCCGATACAGCAGCCGGTGAGCTTCGGCCAGGGCGTTGATCACGTCGGGCACGAAGTCGTTTCGCTTGAGAGCGACAACGTTGATGCAGCGGGGTCGGCCGGGATGCCCTTCGACGAGCATGAACGGCGGCACATCGTGCAACACACGACTGCAGCCGCTGATAAAGCTGTAGCTGCCGACCGAAGCATAGTGATGCACGGCCACGGCGCCTGAAAGCGACGCATGATCGTGTACGTGAACGTGTCCGCCCAGCAGCGTGCCATTGGCAATCACGATGTGGTTGCCAAGCCGGCAGTCGTGAGCGATGTGCGAGCAGGCCATCAGGAAGTTATGGCTGCCGACCGAAGTCACGCCGTCTTCCTTTTCCGTGGCACGATTGATGGTCACGCATTCGCGGACGATGTTGTGATCGCCCAAGACCACCTGCGTATCGCTGCCGCGATAGCTGATATCCTGCGGCTCGCCGCCGATGACAACGCCGGGAAACAGGTGATTATGCTGGCCGAGCGTTACGCGCCCCATCAGCGTCACGTTGTTCTCCAGGCGAGTTCCACGGCCGATCCGCACATTCGGACCGATGACGCAGAACGGGCCGATCTCGACGTCATCGTCGATCTCGGCCCCCGGATGAATCGAGACATTATCCGCGATACAGGTAGCCATGAGTTCGCACTCCGCATCCTTACGTCTTGCTCTGAGGGCGAGCTTCCGTGCCCGCTCAGCTCGGCAACCGGCTCATGCCGATCGACAATTCAGCACCGTCAGGCACTGCGTCGTCGGCCTTCCACAATTTCTTCTTCGATTAACAAAGCCCGCACGAGTTCGGCGTTCAAGCGATGACCACTTCGATGGGCGATAAAGTGTCCAACCAGGTCGCAGCCGGCCAGGGCCAGATCACCAACCAGGTCGAGCGCCTTGTGCCGCACACACTCATCGCGATAACGCAATTCGTTCTCGAGCGGTCCGTCTTTATCAAACACCAACACATTCTGATAGGTCGCTCGGCGGCCGAGCCCCTTCGAAACCAGCCATTCGGCCTCTTCCTGGAGGACGAACGTCCGGCTCGGTGCCAGCTCTCGCTCGAACGACTCGGGCGTCACGGCCAGTTGCAACGTCTGCCGGCCGATGGCGTTGTTGGCGCCGTAGTCTAGGCGAAACTTAACGGACAGGGCACCGTTCGTGCTCGGCCGGGCCTCGACCCAGGCGTCATCCGTGCCAAGCCGCGTAATGTTGCGTACGACCAGCCGAGCCTTGGGAACGGACTGTTCACAGATCCCGCCCTCTTTCAGAGCTTCCACGAACGGCTGACTCGAGCCGTCAAAGCCCGGCATTTCCGCTTCGTCGACCCAGACTTCACAGTTATCGATTTGCAACCCGTACAGGGCGGCCATCACGTGCTCGACCATCTCGACGCTGGCCCGACCGCTGGTGAGCGTCGTGCGGCGAGGAGTTTCGATCCGGTTGCTGACCGCAGCCTTGATTCGGGCTGCGCCCAGGTCGCTACGTACGAAAACGATCCCGGTATCCGCCGGAGCGGGCCGAAACTCGAGCCGAACGTCTCGCCCGCTCCAGAACCCGAATCCGAAAACCGATACCGGACGTGCGATCGTGCGTTGGTTGCGTAGTGCGTGCATCAAAGTTGTTCGTACGAAACTGACCAGGGTTACTTATCAGGAACGACTGTCCGGAGCTTGCGGCCCCGTGCTGAGCGAACCCCTACTGGGGTCGCGGTGCTTGCGGCCGAGTGGCCACACCACCCGCATTGCGATTCAGCTCTTGCAGCACCGCGCCGGTGATGTCGATTCGCTTGTCGTAGTACATGACGAGCTTGAAGACTTCCATCTGCACCATCTCGCGGTTATTGGGATCGATGGGGGCACCATTGAACCGCAGGACGAGCTGAATACCGTTCCGCTCGCTGTAGGTCTTCACGGTCGTCGACAGCTCTTGATAGGCCTTCAAGTAGTAGGAGCTCTCCTGCTCGGCAAAGTCACGACGTTTCGAAGCCACTTCCAGCTTCCAGTCGCTCTCGGCCTTGGTCAGCTCTTCTTCCAGCTTCTTGTAGTCGGGCGTGCCCGGCTGCAGGGCCTTGAGACCCTCGGCCTTTTTTTGAATTGCCTGCTGCTGCTTCTTGAGTGCGTCTTCAACCTGCTGGGCCTGGGACTTGTAGTACTCCATGGCCTTCTTCAGCTTGGTGTAGTTTTCAAGAATGTAGGTGACGTCGATCACGGCAATGCCGTGAAGTGACGTGCCCGCCGCGGGAGCGCCAGCAACCGGGGCGCCGCCGGCCGGAGCCGTGGGCCGGGCCGCAGGGGGCTGAGCGGGAGCTTGAGCGACAGCGGGTGTCGCGATCGAGCAGAGAGACGCGATAGCCACGACAAACGTGGCTACGAAGTGATTGATTCGCACGTGTCAGCACTCCTTGCTGGAGACGGCTGGTCTTCCTTGACCTTGCGCTGTCCATCCGCAGGACAACCACCAGAGCCTACCGTGAACTGGCTCTGGGGGGGTCGATTTCAGGGCGGTATTCTGCCGAGAAGCCCCAATCTCGTAAAGGCCAATAATTGGCCGCGTTTTCCCGCGGTTTTGCGAATCTCGCAAGGATCACTTCGGTGGGTCGAGCGTGACTTCCAGTTTTACTTCCTCGCCTTTGCGCTTGACGACGACGGGCACTTTATCGCCCGCCTTGTATTTGCGCAGCGCACTGTCGAAGTCTTCAAGGTTGCCCACCTTACTGTCACCAAACTGGATGAGGTTGTCGCCCGCCTTCAGTCCGCCGCGATCGGCCGGACTCCCCTTGGTAGCGCCGCTGATCGCATAACCGGGTTCCGTTTGGGCGAAATCGGGAATACTGCCGAAATACGGGCGATCGCCGCCGACACCCATGCCTTCGGTATCGCCAGCCACTTCCTGATACTCGGGCCGCGTGTCGGCCTTGGCCAGCACTTCCGCCGTCTGCGACACGAGGTTCGCCACCCGCCGCATGCCCGCGATGTTCAATTTCTCAAAGTCGTCGCTCGGCCGGTGATAGTCGCTGTGCGTGCCGGTGAAATAGAACAGCACCGGCACCTTTGCTCCATAGAACGAGGCATGATCGCTAGGGCCGAAACCGCCCGACTTCTTCGTGATTGCGAAGCCATGCTCCTGGCCGAACTTGTCGACCAGGGCATCGAATTCCTTAGCCGTGCCGGTGCCGTGAACGATCAGCTTCTCATCCGCCAGCCGGCCGACCATGTCGAGGTTCAACATCGCCACGGTCTTGTCGATGGGAATGAGGGGTTCGCGTACGTAACGCGCACTGCCGACCAGGCCGCGTTCTTCACCTGTGAACGCAATGAACACGATCCGTCGAGACGGCTTGCCCTGGGCAACGAGCTGCCGGGCAACTTCGAGCAGCACCGTCGTGCCTGAGCCATTGTCGTCCGCGCCGTTATGAATCTCGCTGACACCCGGAGCAGCGGAGTTGGCGCCGCCCAGGCCAAGGTGGTCGTAGTGGGCGCCGATCACAATCGTTTCATCGGCGTGAGGGCCTTCGCCTTCGAGCACCCCGATCACATTTTTCACTTCGACTTCCTGTCGCTGGACGTTCACTTCGCCCTTCACCTGCCAGCCAGCGAGCTCCTTGCTCTGCGGCTTGAGATCCTTGTCAATCTCCTGCTCGATTGTGGCCAACGACTTGCCGAGCGCACTCTCGACAATCGGATTCAAGACGCTGCGGCGCACCGCGATGACCGGGAACTGCCGCCCCTCGGAACCCTCGGGACCAGCGCCTTGGAAAGGCAACAATGGATCAGCGGCAGCGGCGATCTCCTCGGCATAACGTTTGACGTCGTCCGCCAGGTTGTTGAGCCTGGTGACGTGCTTCTGCCATTCGTCGGCCGAGGGTTGCTTGATCTCCTTAAAGTCAGCATTCGCTTTTGCGATCTCGTCGACCGCCACTTGCCAGCGGTCGCGTTTGGCGGCGAGATTCTTCTTCAGATCGAAGTCATCCGTCACAAAGATCACGGCCGCGGCCCCATGTTCATAGGCATTCGAAACCTTGCGGCGGAACGGGGCGTACTGCGAATGGTCCGTGCCGCTGAACACGCTATGCGGGTTGTTCTGCTGCGGCTCGTGACGCAGGATGACCACGGCCTTGTCTTTCACATCAACGCCGTCGTAGTCGTCGTAGCCTTCTTTCGTGGCCGTGATTCCGTAGCCCACGAAGACCAATGGCAGGTCGAACTTGCCCGAGCCGCCAATCGCCAGCGGATTGAACCCTTCGCCGAGTTTGAGTTCGATGGGCTGCGAACTCCCGCCGCTGGAAGTGGGCCCGATGAAGGCCAGAGAATTAGGCTCGCCGAGGTTTGAACCGGTCGTCATCTTGAACTTCTGGAAGGGCCCGCCATCGAAGAGATCCGTCTTCAGTCCGATCGCGGCAAACTCTTTGGCGATGTAGTCGGCGGCGATGTCCAGCCCCTTGGTACCAACGCCGCGGCCTTCCAGCTCATCGCTCGCCAGGAACCTGGCCGTGTCGGCCAAGCGCGATTCAACCGTGCTGGCGTCTTCAGCCCCAGCCAGGGGCGCAAGTGCTGCCGCAACCAGCATCCACATCAGTGCGAACCGGCAACCCGTAGCAAGGCTCCGCGCGCGTAAAAACTGGGCGATCGAGGTGGTATTCATGGCGTCGAACGGTTTCCAGACTGGGGATGCGGATGGCGGAAGGCGTGCGCCGCACGCTGGGGCGCATGGTCGCCGGGTGGGGCTGTCCAACATCATGATTCTTGACCCACCCCCGCCACCCGTCAAGCGACCGCCCGGCGGTGCTTTTACCGTATGCGCCGGTTCTACGTGCTGGAGTGCTGTGAAAGGTGGCGAAATGCCTACTTACGGGCGCGGTCGGAAACGCCAAACTCTATCATTCCCGAGCCTGGAACTTTAAAATCAAGGGAGTTTCGCACGTCTTTGGCCGTGTTCCCAAGCAACGATTGCTGGAGTCCGTTCGTGCCCTCGCTCTACGTCACGAAAGGTCAAGATCAGGACCTAAAGACGCTGTATGACGTCGACGATGGCATTGTCGGTATTGGGCGCGATGCAGCCAATCAGGTCCGCCTGCACGACACCGAAGTTTCTCGCAAGCACGCAGAGCTACGATATGACGGCAGCACTTGCATCCTGATCGATCTCGGCAGCTCGAATGGCACGTTCGTCAACGGCCGCCGGATCGAGAAGGAGCAACAGCTTTCCAACGGCGACCGCGTGCAACTGGGCGGCACGGTGATGCTCTACACCGACCCCGCCGAGAAACTGCCCGAGGACATCTCGGACAAAGTCGACATCGTGCCGCGAGGGCTGCTGCCCGACAGCTCGCGGATCGTCCGCTCGATGAGCCAGCAGGAGGGAAGCCAACTGCTGAACCTGGACTTCGAGGGAGCCAACAGCCCCTGGCTCGCCCGAGCGCGGAGCAACCTGCAGATCATGTATCGCACGGCGCTCGCCGTCAGCCATACGCTCGACATCGATCAACTGCTCAGCCGGATCATGCAGTTGATCTTCGAATGGGTCGAAGCCGACCGCGGCTGCATCATGCTGCTCGACGAAAGCACCAAACAACTTGTGCCCAAGGTGCGTCGCAACCGACAGGGGGGCGATTCGTCCGATCGGCTGACGATCAGCAAGACGATTCTCGATTACGTGATGCAGCACAACGAAGGGGTGCTGACCAGCGACGCCAAGGAAGACGAACGCTGGGATCACGCAGCCAGCATCGTGCAGATGGGCATCCGGGAAGCGATCTGTGTGCCCATGCAAGGTCGTTACGACGTTGTCGGCGTGATCTACATCGACACCTCGATCACACCGCAGCAAATCATCAAACAAAAAGGGCACCAGAACAAGTTCACCGAAGAACATCTGAAGCTCATGATCGCGATTGCCCACCAGGCGGCCCTCGCCGTCGAGGATACCCGGCATTACGGCGCCATGATGCAGGCCGAACGCCTGGCTGCGGTGGGACAAACCATCGCCATGCTCTCGCATCACATCAAGAACATCCTGCAAGGTATTCGCGGTGGCAGCTACGTGATGGAGACGGGCCTCGAAAAGCACGACGAGGCCACGATCCGCAAGGGGTGGTCGATGGTCGACCGGAATCTGAACAAGATCTCGGCCATGGTGCTGGACATGCTCACGTTCAGCAAAGAGCGCGAGCCGGAGCCGCTCCCCTGCGATATTAACCAGGTCGTAGGCGAAGTCGTCGAACTCGCGCAGGCCAAGGCCGCTGAAATCAACGTTACCGTCGTCTGGCAGCCCGGCGAAGATATTCCCACTTTGGCCTTCGATCCCGAAGGACTTCATCGCGCGGTGCTCAACATCGCGTCCAACGCCGTCGACGCCTGCGACGGGCGCGAGGCGGGGCAAGTGACCATCGCCACGCACTACGCAGTCGACGAGGCAATGCTGCAAATCACGATCGAGGACAATGGCGTGGGCATTCCGCCCGAGGATCTCGAGCGGATCTTCACGA
>Ga0169931_10008688_pt1 | contig 14765 bp, 10 predicted proteins | sample Kivu_15m_20L_FD_129675 | JGI IMG/M metagenome (GOLD analysis project Ga0169931, IMG submission 129675) | Freshwater microbial communities from Lake Kivu, Western Province, Rwanda to study Microbial Dark Matter (Phase II) - Kivu_15m_20L... | ecosystem: Environmental > Aquatic > Freshwater > Lake...
CCCATCTGCCCGGCGGCGAGGTTGCGGCGGTAGAAGGCGTTGCTCTCCTCGGCCGTGCTGAAGCCCGCGTACTGCCGGATGGTCCACGGACGGATGGTGTACATGCTGCCGTATGGCCCGCGCAGGTAGGGCGGGATGCCGGCGGCGAAGTGCAGGTGCTCCAGTTGCTCCGTGTCGACGGGCGTGTAGAAGGACTTGAGGGGGATCTCTTCCCTGTTCGGAATACCGGCCATGGGCTCCGGGCCACGGGCTTCGGGCTGGTCGGCGGTCAAGCCCGAGGCCCGGAGCCCGAGGCCCGAGGCCATCTCATGAAAAAGCGTTGTCGTCAGTTGCTCAACCGTGTACGAGCCCCCGATCGGATCGGCCACACGCCCCAAGAAGCTCTCGTCGCGCAAAAGGTTGTGGATGTTGCGCACGATGCGGCGGGCGAGCACATCGCCTTCGGGCAGGGCAGGAGTGGGGATGGTGAGCCCATCGCAGCCGCCGGTGATCGCGCTGACGGCCTGCAGCGTGGCGCGGATCAGGTTCTCATGCGACGACCTCGTTTCAGCAGGGTAGGACACGACCGCCTGGATCCACGTGGTGTGCGAGCAATCGTGCTCAGGTTTGAACTCATCCACCACGGCCGCCCAGGCCTCGCGGAAGGCGCGCAGCCGCGTCACCTCCAGGAAGAGGTCGTCGCCGAGGTGCAGGCGGAACTGCAGGCGGGCGCAGGCATCGTCGATGGAGAAGCCCTGGGCGATCATACGATGCAACAGCGACCGGCCTTGTTGCAGGGCTTCCTGCGTGTTCCGCGAAGCGCCATCGCTCACGCTGAAGAGGCGTATGCGCGGGTGCTTCGCGATGCGGTCCTTCTGGTCGCGGACGTCCGCATCGTGCGGCAGAGCCAGGCACATGCTCACCTCGGCGGAAGGCGTCTCCTGTTGCTGATGCAGCGCAAGAAGCTTGTCCAGCATCGTTGCATCGCCATCCACGGCCAGGTCGATCGCGCCCACCCAAACGTCCTTCAGCAAGGCGCCCGGATCCGTGTGCTTGCCGTAGAACTCCAGCGCATCGGCACCACCCATCAGCGCTTCCAAGGCCAGCTTGTTCGCCTCTGGTATCGCAGCATCGATGCCAATGGTGCTGCGCCAAGGGTTGCCTGTGCGCTTCACGCCACGTCGACGGGAGCCAGGCTTGCTATCTTCATCGGTCATGCCGAAGGGCGCCAATTGCTCGTCCGCCACGTCCACCTGTAGCGTGGCGTAGTCACGGTCCTTAAGTTCCTTCTTTATCACGGCTTCCCATTGTTCGCGCGTGGCGGGGGGGAAGGCGGCGAAAAGCTTCGTGGTTGCCATCGGTGCGAAGTTCGGGATCCCACGTTACTCCCCGGTTGGCCCCGTTCGATGACGAACTCCTGCCAATGGCCGCGTTCCTTCATGATGCAGTTGGTTGATGCTGGACAGTCTTTCCAAGATCGTGGGTGACAAGGCATTCTACCTCCGCAACAGCTTGAGCGACATGTCCCACGATCACTGATAACGCTTACCTTCGTTCCACGTTCAACGGTTCCAGCACGGTATTTGTCAGGAACCCATCAAACCCTCGAACCACCCATCATGAAGAAGTTCATCACGTTCGTTGCGCTACTCGGCCTCATTGCCACCGCCAACGCCCAATCAACAGAGACCGCTCCCGCCAAGGAACAGGCCGCCACGATCGAAAAGGGCCGTTCCTGCGCCGGCATGTCTGACGCCCATGGCGGTAAGGCTTGTTGCGCTGGCAAGTCGGATGTTAAGGCCGAAGCAAGCGCCGAAGCTGGTAATGCTGCCATGCCGGAAGGCAAGGGTGCCGCGTGTTGTGCAGGCAAGGCCGGTGCCGCAAAAAGTTGTCATGGGAACGATACCAAGGCTGAAGCTGCCGCTACCGACACGACTGTGCCCGCCGCCGAGGGCAAGGCCGCTGGTTGCTGTGCCGGAAAGGCGAGTGCCGCCAAGAGCTGCCACGGCGATGCCTCCAAGGCGCACGCCCACGAAGCACCGAAGTCCGAAGAAGGCACGGAGAACAAATAACAGCACGTTCTTTACCTATTGCGAAAGCCCCGTACATCGGGGCTTTCCTGTTATTCAGATGGGCCTGTCATAGCCTGCTTATACGGTGGTCCATACCTTGCGCCCTTAATCACGCACCATGCAGATCAGCAAGAACTCCGTTGTCACCTTCCATTACACGCTCAAGGATGCCGAGGGAACGGTGCTCGATAGCAGCTCCGGTCGGGAGGCGTTCGCCTACATCCATGGCGGGGGCATGATCGTGCCAGGGTTGGAGGAACAGCTCGAGGGACGCACCGCAGGTGATTCGTTGCTCGCGGTTGTGGAGGCAGGAAAAGGTTATGGGGAGATCGATCCCCAACTTCTTCAAAAGGTGCCGTTGGACAACTTCGGCGGACAGACCGTGGAAGCCGGAATGCAGTTCCAAACGCCCGACAACCGCGTGTGGAGCGTGATGGAAGTGGAGGAGGGGCACGCTGTGCTCAATGGCAACCACCCACTGGCCGGTGTCACTCTGCACTTCAGCGTAGACATCCATGGGGTGCGCGAAGCCACCCAGGATGAGCTGTCGCACGGTCATGTGCACGGTGAGGGTGGACACCATCACTGATCGCTCCGGTCTGAAGCTCGCATTCGAGCATGAGCGGCCGGGTGGGTGACGTTCTCGATGACCGCGCAGTGGTCACATCAGGGTTGACCGCGTTGGGTGCCAGTTTGGGCGCTGATCTCCGCATTAATGAGCGCGCCAGTTGGCGGTTGGAAGGGCGGTTCTTTGGTGCGCCGAATGCTCAGTTCCACGATGTGAACGGCGCACCTTCACAGACCCACATAGCCACTACCACGGCCATCTGCGTGAAATTCTGAAGGGTCAATCCTTACGCTCGGGCACAAGCACGAAGATGTCCTCGTTGTCGCGCTTCATCAGGTAGCGCTCCCGCGCGAACTTCTCCAATAACTCGGTATCGCTGCTCAATTCGTGCAGCTGATCCTTGGTGCGCTCGATCTCAACGTTGTACCATTCCTGCTGTTCCTCCATGCGCATCAGTTCGCGATGGTTCTTCCACGTGGTCCATAGGTCGTTCCGGTCGAACAGCGCCACCCACACGAACATACCGGCCATGATCGCCACATAACGGTTGCGCATGCGTGGTGGGATGCGGTCCAGAAGGCGCTTCATGACTACGAAGGTAGCGGCCGTGCAGGTGCAACGTTCACCGCCCCTTCCGTCGTATTCAACGATCCCCTGTTGGGTGGCTGACCCGTTCAGACCATGCCACGCTTGCCCAATTCGATCACTTCGAGATCGGTGGGACGCCCCTGCCGCAAGGTGAAGCGCAGGGCTGTGCGCATCTGGTGCCAGCCGTGCCGTCCTGCCGCCCCGGGGTTCATGTAAAGGCTTCCGAGCGCCGGATCGAACTGCACGAGGCAGATGTGAGAATGCCCGCAGATGAAGAGGGTGGGAGGCTCGGCACGCAGCATGGGGAGGGTACTGCGGTCGTACTTCGGCGGGCGGCCGCCGATGTGCGTCATCCACACGCGAACGCCTTCCAGTTCGAACCGCTGGTCGGCAGGATAGGTTGTCCTCAACACGCCGCCATCGATGTTGCCATACACGGCTCGTACCACCCGACCCGGTTGCCAGCGCTGGATGCCGGCCATGACCTCCGGATCGCCGATGTCGCCGGCGTGCCAGACCTCATCGCAGGCTGCGAAGTGCTCCTGCAGGCGGGGATCGAGCCAGCCATGGGTGTCGCTGAGCAGGCCGATACGCTTCATGCCGCGAAGTAACGCTCACGGCGTGCGGTTCGAGGGGGGTGTGAGGGTACTTTTGCAGCCTGTATGGAGATCCTGCCCCGGTACTTCCTGGAAATGGCCTACAACGGCGCCGCTTATCGGGGCTGGCAGCGGCAGGCCGCCGCCAACAGCGTCCAGGCCGAAGTGGAGCGCGCCCTCCAATTCGCCCTGCACGAGCACAAGGTGAACGTGATCGGCTGCGGCCGTACGGACACTGGCGTGCATGCATCACGCTACTACGCCCACTTCGATGCCGCTTCCGATCGGGTGCGGGACGAACGCTTCGTGCTTGCCCTCAACAGCCTGCTCCCCAAGGATATCGCGATATACCGCGTGATCCCGGTGGATGACCGTGCGCATGCCCGGTTCAGTGCCACGGAGCGCGGGTACGTATACCGCATCCACATCCGCAAGGACCCCTTCCTGATCGATCGCTCGCACCCGCTCTTTCCTGCGCTGGATGTGGAGCGGATGAACGAGGCCTGCACCGTGCTCATCGGGAAGCAGGACTTCACCAGCTTCTGCAAGGCCGGCAGCGATGCAAAGACCATGCTGTGCGATGTCCGCGAGGCCCGCTGGGAGCATGTGGAGAACGGCTATGTCTTCCGCATCAAGGCGGACCGGTTCCTGCGCAACATGGTACGGGCCATCGTAGGCACCTGCCTTCGCATCGGAAAAGGGCACCAGCCCGCGTCCCACATGGCAGCAGTGCTCGCCACCATGGACCGCCATGCAGCCGGCAAGTCCGCACCCGCCTGTGGCCTTTATCTCGATCACGTTCGGTATCCTTTTCTGCCGGAGGATCCCGCCCCCCTCAATTCCGGCACCCGCACATGAGCACGAACACCACCACAGGCAAGGCCTTCGATCGCAGGTTGTTCGGACGTGTGTTCGCGTTCACACAGCCTTACCGGCTTACGTTCTGGCTCACCTTCGGGCTCACCATCCTGCTGGCCCTGCTCGGTGTGGTGCGGCCGCTGCTGATGCGCGACATGATCGATCAGCATGCACTCACGGGTGATGGCAACGGTCTCCTGCTGCTCACGCTCTGGGTGGTGCTGCTCCTTCTCCTTGAAACGGTCGCCCAATTCTACCAGGCTTATTGGACCGCATGGCTCGGGCAGGCCGTCACCTTCGACCTGCGCCAGAAACTCTATGAGCGCATCATGAGCTTCAAGCTGCGCTACTTCGACCGAACACCTGTGGGCACCCTGGTCACCCGGGTCATCAGTGACATCGAGACCATCGACGATATCTTCTCCCAGGGGCTGCTGCTGATCATGGGCGATATCCTGAAGCTGGTGGTGGTGGTGCTGGTCATGTTCATCGTCAACTGGAAGCTTGCGCTCCTGAGCATGATCCCCATCCCCTTGTTGCTCTGGAGCACCAACATCTTCAAGAACAGCATCCAGAAGAGCTTCCAGGATGTGCGCACACAGGTGGCCCGCCTGAACTCCTTCGTGCAGGAACATATCCAAGGCATGTCCGTGGTGCAGATCTTCGGCCGCGAGGCACAGGAATACCGCAAGTTCCAGGCGATCAACAGGGAGCACCGCAAGGCGCACATCCGCAGCGTGCTGGCCTACAGCATTTTCTTTCCTGTCGTGGAAATTCTAAGCGCCATCTCCCTCAGCTTCCTGGTATGGTGGGGGGTGAAGGACGTGCTGGGAGGGTACGCCACTGTTGGCGAGATCTTTGCGTTCATCCTGTTCATAAACATGCTTTTCAGGCCCATACGCCAGTTGGCCGACCGCTTCAACGTACTGCAGATGGGGATGGTGGGCAGCGAGCGCGTCTTCAAGGTGCTGGATACGGAGGCACGCATCGAAGACTCCGGCACGCTCGATACGACCCGCTTGCGTGGTGACATCACGTTCGACGGCCTCTGGTTCGCCTATGAGGATGACACGTATGTATTGCAGGACATTTCCTTCTCCGTGAAGGCCGGCAGCACCGTGGCCTTGGTGGGTGCAACCGGTTCGGGCAAGAGTTCCATCATCAACGTGCTCAGCCGCGCCTACGAATTCCAGAAGGGGCGGGTGCTGCTGGATGGGCAGGACATCCGCGACTACGACCTGGCGGCCCTGCGAAAGAGCATTGCAGTGGTGCTCCAGGACGTGTTCCTGTTCAGCGATACCGTTCACAATAACATCACGCTCAACGATCCGTCCATCACGCGTGCGACGGTGGAGGAAGCGGCACGGGCGGTGGGTGCACATGACTTCATCATGCGGCTGCCCCAGGGGTACGATACCCCGGTGCGTGAGCGCGGGAGCGTCCTCAGCGTTGGCCAGCGACAGCTCATCGCCTTCATACGGGCCTGTATGCATGATCCACGCGTGCTGGTGCTCGATGAAGCCACCAGCAGCGTGGACAGCATCAGCGAGCAGCTCATCCAACAGGCTACTGAACGCATCACCCAAGGCCGCACCAGCATCCTCATCGCCCACCGCCTGAGCACCGTGCAGAAGGCCGATCGCATCCTGGTGTTGGACAAGGGCCGTATCGTGGAACAAGGCGATCATCAGGAACTCCTTGCATTGAACGGCATCTACCGGAACCTGTACGAGCTGCAGTTCAGGTGATCGGCCCCCATGAACGGGGCGCAGGCCTTATCCTTGGATTTACGTTCGGTGCTTATCTTTCCCCTGCCATGATAGCACGGATAGTCCTTTCCACCTCCCTGTGTGTCCTGTTCACTCCATTTTTCGCCCATACCCATCCCCATGGGTCTTCGCACGATGGGCTGGAGTTCCACGCGAACAAGGGTCAATGGCCCGGCCAGGTCCTCTACAGGGCGCGCACCGGAGCCGGCGCTGTATTCCTTGAGCGGTCCGCGTTCACCTACGTGGTACAGCGTGGAGGTCCCGAACATGCTTCCGCCCCTGGTACACCGGTGGAGCCCTTCCGTGCGCATGCGTTCCGTATGCACTTCGAGGGTGGCAGTACTGATGAACATGAGGGTGTGGAGCGCTTGCCTCACACGGTCAACTACTTCCTCGGCAGCGATCGCTCAGCATGGGCGGGAGGGGTGGCAGCCTATGGGGGAGTGACCCTGCAAGAGGTATATCCAGGCATTGGACTGCGTGTGGACGGCCACGGTGGCTTGAAGTACGATTGGCTGGTCGCTCCCGGCACAGACCCCTCCGTGATCAAGTTGCGTTTCGAAGGCCAGGATTCACTTGCCTTGCGGGGCGGCATGCTGGTCATCCATACCTCCGCAGGCGAAGTGGTTGAGCAACGGCCCGTCGCATGGACTGAACGCAACGGTCAACGCACGGCGGTGGCCTGCCTTTTCACCCTGAAGGGCGGTCGTGTGGGGTTCTCGTTCCCCGAAGGCTACGCGAAAGAGGACCGGTTGGTGATCGACCCCACCGTGGTGTTCAGTAGCTACAGCGGTAGCACGGGTGATAACTTCGGTTTCACGGCCACGTACGATGCAGCTGGTCACCTGTACGGCGGCGGTATGGTGCGCAGCACCGGCTATCCCGTGACCCTGGGTGTGCTGCAGTCCGCTTACGGCGGGGGGGAGAACGACATCGCGATCTCCAAGTTCACCCCTACGGGCAATGCGCTTGTCTGGAGCACCTACATCGGAGGCAGCGGCAACGAGGTGCCCCATAGCATGGTGGTGAACAGCAACGAGGAGCTTTTCATCCTGGGAACGACCAATTCGTTGAACTTCCCCACCACACTGGGTTGCTGGGACGCGTCGTTCAACGGGGGAACCAACCCCCCGTTCGCCGTTACCTCCTACGGGTTCAGCTATGGCACCGGTTGCGACATGGTGGTGGTTCACCTGAACAGTGATGCCACGGACCTCGTTGGCGGAACCTACGTTGGAGGAAGTGGTAATGATGGCCTGAACCAGTCACTGCCGCTCAACCGCAATTACGGTGATCCGTTCCGCGGAGAGATCATCCTCGATGCCGAGGAGCGTCCGATCGTGGTTTCCAGCACTGCCAGCACCAATATGTTCACCACGCCCGATGCCGTGCAACCAACAGCCGCAGGAGGTGGATTGGATGCCTATGTGTTCCGCATGGATGCGCAACTGAACACCATGCTGTGGGCCACATACTTCGGCGGTAGCTCCGTGGATGCGGGTTACGGTGTTCAGACCTCCAGTACCGGTGATATCTACATCACAGGGGGCACCACGAGCACCAACCTTCCCAGTGCAGGCACTCCCGCGATCCCCTCCAATGGTGGCCAGGGCGATGGTTACATCGCGCGCTTCGATCCCACAGGGGCCAACCTTCTTTCCTTCACCTATGTCGGGTTCGCCGGGTTCGATCAGTCGTACTTCGTGCAGCTCAACACCGCGGATGAGGTATTCGTGGTGGGACAGACCACGGGGCCCTACCCGATCAGCCCTGGCAAGTACAACAACCCCAACGCCACACAGTTCCTGCATAAATTCAGCGGGGATCTCGGCACCTCCCTGTGGAGCACACGGATCGGTGGTGGCGGTGCGGAGAACATTTCGCCATCGGCTTTCCTGGTGAGCAACTGCGGCCAGATCTACTTCAGCGGATGGGCCGGTTCGACCAATACGTTCGGTGCCGGCGGACTGACCAGCAGCACCACGGGATTGCCCGTAACGGCGGATGCCTTCCAGACCACCACGAACGGTAGCGACTTCTACCTCATGCTGCTGGAACAGGAAGCGGTAGCATTGGGCTATGCGACGTTCTTCGGCGGTGCCAGTTCGGAGCACGTGGATGGTGGAACCTCCCGGTTCGACAAGAACGGGATCGTCTACCAGGCGGTCTGTGCGGGTTGCGGCGGGCAGACCTACCCCACAACGCCGGGAGTGTGGAGCAACACCAATAACAGCACCAACTGCAACCTGGGTGTGTTCAAGATCGACTTCGAACAGGCGGTACAGGTGGCCATTGATGCCAATACCCCGGATCAGACCATCTGCCTGTCGGGTCCCGGAGTTTTCACGGCAGTGGGAACAGCCACCACATGGATCTGGGATGTCGGTGACGGCTCCCCCACCCAGGAGGGCATCACCATCGCACACCAATATGCAGATGCCGGGGTCTATGAGGTGATGTTGATCGGTGTCGACAGCGCTTCCTGCAACCTGGCCGATACGGCCTATGCCGAGATCACCGTGGTGGCACCGGCCGACCTGGAACCGATGTTCGAGGCAACGCCCATCGGGGACTGCAATGCCGTTTCCGTTGAACTGTCCAATACGAGCACGGGTACCTCTGTTTTCTATTGGACCTTCGGCGATGGAGGCAGTTCCACCCAGAGCGATCCCGTGCATCCCTACACTGCACCCGGCACCTATGACATTACGCTGGGTGCCATCGATGTGATCTGCGCTGATACGGCCTTCATGACCTTGACCGTCGATATCCAAGTACCCGGTCTGGAACTTGATCTTCCGACACCGCTCGAACTTTGTCCTGGGGCGAGCGCAGTGCTTGACGCTGGTCCCGGATACGATGCCTACAACTGGTCCACCGGTGGCGCAGCGCAGACCATCACGGTAAGTGACACCGGCGCCTACACCGTGCAGGTGACCGAGGGATTCTGCACCGGTTCGGATACCATCACCGTGGTGCCCGCAGTTACCGCAGATGTACAACCCATGTTCGAGGCCACCCCCACGGGTACCTGTGATTCACTCCTCCTGGTGCTCCTCAACACGAGCACGGGATCCAACCAGTTCTACTGGACCTTCGGCGATGGTGGCTCTTCCACTGCAACAGCTCCCACCCATCTTTACGCGGCACCCGGTTCCTACGAGGTGGTGCTGGGGATCATAGAACCCGTCTGCGGGGATACGGTGTTCATGACGCAGGAAGTGCCGCTCGTGATACCCGGGACCGAACTGGTCCTAGCGTCCCCTGTACCCCTGTGCGATGGTGGCGTGGTGCAGCTTGATGCGGGTGGCGGGTTCGATGGTTACAGTTGGTCCACGGGCGGAACGGGCCAGGTCATCACGGTTGCAGCCACGGGGGATTATACCGTTCAGGTCACCGATGGCTTCTGTGTCGCTTCGGATACCATCACCGTGGTGAATGCGCCTGGGCATGCATCCTTCCCGGTGCTTTCCGCCTGTCCAGGCGAAGAGGTGCGCATCGTCCTGCCGGACCCTGTGGCGGCGGTGCTTTGGAGCACCGGCCAGGATACCTCCTTCGTCACGCTCACCCTCACCGTCAATGATGCGACCGTCTGGTTCGATGCCATCGATGCTGCAGGCTGCCCTTGGACGGATACGGTCCAGGTGGTCCTGATCGAGCGCGAGGTAGGTGAGCCGATCGTTCCCAATGTGTTCTCGCCCAACGGGGACGGTTACAACGATGCCTACCTGGTCGAGGGTGTCGATCCCGGTGAGTTCAGGTTGGAGGTCTACAACCGCTGGGGGATGCTGGTGTTCGGTACCACCAACGTGAACGTGGGCTGGAACGGCCGCTTGGAGAATGGCAGTGAGGTGGTACCTGATGGCACCTATTTCTATGTGCTCACCTACAAGGACGATTGTGCCGGCGTGCCGCTCACGACACGCACGGGCCATATCTCACTGCTGCGCTGATGCCTTCAGGACGGCTGCCAGGTAGCCAGCGGTGATCGACCGCTTGCAACGGGCCAGTTCTTCGGGAGGTCCCTCGAAGAGCAGTTGTCCCCCCGCTTCGCCACCTTCCGGGCCGAGGTCGATGACGTGGTCGGCACATTTGATCACCTCCAGGTTGTGCTCGATCACCACCAGGCTGTGTCCGTTGTCGATGAGCATCCGGAAGGCGCGCAGGAGCTTGTCGATGTCGTGGAAATGCAGTCCCGTGGTGGGTTCGTCGAAGATGAACAGCGTGGGTTGTGCTTCCTGGCCCTTGGTGAGGAAGCTGGCCAGCTTGATGCGCTGGGCCTCACCGCCTGACAAGGTGCTGCTGCTCTGACCCAGTTTCACGTAGCCGAGGCCCGTATCCTGCAGCGGTTGCAGCTTCGCCACGATGCGCTTGCATGCGTTGGAGGTCGCTTGGTGGGCATGGAAGAACTCCAGCGCATCATCCACGGTCATATCCAGCACCTCGGCCACATCCTTGCCCTGGAAGCGGGCATCGAGTATCTCCTCCTTGAACCGTTTGCCCTTGCATGCGTCGCAGGTGAGGCTGATGTCCGCCATGAACTGCATCTCGATGTGCACATGCCCTTCGCCGAGGCAGACCTCGCAACGGCCACCATCCACGTTGAAACTGAAGTAGCTTGGCTTGTAACCACGCACCTTTGAGACGTCCACCTCACTGTACAGCTGGCGGATCTCGTCCCACGCCTTCACGTAGGTCACGGGATTACTGCGGCTGCTGCGGCCGATGGGGTCCTGGTCGATCAGCTCCAGGGCCTTGATACGGTGCAGGTCACCATCGAGGCCCTTGTGCTCGCCCGGCCTGTCGCTGTAACCCTCCAGCGCCCGTTTCAGGGCGGGGTGCAGGATGCGTTTCACCAGCGTGGTCTTCCCGCTGCCGCTCACACCGGTCACCACGGTGAGCATGTTCAAGGGGAAGGCCACGTCGATGTCCTTCAGGTTATGCTCCGAAGCACCCCGTAAAACGATCCGGTCCTTCACAGCGCGGCGATGTTCTGGTACCGCTATCGATGCCCTGCCGGTGAGGTACCGCGCGGTGAGGCCGTCATTCGCATGCAACTCCGCATGGCTTCCGGTGAAGACCACGCAGCCACCCTGTGAGCCGGCCATGGGTCCCATGTCGATGATATGGTCCGCGGCGCGCATCACCTCTTCATCGTGTTCCACCACGATCACCGTGTTCCCCAGGTCGCGCAGCTTCATCAGCACACCGATGAGCCGCTCCGTATCGCGGGAGTGCAACCCGATGCTGGGTTCGTCAAGGATGTACATGCTGCCCACGAGGCTGCTGCCCAGGGATGTGGCCAGGTCGATCCGCTGTGTCTCTCCCCCGCTCAGGGTGTTGCTCCTGCGGTCCAGGGTGAGGTAGCCCACGCCAACGTTCACCAAGTAATCCAGCCGGTTGCCGATCTCCTGCAGGAGCCGTGCAGCGATGCGCTGGTCCATTTCATTGAGCTGGAGCGTGGCGAAGAAGTGTTGGCACTCATTGATGGGCAACCGCACCAGCTCGGTGATGTCACGCCCGCCGACCTTCACATAGCGGGCTTCCTTGCGCAGTCTGCTGCCTCCGCAATCCGGGCAGGTGGTCTTGCCCCTGTATCGGCTGGCAAGCACGCGGTATTGGATCTTGTAGCTCTTTTCCTCCACATACTGGAAGAAGCGATCGATGCCGGCCACGCCCCGTGCACCTTTCCAAAGCAACTCACGCTGGGCGGCATCCAGCTCTCGATAGGGCCTGTGGATGGGGAAATCATGGTGTGCACTATCGCGGATGAAGTCCACCTTCCACTCGCTCAGCTTTTCTCCGCGCCAGGGTGCCACGCAGTCATCATAGACGCTGAGGGTCTTATCAGGGACCACCAGGTCGTGGTCGATCCCGATGATGCTGCCGTAGCCTTCGCAGCGGGTGCAGGCCCCCACGGGGTCGTTGAAACTGAACAGGTTGGGACTTGGTTCTTCGAAGCGGATGCCGTCGGCCTCGAACCGGTCACTGTATCCGCGTTGCCCGTTCTCCGGTCCCAGCAGGATCAGTTCACCCTGGCCCTCGAAAAAGGCGCTCTCGGCACTATCCGCCACGCGGCTCTCTGCCTCGGGGTCTCCGGGCGATGCCACCACGCGGTCCACCACGAGGAACCACGTGCCCTTGAGCACCGCCTTCGATGCCAGCAACTCCTCGATCCGGTGCACCGTGGTGCCGTCGTGGACCCGTGCGAATCCCTGTTGGTGCAGGATGTCCAGGTGTTCGCGAAGGCTTCTTCCCGCAGGCAGGCGAAGCGGGGCAAGGATCAGCACGGCGCTTCCATCGCCGAAGCTGTTCACCCCGGACACCACATCGTCCACGGTATGGCGTCGCACCTCGTTGCCGGTGACCGGTGAATGGGTGCGGCCCACCCGCGCGAACAGCAGCTTGAGGTGGTCGTAGATCTCCGTGCTCGTGCCCACGGTGCTGCGTGGGTTGCTGGTCATCACCTTCTGCTCGATGGCGATGGCCGGGCTGATGCCGATGATGCGGTCCACATCAGGCTTCTCCAGCCTGCCAAGGAACTGCCGCGCGTAGCTGCTGAGGCTCTCCACATAACGGCGCTGCCCCTCGGCGAACAGCGTATCGAACGCCAGGCTGCTTTTCCCGCTTCCACTGAGACCCGTGATCACCACCAGACGGCCACGGGGGATGTCCACAGCGATGTTCTTCAGGTTGTGTACCCGGGCTCCCTCCACACGGATGAATGCGGGTGATCCACGTCGGCCTGGTTCTGGCTTGGAAGCGGGGGAGATATGGACAGGGGCAGGCAACGGCGGCGCGAAATTAGGCATCGGTATTGCCGTGGATCAGCAGAGGTGCTATCTTTGTGTTGTTCTTTCAAAGGAAATGTTCGCTTCACAATATGGATGCGGTGAACACGTTACATTGAAAGAACGAGCATTCACCGTGAACGGCCGGGAGCATCTTCCGGTTTCACCCACCACAGAACCCAGCAGCCCATAGCAAGACCTCTACCCTGACAGTTGTTGATCCATTACGGACCAAAAAAGGGAAGGCCATGCTAACCAAATTGATCCCCGCCAAGGGAGGGCTGCTTACCGAACAGGAACTCGTCCAACTCTACCTGCAAGGTAGCGAGAAGGCGTTCGAGATCCTCCTCCATCGCCACAAGCGGAAGGTGTGGTCGCACATCTACGTCCTTGTACGTGACCGCGAGATCACGGACGACCTTTTCCAGGACGTCTTCATCAAGGTGGTACATACCCTGAAGTCGGGTAAATACAACGAAGAGGGCAAGTTCCTTCCGTGGGTGATGCGCATCGCGCACAACATCGTCATCGACCATTTCCGCAGGGTGAAGAAGATGCCGATGGCACGTTCCAATGATGAGCATGACGTGTTCTCCACGCAGGCCCAGCCCGGGCAGAACATCGAGCAGCAGCTCGTGAACGGGCAGATCGATGCGGATGTGCGCAAGTTGATCGAGCACCTCCCGGAGGAGCAGCGCGAAGTGGTGATCATGCGGACCTACCTGAACATGAGCTTCAAGGAGATCGCGGACCTGACCGAAGTGAGCATCAATACCGCTTTGGGCCGCATGCGGTATGCGTTGATCAACATGCGCAAGATGATCAAGCAGTATGACCTGGCCATGGATCGTGCATGATCGTTCGCGAAGTCATGTGGCCGCCGCTTCCAGCAGGGAGCGGCGGCTTTCTTCATGGCCATGCAATAACCGGCAGGTGGTCTGCGTTCATCCATCGGAACGACCACCAAACCAACCAGTGCATGACGCATTCTACACTTCGCAAGTTCAGCCGCCGCCAGCCCCTTGATCGCAAGCCCATGTCCGTCATGGGGCCGAGCCAGCGCAGCATCAGCACCATCCTCGCTTACAGCAAGGCCCTTCGGGTGGTGCAAGCCCCACCGGTCGGAGAGATCGGACTGATGCTCAACTGAGCGGACGCCAGAAAAGGGAAGCCCCGGCAGGACCATCCACCGGGGCTTTCTGCGTGGTGACCGGACCTCACATGGCCAGATCGCGGCGGCCGATCATGCGGCCGAGGTCCGGATCCCAGGCCTTGAGCCGCAGACATCGGATGACCTCGCGCGGCATCAGCGAAGTGGTCTTGGCCTGTTGCAGCTCTGGAATGGCGATGAACGCCTCAGGCAGCCGGTAGAACGGTATGCGTGCGTTGAGGTGGTGGATGTGGTGGTACCCGATGTTGCCTGTGAACCAATGCATCACCGGGCTCATGCGCATGTAGCTGCTGCTGCCGAGCGCCGCGTTCACGTAGCTCCAGCCGTCCTTGTCAGCGAATGTGGCCGTGGGGAAGTTGTGCTGGGCGTAGAA
>Ga0169931_10008689_pt1 | contig 14763 bp, 13 predicted proteins | sample Kivu_15m_20L_FD_129675 | JGI IMG/M metagenome (GOLD analysis project Ga0169931, IMG submission 129675) | Freshwater microbial communities from Lake Kivu, Western Province, Rwanda to study Microbial Dark Matter (Phase II) - Kivu_15m_20L... | ecosystem: Environmental > Aquatic > Freshwater > Lake...
AAAGTCATCGATATATTAGAACTGGAATCATTTTCGAACCGTCTCGTCGGTAGCTTGGAGGAAAACTATGGATTAACATTTGAACAACGAAAGCGTCTGTCGATTGCAATTGAACTTGCAGCATCTCCTTCGATACTTTTTCTAGATGAGGTATAGTCGATGAATTTATAACAATTCATGTATACGAGCAACTCTATCCCTAACCTCTTACGTCGTTGCTGTTATTAGCCAACCTCAGGATTAGACTCCCGAGCAGCGATGTTAGTTGTACGGGCACTGCAGAATATCGCCAGGACTGGACGAACTGTATGCTGCACCATTCATCAACCATCCTCGGTCATCTTCGAAATGTTTGATGATCTCCTGCTTCTGAAAAAGGGGGAAGTTGTGTACTTTGGCGAGCTTGGGTTGCACTCATGTCAACTAATTCAGTATTTTGAGTCGTTGGGTGCATCACCAATGTCTCCAGGTGAAAATCCTTCAACGTGGATGCTGAACACCATTTCCATACCTAACGATGACGAATCCCCTAATTTTACCGATCGCTATCGTACATCCGCCGCTTACGAGTCCCTGCACAATTTTTTACAAGAACTAAATATTCCGGTAGAAGCCATGGAGTCATCTATCTTCAACCATAAACACGCACGTTCACTTGGTGAGCGTAATCTCCTCATGGCTCGACGCCTAGGTTTAATATATTGGCGATCTCCATCATACAATTACTCAAGAATGCTCTTATGCATATTTATGGGAGTACTTCTTTCATCCGTCTTTTTTTCTAATGCCAGGCCTTCATCCTTTACGGAAACTGCAATCAAGAGTATTATATCTACTATTTTTATTTCGTTTATCATCGTCGGTGTACTAAGCATAACAACTGTGATGCCGGTCATGGTTAAGATTCGAGATGTTTTCTATCGCCATCGTGCAGCAGGAATGCTTGACCATAACTCATTATTTTGGGCTTTAGCCTATGCAGAAATGAAATTTATTATTTCTGCTTCATTCCTATTTTGCATATGCTTCTACTTTGGCATAGGTTTTCAAATAGGGCCCCTACGATTCGCATCATTCTGGTCATTTTTTACCTTTAATCTCGCAATATATTCCTACTTTGGACAAGCCTTCACTTGCTGCTTTCGAGGCATGGGCACCGCACAAATCCTCGCAGCTGTTTTTATCGGACTGAATAATTTATTCTCAGGACTGATTGTGCGACCGCAATATTTGTCAGGTAATTGTTCTATACCGTCGGTGTGTGTGTTTCGTATCAATCCACTTACTCGTATCTTTGTAACCCGTAATCTTCCCATAAATACAGGATTTTGGCAAGCCCCATTCTGGATCACCCCAGGCCATTACGTTTTTGAAGGTCTAGTAGTCACTCAGTTCAATTATGACCAACGCCCTGTCATTGCGACCCAGGGCTCTGTTTTCTATCAATATTTAATTGATCAAGGTTCAGGTACTTGTAAGACAATGACCAACTCTACAACATCATTGCAAGAATGTGTTGGTACTGTGTCGCAATACGTTCAATCGTTTTTCGGTGGTCGGTTCAGGCACAGTCATATTTACTATGACGCAATCATTTTAGGCGTTTATTTAGCTTTTGGCAGGCTATTGACATATATCGCTCTAAGGAAGTTCAATTTCATGGCAACGTAGACGAAACGATCCCACGGTCTCAGTTGAAGAAATAAGCTTCTTTCGTACAGAAAACATCCAAATTATCACTGCAACAGTTAAAATATCTTTGTTTTCAATGCACCCGATGTAATTAAACTACGCGTAATACGTAACAAAACCATGTCTCTTAGAAGTGAATAGGTTTACTATACGCGTCCATACAGGCCTCTTTGAAGGCTTCACTGAGCGTGGGATGTGCATGGCATGTTCTCGCAATGTCTTCTGAGCTTGCTCCGTATTCCATGCCAATTACACCTTCTGCTATCATTTCTCCAGCGTTGGGGCCAATGATGTGAACCCCCAGGATTCGGTCGGTCTCGGCGTCAGTCAAAATCTTCACAAATCCTTCCGTACTTCCATTCGCTCTTGCTCTAGAGTTGGCCTGGAATGGGAATGAACCTTTCTTATACTTGACTCCAGCCTCTTTCAGCTCCTCTTCTGTTTTCCCCACAGAAGCCACTTCAGGATAAGTATAGATAACTCCAGGAATCGCGTCATAATTCACGTGTCCAGCGAATCCAGCTATAATTTCAACAGCCGCAATACCTTCTTCCTCGGCCTTGTGTGCAAGCATCGGCCCAGTGATACAGTCACCAATAGCGTAGATTGACGGTACAGCAGTTCGAAAATGATCATCTACGGTGATCCGTCCTAGACGATCCGTTGCGATTCCCATCGATTCAAGGCCCAACCCTTGAGTGTATGGTCTTCGACCCGTTGCCACAAGAACAGTATCATACTTCTCAGTCTTTTCCTTTCCACCTGTGGATGCCTCTGTTGTGATAATAACTCCATCAGCTACAACTTCCGACTTGGTTACCTTAGTTTTGAGGTTAAAACTGAAGCCCTGCTTCTTGAGTGTAGTTTGAAACTTTTTGGTCAGTTCTTGATCCATACTCGGGCAGATGCGATCCATATATTCAATTACTACAAAACGATGATGAGTAGAAAAGTCAAGAACGTTACAAGACGATTACACCATGGATCATGAAACAGAGAACCTTTGCCTCTTGTAAAATGAAAAAATGATGGCTTTACAAACATACCTGTGACCTTGGTCCCTAGCCTTGACCAAACACTTCCCATTTCTAATCCAATAACGCCACCTCCAATAACAGCCATAGTTTTCGGTACTTCATTGATATCTAAAGCTCCTGTCGAATCGACGATTCTTTTACCTGCATTGTCTACAGGTACTGGTGGTAATGGTGATACCTCCGATCCTGTGGCAATAATAATATTCTTTGTATCCAGTACTTTACTTTCGCTACCAGCATTAAGGATTACATTGACAGCATTTGCTCCAGCGACTGAACCCTTTCCTTTAAAGTAATCTACGCCATGTTTTTTAAATAAGTGTTCAATACCGCCTGTAAGCCCTTGTACTGTCTTGGACTTTGTTTCTTGCATTTTTGAAATATCCATACGAATAGATCCATCAATAACAATACCATGATCTGCAAATGTATGTAAGGCATCGTGATAATGATGACTGGAGGTCAAAAGTGCCTTAGATGGAATACATCCCACATTCAGACAAGTACCACCCAACGTTCCTCTCATCTCTACACAAGCTGTTTTAAGGCCTAATTGCCCAGCTTTGATTGCAGCGACATAACCGCCTAATATTTAAATGTATTGAACGAGATCATTCAATGACTATGAGCGTCTATGTTTAAAACGTCCAATCGAACACGACGAAAAATACTTGCCAGGTCCGCCGCCGATCACAACGACATCATACTTTTTCTCAGCGGAACTCAGAGAGGAAGCGGTACCTGAGAAGTAACGAGCAGAAGAGACACCCAGTCGTCTTGATAAGTTCAAAGATAACATCTTGAATGGTTGAGTACAGTAAAATAATTTCGGATATATGTAGAGTCGAGAGTCGAGGAGATACAATATCTGCTCAGATTTTTTCAGCGAAATGATGCCATCAACATGACGTGCGCGCACCATTTTTGGGTTTCATAGGGTTACTAATACCTAATACCTAATACGATAGTTACAGTAGGTCCTACATACTAGGCTACTGTTCCAGGAGCAAGGACTCCAGCATACTATCCTACTGTACAGTGCTACTGTATGAAGGCTCTACCTGGTACTATCTTGTACAGTAGGTCCTACGACATGCGGACCTCGCAGTGAATGATGGCAAAGCCCCTGCTCGCTCATTTTCTTCATTCACGTATCGACGTCGTACGTCGAAAACGTACAAATTCACGTGCATCTTTGGTTCTCTACATGGTCCAAAGAGGCATTCAGAGTTGTTCGTAGTTACAAAGTTGTTGTGCCACCACAGATTGCTGTCCCCCAATCAATTTCCCTAAGAGAACATGGCGCCTGCTACACAACCTGCGGCCGCAGCTGGTGCAACCACAAAGAAACGAGATTATGATTACCTATTTAAACTTGTGTTAATAGGTGATAGTGGTGTTGGGAAATCCTGTCTCCTGTTACGATTTGCGGTACGTTAGTCCATGTCCACGCGATTATTCTCCATCTTAGTGTTTCATATCCATGTGGCGAAGATTCACTTTCTTTGATTTTTCAAAAAATACTGAATTACCCATTCCTATCTCTCTGGAAAAAATATAGGATGATGCCTTCACTGAATCGTACATTTCCACAATCGGTGTTGACTTTCGTTTCCGTACAGTAAAGATAGATAAGAAAACTGTCAAACTTCAAATCTGGGATACGGCTGGACAAGAACGTTTCCGTACCATTACCAGTGCGTACTATCGAGGAGCTGATGGAATTATCATGGTGTTTGATGTTACAAACACAGAGTCCTTTGATCACGTCAATGATTGGCTCAAGGAGGTAAATCGTTATGCATCGGAAGGTACCTGCAAGCTTCTCGTGGGAAATAAATCAGACCGAACTGCGGATAGGGTTGTAACACCAGAACAAGCTAAGGAATTTGCAGATGAATTGGGTATTCCGTTTTTGGAAACTAGTGCCAAGAGTGCAAAGAATGTAGATGAAGCCTTCCTTACCATGGCGGGAGAACTCATTAAACAACGAGCAGCTAGAGGTGGTGCTGAGGCTGGTGGTGCAGGAGAAAAGAAGGGTGGTGTGAATTTGAATGCTGGCAAGGGTCCTAAAGGTGGATGTTGCTGAGCTGATCTTCTTACAAAGTACTAATACTCTCGTTTTAGGATGTGATAGTACACATGCATTAAACTAGTTGTGTCTCTTTATTTTTTGACTTCATCGTCGGGTTTGATCCGTATATAAATAGCGCTTGAATTCGAATACTACAAATATATATTTCTATCGTGATCCTTTCGAACCAGCTCCTACATCAAAAAAATCATTAAAGGTAAATATATATCTAGCTTATCACTAAAAGAAACATATTCGTCGGTCACTTGCTTAAACTTGCTATTTGGATATGGGAAGTAAGAAGTAATGTAAAAACACGAGGAAGATAGCGTTCTATGCATTTGTCTCATGACCACGAAGATAACAACAGAAAATGGTTGAAAGCGTAATTTATTTTTCCTTTTGATCAACTCGAACATCGGTTTCTTCCTTAATTGAATAACACCATAGACGACAGAAGACGAGGAAAACAATACAAGAAACTAATTAGGCAGCTTGAAATGGAACGAAAACAAGATACAGGCAAAGAGCGAAGTATAACTCACAGGAAAGTAGGACGACTTAGCAAAGCTAGCTAGGGCTCTGGGTGATGAAATGGAGCACAAAACAGGTGCAAAGTCGTAAGCATCGACAGGTCCATCACCCTTGGCTGTAGTGGAGTCACAGTCCGAAGAAATTTCAAAATCTTCATCGAGACTGTCGGAGGAAGGGCATTCCATGGGCTTATTGTCTGGTATGACGATCTCTTCAATACCTTCCGCAACCAGTAAATTATGAGCATCATATAAAGAAGAAGGAATGGATCCCAAGTCATCATCGCTTTCTCTATCTCCCAAAGGATCAATATTGGAATCAGTTGCATCATCATGATCAGTTTCCATCGCAACAACGCCTACTCGTTGATCTTCATTAGACCTATTCTGAGACATCTTCCTTCGAATGTAAACAAAGATCGCAATCAGAACAATACCAAAGGCCGCCGCACCAATGATATAACTATAAAACGGGACTCCTCGATTGACTACAATTTGAGCAGGACCATCTTCGCCCATTGTTATACTTGCAGTATTGTTCGTGTTTATGCACTGAAGGCTAACTATAGAAGGCTGCGACTTGGTTAGCTGTCCGTTGCTCATAGCACCACAGATTACCTTTACACTTGTGAGTTGAAGATTGCTCAAATTAGTGGCTCCTGAAGTCTCATAAACCGTCAATCGACCCTTAACGATGACACAAGTATAAGTCGCATTTATCGATGGCGTACAAGTTGCTGCAGAAAAATATTAAATAGTAAAAGGGGTATTTCAGATATGAAATTATATGCTAAGAATAATGAAAATGTCGGTACGAATGTATTACCTTGAACCAGATCTGGTGGATTGGAAGTAATTCCTACAATATTCTCGAGATTTCTCTTACGGTCAACAATACTTACTTTTGCATCAGATCCCAGTGCATATGCGGGTCTCAAATTCTTTTTGGTATGTACTAGTTCTCGAAGACTCGCTCCATTCAAGGGACTTCCACATGATGCTGCAAAGAGGGTAGGGATGAGTTGATCGATGATGGCCTTTTCAAGAGGTGGCAATACTTGGGATGATATTGTGGAAACAGTTGTGGCGGACTGGGCCTCAAGACGGTAGTTGTAGTCAATATAGACGGCCGTTGCAGTATCTGCAGAGAAGGTCCCATAAGTTCCATCGCTTCTCGACATACAAGCAGCTTGAGTTGGTGGCTTTGTATATAAGTCAACAGCACGAGCTAAGGACGGTTTTCCCGTCGAAGTCTTATTCATAGCATAATATGGAGCTTTCGAAAAAAGGATACCACTTCGAGGCGAGGAAGGCGATACCGTTTTCATTATATGTCGCGATGGAGCCTTGGATGGAGCGATTGTTTTGGAATCACCACGACTAGCTGAAGAAGGAAGAAACGTAGTCCTCGATTCATTTTTGACTGATGGAGAGTGAGTCGGTGATGCGAACGGGCTTACAAATTTCTTTGTCGGGATCGCTGATTTTTCCACATATGGTAGTTTCGTTTTCGATATTGTTGGTGAAAGAGTCGTCAGTATAGTTCTGAAAAACGGTGACAAAGTTGGAATCGTTGTTGATGCATCTTTACGAGTCGTTGTAACACGAGTAGGTGCCCAAGTCGGATGTTTAGATCGGGCTGCTGGCTGAGATGTGCTCTTGAAAGGACGTGATGTTGAATAAAATGTAGTCGGTGCACTTGTATAGAAACAGCCAGTAACACACGTATCGGATGCGTTTCGAGGCAGTAGAACGGGATGATGCCGATCTTCACCCGATGAAACGACCAAGATACGCATTTTCGTTGCTGGCTAAGACCTTGCTTGCCCGTGTCTGAGAGATCTATGAGATTGAAACCAATAGGGAAAATGCGTGAGAGGCGATGTTTTGGAACGCATGAATTGGAATGAATGTGTAAATCGAAAAAGCACAACCATCGCTAGCGATAAAGAACAACAGTCATAAATTTTGCGATTGAAAAGTCTTTCTCTTACAAGCAACGAGCAAAAGTTCTAAGGGACCACGTTCATCAAACCAAAAAGAAAAACGTTGTTCTTACAAGTAGAGACAAATCAACACTTGTCTTTCAAAAGACAGACCTAACGCAAATATCCAACTGAGAATCTGAAAATATTACAACGTACTCTTTGTTTTCTTATGCAGATACCTATCTTGACATCTGTTCGACAAGACGAGATGTTGAGATCGAAACTGGTGTCATGGAGTTTCTTGCTTGTTTTTGTTCTTCACTGATGCAGAGACAGATATGGACGTTTTTTTTTCTTTCACTGTTCCCTGGTTCACTGAACATGCGTGAACAGTACTTGTGGCAGTGCAATCATCAACGGTTTGAATTCGATCGATTTTTGCAGGACGCCTACATACTGTCAATGACCCGTCCCGTACGGGCCGTACCCTTACATAGGCCTCCTACATGTACACTATACAGTATTCGTCTACTGTCTAGGGACTGTATTGCCATGGAAATTCGAGCGTATGTTAACCCTGATTCGCCATAAGTAGTACATACATCCCTCTCTGTTGGGAGGGATACAGGATACAGATGCAGGGTGCAAGATACAGTAAAATCTGTACGCTGTAGTATTAGTTAGCGATTTTGGAATTTTGGTCTAGAATCTTCTCCTGTAGAGTACACATACAGCACTATATCTCTTATTCCCACCGAAATACAACAAAGTCTCGCCCTCGGCAGCCGAAGAATCAAGCATCATGCTATCTTTGAATGTATCATTTCACAGAGGATCGGTTCTGTTTACAAGCACGATGGTAATGATATTTTTTTCTTTCCTATGTCATTCCTTTTGCACAACTCTGGTCATGGCTGTAGATCGAACAAAATTCCGAACGTGCTCACAAACATCCTTTTGTCGACGTCATCGGCAAGGAAAATCAGCTCCGTTGTATCGCTATAAGTTAGATACCTCATCATTTCAGTTTTTTGATCCACGAGATTTGAATCATACTGTAGTGAAACCAAAAAATTCTGAATCTTCAAATACAGGAATATGGAAATCTTTAGTACAACGCTTATCACCATCCTCGTCTACAAAGAGTTCAGGAGCCTATGGAGACCCGTACTTTCGTGGAACACCCCGTATTTTCTTTGCATCTATCCTAAATACATCACCTACCACATCCACGGGAGAAGAGGAACGCTTGAATTTATCGATTCATATTCATCAAAATGGTATAGCTCGCATTCGTATTACGGAGCCTTATCCGGATGACCCTTCTACTGTTTTAGCGTCTTCCCAAAATACCATTCCAGCATCATCAACTTCTTATGAAAAGCCTCGTTGGACTAGTGATGAATTAATTCTAAATGTAGACGAAATGATCCCTTCCTCCGATGTTGAATTAATTACAAGCGGTCCTTTAGTCCAAGTTTTAATTCAACAACTTGTGAACGAATACGGTATAAATGATCAAGATTTGGAAAATTTTATCCTCTTACGATATGGCCAAGAAACGGGACCGTCAGAGACTTCCAGCAACGCCAATTTACTTTTACTGCAAGTAGAACCATTCGCATTTTATTTATGGCGAGAAGTGAAAAATGATGATAAATATGGACCACCCTTACTCAGTATGAATTCACAAAGTCTCTTTCATTATGAAATTCGTCGTAGTAAGGAGAAGGAGCAGGGCACTAATAATCATGAGAGTAATCCTGAAGTAGCTGCTACGGAACGTCGTGAGCTTATCGAGGAAAATATTGAGAATGATAACTCGAATAATGCTGGAACGTCAGAGGATCGTCATGGAGGAAAGGAAATTGTAGGATATTGGGAGGATGGATTGGCCATATACGCGGATGGAACAAGAGAAGAGAAGCAAGTTCATTCAGATGTTGTACCTCCCAAAAGTCCCGAGCAAGGAACAGGTTTGTTGAATCGTGATAAGGATGGAATGTGGGAAGAAGATTTTGGTCCTCATCACGATTCCAAGCCTTATGGACCTATGAGTGTAGGCCTAGATGTTTCCTTTCCCACATCTCTTCATTTGTATGGCCTTCCTGAACATGCCGCCTCAAGTCATTTAATGACCACGACGGGGAACGAAGCGTATCATACGGAACCGTACAGGCTCTACAATTTGGATGTTTTCCAATATGAATTGGATGAAACAATGTCCCTGTATGGTGAAGTACCTTTTATTGTGAGTCAAAGTACCCAAAGTGGAACTGTCGGTATATTTTGGTTTAATCCTACAGAGACCTTTGTCGACATATCTGATACAGGCAAAGGAGGAACAAATACACACTGGATCAGTGAATCTGGAATATTTGATCTATTTTTACTTCCTGGCCCTGATTCCCGGACCTTATACAGCCAATATGCCTCGTTGACCGGACGAGTCAGTCTTCCTCCAATGTTTAGTTTAGGCTATCATCAATGTCGCTGGAATTATCGTGACGAGCAAGATGTGTATCAAGTCCACTCCAAGTTTGAGGAGCTAGATTATCCATATGATGTACTCTGGCTTGATATTGAACACACCGATGGCAAAAGATACTTTACATGGGATACGCCCTTATTTCCCAATCCCATTGAAATGCAAAATAAACTATATTCTCAAGGTCGCCGAATGGTAACTATTATTGATCCTCACATAAAGCGTGATGACAACTATTACATTCATAAGACAGCCACTTCTCTTGGACTATACATAAAAGATAAAGAAGGTAGAAATGATTATGATGGATGGTGTTGGCCTGGATCCTCATCCTACTTGGATTTTACGAACGAGAGGGTACGAGCTTGGTGGGCTGACTGCTTTTCGTACGATCGATACAAAGGTTCCACATCATCCCTATTTACATGGAATGATATGAATGAACCCAGTGTTTTCAATGGTCCTGAAGTATCGATGCAGAAAGATTTGAGAAATTTAGACGGAGTTGAACATCGCGAATGGCATAATTTATATGGCCTCCTTTTCCATCGTGCATCATCGGAGGGACTTATTCGACGTAATAAAGGTGAAAATGAGCGACCGTTTGTTCTCACAAGATCTTTCTTTGCGGGAAGGTATGTTTGAAAATCTCTTTCAACTCAATTTCACGTGCTCAACTTAATTATGTTTATCATGACATGAATAATACCTCATAATATGTATATCATTTTTCTAGCCAAAAGTATGGAGCGATATGGACTGGTGACAATGCAGCCGAGTGGGAACATCTTGTTGTTTCTATGCCGATGCTTTTAAGTCTAAATACAGCTGCGTTATCCTTTGTTGGCGCTGATGTCGGAGGTTTCTTTGGAGATACCGATGCGGAACTCATGTCACGTTGGATGCAAGCTGGAGCATATCAACCCTTTTTTCGGGGTCATGCGCATCATGATGCCAAACGGCGTGAACCGTGGATGTTTGGAGATGAATGGACGGCTCTCATGCGCAAAGCTGCCATGGCTCGATACGCCTTGCTACCGTATTGGTATACAGTATTCCATGAAGCTAGTATAACTGGTATGCCTGTAATGAGGTCGATGTGGATGCAGTATCCTATGTGTGAAGCCTTATACGATCTGGATGATCAGTATTTGATTGGTTCGGATTTGCTTGTCAAACCAGTGACAAAGCAGGGTGCGACACAAGTGATGGTTAGTTTTCCAGCAGTCGATCGTTGGTATGATGTAGATACATTGAAAGTATACAGTCCTCGTACCATTGGACAAACAGACCAAAGACTGGATGTTCATGTAACTCTTGAAAAAATCCCTGTTTTCCAAAGAGGAGGTTCCATTATCCCGCGTAGATTACGGCTTAGACGCAGTTCTGAAACCATGACGAAGGATCCTTACACACTCTATATCGCATTGGATGATGAGGAAAAGGCCAAAGGGAATCTATACGTGGACGATGGTCATTCGTTTGATCATATTCGCCTAGGGCACTATGGTCTAGCAAAGTTTAGTATTGATTTTAAGTCGTATATCAAGAATACAGTATCATCTCCATCTTCATGGGCTATCGATAATAAAGATGATCACATGATTGAGAGATTTATCGTAATGGGAGTTCATGAAGTTCCAAAAGCAATCAAACATGATGACCGTTTTCTTGACTTTATCTACGATGAGGTTTCATCTGTCATTACCGTGAGAAAGCCCAACATCTCAGCTATGGAGAATTGGTCAATTAACATAGAATTCTAACCTCAACATAAATTTATCAAGAATATATTTTATTTTGAAAAAAAAACATCTACATCAACAGAGATAAACGAGCACGAAAAGAATATAAAGTACGCTTCAATAATATGTAGATCGCTATTATGGACGGTATTATAGCACGCTGCCGTTCGGGCCTACCACGAGGAATCAATAACTTGACTCATCACCTAATATTTTACATCATGACAAATCATGATCGAGTATCAGCATTTTGACGCTTTATAAATTGAGGCTACTTAAGTCTGCAGTCTTGTTCACGCGTCTTCAACAGACGAGACATACACTGGAGTCTTCAAACATCGATTTTACTGCAAACGGTGTTTCTCATGATCCGTTGCATAGTCTCGTGCATTGAAAATGTTATTAAGTACAATAATTTGCCAATTTTTAAATCTCTCGTTGATTCGTAATTGAGATAGGTATTGATTGGTGGTTGGACGCAATTCGATACGCAAATACTTATTGAATGACATTGACAACTTTGTAAAGCGGCAAGCCGGTTCCAAAGTATGGTCTAGTTTATGTCATTTTGATCTTGTTGATATTTTCACCTATCATCAGCTTAGATGTCGACTCCAAGCTGCAGCCAGTCAAGTTCTTTCGTCACAGGAAGAGATACACTTTATTCTGTAGCTATGAGGGTTAATCTAGATATGGCGTAGTGGTTATGTATTGTCCCTGGAAAGAGCAGTCCTTTAAGACGACTGCTATACAGATAGAAAAAAAAAAATGAGATGGAGACGGGCTATCTGTGGAAATCTTGAGATGGTAGAGTGGTAAAAACGTAACCACTGTAGCATCAGCCCTACATGTATCCTGGAGCCGATGCTAGCTTTGACCATTGCAAGAAGTGTCAGAATCAGGACTTGTTCAGCTCCAGCATGATAACGTCTGTCTCCAGATTGTTTCGTGTAGGAATATAGCCATGTAAAAAAATCCTTAAGCTTGCAATGAAGACATATATCCTGACGGATAGTCTCAATTTAAAACAGGGAAACAATATCAAGATTTCATACCACTCTTTCTGTCTCTCTCTTGAAAGGAATAACACCCCGTATCTATCACTCATTCATAAGCGTTGATGTTTCTGGGTATTAGTGATGCAACGAATCATGCCTACCCTTAGAGACATAAGTAATATTACCAACACAATACATGTCATGGCGTTAAATCATCTAATCATTCAATCAAGGATACTCTTGATATATATCACCGTCTTTTATTTGAAGGAACTGTATTTACTTGAAACAGTAAAAGGAGCGTACCATGTTATCATAGGTCATGGGAAAGTCATGTTTTGTTACGTTATAGACTGCATATATAAATATAAATATCTTATGATAGGGATGATGCATAAACATTGCTTTGATATTCTGTTGCATTCATTTAAATACTCAAACTTACAGAAGCAACAGATACGAAGACAAAAGCACTTGCTCCTTTCAGGTGATGGAGATTTGGGATGACCAGAGTAAAACTACTTGATGATTCAAATGGTAGCATGCATATTAGTCAAACCACTGTACACATAAGATGATTTCCCTTTTCTACATTCCTGAATGCAATTGATTGATAGGAAGACATATATCGTTATTAAAAGGCCGATATGTATATGCGTGCGTCGGCGTTATTGAAGGTCCCGTTCGCCGTGTGAAGTGTTTGTAAATGAAAACAAATGCATACAAAAACAAAGAAACTCGTAAGATAGTTGAATCTCATGATAAACAGTTGATTCTTTATTCATCATCTCTTTGAGATCAAATCCTTCGCTAATGAAAACAGATCGTATACGTGCGAGAGAGAGAGCGATCGAACGCAACAACGTACTATGTATGTAGGACCTTTGACACAGCCGTACATCAGTTATGTAGTTGCATCTGAAACATACCCAAAAAAGTCCCGTCTTTCTCAAGGAACATCATCAATGGCGATAACAATCAGGAAGACGTCCTTATCTATAGTGGCGATGGCCTTCCTTGGCGTGTGTCAATCATTCATATCAAGCGTTCCATCACATTTCTCCTCCACCGAAATACTGGCAGCTGCAGTACCTCCCTCGTCGAATGCCATCGATGCATCAACAGACTTAACTTTCAAGTCTCGACGTTCATATCTCAAGAGATCTTTCGTGGCTACCTTCGGACCTGCGTTTTTCTTTCACAAAACCGAGTCAGTATTAGCTGCCGATGAGAAATTAGATGTTATACTTGATCAAATTAAAGAGGCGAGGAAACAACTCGAAAGTATACCCGATTTAATCAAGACCGAAAAATGGGATGCTGGTAAGAGGTATATAACTATACATTCTTTTATAATTTTGTTTATCATTGACTTTATTCTGAATGTAATTTTGCAGTACGCACAATCTTGATAAAACCACCATTATCAAAACTGTGGACTGGGGGACAAAGCAAACTACTGAAAAATTATGCTAATGCAATTGGTGATGAATTACCCGATGGAGATGAGATTGCGGCCATGGAATTACGAGAGGAAGTGATTTCTCACCTACGGTATTTAGATATGGCTGTATATAACAATGTATTCAACCCTATTGCGAGTGAAGGATCGCTTGGTGCATCAAAAGAGCTGATTCAATCTTATTACGAGGATCCAATCAATGAATGGAAAGCTCTGATAGTCGCGATCGACAAGCTCATTAAGCTCGCTTCATTGTGATGAGATCAAATTATAGACACGAATACAAGATGATTATAGTACGAAGTGCTTATAAACGCTCAATCTACATCTTAAAATGTACTAATAGACCCCGATGATAGTTTAAGTCCATAATGGCAGAACTGATTACAGCGAAAAGCAGTTATGTAAACCTTATGGGCCTTGGTCATCAGATGGTCGCGTTGGTGCAAGTACTGTATTGGTAGATTGACTGCTACCCCATATCCAAGACGATGCGACTTTCTGTAATCGTTTGACAAGTTGGGTTCAAAAGTATAGAAAACTCTTACCCTGGACACCCATTGAGGGCTGGACCCCAGGGAATTTAGGAACGATTGTTTCTTATGGACCTAAAGGGACTAAGATTTCATTAATTATTTGTGATGATGGAAATTACCCCGAGATTTGGAGAGATTGTGCCATGCAAGGTGCTGAATTAGTTGTGCGACCTCAGGGCTATATGTACCCCGCATGTGATCAACAAGTGCTTGTTTCCAAAACCATGGCATGGTGTAATCAAATTTATGTTGCTGTAGCCAATGCTGCAG
>Ga0169931_10008693_pt1 | contig 14759 bp, 13 predicted proteins | sample Kivu_15m_20L_FD_129675 | JGI IMG/M metagenome (GOLD analysis project Ga0169931, IMG submission 129675) | Freshwater microbial communities from Lake Kivu, Western Province, Rwanda to study Microbial Dark Matter (Phase II) - Kivu_15m_20L... | ecosystem: Environmental > Aquatic > Freshwater > Lake...
CTGACGGTTGTGCCGAGGCAGTGGCGGCAGGCGTTTGTGAGGAGCAGCTGCAGCTGGCGGAGTGGTGTGGTGACTGCGGATTGTGGCGGCAGGGTGGCCAGTAAACGGGTGACTGTGTCGGAGCAGGCTTGCCAGCAGGCTGCACTGCCCTGTTGTCCGGTTACGATGGTATTGCGGGTGTGCTGCAGGAGAGCGATGGTTTCGGTGCAGGTGGCTGTATGGCGGAGCGCTGCGGGCTGTTGCTGCAGGATCTGCAGGCAGTGATCGAGCTGTTGCAGCAGGTCTGGCTGCGGGGTGTGGGTTGAGTGAATTGCCGAGCCGCCGGGGCTGGCGAGGAGTGGGCTGGCCACGAGGGCCGTGGCGAGTGTGCAGAGTGCGTGACGTCGCAGCATGGGGTTGCTCCTGCCCGCATTCGGGCTGTCCTGGACCGCTGTTGAGTACCTCAGCGGTATTCTGTGATTGTTGTTTGGAATGTTCAACAGGATTCGGGGGTATTTTGGCGGGGATTTTGTCAGGGCTGTTGTCCGCCGCAGTGTCCTTCCAGTTCGCAGTTCAGCAGATCGATCATTTGTCTGAGTCTTCCGACAGCGCGGCGATCCGGATAGAGTGCCAGTCGGGGCAGCAGTGCCAGGTGTTCATCATCCGCTTCGACTTTATGAGTTTCTGCGCGTTCGATGCGTCCTTTGAGGCAGATATCTGAGAACTGATCGTTGAGTCGCTGCAGCATTTGGTCATCGGGTGCGACATGCAGTCTGAGGATCAGGCGATCACCGATGAATCGCATGCTGTTGTAAACGCTGTAAAAGCCCAGCACTTCTTCAACGGCCTGTTCGACGCTGTCAGTGACTTTGAACAGAGACATATCGGCGGGCGAGATCAGTCCGTTTGAGAGCAGGTGGTTGCGGATATAGCTGACAAAATCCTTCCAGAAGGTGCCTCCGGGCTGATCCAGCAGTACCAGCGGCATGAGGTCGCGTTTGCCGGTTTGTACGAGTGTCAGTGTTTCGAAGGCTTCGTCGAGAGTGCCGAAACCACCGGGGCATGTGACGATGGCGTGGACTTCCTTGACAAACATGAGTTTGCGTGTGAAGAAGTATTTCAGGCTGACGAGTTTGGGGTCACCGGCGATGACGGGGTTGGCCTGCTGTTCGAAGGGCAGCAGGATATTGAGTCCCATGGCCATATCGCGTCCGGAACCCTGATGGGCAGCTTCCATGATGCCGCCACCGGCACCGGTGACGACCATCCAGCCTTCTTCGGCCATGCGTTTGCCGAACTGTTCAGCGGTATGCCATGCGGGGTGTGTGGGCGGAGTGCGAGCAGATCCGAAGACGCTGACTTTGCGGTTGCGTCGCCAGGGGGCGAAGACTTTGAAGGCGTAGCGCAGTTCCCGAAGTGCTCGACTGAGGATCTTCAGGTCCCCGCGGGACGCGTTATCGCCAGAGAGTTTATCAGCGGTGGCTTTGATTTCAGCGATGAGTTCGTCGTGAGTGCGGAGCACAGGCACGTGTTCGATGACATCACTTTCGGATTCATGCGGGTGCCGCAGTGGCTGGCGTCCATTCACAGCAGATTCCTTGAGGGTTTAGCTCAGCAGTGCATCCATGGCTTCGCGTCGGTTGTCGTAGATGGCCCAGATGGTGTCGAGAGCGGTGATGCGGAGCAGTTCGAGTGAGGGTGCGTTGGCGCCGCACAGCACGAGTTCGCCATTTTTGCGTTTGACGAATTTGTGGCAGCGGAGGAGCATGGCGAGGAAGACGGAGCCGAAGTGTCGCACGTTGCTGAGGTCGACGATGACCATGGGGGCCTGCTGCGAGTTGAGCGGTTCCATGATGGTGTCTGCGGCGCGTTCGACCAGGTCCCATGTCAGGGATTCGATACTGGACGAGGGGGTCACGAGGACTGTGTTGTCGTGCCATTCAATTTCGAAGTAATCTGGGACGTCGGACACGCTGCACCTCGGAGGTTGTTGAGACTGGCAAGTGAAACAAGAGATTTGTGTACAGAAGACACGTGCAGGATATCTGAGTTGTCGCGTTTGGCAAATGCCGGCAGGTGGCGGCGGCTGCCGAACGGCCTGTTTCGGCGGATTGGGGAGATTTCGGATTGTCAGTAACTGTGGCAGGAGCGAGAATCCGGGTGGACGGCTTTTTGTTGGTCGGGAACGGGATTGCGTGTATGAGCTTCGCAGGTGCGGTGGTGATTTCCAGGACGGGCCGGGCAGGCGGTCTGCTGCGGCTGCTGCGTCTGCTGCGGCACCGGTTTGCTGTGGTTCTGGCTGCGTTTCTGTTGGTGGGGGTGCGGGTCTCGGGGGACGAGGTGCAGCTGACGGAGGTGCGAATTCAGGGGACTGGCGGTGAGCAGCGTCTGGCTGGGCGGGTGGTGGCTGAGGGAGAGGGTGGTGAGCTGCTGCTGGAGGATGTCGCGGGTCGGATGCGTCAGCTGAGCAAGGGGGAGGTGCTGGTGCGTGAAGATCGGCGGGGCAGCTGGCAGCCGGCAGACGCTGCAGCGCTGGGGCAGCTGATGAAGGTTGAGACGGGATCGGGATTTGAGGTGCATCAGACTGAGCATTATCTGCTGTGTTCCAACTGCAGCGAGGGTTATAACGAGTTCATGGGGCGGCTGCTGGAAACTGTTTATGACCAGTATTTTCTGTTCTGGCAGAAACTGAAGGTGCCTTTGCAGCCGCCTGATCGTCCATTGCCGGTGGTGTTGTTTCAGGCTGAGTCTGAGTTTCTGGCGTATGCCGGCAGGATTCATCCGGAAACTGATTTTGCAGGTGTCCCCGGTTTTTACTCGGTGCGGGACAATCTTGTGCTGGTGGTGGATTTGACTCGGGATCGCGCTCTGCGGGATTTGTCGGCGGTGCGGAAGGCTCTTTCCGATCGGCCCCTGCAGGTTGCGACTGTGGTGCATGAGGCGGTGCATCAGCTGTCTTTTAATTCGGGTCTGCAGCAGCGATTTGCGGACTTTCCGGTGTGGTATTCTGAAGGTTTATCGTTGTATTTTGAGCCTCCGACGGAGCGATCGGCTGTTTTGTGGAGTCGGCCTGGTCAGGTGAGTGGTCGGCATCACCCTGCGTTTCTGCGTCTGGTGCAGGATGACGAACTGTCATTGTCGCTGGCGGATTTGCTGGTGAATGACGGATTGTTTCAGTCGGGCGACACAGCGGCAGCGGCGTATGCGGAAAGCTGGGGTCTGGTCAGTTATCTGGTGAAGAAGAAGCCGGCTGAGTTTGCGTTGTATGCTCAGCGTCTGCAGGGATTGCGTCCGCTGCGATCGGTGACGGCGGCGGAGCGACGGCAGATGTTTATGGAGTGTACGGGCGAGGACCCGTCGGAGCTGGCGGGGCGGCTGATACCGTGGGTGCGTCGTCTGAGGGTTGCGCGTTAGGGGCTGGCAAGTCTGAGCAGAGTTCGGGTGCAGGGTCTGAACCAATCAGCTGCTGGCTCCTCGGTAGTGGCTGAGGGACCAGTTGAAGACCATGCGTGAGAGGGCGAAGCAGGCTGCGGTGGAGGCCAGCATGGCAACGGCGAAGGCCGGATGTGTGGCGGTGTTGAGGATGGTCTGGGCTGGAATTGTTACGACGAGCAGGACTGGCAGGACCCAGGAGAAGGCGAACTGCAGGGCTTCTCCGGATTCGAACCGGCTGGCGTCTGAGCCGTCATAGATGCTGCGGGGGTATTGTGCGAAGATGGTGATATAGAACCAGAAGTCATACAGGCCCTGATTGCGGCCGAACCAGATACTGGTGCAGGCGGTGGCGATCATCAGCGAGTAGAAGAAGGTGACGGCGACACCGATGTAGAACAGGTAGAGGGTGATGGCGGACAGCGAGACGGGCCGATTGAGTTCAGCGAGCGACATGAAGAGCAGTGCTGCGGCGAGTAGGACCTGTGTGAACATTGCGGGGTTGAGTCGCTGCAGTGAGACGAGGAATTGTGCATCGACGGGTCGGGTGAGTGCAAAGTCGAGTCGTCCGGTGCGGATGTGTTCACAGAAGGCGGCACAATTTGGCATGAAGAAGGCTTCAACGATGGAGTTGATGAGCATGCCGGTGGCCATGAAGGTGAAGTATTCTTCGCGGGACCATTCGCGGATCTGCTGAACTTCGCTGTAGATCAGTCGAAACAGGGCGACTCGAGCGGCAAACCAGAACAGCCGTGTCACGACCTGGATGAGAAAATTGGCGGGAAACATCATTTCCCGGATCAGTGCGTTGCGGATGAACTGGCTGAAGAGGCGCAGGTGGAACATGCTGTGGTTTGCAGTTTGTCAGACAAAAATGAGTTTTGCGGGGGTCCTTGTTTTGGCAGGAGTCTGGCGGATATCGGGGTCTGTTGGCAAGGGGCTGGCGGGGATTGCCGAGCTGAATCGTCAAAACGGTGTGTTTCGCGGGTGCGAAAATATCGACTGGCTGGCGGGTTGATGGTAGGATTTGGTGACGTGGACGGTTGTTGGCGGAAAGGGAAATGGTTGGTATGGTGTGACAGGCGGAGGGGGGCTGCGGCATGGGCAGAAGGGGGATGGGGCAGCGCAACGATTCGGGCAGTCTGCTGGCATCATCGCTGATTCTGGGGCTGGGTGGCGGAGCGTGTTTGTTCATGGTGGGGGCGATGTCGCCCAATTCGCTGCCGCTGGCTGCGGGGATACTGGGCAGTGTATTTGGTGGTCTGTTGTTGCTGGTTGTGCTGCAGCGATTTGGCCGCGGGTTGTCGCTGGATCTGGGATTTCTGGGGCGTTTTGGGCGAAGTCGTCGGGATGACGGCGTTCGTGACTACGAGCCGCGGAGGGCGGGCAGCAGTCGTTCAGACCGGTCCGCGGGCACCAATCAGCCGATCACGGCCGGTGAGGCTCGTGAATTGCGACTGACAAGTTCCAGCACCTGGGTACCGGCTCGCGGACGTCGCGTCTCGGATGACTGAGATTGATTAAAAATCTGTGTAGTGTCAGTGGCGGGGGAGCGAGTGATGTCGAAGTCTGCGGATCTGTGTGTGGTGCTGGTTTTGCTGTTGCTGGCAGGTTGCGTTGAGAATCAGGCGCCGGTGTCTGGCAGCGGTCCACCGCAAGAGCTGTCGCCGCTGACGATTACGTCCGGGGATGGCAGTGGCGGACGTGAGAATGCGGTGCAGTTCAACATCCGGCCTCCGGAACAGCGACGACAGGCTTTGGAATCGGGAGATGCATCCCCTGCTCTGTCGGTCAGTCGCTGGATGAAGGGTGAGCCGACCGAGCTGGCGCCCGGAGACACTGTGTATGTGGTCGAGTTCTGGGCCACGTGGTGTGGTCCGTGTCTGATGAGTATGCCGCATATTGCTGAGCTGCAGACGAAGTATGGTGACAAAGTGCGGTTTATCGGTGTGACGGATGAAGAGCCGGAACTGGTCGCTGAGTTTTTGAAGAAGCCGGCACAGGGTGGGCAGCAGACCTGGGAGCAGCTGCTGACCTATCGGATCGCCGTGGATGACGGTGGCCGGATGAATTCGGAGTGGATGCAGGCAGCCGGGCAGGAGGGTATTCCGTGTGCTTTTATTGTAGGTCGTAAGGGGCAGGTGGAGTGGGTTGGTCATCCGCTGACGATTGACAAGCCGCTGCAGCAGGTGGTTGAGGGGACGTGGGATATTCAGAAGGGCAAGCTTGAGGCGGAGCAGCGGCAGGCTGCCAGTGAGGCTCTTGCCAGTGGCAACTTCAGTCGACTGTTGTCGATCGCCGAGCAGATGGATCAGGGTGATGCTGAGGCTGCATCACTGCGGATTCTGGCTTTGTTTCAGCTGAAGCGTCCGGAGGAAGGCAATGCGGCAGCAGCGGCATTGCTGGCGCAGCTGCAGGATAATTCTCAGGATTTGAATGCACTGGCGTGGATGCTGGCTGTCGAGGTGACTCGGGGGGACGTCGATCTGCAGCTGGCCCTGCGTGCGGCGGAGCGTGCAGTGGAGCTGGATGGCGGGACTAACGCCAACAGTCTGGACACATTGGCCCGCGTGCATTTTTGTCTGGGAAATACGGCGAAAGCGGCGGAGGTGCAGCGGCGGGCGATATCGCAGGCGGATGCGTCTCAGAAGTCCGGATTCGAGGTTGTTCTGCGTGAGTATGAGTCAGCCGGATCTGCGGGGCAGCGGTCCGGGGAGTAGATTTTTTGTGCGAGGACTGAAAATTCCGCAGTGAAATGGTCTGCTTCGCTTGTACTCGCGTCTGCAGGTTACTGAAATCTGTGGGGCCTGTATTTGCAGAAATTCTCAGCCTGTGCTGACGGCAGTGGAGACTTGTGTTCATGGCTTCGGCCCCGCTTTGTGATCTGTCGGTTTTTCAGTCGACGACCCCTCTGTTCACGCTGGATGACATTCGCAGCGTGAATCCGCAGCGTTTCGAAATGGAACAACTGACGGCGATCGTGCATGTCGACCAGTCGCAGCATTTGCTGGCGGGTTACAAGCAGCTGACGGATCAGGAATTCTGGATTCGGGGCCACATGCCGGGCTTCGCGCTGATGCCGGGCGTTGTGCAGTGTGAAGCGGCTGCCCAGCTGGGCGGCTTTTACGCTCGGAAGTACAATCTCATCGGCGGCGATTATCTGGGTTTTGGCGGCATGAACGAGGTGCGGTTCCGCAAGCCTGTTTTTCCGGGAATGCGACTGGATCTGATCGCGAAGGTGACTCGCGTCATGGCTCGCAAGCTGGCTCAGTTTGATTTCCAGGGCTGGGTGGGTGGTGAGCTGATGTTTGAAGGCCAGATGCTGGGTGTGTCGGTGAATCGGGAAGGCTGAGCAGCGGGGTTGTCAGCAGTCCTGCCACGGTCTGGAATTTCTCAGCGTCCAGTTCCTGCAGTCCGGGAGGCATACCGGGGCTGGCAGACTGTGGGCAGTGTGTTTTGAACAGTCGGTCCCAGCTGGAAATGATGGCTGCATAGTTGGAGTTGGTTTCACGGCGGTTGCGGGAATGGTGCACGCGGTGGATGCCGGGGGTGACGAGGAGCCACCCGAGCCAGCGGTCGAGGTACGAAGCATTCACGGCTGAGTGATGCATCTGCGAGACAGCCAGCAGCAGTGTTTCAAAGATCAGCAGCTGTTGAGTGTTCAGTCCCAGCAGCAGAATGACGGGGATTCGCGCGATGGTGGAACAGGCCAGTTCTCCGGGGTGGAAGCGGGCCGAGCTGCTGACATCCATGGCATGGTCACTGTGATGCACTCGGTGGAATCTCCAGAGTGCGGGAATGTGGTGGCAGGTGAGGTGCCAGCCCCAGGTCCACAGATCGAGCAGTATGACAGCAGCGAGGGTCTGTGTGAAATCGGAAACTGGCAGTGCGGGCAGCAGGCCGATGTTTCGGCTGGCGGCGAATTCGGTGGTGGCTACCACCACGCTGCCGGCCAGTGTCAGTATGGTGAGGCCATTGACGGCGGCGAGTGTGTAATTGCGGGCGGCATGTCTGAATTTCGAGGAGTGGTGCAGCGCGGGTGGTTTGGCGACCGCAGGTGTGCGGGACTCAAGCAGCCAGAGGAAGGCGAGTCCTGCGACTGCAGCCGCCGGTCGAAGGAATGCGGACCAATCTGCCGGGGAGTAGACGGGCATGCTGGTATCAGGAGCTGAGGGCTTCGGCAACGTCGGTGCGATAGGCGGTCAGCGCGGGCAGAAATCCCACGAGAACTCCTAGAAGGCCGAGTGCGGGAAACAGAATTGCTTCTGTGGCGCTGACGGCCCAGGGATCAATCAGCAGTCCGGTTTGCTGGATCACCCACGGACTGGCGATGATGGCCAGAGCATGGCCGGTCAGCCAGCCTCCTGCGGCACCACCAAGGCACAGCAGTGCTGCTTCGGCGAGGATAATGCCGAAGACGTGGTGCCGGGCTGCTCCGAGGGCCCGCATGACGCCGATTTCTCTGCGTCGATCGACCATTGAGTTGTAGATGCTGACAAAGATACCGACACCGGACACGAGAATGATGATGGCAGTGAGAACGACGAGGGCTTTCTGAATATTGCCCACGACGCTGGACATGAATCGCTGGATTGGGCGAATCGGGTTGACGGCCATGGCCTGAAATCCCTTTTGCAGTTCTGAGGACAGGCTGATGGCGTCGAAGGGAGTGGCCGGGCGGGTTTTGACGAGTATGGCTGTGACTTCCTGCATGGCTGGCGGGCTGTCCATCGCCTGACCTTCCGGGACATCTGGTCTGGCGGTTCGGCGAGCTCGATATTCCTGGAGCTGCTGCATGGCTGACTCAAGTCGCTGCGGGTCTGCGGCGTAGAAGTCACGCAGTCTTTTTTCGACTTCGTCGATTGGTTTTTCGTGTCCTTCGATCGCGTAGAAGCCCTGCAGATTCAGGAACACGGTGCGATCATTGGCAGTGCCGGTGGGAGCCAGTACAGCGACGACCGTGAATAATTCATCGTGCAGGCTGCCCTGAGCACCGCCGTGCAGGATGGAGAATTTGGTGCCGACATCCCAGCCATTGGTGCGAGCAACCTCGGCGCCGATGATGGCATCGAAGAGTGATTCGATGCCGGCACCGCGAAAGCGGAATTTGCGACCGGGCATGTAGTCATTTTCGAAGAACTCGGCCGTTGTCCCGACGATCGGGAAGGAGCCTTGCTGGGTGACATCCCCGAAGGCCAGCGGCACCGCCGAGATGACTCGACGGTCGGCGCGGATCTGTTCGAGGTACATGTACGGCAGATTTTCGATTGGCGGCTGAACGCGGTAGACGGCGCTGAGTACAAGCTGGAGGTCGCTGCCCTTGGGGCCGACGATCAGGTCATAGCCGATACTGCGCTGAGTAAATGCTGTTTCCACTGCTCCGGCGATGACCAGCACGAGCACCATCAGCATGACACCGAGTCCGATGCTGAGGCTGGTCAGCAGCGAGGCTACTCGTCGCTGCAGAATGTTTTTCCAGGCAATTTTGAGCAGACTCATGCGGATCGCTCCGGCGCACAGAGTTCGGGGCGGTTGAAGTCCTGCAGTCGTTCGATTCGCTGAAAGGAGGCTGCCGCTTCCATGGAATGAGTAACCAGCAGCAATGAGACGTTGTGATCGCGGCAGGAGTCGCGGATGAGGTCGAGAATCAGCTGCTGATTGGCGGGGTCGACGTTTGCAGTCGGCTCGTCGGCCAGCAGCAGCACGGGTTTGTTGGCGAGCGAGCGTGCCACGGCCACCCGCTGTTGTTCACCGACCGACAGGCGTTTGGGGGAGTGATGCAGGCGGTGCCCCAGCCCGACTCGCTGCAGCAGTTCGCGGGCAAAATTCTGGTCGACGCCGCGACCTGAAAAGGTCATGCCCAGCATGACGTTTTCGAGAGCCGTGAAGGCGGGCAGAAGATTGAAGGTCTGAAACACGATACCGATGCGGGAGGCGCGGTAGCGGTCCCGGACGACCTCTGGCATGGCGACCAGATCACGGCCATCGATGATGACTTTTCCGGAGTCGGGTGTGAGTATTCCGGCGATGATATTGAGCAGAGTGGTTTTGCCGCCACCGCTGGAACCGATCAGTGCAGCCTGTTCGCCGCGCTGCAGTTGAAACTGTTCGATACCCAGTACCGGCAGTCTGCCGCCTTCCGGCTGACGGTATGTCTTGCGGATGTTTTCAAGCAGCAGCGACATGCAGTGACTCGGTTGGAGGAAATTTCCGTAAGGCGGACGACGGTCTGGCGGAATGTAGCAGAAGTACACTAAGAATTCGAGACGCTGTGCAGATGATTCCTCAGGGGATCGAGACTCCCAGTTCCCTGAGAATCCTTGAGAGTCGCAGCAGGGGCAATCCGATGATGGCCGTGGAGTCTGTGGTGCGAATGGAGCGGAACAGGGCGATGCCTGCGGCTTCGATGCGATAGCTGCCGGCACAGTCCATGGGTGCATCCCGCTCGACATAACGCTGAATCTCGGCGGGACTAAGCGATCGCATCTGCAGTTCGGTCAGCTCTGTGAATTCGAAGCTGTGCGCATCGGTGCGGACGCAGACTGCCGTGATCAGGCGATGTGTGCGGCCGGACATCGCTGTGAGCTGCCGGCAGCACTGTTCGGGTGTTCCGGGTTTGCCGAGGATGACACCGTTCAGATCGACGAGCTGGTCGGATCCGATGACAATGGCGGAGGGGTTGAGTGCGGCAACGGCGTCGGCTTTCATGGAAGCAAGTGTACAGGCTGTTTGCAGGGGGGAGCGTCCGGAGTTCTTAATCGCATCTTCGTCAACCCCTGGGATCTGGATATCAAAGCTGGAGACGATGCGGGACAGCAGTTCGCGTCGATAGGTTGAGCCACTTGCCAGGATCAGTTTCTTCACGGAGTTTCACCTTCGTTTGGCAAAAAACAGATAACTGCTCTGTTAAAAAAGGTGCAATTCTGTCAGAGAGGGGCTGTTTGATCCAGGGAGCAGAAGGAATTCCGCGGGGCAACTGCCGGGACTTTGTGAAGCAGTATCCTCGGAAGTCCGAAAACAGAACAGAGAACGTACGGGCGTGCTGCAGTACTCAGGCTGCAGGCTGTCAGGGAAGACAGGGGGCGTTGAGGATGGACCGGGTGGCTTTGCGGGCAGGGATTCGGCAGTTTCTGCCGGTGCTAACGCTGTTTCTGGCGGCCGGTTTTGCGCCAGCGGCGATGCTGGCCGATGAGCCGATTGGTGAGGGTGGCTCGAAGGAACCTGAGCCGGGTGCGAAACTTTCGGAATCCGGTGCAAAGAATCTGACGCTGCCGGTCAGTCGTTCCCGACCTGATTCGAAGGACCCGCTGGTAAAGCTGGTCTGGGAGACTCGTGAAGTGCAGCGGAAACGCATGCTTTCCACGAAGGATCATACGCCGTGGCAGATTATGCACGGTGTGCTGGGGCTGCGTCAGGATCTGCAGATATTGCACAACGGTGAGCCGGTGAGTGGTTTGGACTGGGTGCGGAGTGGTCCGCAGTATCAGAACGAGCACTGGTTTGAGAAGACAGTCCACGGCGGGCGTGCACATCCTTACATTAAGCCTTATTGGTTTGAGGGGCATGTGAACCAGTTTTTGGCAGTATTGTCGATGTGCAATCTGCCTCTGGACACGAAGTTTGGGACGGCATCGGGTGTGATCAGCATGCGTGACATGCTGAAGAACGCTCAGATGACCGTGAATGCTCGCGAGGAAGTGACGTGGACATTATGGGCGCTGGCGACGTATTTGCCGTCTGACGCATCGTGGGTGAATGCGGCAGGTGAGCAGTGGAGCATCGAGAAGCTGGTGCAGCTGGAGACTGGCAAGCCGGTGGGCGGGGCTACATCGCCCTGCGGCGGCACGCATGGTTTGTTTGCTTTGGCACGGGCGCGGAACGTTTATCTGAGAACGGGGCAGGAACTGAAGGGTGTTTGGTTTGAGGCGGATCGCAAGGTGAAGCGTTACATTGAGGTCGCACGAGTTCTGCGGAACAGTGACGGTTCATTGTCTTCGGGCTTCTTCAAGACTCGCGAGTACAAGCAGGACTATGACAAGCGGATGGCCAGTCAGGGGCATCTGCTGGAATTCCTGATGATGTCCGTATCGCAGGAGGAGTTGAAGCAGCAGTGGGTGCGGCGGGCGATTGAGTGTGTTGCGAACGATCTGATGGCGAATCGGCGTGAGAATGTGAGTTGTTCGCCGCTGTATCATTCGCTGAATGCGCTTTCGATCTATCTGGATCGGGTGGCGCTGGAGGAAGCGGAGGCGAAGAAGGCAACGGAGCAGGAAGTACCGACGAAATCCATTTCGCAGACTCGTGAGCTGCCTGCTGCTGTGTCTGGCGGGAGTGCTCCGGCGATGGCAGTGTCACCGGCTGTGTCCGGCAGTGTGGGGAATTCGAATCCAGCGGCTGCGGCTGTGCCTGCCGTGCCGGTTCCTGGTGGAGGCACTGTCCCGTCCCCGGCTGGTGTGTCCCCGGTTCCGGCTGGTGTGTCCCCGGTTCCGACTGGTGTGTCCCCGGTTCCGGCTGGTGTGTCCCCGTCTCCGGCTGGTGTGTCCCCGGCCCCGGCTGGTGTGTCCCCGGCCCCGGCTGGTGTGTCCCCGACTCCGACTGGTGTGTCCCCGGTTCCGACTGGTGTGTCCCCGGCTCCGGCTGGTGTGTCCCCGGTTCCGGCTGGTGTGTCCCCGGTTCCGGCAGGTGTGTCCCCGTCTCCGACTGGTGTGTCCCCGGTTCCGGCAGGTGTGTCCCCGTCTCCGACTGGTGTGTCCCCGTCTCCGACTGGTGTGTCCCCGGCCCCGGCAGGTGTGTCCCCGGCTCCGGCTGGTGTGTCCCCGGTTCCGGCTGGTGTGTCCCCGGTTCCGGCTGGTGTGTCCCCGCCTGCGGCTGGTGTGTCCCCGTCTCCGACTGGTGTGTCCCTGGCGCCGCCGGCGGAGGGGGCTCGGACTTTGGCGGCACCTGGAAGTGCGGTGCCTGCCGTGCCTGTGGCGTTTCCGTCTGCGGCTGGTGAGGCGGATTTTTCGGGTGGTTTGAGTGATCAGTTTTTGATGGAATTTATTGGTGAGCTGCCGTGGTCGGGAGCGATGCGTCCGGCTGGTGGTGCGTCTGTTCCGTCTGGCGGGGCTGGCGGGGCTGGTGGCAGTGATGAGGTGCTGGATTTGCAGAGTTTTATGGATGGTGCGGAGCCTGTGTTGCCGGGTCCGCTGCGGGGAGCGATGCCTGAGCGGCGTGGTGTTCCGGTACGCCGTGGTCCGGTGAAGGTGCGTCCGCCGCTGCGTCAGCATCCGCGTGTGATGACAGTTTCGGGTCAGTCTGAGTAGTTCAGCGGCGGTTCTGACTTTCGCAAAACGCCGGTCTCCTGAGGGTTTAGCGGGTGTCTTACTGCGCATGGTGCGTGTAGACTTTCGGGTTTTGCGGCGTTTTTGCTGTCAGTGGTAAGTGCTGGGTAAGTGCCCTGCCCTGCGGTCGAAGTGGAATGCCGAAGGTGCCTGCGGGTGGCTGGAGTCGGTTTAATGGGAATTCCGAAGGTGGCGATTACGGGTCGTCCGAATGTCGGAAAGAGTTCATTGCTGAACTGGCTGGCCGATCGACTGATTTCGATAGTGGACCCGACGGCAGGCGTGACTCGTGATCGTGTCACTTGGATCATGCACGAGGGGGACCGGTATTTTGAATTGATTGATACCGGTGGAATCGGGATTGTGGACAGCGATGATTTGTCGGAGGACATTGAGCGGCAGATTCAGGCGGGTATTGAGGAGGCGGATCTGTTGTTGTTTGTGGTGGATGCGAAGGCCGGGGTTACACCGCTGGACCAGCAGGTATCGCGGCGACTGCGAAAATCTTCGCGTCCGGTGCTGCTGGTGGTCAACAAGTGTGATTCGGTGAAGCTGGATCACGAGGCAGCTCTGTTTTTGGAGCTGGCGGACGTGCCTTATGTAACGACCAGTGTGAAGGCCAATCGCGGGCGTGACGTACTGCTGGATCAGATTCTGGAGATGCTGCCTGTGGCATCGGACGCAGAGCAGTCTGCGGGTGACCGCATGCTGTCACCGGCTGACTTGCGTCTGGCGGTTGTTGGTCGGCGAAACGTGGGCAAGAGTACGTTTATCAACGAACTGGCCGAGTGTGAGCGTGTGATTGTCAGTGAGATTCCCGGTACGACTCGTGACAGCATCGACATTCGTTTTGAGGTCGACGGCAAGGCTCTTGTGGCGATTGATACTCCGGGTGTTCGCAAGCGAAAAAGTCTGGAGAACGACATTGAGTTCTACGGGCTGGTGAGGGCTCAGCGAAGCATTCGACGAGCGGATCTGGTGCTGATGTTTTTTGATGCGACTCAGACGATTTCACGGGTTGACAAGCAGCTTGTGGAGGAGATTTCAGAGCAGTTTAAGCCCTGTATTTTTGTGGTGAACAAGTGGGATCTGGCGATTGAGCAGGGGATGACGATTGATCGCTGGGTGAAGTATCTGACGACCAGTTTTGAGTCGATGCGTCACGTGCCGATGGCTGTGGTAACGGCGCGTGACGGTCGGAACATTCGCAAGCTGGTGAATCTGGCGCAGTCGGTGTTTAAGCAGGCCAGTCTGCGGATCAGTACGGCGCGTCTGAATCGAATTGTGCGTTCGGCGATAGAGCGGAATGCTCCGCCGATGCGGAAGAACCGGCGTCCTCGCATTTACTTTGCTTCGCAGATTGCCGGATCACCTCCAACGATCATGCTGCGGTGCAATGATGCGACGCTGCTGGACGAGGGCTGGAAGCGTTATTTGCTGGGATTTTTGCGTGAGTCAACGCCGTTTCGCGAGGTACCGATTCGGCTGGTGTTGCGCAGTCGCAACGAGGTGGATCCTGATGCTGTTGCCGGTGTGATTGAGGATGAGCCGGCCGACATTATGGATCTGCGTGAAGACCAGCTTGATGACGGGGATCGCAGTGTCGGTCTGGATGCTGATCTGCGGGGCGAGGACGTATCGGCAGCGGGGCTGCTGATGCTGGACGATGATGCTGACGGATTTGAAGAGGATCCGGACTATCCTGCGCCGAATTTTATTGACGATGAGGATGCATTTCGCGGGTGAGGCTGTCAGTTACAGTTACAGTGACTGACGTCGAGTCATTTGCAGGCGGCTGAAGAACTGCTGCAGTTCGATGGGTGCGCGATCGATGTCCAGCTGCAGCAGGTCGTCGGACTCATAGGCATCAATTTGCTGCTGAATCTCGGACAGCAGTTGTTCCAGTTCCGGGCTGCGGGGGCGATCACGGAGGCTCCAGGCCTGTCCGATCATGCCCAGCAGCCGGAGGTAGTTTTTTTCGGGTGCGACTTCGCCTTTTTCGCGTACGGCGGCGAACGCTTTCAGGGC
>Ga0169931_10008694_pt1 | contig 14759 bp, 14 predicted proteins | sample Kivu_15m_20L_FD_129675 | JGI IMG/M metagenome (GOLD analysis project Ga0169931, IMG submission 129675) | Freshwater microbial communities from Lake Kivu, Western Province, Rwanda to study Microbial Dark Matter (Phase II) - Kivu_15m_20L... | ecosystem: Environmental > Aquatic > Freshwater > Lake...
AGAACAGACTTTTTGATCCTACTCAGAGAGTTCGTGCTATTAGAAAATTCAATAAAGTCTTAAGGAAATTTAATTTCTTACTATCGAAATAAATAAAATTAGCTGAAATAACTAGCATTTAGCCAGTATCGAAATTTTATGAAAATTCTCCATCTCAGCACCTTCGACACTATCGGAGGGGCTGCCAGGGCAGCTTATCGCATCCATCAAGGCCTGAGAAATCTAGAAGCCGATTCATGGATGTTAGTTCGCAAGAAAGCCAGCAGCGATTCCAGGGTCATTGAACCGACTAATACCTGGGCAAAACTGGCTACTCATAGTCGAGCCGTTCTCAACAATCATCCTCTTCGTCGTTATCCTGGCCATGACTCCGGCTTTTCCTGCCAGTGGCTTCCAGACAAGCTTTTCCAGCAGGTTACTGCCCTAAACCCAGACATTGTGAACCTCCACTGGATTGCCAATGGATACCTACAAATTGAATCCCTTGCCAGGCTTAAAAAACCTGTTGTTTGGACCCTAATGGATATGTGGCCTTTTACAGGTGGATGCCACTATAGTGGTAACTGCATGGCCTACAAACATAGCTGTGGCCAATGTCCCCTCTTAAAAAGCTCCACCGAGATAGATCTTTCCAAAAAGATATGGCGGCGTAAATTCAAAGCCTGGGAATCTTTAAATCTCACCATTGTTTCCCCTTCTAGCTGGCTGGCTCAGGGTGCCCGTGAAAGCCAACTCTTCCAAAATTTACGCATTGAAACTATTCCCTTCTGTCTGGATACCCAAATATACAAACCCATAGACCAGCTGGTAGCTCGTAGCGTTTATAACCTGCCCCAAGACAAAACCCTCGTCCTTTTCGGGGCAATCAGTGCCACCCAAGATCAGCGCAAGGGGTTCCATCTCCTACAGGAAGCCCTGCAAAAACTTAGCCAAACCCCTTGGAAAGATACCATTGAGTTAGTTGTCTTCGGTTCCTCAGAACCCCAGAATCCGCCCAAACTGGGGTTTAAAACTCACTATCTAGGGCATTTACATGATGATGCCTCTCTAGCAGTGCTTTACTCGGCAGCTAACCTGATGATTGTACCCTCCACCCAAGAGGCCTTCGGTCAAACGGCATCTGAAGCCAGTGCCTGCGGTACTCCGGTAGTAGCTTTCAACAATAGTGGACTTACCAACATTATTGATCACAAAAAAACAGGATACTTGGCTCAGGCCCTTGACATTGACGACCTAGTCGCAGGAATAGCCTGGTTACTGAAAGATCAAGCCAGGTACAAGTTAGTACGAACCCAAGCTCGCCAGAAAGCAGAATCAGAATTTGGGTTACAAATTCAAGCAGAACAATATCTAGCCTTATTTCAGGACTTGCTAGCTACAGGCAAAGAAAATTGAACCATGAAACAGCATAATTGTTCATTGCCAACTATTCTCTTGATCATACCTTACTTTGGGAAATGGCCTGAATGGTTTCCCTTTTACCTGGAAACTTGCCGATGGAATTCAACCATAGATTGGCTATTTTTTACAGACTGTCAGCCTCCAGAGAATGCGCCCGCTAATACAAAGTTTCACTTCATTGAATTTTCAGATTATAAAAAACTTGTCTCAGAACAGTTAAAAATAAATTTCGATCCCCCATCTCCTTATAAATTATGTGATATAAAGCCAGCCTACGGATATATTCATCAAGATGCCATTGCAGATTATGACTTTTGGGGATTTGGCGATATTGATGTTGTCTATGGTGACATTCGAGCATTCTATCCCGAATCCATATTACGCCGGTACAATACGCTATCCACAATTGCCGATCGGGTTTCAGGCCATTTCTTTTTAGCAAGAAATCAAGAGCGTTGGATCAATGTTTTTCGCCGTATACCCAACTGGCAAAATCTAATGGGTAATCCAGAGCATCTTGGAGTTGATGAGTATTGGTTTTCAAAAGTTCTGCGGGGGCATCGACTATTGCCTATGCCCCTGGTCAATCTACTGGGTCTGGTTGCCCCTTTAAAGCGAAATCATCTATTTCAAGAACAATACGCGACTCCAATGGCAGAATGGCCCTGGCGAGATAGAAGATATCAATATCCTGAACAATTCTTCTGGTATCGAGGGAAGCTAACTGACGAATCGGGGGAAGAGCTAATGTATCTCCATTTCATGAACTGGAAGTCAAGCAAATATCTCCACCCGAGGTATGGAAATATAGCTGCATGGGAAAAGCTAGATCGAATCATTGATTCCTCCCTTGCTGACCTTTCAGAGGGATGGTGCATTGGGACATCTGGCTTTACTCCGTTTCGAGCTGATTTTATTGCGGATCCTAAACGCATAACGCATGAGGCACACCCTGATTGACTAACAAAAGTTTGCCTGAGTGTTTCTGGATCGCCTCACCCCCTTACTGTAAGGGGGTGAGGCGATCCAGAAAGTATTGTGGCTTTGTTTCGACTGAACCCCTTGACTGGCAATCATTTCAGGGGTTAGGGATCCATGTTTTGTCAGTCACCCAGGAGGCACACCTTAACCGAAGGAATGCTTGAGGTTCATAGGCTTGGAGCACTGGGCTACACCTCACCCGAATGAGAGCCGCTATAAAGGCATTTAATTGTTTCCAAAAAATAAAATTATGCTCAGAATCTTATACCCAATTAATCTAGACCACTGGAAATTTCCAGTTGCAACTTCCCTACGGGAATTAACCCTCCGCAATTCCCACATCGATTGTTATTCCTTTAGCAGCCCTGCCTCTGAGGAAGATAAAACCTTTGGGCAGCAGCTTTGGCAACGGCCAAATATTCACAAAATTTCTGCCCTTGACTTACCCCTTAAACAATTTGATATTGTTCACCATGCTTCTGCCACACCGCGCAATTTAACCGCTGCAAACCTGGCCAAACTCAGGAGTTTGGGCCGGTGCATTCATCTATTTACTGCCCCTATTCAGCCCCATAAAGAGGATAGCTACTATAAGCAGTATGTCACCTCAGTTTATAAAGCAGATGTCTTAGCTGCAGTCAGCCATGCTGTTGCAGACGACATCAAGGCTCAGTTCGACCGCAAGGTAGATGCTGTCATCCCAAGCGGTGTTGATCTTGATTTCTTTTCTCCTGAGAAGGCTTCCACTCTAGATTTAGTTAAGTTCAATATCCAAAGGCCTTATGTATTGTTTGTCAGTGTCTTAACTCAACGTAAAAGGCCCGACATATTTATTCAAATTGCGGCAAAGCTTCCCGAATTCAATTTCGTCATGGTCGGCGGTCAGTACACTACCGAAGAATATAACAAGTTTGCTAAAGCTGCCTATGAATTTCCAAACATTAAACTCATGGGAGTTTGTCCCCGTACAAAAGTTCGGGATCTAATGGCTGGAGCTCTGGCTCTCATTTTTCCTTCTGAGCTAGAGGGTTTACCTCTAACCATTCTTGAGGCAACTTCTATGGGTCTGCCTGTACTGGCCCAGCCCAAAAGCTCAATGCCAGAAGCCGTGATTGATGATCTGACCGGTTGGCTCTTACCTGCCGAGAATTTGAACGTCTGGGCAGATAAGCTCAAGGAAATTAATCAATGGTCAACGGTCATCCGCCATAATTTTTCTCAACGGGCTCGGGAATTTACCCAAAAAAACTTTTCATGGGATTTAATTGCCAAGCAGTATTCCGATCTGTATGAAGCTGTGGCGCGAAAGTAATTGTGCTGAAAGGTAGTTATGCAACAATTTAAAATCCTGGTTTTTGCTCCCTGGAGTTATGGCCATCATCCTGTTTATTTGAAGTATCTAATTGAATATTGGAAGAAAAACAAGCCAGAAGGCAGCTTATCAATTGTCACCCTGCCAAGCTTCTTTAGGAATCATCCGGATGTTATCAAATTAACTTTGGATATTAATCATCAAGGCATCCAGTTTATCCCTATGACAGAGCAGGAAGAGAAAATTATTGAAACTCAAAGGTCTGGACTTTTAAGAGCAGTTAATCAATACAGATTAATCAAGAAGTACAGTAGAAAACTGAACGCCGATCATATCCTGGCTCTCTATTTTGACTCATGCTTATTGCCTTTTACCTTTAGAGTAAACCTCCTCTGCCCCATATCAGGCATCTATTTTCGTCCTACATTTCATTATAAAGATCTGGGCAGCCCCTCTCAGGGATGGTTTTCAAATTTAATGGACAAGCGGCAGATAATTGTTCTGAAGAGAGCTATGAATCACCCAAATTTTCATTCGCTATTCTGCCTTGATCCCTTTGTAGTAGATCCAATTAACCATCTTGTCAAATCCCAGAAGTACCGAACGGCAATTTATTTGCCAGATCCTATTAGGGTGGAAGGTAAAGATAGTGAGATTTCGATAACTTCCAAAAATTTAAAGCAAAAACTTAAAATTGAACCTCACCGCAGGATATTTCTAGCTGCGGGACGACTTGCTGACCCCGGTAAAGGAACCTTTGAGGTCTTAAAAGCGATTCAATATTTACCGGAAGCGGTATGTCGGAATATTTGCATCTTATTGGTTGGACAACCTCAACAAGAAGGTCAGAGGGAGCTGGATACGGTCTTAGACCCAATTATAAAAAAATATCCAATTCAAGTTATTAAACATTACGGCTTCGTTAATGACAATGATCTGGGGCTATATTTCCATATGGCGGATGTCATTTTAGCCCCTTACCAACGACATATTGGGATGAGCGGCATTTTGTTATCTGCCGCAGCCTATCAAAAACCAGCTTTGGCATCAAACTATGGCTTGATGGGAGCTATAGCTCGAAAGTACAGGATTGGATTAGCCATTGATTCAACCAATCCTCGCGAAATTGCTAATGGAATGATTAAACTATGTCAGGAAGATCTGAGTAATTTTATCGACAGAGAGAAGTTCTCCCAACTAATTCAAAATCATTCAGCCGAGAAATTTTCTGAAACCATATTTAATTCTATTATCCGACATGAAAGCAACTAAAAGTCTGCGCTGTGCTTGGCTATTTCCTTCCTTGGTTAAGGGAAGTTATTGGCATCCTATTTTTGCTTTGTTTACTGATAAATTTAATCAGACAGTTATATATACAGGGGTATGGCCAGGATATCTAAAGGGATTTGAAAATACGTTCAAAATCAATATAGTTGGCAAAACAAAAACGATAAAAGGCAAACTCATAAGGACAGATGACGGGCAATATTTTGCGTATTCTTCTTTTATTTTAGCTTCGCCATCGATTATTTTTAAGCTTACTAGTTATCGACCCAGAATTATATTCACCAGTGGGTTTTCAATTTGGACAATTATTGCGATTATTCTTAAGATCATCTTTCACTGGAAAGTCATTATTTTATATGATGGCAGTTCACCTAGTATTGATTATGTCGACTCCAAGTATCGATTGCTTATCAGAAAAGTTATTGCGAAAGGATCAGACTCTTTAGTTGCTAATAGTCTGGGAGCTCGAAATTACATGACTGAAATACTGCAAATAAAACCAGACAAAATTTATTATTTTCATTATTTAGTTCCCGATTCTAAGATTTTGACACGTAATAGCAAGCAAAATTCTCCCAAAAAAGATATAGACAAGATCAGGTTTGTTTTTGTAGGAGAGGTCATACAAAGAAAAGGGCTGAGAGTATTAATAGATTGTTTAGGAGAAATTTATCGTCAGGGCCAGCATAATTTTAGCTTAGACGTTATTGGAGATGGTTCTGCAAGAGAATCTCTTCAGGCATTAGCAAAAGAGACTGGGATTACTAATTTAATTTGTTGGCATGGATGGATCAAGTATGAAAAACTCTGCCACTATATTGCCGCTACTGATGTACTGGTTTTTCCCACTTTTGAAGATATCTGGGGCATGGTTGTTCTAGAGGCCATGATTTTAGGAAAACCCGTATTGTGTTCTAAGTGGGCTGGCTCATCGGAGCTTATTACTGAAGGGGTGAATGGCTATGTGTTTGACCCTAACCAGAAGGATAGCTTGACTAAGTATCTCTGCCAATTTATTAACAATCCATCTTTGATTGAAGAACTAGGTTATGAAGCCAGTCAAACAGCCCTTAGCTATTCCCCCGAAAAAGCAGTCAAAGAATTTGAGAAATTAGTCCATTGTCTTCTCAAAGCGTAGATTTCATTCATATTTCTTGCTGACAAATAGAAAAATGAAAGTTTTATTTTCTGCCTATGCCTGTGAGCCCCATCGGGGTTCTGAACCTGGGGTTGGTTGGAACATAGCAAAAGCAATGTCCCAAAGTCATGAAGTATGGGTTTTTACTTCTGCTACCCACAAAGATGCTATTGAGAAAGAGCTTTCCTTACAGCCTATTGATAATCTCAACTTTGTCTATTTTGATCCATTGGGATGGGTATACGACTGGTCACAGGAAGGTAAGCGCTCCCACTGGGACGTGCATCTTCACTACTATCTCTGGCAGCTATGGGCTTACTTCGTAGGCCGCTCACTCCACAGAACCGTAGATTTTGATGTTGCCCATCATGTAACCTACGTCAAGTACTCAAGTCCCAGTTTTTTAGCTTTATTGCCTATCCCTTTTTTCTGGGGACCTGTGGGGGGGGGAGAATCTGCCCCGGATTCGTTTTGGGTGGACTTCAACTTTAGAGGCAAAGTCTATGAAACTGTGCGAGCCATAGTGCGGTTATTGGGAGAACTTGATCCTTTTGTGCGACTTACTGCCAGCCGGAGTGCCTGGACCTGGGCCACTACCCATGACACATTGAACAGAGTTCATAAACTGGGGGCAAAAAAAGCCACTGTCCTGAGTGAATTGGGTCTATCCATCCAGGAGATTGACACGCTATCGCAACTGCCCACGGAATCCACTACCCTAATTCGATTCATTAGCATGGGTAGGTTACTGCACTGGAAAGGCTTTCATCTGAGCCTGCAAGCCTTTATTAAGGCTGATATTCCTGATGCAGAATATTGGATTCTGGGGGAAGGTCCAGAAAGGGAACAGTTACTTGAAATCGCCAACGCATCGCCCCAAGCTGATCGAGTTAAATTTCTGGGTCGCCTACCCCGAGAAGTGGCTTTAGCACAGTTAGGTCAGTGCCATATTCTAGTTCACCCGAGCCTCCATGAATCAGGAGGGTGGGTTTGCCTAGAGGCCATGGCCGCTGGCCGACCGGTTATTTGCTTGGATCTGGGAGGACCTGCAGTGCAGGTCACTGCTAACACAGGTTATAAAATCCCGGCCATTGACCCCGAGCAAACAATTCGGGATCTGGCTTTGGCGATGACAGACCTTGCCCAACATGAGGAAAAGCGAATTTCGATGGGGCTAGCAGGCAAGCAGCTAGTTAAGAACAGCTGTAGCTGGAATGCTAAAGCAAATTTTTATTCTGAATTTTATGACAAAGTGATTAAACTATGAAGATTCTTCTAGCCCACAATTATTATCAGCACCGTGGGGGGGAAGACTATGTTTTTGAGGCCGAAGCTAAATTACTGGAATCTAAAGGTCATCAAGTCATTCAGTATATCGTTCATAACGATTGCATTAGCAACAAAAATGTAGTTAAAAATGCAGTTTCTACGATCTGGAATCCTAAAACCTTTTCAGATATCAGAGCATTAATTAAAAACGAAAATGTTCAGATTGCTCACTTTCATAACACATTTCCTCTAATTTCTCCCTCCGCCTACTACGCAGCTCAGGCTGAGGAAGTCCCAGTTGTTCAGACTATTCACAATTATCGGTTACTGTGTCCCAATGCCCTCTTCTATCGCAATCAGAGGGTATGTGAAAGCTGCCTTGGTATGGCATTTCCATTACCAGGGGTGCTTCACGGCTGTTATCGTAATAATAAAGCTGCCAGTGCTGCAGTGGCTACAATGTTAGCTGCCCACCGCATAACCAATACCTGGAAAAGAACGGTTAGTCGCTATATTGCTTTAACCAACTTTGCCCGAGAAAAGCTGATTACAGGGGGGATACCGGAAGAACGTATTGTTGTAAAGCCTAACTTTATCAGTCCTGATCCGGGTTATTGCGATACACCGGAAAATTATGCTCTTTTTGTAGGCCGACTATCCCACGAAAAGGGAGTTACTACACTCCTCGATGCCTGGCAGTATCTTGGATCTCTCATACCACTAAAAATAGCCGGAGAAGGATCTGAAGACAGCCAGGTTAGAAGAGCCATCAAAAACTTTGAAGGAATAGAATGGTTGGGGCATCAACCCAAGAGCAAAATTTTCCCTTTGATGAAAAAAGCTGCCTTTTTAATCTTTCCCTCTGTGTGGTACGAAGGCTTACCTACAACGGTTTTAGAATCCTTCGCAGTAGGGACACCGGTTATTGCATCTAAGTTAGGAGCTTTAACTTCTTTAGTTGTGCCAGGAAAAAATGGATTCTTTTTTGAAGCTGGAAACTCCCAAAGCTTGTTCGAAGCAGTCAAGGAAGCACTGATGAACCCTTCTCTCCTTTTAACCATGAGAAAAACAGCGCGTTTAACCTATGAGGAGAATTTTACAGCTAATAAAAACTATGCTTTACTAACAGAGATTTATGAAAATTTGGCTGCAAAAAACAAGTAAGATTTAAGCAAGTAGTTGGAGAATTTATGGAAGTTGCCAGGAAAGATATAATTCACAATAAAGAAAGCATTAAGTTCCCTCTTTCTACTCTTCCTATTGTCGCCCTTGCTACAGCTTTTTTCCCCAGGCTATTAGATGTAGCTGGTTTTCCATCTCCGATTAATTTCATCCATTTAGTCATTGTTCCACTTATTACAAGTGTGATGATATTTAAAGCAAAATCTCTCCACAGAACTCAAGCAAGAGCAATTCGTGGCTTGGGATTGGTTCTTTTACTGTTTTTTACGAGTGCCACTGCTAGCGCTTTTCTTAATGAAGCTGGGATAATTAATTTAATTGTTAGTTTTTTATTATTGACTGAACCCTTTTTTCTTTTTTTAGCTATAGCTTGCATCCCAATTACTCCTGGCCTAACCCAAAACATAGAGAAATGGATCATAGGGTTTGGCTTATTCCATGTGGCATTTGCCGTTTTCCAAAAATATGTGTTGCGGTGGGATGTCTGCCACTGTGCTCCAGGCGGTTGGGGAGATGGTGATGCCATCAAGGGAGTGTTTCTCGACCAGGGCTCTGGACACGTTGTCAGTGCCTCTGTGGCTGTTAGCTTAGGCATCTATTATTTTTTTGCCATGAGGCATCAGCCAATATTGATAAGGTTACTTGTTTTCTTATCAGGATTATTAAATATTGTTCTTTCACAGGCAAATCAGGTTGCTTTTGTTTTAATGGCAGCACTTGCAGCCTTAAGCTTGATTAAGATGAAAGATATTATTAAAGCGATTTTTTATATTATTTCAGGTATATTTACTTATTTTTTGTTTGTTTGGGCTATTGCCAACGTACCAGCTCTATCTAGTTTTAATACCTGGATTAGGCCGGGCCTTTATGGCCCCGATGGCGAGGCAACTCAACTTAAATTATCCAGTATTCGTATTATCTTAGAACATATGGAAAATCCCCTCTACTGGTTCTTTGGGCTAGGACCTGGTCACACTGTAGGCCGTTTAGGAGGGTGGATGCTCAGGGAATATAGTCATCTATTACTACCATTAGGAGCTACAGTGCGTCCAGTTCCTTCTCTTGCCTGGGCAGCGACGAGTGCAAGCTGGTTAGGGTCTCAAAGCAGTTTTTTCTCACCTTTTTTTGGATGGGTTGCTGTTTGGGGCGATTTTGGGTTGATAGGTTTATCACTTTATATTTATCTGTATTTCATCCTATGGAAAGAATTTGAATCGGATGATCTTACCCATTACTTAATGCTGACTATCTTCGTTCATGGCTTTATCTTTACTCAAATGGAGGAGCCTGGATATATGCTGTACATGTTTGCCCTACTTGGCCTCAGATGGCATAGAAATAAGCTGTTGAGCATCTAAATTGCATGTTAAATTCTGCAAGGCCCTTGCAGCAAGGCTTTTAAAGCGATTGTACTAGTGCAGTTTGAATGCCTAACAGCTTAAACTTCGTTACTCTAAAGAGTGCGTTAATCATCGTTTCGGCCACTCAGGCAGAACGGCCTCCCTCCTCAGCAAGGTGTAATCTATATGGGACAGGGCTTTAAGGTGTATAGCTCAAGTGAACGATACTGCAAATGGCCAAAGGTGGCCGAAACGATGACAGAGGCCCTGAAGGAGTATTGACTCTGTTCACCAGTCCTTGTTCACGGTTCTCCAGCGCTTGTACACGCCCAGTCAGAGCTTCTACTGATTGTATACGTCCAGAAAGTCCGCCGATGTTAGTTCCTTGAACAGTAAGAGAACCTGTAATGTCAACATTTCCCTCGAAAAGTCCAGCAAGTCGTCCGCCTTTAGAAAAGATCCCAAGACCTGTTGCACTTTGAGCTGTCACACCCGTTCCACTACCAGTATTCGTCCCCACAACTCCTGATCGATCCTGATGTTTGTAAAAGCCTTGAACGCCATCGTTATCATCGCTCCGTCCTAGCACACCAACTCCTACGGTATTCGTCCCCACAACTCCTGAGTGCTCTCTGGCTTTGCTGAAGCCACGTACTCCATCATACTGAAGGCGGTCTAACGTTCGTATTCAGCGGCGTCTAGATTACTTTGCATCCGCACGAGAGTCTTGCTTCTGTCCGCTGCAATACGGTTGTTAGGTGGCTCTCACAGAACTGGATGGATCGCTATAGATATGGTAATATCTATAGATGTTCCTGAATGCATAAGGTACACCTCGACAGTCAGAAGTTTTGGAAGTTAAAGGCTTTGACAACTGACATGTACCTCATTCGAGGGAAAATCGTTGTAGTTTAACTTTGGGAGAATATAGCATGTATCCGTTTGCCCCTAGATGTCCGGAACCGAAAACCAGTTACTCGAGAACCAAGGCTGAGCCTAGGCAGCAGACTTTGTTCTCCGATATTTGTAGTATTGTCAGGCCATCCAGCATCCTTGAGATTGGAAGCTGGATGGGTAGCTCTGCAATCGCATGGGCTAGTGCCTCATCAGAATTCCAGCCTGACTCAGTCGTATATTGTGTTGATACTTGGCTAGGCTCTGTTGAGCATTACTTGAACCGTGGTGACTCGTGGAACATCGAAAATCTTGCACTTAGTGATTACGGACCGACTTTCTTTGACGACTTTTTGCGGAATATATGGGATAGCGGATATCAGGACAGGATTCGGCCGTTTAGGGCTTCCTCATCTTCAGCACTCCCATTCTTTGCGAGAGAGGGTCTCAACTTTGATGTGGTATATGTGGACGGCGCTCATGACATTCATTCTGTGCTTCAAGATGTTACCGGTGCACTCAAGATTACTTCGAGAAAAGGACTAATCTGCGGAGATGATTTTGTCTGGACTTCCGTAAGAGCTGGCCTGTTGCTATCAGCACTTGCTCACCTTAGCCCCCTAGCCTTTTACGTCAAGGGGAATGATTTTGTGTTATTAGACGCTTCAAACTCTCATTATAGACAGAGATTGGCCCAATTTGGCTATGCGAGATGGAGGGCTACAGGGATCAAGAATCTCTCTTCTTTGTCCAAGCGGTTTCTGGTTACACGCGGCGTTAATCATCGTTTAGGCCACTCAGACTAAGCAAGCGTGGTTCCAAGTAATCCGTAGCCCTTGTGGGACAAGGCTTTCGAGCTCAATAGTTCGGGTGAACCATCAATGAGTAGTCGTAGGTGGCCGAAACGACGACAGAGGCCCTAAAGAGGAAGCGAATGTTGAGCGCAGAATCAACCAAACCCTCATAAACATTTGAAACTTAACATGGAGTAATCTTGAAAACAAAAATTTTTTTTGATGATATATTTTACTCGAAAGATGCCCCGCCTGCAACAATTATCTATCCATTTTTGGGAACATCTTTAGATCAGGCAAATGGGAAAGTCTGGGAGACAACAGTAACCCAACCATCCTTGAAAAATTTTATATCTATAGCTAACAAATTATTTGAACTCTCTGCGATTGAAGACTCAGATTTTATTGTTTTACCAAATGATTTATCGTTTCTGAATGATGAGGTTAAATTAAAGGCTTTCAAACTCATCAGTCTTGCAAAACAAAAAACAATCAATAAGCCAGTCGTTGGTTTTTTTTCAGGCGATCGCTCACATTTATCTCTACCTTTAGAGTTGGATGCTGTTTTTCGTGATTCTCTATATGAAACAATCAGAAAAATCAACGACTTTGCCATGCCAATCTGGATTGATGATCTAACAAAAAGTTATGGCGACAACAAATTAGTTATTAGAGAGAAAAAACATAAACCCTCGGTTGGATTCTGTGGTTATATTGCGCCAAATAATCTAAAGACATATTCTAAAGCTTTACTCTATCGCTCTCGCCAAATTCTTCCTCATGCAAACCGCCAAATACCACCCCATCACACAGGACATGTGATCAGAAAATTAGCTATTGAAACTCTGCAGAGATCCTTGTTGGTAGAAACAAATTTTGTCCTACGCTCCCAGGCTGGTCTGATTGGGAACAATGTTTCTCAGGCAAAAGCATATCGTAAAGTTTTTGTTCAAAATCTACAGGAAAGCGATTACATCTTCTGTTGCCGTGGTTCTGGCAATCATTCTAACCGGCTATACGAAACTCTTTGCTACGGTAGGATACCCGTGTTTTTAAACACAGATTGTGTGCTCCCATTCGATTTTGACATTGACTGGAAGAAATATTTGGTTTTTGTTGAAGAGAAAGATATATCAAGAATTGATAAAATAATTTATGATTTTCATTCGAGTCTCTCTCCTTCAGATTTCGTTGACTTTCAAATGAAATGCAGGAATCTTTGGCTCGAAAGGCTATCTCCCGAAGGCTTTTTTACACATTTTCATCGTCATTTTGATTTCTTGAAGAGACAATATTCTTGGCAGTAAGCAGGAAATAAATCTGGCTCTCCCGGCTTAGATATGCTTAATTGCTCTACGATGACCTGAAAAAGTTGCTATACAAGGCTTTCAGCCAAAATTACGTCTTCAAAGTTCCTTTTATGGGACTAAGGCTTATAAGCATTGGTATGAGAGGGCTTTAGACCTCCTGGGTCTTAACCCCGCATAGTTAGGCCGGAAGAGCCGAAATATCTATAGCGGTTCTCACTCGGATAAGGGACAGGTCAATTACTCAAGCCTATTAATTTCAATGGCTTCATGAGTTGAGGTGTCCCTCACCCGTCCAGAAACCGCTATAAGTTCAATTACATACATTTTTTTCCGGGAGGTCTTTGGTAGATGAAACTTTCAACAGAAATTGTTCCTTACATTGAAGGGAAGAAATTTAGTGATACATTACCGATCAGAATAGAACAGACAGAAATTATTCAAGACCGAATGGACTTTGTTGAGGATGTTGTGCGTGGAAAGTCAGTTCTACATATCGGGTGTCTGGATCATGTACCATTAGTTCAGTCTAGAATAGAAAAAGATCGCTGGTTTCATGCTCGCATTACCCAGTCAGCCTCTAAATGCCTTGGAATCGACATCAACAAGCAAGGAATTGAACAGCTTCGTGCAGAGCTTGGTATTTTCAACATCCACTATGGCGATGTTACATCTAGTGAGGCGATTCCTGTCATAACTAACCAATACTGGGACTATGCTATTTTTGGTGAAGTGATTGAACATGTTGATAATCCAGTTCTGTTTCTAAATAAGTTTATTTCAACCTACAGTGATTACGTCGGTAACGTAATTATTACTGTTCCCAATTCCTTTAAAGCCAGTAACATTCGGATGGCATTTCAGAGTTTTGAAGTGATAAACAGTGACCACCGCTATTGGTTCACGCCCTATACCATTTGGAAAGTTGTCGAGCAGGCAGGGTTGTCAGTTGAACGCATTCAAATGTGCAAGTTTGACTATTCTGGCAACTATCTTCGCGAGAAGATTAGAGATTTTGTGCTAAGACGATGCCCCATCTTAGCTGAAGATATTGTGGTGATTTCCCACTTATTGAAATAGTAAGGATACATTTGATTAGCAAAGGTTCTTCAAAATGAACATTCTGGTGGCTCATAACTACTATCAGCAAAGCGGCGGCGAGGATCAGGTGTTTGTTGATGAAGCCAATTTGCTGGAAAGCCACGGACATCAGGTTCATCGCTACACGCTCCGCAACAACCAGATTGAGACCACCTCTCCATTGCAACTGTTGGGCAAAACCATCTGGAACCGGGAGGTATATCGGGAACTGCGATCGCGGATTCGGCAACACCAGATCCAAATCGTTCATTTCCACAACACCTTTCCTCTTGCCCCCCTTGGCGCTCCTGCGCCCCAGAGATCGGGGAAGCAGGAGCGTCTCATCGCCCGTACCCACGCTGGAACGTGGGCACGATAAACGTGATGAGGCGTCGAATGGCCAAACCGCCATCAATCATCTTCGGGGAACTAGAGGCTGATGCCGCCGGTTTCGCTGATGGTGACCTTACCGCCCAGGGCCTCGATGCGATCGATCGCCGTTTGGCGAGTAGCATCGTCAAAGGGTATCAACTTAAGCCGGGACAGGTTGACTGTTCCAGGGATTGGGCTGTTGTGACGAAGACGACCGTCTAGGCCTGGGTAACTCCGTAAAGGTACTCAAGACTGACTCAAAGAGGTCAGGAAAGGGACGGCCAAAGAGGCGCTGAGCGGCGGTCGTTCCATCCGGGCGCTGAAGGTCAAAATTATGGAGGATGGTCAGAACCTTCAAGGACTGGGGCGACAATCCCCGAGAGACGTGATGCCGCTGGGCGA
>Ga0169931_10008695_pt1 | contig 14758 bp, 17 predicted proteins | sample Kivu_15m_20L_FD_129675 | JGI IMG/M metagenome (GOLD analysis project Ga0169931, IMG submission 129675) | Freshwater microbial communities from Lake Kivu, Western Province, Rwanda to study Microbial Dark Matter (Phase II) - Kivu_15m_20L... | ecosystem: Environmental > Aquatic > Freshwater > Lake...
CCCCAGTATATATCAATACAATTACCCCAACAGATTTAAATAAATACACTTACCCAATAGATATAAATAAATACACTTACCCAATAGATATAAATAAATACACTTACCCAATAGATATAAATACAATTAGTCCTATTAATATATTCAATGAGCCAGCTCTCCTCCAAAACTCAGACTCACAACGACTCCATGACTCTTAGTCGCAAGCACTAGTACTCCTTCTGCCAAAAAATTGTGTGCTGCAAGTGTTTCCAGTGTCTGCAGGAAGAACGGGTGATGAATTCCGACATCCGCAAGGAAACCATCAAGCGCATGGTGGACTCCTTCTCCATAGAAGATGAGGTAAAACAAGTAAGAGGCAGGGCGATATGCTGTTCGATCCCATAAAGCTTATGGTGCTGATATACGTGGGCAGTGACGACAGCGTGCCCCTGAAGCACATCCGCAAGTGCAAGATAAACCCCAGCACAGGCATCATCAACTACCGCACCGACCTGTAGTTCTACGTACCACCCATGCCAAGTAGATCCCCCAAATGTGCAACTTCATAGTGTTCCATCGCAATCTGCAGTCCAACTACCTCAAGGAATCGCTGGAAAAGATGTGCGAGCTCAACTTCTACTTCGCCCACCTGTACTACTTCTACATGAAATCAATCGAAAAGAATATCAACAAGATGGAAATACAGACCTACCAACCCGTCGTGGCCTACAACAATCAACTCAGAGAAAACCTGAACAATCACTTCAGCAAGGTAAGCATCTCCTCAGCTAGGTGCAGCTCACCAGTCTGGGGCTCTATCTCGACAACCACCAACCTCCTGCGCTAAAGACTGACTAGTCCTTGCAGAAGGCAATCGTTTAGTACTAGACTACCAAGATGGAGCTGGGCAAGTACATGAAAATCACTCCCAGCAATATCTGCCTTCACTCCTACAAGTCACTCTTCGATTCCCAGGAAACCCCCATCTGTTCTTTCGAATAAACCATCTTCTTCTTCAACGACCTCTTCCAGGTCTGCGAAGACCTAAAGAACTTCGAGGACAAAAAGGGAAAAGTGATCGAGTATGTCAAGTACATCAACGAACATCTGCCCGCAGCCGTATACATCCCCTTCTCCAAAAGTAAGTCAGCACCTAAGTAGAAAGTTATCGACTCTGCAATATACTCAAAATAGTCACCTCCTAAGTCAGAGTTTTCTCAACCAAGGAGAGGGCTCCCGTGTGTCTTTGCTTCGAAATATACAGCCCCTCTTAGCATCTCTAGGACAAACAGGAAACCATATTCTGGACCAACGCGGAAACCCCTTTCACCCTATAAGTAAATGCCCTACTACAGAGATGAACAGCTTTGAGAGCAGGAATGACTACTTGGCCCGTAATTACTAAAAGACGATTTAATACCGGAAATCACGAATGGTGAACCTGAAAAAGAGTTTTGCGAACATAATGGACTAAGAGCGCAAAACAGAAGATTAAAGGAACAGGTACGTCGAGAAGAGTCACTAGCAGCCAGACTCTTCCCTCAACAATACCCTAGAGGGCGTGCCAATCTAGCAGGAACTGGCTGGTTCACGGCCAACCAAGAGGAAAAGCATCGATATGGTAGTGTTAAAGACAAAGTAGAAGTAACCGGAGGATGAAGATGACGATAAGGATAGGCCCAGACGAACTACAGTGGGCGCCAAGAAAGAGCTCAGCAAAAGCACAGTCGACAAGTACGAAATAGTCTTCGCTAAGATGTTCGGGTAGTCGCTTAAGGAATGCAAGAGAAGGATCCGTAAGCAGTCCATCTTCGGCGACTTCGTGAGCTGGGACGTGTGCTACCTGATCATCAAGACTCACGACGACCTCAAGCAAGAACAGTTCGCGATGCAGCTAGTCCATCAACTGGACTACATCTTCAAACTCTAAAAGCTACCACTTATCCTAACAACATACGAGGTGCTTTCGATGGGCGCCGATCGAGGAATCATCTAAATGGTCAAGGACGCAGTAACATTCGACTCCCTCAAAAAAACTCTGAAGACCTAGTTCCCTTCACCTATTTCGTTGAAATAATTCTTCGAACTGTACTTCAGAGATCACCTCAAAGAAGCAAAAGAACAGTTCCTGCGCAGTCTAGCTGCCTACTGCGTGGCCATGTATATTCTACAAGCCAAGGACAGACACAACGGAAACATACTGCTACACAGGAGTGGCAAGATTTTCCACATCGATTTCGGGTTCTTCCTGTCGAACATGCCTGGAGGGGGCATTGAGCTGGAAAAGGACTGTCCGTTCAAGCTGATGAGCGAGTACGTTGACGTGCTCGATGGAGTCAACTCTTCTTACTTCAGAAAATTCAGAGAGTACTTCTTCCAGTATCTGTGCATTAATGTAGAGGATTCAAGGCAGTGCGCAAACACCAGAACAAGATTATAATGTTGGTCAAAATGATGTACACGTCCAGCGGCATGAGCATGCCCTGCTTTGCAAAGGGCGAACAGACCATCACGGCCATGGAGGAAAGGCTCAACCCTTAGGGAATCACCAACGATTTGCTGCTCAATGAACACTGCCAGCAACTGATCAATCGGAGTCTGGACAACTGGGCAGCCAAGTGGTACGACCGCTTCCAGTACATGGCCCAGGGAATTTTTTATTGAATATGTTCTTAACAATAATACCAAACATTCATCCTTTTAGCATCCAGATAGTTATGCAGCTTAGTTGTCAAAATCTATATATTTATCGTCTTCTGCAAACGATTATCAATCTTTTATACCGACCTATTATATCATTATCAATCCTAACACTACACTGTCAGTTGTTCTATAGTTTTCGTAGCATGCTTTCCACTGATTTCATAAACCACCCGTACACTATTTTGTCATACTTGAACTCCCCAAAGGGCTCTATGAAGCAGTGCAGGTGGATGTGATCTATCGAGTTTACGGGCGGCAGATGGAACCCAAACCTGAATCTCCTCTCTTCAATGCCCTCCCTCTCGCAGATATCATTCAGTATCTTATTGCCCAGAGCATGCATTTCTCTGACCATTAGAGGCGTAGCCTTGTTAGCGTTGGGCACGTGCTAGTGATTGATCACTAGGATGTGTCTGAGCGCACTTGCCTGATTGATGTCGTTGATCACAAAGTACTTCTAGTCCTAGTACAGCGGAGGCTCACCTTTGAGCAGTTAACGGTGGCAGAATATGCAATCGAGTGTGTCAGTAAGTTACTAGTTGAAGATAAAGCGTTTGATTCTGGCCAGCATTAAGGATGGTAACTTATATGAAGCTAATATAACTTTGCTATGTAAAATTAACCTAAGTTTAAATAGAAATTGAGTAAAGACTATATATAAATTGAGCTAAGTTTAAATATTGTGTTCCAGCTGTTGGATATCGACAAGGATGAGAAAATATCAAAGGAAGAGTTCGTCAACTACCTCAGCTCGCTTTGAATGATTTCTGTTTTACTTAGCATTTACTGTTTTACTTAGCACTTAATGTCTACAGTTTATTAATTTAAATAGAGGATCTATAATTTAAATAGAGGATCTATAATTTAAATAGAGGATCTATAATTTAAATAGAGGATCTATAATTTAAATAGAGGATCTATGATTGATTGAGTCTGCACGATGAACTTGTTAATTTTAATAAATGATCAGTGACAAGTTTAACTACAAGATCATTCTATCAGTTTTTGCCGATGCCGGTAGTCGTTTTCTTGCCATATTTCTCCTTATACTGCGCGTAGTCCATGCCTTTCTTCTTGGAGGACTCCCTTCTTTTCTCAGAACTGGCTGTCACCGGTCTATGGTATCTCTCCTCGTTCTTCTGCAGCAACTTACCATAGACATCAGGCTCTTCCTCCCTCATCACTGCTTTTTCGGGCGAAGGCTACAGTTCGGTGACATCTGCGACTCCTAGTTTCTGCAAATACTTTGCTTGCCACTTCTTGCGCTGCTATCTTTTGCGTTTGACAATATCTGCGTAGAGTGCCTAGCGGTACTATCGGATTGAAAACTTCTTATTGTCGTCCATCGATATCTCTGCATAATCTATGCCTTACTTATGACATCTCTGCAGGTGATTTCTTCAACCTCGTCGTGGAAATCCTTCACGTAGCGGTGGGCTAGTGCCTGGGCCGCAGTATACCTCGCACTAGGATTGAACACCAGCAAGTGCTTCAACAAATCCAGAGCATCCTCACTCGCAGTAGGAAACATCGAAGTAAAAGTTTTCTTCTTAGGAATGCTAGTGCTCGCTATTATATTGGCAGCCAGTGGCGATTAAATCGATTAAATGTCCTTGGGATTAGGTCTACCTACCAACTCAAGAATCTTTTCTATTTGATTAAGCGTCGAGTTTCCAGGGAAGATAGATTTGCCGTTGATGAGCTCGCCTAAAATGCAGCCGACTGACCACATGTCCACTGCTTTCGAGTACTTGGTCGATCCCAGCAAGATCTAGGGCGCTCTGTACCAACGCGTGGCCACATACTATGTAAGTACTTGTTCGGATGTCTCCTTGGGGCAGTTGATGGACCTGGCTAGACCGAAATCTGCCACCTTGGAGTGGCATTCTGAATTGAGGAGCAAATTGCTGGGTTTGAGATCCCTGTGGATGAGTTCACCGGAGTGCATGAACTTGAGTGCCTTGAGCAACTGATAGACGATAAACTTCTTATGTATTTCTTCGAGAATGCCTGCCCGGATGACTACATGGAGATCTAGGTGTGGAGAGAACTACCTGTTTCCATGAAATCGAAGACCAAGTACAGATCTTTGTTGTTTTATGCCTTAATTATGTTCAGTAACCGGATTATGTTTTCGTGGCCTGAGTTGAAGCACAACTACCATTCAGCTACTGAAGGAACATCACTTCGCGGAAGGTGCGCTGGGCGTCAGTGGCGTTATGAAACGCATCAAACACCTGCCTAGATATAGAAATACCTTCTTCAATGCCACTACTTGTTTGAGCTTGCGGTCTACTGCCTTCCATACGATACCATAGGCACCCTTGCCCAGTTTTTCAACTATTTCATACTTCTTGAGGATGTGGGGCTCGATTTCTTATGTCATAAGAATTTAATATTATATCATATTAGACTCTACGCCCACGGCATTAACCCAATCATACCTGTCATCAATAGTTGTCGTATCATTACTTAACCCAATATTAAACTATGTCTACGCTTACAATTAATTCTCCTCTTTACAGTTTCTTTATAAGTGTTTAATTAGCAGTCTTTTTGAATATTTAAAATAACTTCAGCATGATTGACCCCAACCAAAATAGAACGGCCATGGGCTCACGAGCAGCCAATGCAATCAAACCCAAATTCGGAGTAGGCGCAGTCCCAGCCCCCACCCGCCAGGGCACTGCTGGCAGAGTAACTCTCCTAACACTCAGAATCTCAACCCAGTCGGAGGAGTGGGGTCCACCGTAGATGTAGTCGACCGACCAGTAACCATAAGCGGAGGCATAAATGGTCCTCAGGGCAAGACAGGTCAGCGACAAGTGTACGATCGCAACTACTATGTGACCAAAACAAAAGAAAAAATGTTGGTAGATTTCTGGATAGTAAGAACATACAGGAATAGACCGCCAGACTCAAGACCAAGTGCTAGCAAATCAACAAATAACAACAACTCTACAACAAGCTAGAGGCAAAACAGGAAGAACTCAACGAAGAAGTAAGGCAGCTCTAGGGTCAGCTCGCAGACTACAATCTGGCTTTGGATAAATTGAGAACAAATACACGTCCTGAGGATGTCAAAAACACTTACCATCACGTTAAAAACAACAACTAGAAATTGAAGCTGGAACTGGACTAGATATTCATGGAGAGAAAGCAGATGGAAGAACGAACCGAAGCAGTGCAGAACTAGTTGCAAGGCATCCACAAACAGATGGAGCTTAGACTCAACTAGCTAGACCCCTACCAGCGCACAGAATACCAGAAACTCATAAGCGAAAATAGTTAGCTCATCAACGAGTACAACGTCAAGCAGGCAGCCATGGAAGAACTGCTCAACAGACTAGCCAACGCCGAGAACAAGCTGAGGATGGACAGCCAAAAGCTAAAAGGCCAGCTGCTTAAAGAACAAATAGGGGACTTATAGACCAAGAAAACGGACTATGAGATCCAGCTTAACGAAGCCAACCTGAGCATTCCTTAAGCTAGAGACAGGATACTCGCAAGGATGAAAGAAGACAACAGCTCCATCGCTAATATGGAAAAACGGTAAGCAGCAAGTTATGCAGCATGAAGGAAGTCAAAAAAAATATATAAATTTACGAGAAAAAACTAAGAGAACTCGACGGGGCTCTCGAGGACAGGAAAACAGAAGAGGAAGATAAGAAAAAATACGAAATCTTGTACCAGAAAGATAGAGAGATGGACTAGTTCCTCAACTCTTTTGACAAGGTAAGATCTAACTAGATCAACGAGCTGGCCAAACTGTAAAAGCACATCAACTAACTGCTAGAGCAGAGTGCCAAAGTCCTATAGATATCCAACCAACTGCCCACTGCGCCCACTCACAACGCCACGAGAGCAGATCGCAGCCAGAACACTTTAGCCCAGGCCAAGGCAGAGTATTAAATCCGACTCAATAACCTGAGGGCACTGTAAAACAGCGAAAAGAACACTGGCTCAGTACAGTATTATTTAGGTAGGAGATTGAAAACCTGAGGAGCAATATCGATAAGATGAAATAGGAGATGACTAACAAATTTGACAACGTAGAGCAGATAAAGCAAAAGCTTAACGCCCAAAAATAGAAGCTGCACAGCGATGAGAAGTCCCTAATACAGCTGAAGGACAAGATCAGTCCCACTATCAACAGCTCAGACTACGAGGTCAACATCAGCGAAAAGAAGTACCAGATGCACGAACAGTTTTCGCTGTACAACGCTAACGAGCGCAAACTGGCTTAACTGGAGGGCAAGAGGTACTATCTGAAGCACTACATAAACACAAAGTCCAAGGACATCAACTACGATGACATCAGGCAGGAGTGTCTGGGCTACAGTGAGCAACTCAACAAAAAACTAGTAAAGTGATAAATAATCTTCATCGTTAATCTGTTAACTGATTTATTTTAAAACAAAATACCTATACTTTATTATTATTTAATCAACTTCATACCTAGTTTTTTATTAAACACGATACATGACATACAACGAATGGTGTATACATGATAAGCAACGGTCATACATAAGATGCGATCGACCTATTCTAAACTATTATTTCTGCTTGCTACATGATAGATGCTTTGACCTATTTTAAACTATGATTTCTGCTTGCTACATGATAGATGCTTTGACCTATTTAAGCTATTATTTCTGCTTGCTACATGATAGAAATATAAATCAGGAGAGGTAGTTAGAAGGAAAAGCGATGGTCGTACGATTAGAACCACTGTTAGAATCGGGCAATAGTTCCAATCTATTTTCGACATCGGTCTGCGCTGAAGCCAGCTAGAGGTTGCTGTAAGGCAACGCCAGGCTTTATTCCTGCACTCTCCGCCTCCTATTATAAAACCAAAGCGTAGAGCAGAAAGAAATGCCATAGGTGAGCACTAGGAACACTGGAGCCAGTATATCAGTTTATACGTTGCCCTGTATGACTTAATGTTTACTGCTATGGGCTGACAATTGTTAGACTGATAGCTCTTCAGTATCAGCGTATCCTGAATCTAGTTGGCGATTTGTCCTACGATATTGCAGCACACCCACACCCATACCACCCTCAAGGGATTGCTCGATGATTTGATGGCTTGATACTGCTGAAACTTGCTGAGCTACTCGTGCTCATTGCTGTAGGTGAGGAAAAAGAAGACCACGCCCAAAACGATCATGACTCCGTCTATCGTAATTGCGGCTATTTCTATTTAGAAGTATGAATACTCTTACACTCGACTTGCTACTGGACGATGTTGTAGATGAAACAGCCCAGATCAGCCAGACAAAAGAGAATGTATACTATCAGCAAGAATACCCAATAAGGTTTTTTCTTATCGGGACGCACCTTCTTATCTAGGTACTTAAGGCTGAAGTAGTAGACGAGAGTGGTGAAGTATATCACGAAAAACAGGCAGGACAGCAAGTACCAAAGAATATTGGTTGCCCAAATCGAAAAGCACACGTTGACTACATACGCCCATACTTACACACGACGCACAACAGGATCAGCAATAGCAGCGATTACTGCCACGAAAAGTACATGTTGCGATGCAGTTTTATGTTCATGGCCAGCTAGTAGATCAACCAAATTATTATGAGTGCAGATATCAGTAGCTGGATGCCGTTGCTAGTTAGTGGAAAGAGCTACCTGATGCAGCTGGCCTATGAGCAAGTTGAAATACTGCCAATCGCATATCGAGATATTGGCATGGGGACGAGCATAGCACTGATAATAACTATTACTATTACAATCGTCATATCAAATTTACAATTTAATTCTACATTTATCTACTGCCCTCGATTTACATAGTCAAAAACTTACTAATCCTTACTTGATTTAATCTTACCCGTTTCTTTTATATATTTAGTTAATAAGTTGACAATCACCCTCATTTCTTTACCTCGTCCCTCTTGCTATTCTTAAGAGTCACTGACAATTTCTAGTCAAAGGTGTGCTTGACTCCGTAATTGGGGGATAAGTCATCGATGGGTTTCCTCCATCCGTACTCCTGGTTGGATGTAAGTGGAAACTCGTAGACTTCCTTGGTTTATCCTTCCCTCTTTATATTGAAATGCCTATCCCTTTTGGCCTTCTGGTCGTAGTGGTACTAGTTCTGTTCCAGCTAATCGCATTGGTGCACTGCCTACAAGCCCTGGTAGTTTTTGCGGTAAATCGACAGGTAGTTAGGGACGTTCTAAGTGCGTACGATGCGGTCGAGCTGCACCTAAGCGCCGGTGAGTAAGACGTCGCCTTCTTTCTGGGTGAGAGAGTAGTACTTTAACTTGTTCCTTGTAGGCGTTGGACTGGGCAGTGGTGAAGAGGGGGAAACACTTTTTGGCCTATTTCTTAGCCTACTTGCTCATAGTAAGTTATAATTATTAACTATATGCATCCTCAAAACAATAATATGAAGCAAATTAGAATAAAGTAGTTTTGATGAACAACAAACTATTAAAATAGAAGCTGCTAACTCAAATGATTACTTATAGCAGATATTATAAACTTGTTCATCTAATAATTCAAATACATATCATTTATAGTTAATGCGGCGAACTTCACTCACTCCTCGAAGCCCACTCACTCCCCGAAGCCCACTCACTCCTCGAAGTCCCCGTTAGATGGATAAAGCTGTTGCTAAAGCAGAGTAGAAAGTGCAGGTCATACTGCGCATACGACCGCTGCTATAGTCCTAGGAGCCAGAGTAGTTCATTACTTCCCTAGCAGTACTGCCTTGTCTACATAGAACCATACCATTTCCATCAACAAACCAGGGCTGACCTCCTACATGAAGTTCAGCTACGTCCAGCCAACCAATGGCAACCCCACAGAACAATTCAACAACAAGACAGAGGAAAACAAGCAAAATACACAAGGATTAAGAGACAGCTCCTAGGGACTTAAGGATAATACTTAGGGGCAGAAAGAAATGTTTGTGTCGGTTCAGGAGGCAGTCAAGTGCATCTTCGAAGGCGTAGACTCAACTGTGTTTGCCTAGTAATTGTTCAATAATTCAGTGGACAAACCGGCGCGGGCAAGACCTACAGCATGATAGGCAACTGTCCAGAACTGGACTCAGATTTTGATTTCTACAAATCGTCCCTGGTAAGCTTTGATCGAGGTATTCTGCCTCGAGCCTTGGAGATGATCTTCTAGGAGCAAAAGAGGAAACGCAACAGCCGCATCACTATCAGTTTTTACTAGATATACAACTAAAAAATATTTGATCTGTTGACCAACAACAATAAACCACTTTAGATCAGAGAGTCAAAGGGAGGATAGATTAGCATTCTGGGGCTGTCCGCAGTAGAGACGCTCAACATGAAAGAAGCCATCAACTATATAGCAGCAGGCATCAAAGTATTAGCTGTTTCATGCAGAACAGAGCCACCAGTTCGACCACCTCCAACAATAAAAGCTCGCGCTCCCACTCCATCTTCCACGTCAAGTATGAACAGCTAGTTGTCAACCAGAACACTAACTAGCACGAACTAGTCACCTCCAACGTAGCCATCCACTAAACTAGTTAAGAATAGTCGACCTGGCAGGGTCATAGAAGTTCAACATTGCCAACGATTTGCCTCCTGCCTAGAAAGAGATAAAGCTACAGTAACTGAAAGCCATCAACGGCAGTTTGTCCAAGCTAGGCCACTGCATATCAGTAATATTGATTTGATTGAGGCGCTGTCGATGCAGACTAGAACCCATATTCCTGTGCGAGACTCCAAACTCACCCGCATCCTGTCCTAGTCCTTGCTGGGCTCAGGCAAGATCAGACTCATCATTTGCGTGTCTCCTTCAGTCTCTGCCATGTACCAACTCATCAATAAAGGAACGAAACTTCCTCTACGCTGCAGTTTGCAGACAGAGTCAAGAAGGCAGTGTTCGAACGACCAGTTAGTCATCATCACCATAAGAAGGTCGATTATGAAGAATTAGAAAAACTGCAACAAGAACTGGAAAGGGAGAAAAGTATGCGAATATAGCTGGAGAAAGTGCTTGCTTAGGTCAAAACTCGACCGAGTGAACTCAGCCTCATAAGATAGAACCAGAAACTCAAGCAGGAAGTGATCAATCTAAAAGAACAGCTAAGAGTATACAGCAACCACAACCGTTTCCAAGTAAGCAGGCTAGATGGCAAGGATATCAAAATAAACAGACTGGAGGATAAGAGCGATCGCAGTCTTAGCGCAAAAGACCAGAAAAGTGTATCCCCTACCTACAACATAAAGAAGACAACTCCAGCTTCCAAAACAAAGCAAATAGCATACCCAGCTGCTAAGATAAAAAGTAACCTTTATTTAAAGCAGGATAACCACATCTACCACAAACAGGATAACCACATCTACCACAAACAGGAAAACCACATCTACCACAAACAGGAAAACTACATCTACTCCAAACAGAGCAACACGCCTCCTAAAACCTAAGGGCCCAAGTCCACTCATGACTTTGAAAGCAAGTCCCAGAACATGAGCGTGGACGAACTCGCTCCCAAACGGACAGACAAGAAGATGCCCAAGGAGAGGACTTTCTAAAGCAAAATAAAAATGTTTATGGAGAGCAACGAGGTCGATAGGGAACTAGAAGAAAAAGTTAAAAAACGTCTTAGCGAAATCAGTAAGAAGAGTGTTAGATAGAGCAAGAAATAGCCATGGGCAGCAGGGAGTGGCAGGAATATGACTAGGGCAGAGATAATCAACCCCTCTGGCACAAGTGATCACTAGAACATCAACACAACACGACAAAATCTACCATTCATATACAAAACGATAAATATATAATAAACCAACCTATATTACCAGGGATACGAAATGTATGCGCCCACGCGCAATCGCTGTGGATTCCATGTAGACAGTCAGCATCTTGCGCTTGCCTGTTCGTTCCAGAAGCCTAAACTGGAATATAAACAAAAAAATCACTTATTCTCTAAGTGCCGAATAACCCCTAAATAGTGTTCCTTTTCAGCCAGCCAGCTTTGTTTCCATCGCATCCACTCAATCTGCCCCTACCCGAACTTCACCTACAGCTCTCCGAACTTGACTTACAGCTCTCCGTACATATTCGTGACCTGCCCCACCTTCTCCCTCACGCCTTGCAACCTCCCTAATTCTGCCTGCAATTCTTCGATTCGGACACTTTTGCGGCTGGAGTCGTGGGCTGTTTTTTTGATGCGTTCTTCCATTTTTTAGATGAGTTCTTCGTACATGTGGCATTGTTTGGAAAGCATGTCCAGCTTAATGCGCATTTCCTTCATTTCCTTGCCTTCCTTACCCTCGCCAGCCTCGCGCTTTATGGTGCCCCTCAGATCCCCTCCCAGCAGTTTTTCGTACTTCTAGGCACTCCTACTGTTGTCCACCACATTCTCACGCTTCAGCTTCACCAACTAACGCTTCAGGAACTAGTTCTACTCCCTCAATCTCGCGTTCTAGTGTGACATATTCTTGTAGTCCGGCTGCGATTTGTCTACAGCTTCCCCTTGCACCGGCAACTGCTGTTCACTGCTCCATTGCTGGCCCTTCTATGCTCTGGGGAAGTTTAGAGGCAGCAAATTATTTAAATTCTGGTTGGCACCGATGCTCATTGTCAGTGAAAGATTTTTGGCAGATTGAGCGTGGTTAAGTTGGGTCTTGGCGGGTAGCTCTTTTTGCAAGTAGTAGATTGGCTGGAACTGGGCGCTCGAATGGTAGGGATGCATAGACTCAGAATGTAGAAATGGTATAATTAACAATAAAGAACTGGTAACTGTCTAGAGCTCTAAGAAGGCATTCTCTTTAAAAACATTGATTAGATTAAATGCACTATTATTCTTTTTAATGTTCTTTCTGTATTTCTGCCTTTTCTATAATTAAATAAGTTTTGTTTGCCCTTGCCTTTTCTATAATTAAATAAGTTTTGTTTGCCCTTGCCTTCTCTATAATTATATATCCTACTAATGCTCAAAACAATCTGTCTCGCTTTAATAACAGCTTTAGCAATTACTAGAGACTACCCCCTCTACAACCAGTGCGACGCCAAATGGGGCAAATAAAGAATAGGGTCGTCCTCCAGCAATACCATCTGCTAGGGCGGTGCCATCATCTCCAACGTTGCCATGGCGCTTACTGGTTTGGGCAAAAACTATAACCCGCTGACATTTAATAACTGGCTGAAGGGCAATCAAGGGTATGCAAACAAGGATCAGTTTGTGTGGAAATCAGTGGCACCGTTGGGGATGATATACGAGGGCACAGTTCCTAACAGCTTAGTGAGAATCAACATCGACGTCGGCTACATAGTTATTTTGAATGTGCTCAAAGGATCGCACTATGTCCTGGCCACTGGCTTCAAAGACAACACCATTTTCGTAAACGATCCACTTCACACCAGCACAAAATCCTATGATTTGGGCTCAGTTGTCAATGGCAAAACTGTTATCTACAAAGTACCTGTAAGTTTTCCGATTATGGTTGATGAGTTAGAAGCCTTTATCCTTTAAAATCAAAACCTCAATTTCGAGACTTAAGATCAAGAGCTCAATCTCAGGAAAGTGCAATGATTGCATAAATATTTGAGATGATTCAAAATACAGTATATGATCAAAAGGACAGGTCTATTTATAACTGCTCTTTTTCATATTCCCCCATTCGATTGTGCTTGTATTAAACTTATTGAAACTGTTGCAGCATTTGATTGTGCTTCTATTAAACCTATTGAAACTTATGGAGCATTTCAACTGGATTGACTTACTGTGAATATGTAGTCATACAATTCGTCCCACAAAACTGCCGTCCTCGTGATTAAAACTGCCTATTCTTGACAATTTTTAGACAACTCCAGCAATAATCAACAGATTTGTGATTTTCATGCTGTTCAGCATTAGAACTAGTCATTTTTACTATTTGCAGTGGACTGGGATCTATTCTAGTTGCTTCTATTTCTAATTCTTTTTATTATGACGCTGTAAAAAAACACTTAGATACTATCTACTTAGGATAGACGATTGCCTTATGCTTTTTTTCCATTTATTCGACTTCGGGACTCCAGTTAACTTGTTTTTTATTGCTTGCAGAGTTATCTTTGAAGCAGCCTTTCCTATGTTGCCGACCCAATGTTTATAAAAGCGAAAGCATCATCTACTCTTGCTACTATTCCTCTAGCTACTATTGAGTCCCCTAGGCATTCTATAGCTAGTGCTATCGTTATAAAGCTACATAAATTTGTTAGTTTTTGCGTTACCTTACGATCTACTAGATATCCTTGCTGGCCTACTAACTTTCTCTAATCGTCTACTGGCTTTTCATTTTGACACTAGTATCCACTTCTTCTACTTTATGCTTGTGCCTTCCGATATATTTTTTTAGCCTGATCTTATATCCTACGGGTATTTCTTTCCACTCGTCGATCTCTGTCTAACTCTTCTCGAGTAACTGCCTCAGCACATGCACATTACGGTCTTTGAGCTTGTTGTTCAGATGCTCCATTTTCAGCTAAATCAGCGCAGTCTAAAGAGTTTTACCTTGCTTCTGTGAGTACGTGGTGCTGTTGAGCGAGTCAATAGGTTTCTGGTGAACTGAGCCTGACCTATGCGCCGTCTGGATAGTTCGATTTAATTATTTGTCTTTTTTCTTGAGCTGAATCTGCTACTTTAAACTCTGCAGTTTTTACTTCTGAATGTTTCTCGAGTTACCAGTTTGTCAGATTAGCCCTAGAGGAGTTTGACCTAGTTCGGCTTAGGTATAAGTTTTCTGTTTTTCATGAGATTTGAATTATAATATAATAGAATCAAACTCGTTAACCATTCAGGAGTTATATTGTTATTACAAAATGATTGAGACGATATACAATTAATATATAACCATCGATTACTCAGTTCATCTGCTTAGCTAAGTCTATCTCCTCGCTATGCTAGAACGAAAACTGTCGAAAAGGGAGTATTAGATATACATATGCATCAAAAAAATCATTTAAACTTACTAATTAATAATTTTTCTTATTTAAAACAAGAAAGAATCGACAGATCTAGATCCGTCTCTTTTTCTAATTCCTAAAATTTTTTCAGTAAAGCTTTTAAATTATAAATAGAAAATAATTTTTTAAA
>Ga0169931_10008697_pt1 | contig 14757 bp, 14 predicted proteins | sample Kivu_15m_20L_FD_129675 | JGI IMG/M metagenome (GOLD analysis project Ga0169931, IMG submission 129675) | Freshwater microbial communities from Lake Kivu, Western Province, Rwanda to study Microbial Dark Matter (Phase II) - Kivu_15m_20L... | ecosystem: Environmental > Aquatic > Freshwater > Lake...
ATATTCTGTTTCAAAAAGAGTTATATTTATATTTATGCAAAGAAAATATTTAATCGCTGGTAATTGGAAACTTAATATGAATCAAGCTCAGACAGAGTCTTTTTTACAAGATCTTTCTGCTGATTTGAATTCGATAAAAAATATTTCTGATATCGAAACTATGGTTATACCTCCTTTTACAAGTCTTGAAAAAGCAAGAAATATTTTTCGCGCTAAATCTCTTCCCTTTAAGCTTGGCGCTCAAGATCTAAGCCAGTATGACTCAGGTGCTTACACAGGTGAGATTAGTGCTGAAATGCTCATGGAGATTGGTGTTGAATATGTTTTGGTTGGGCACTCAGAGCGCAGAGAAATTTTTCATGAGAGTGATTCGATAATTAACGCGAAGCTCAAACAAGCTCTGTCAAAAGGTTTGAAGGTGATACTCTGCTGCGGTGAATCGGAAGCGACTAGAGACGCTGGTGCTACCGATACTTGGGTTTGTAACCAAATGGAATCAGCTTTTAGAGATATTGATTTTAGTAATTTAAATTTGCCGCAAAATTTAGTTGTGGCTTATGAGCCAATTTGGGCTATCGGCACTGGCAAAGTTTGTCAAGCAGATGAAGCAAATAGGGTGATTTCAGTCATTCGCAAAAAGCTTGCAACTATACTAGGTGAAAATATTTCAGATCAAATTAGAATTCTTTATGGCGGCTCTGTTAAGGGTTCTAATATAGATGAAATCATCCAACAGACTGATATTGATGGGGCTTTGGTTGGCGGAGCTTCCCTAAAAAAAGAAGATATTCTTGCCATAATTAAATCCACGGCTGATAATGTATCAGCGAATAAACAACCAGCTTAATCGTGATAAAATTGACTCATGAGTTTTTTAAATAACGACTTCAAATCAGGTGATAAATCTAAAAACGCTATTGTTGATTTTTTTCAAGAAAGCGATAAAGATGATTTAGCAAGAATTGCTGATGATATTAGTGATGATGCTAAGGAGTTTTTTGAATCGAGTATTTTAGCTTTGCTCGGACAAATGCCAGATGAAGTGGTCTCTACTTCTATGACTATCAGTAAAACCGCTCTTAATCATTTACTTTTTAGTTCCATGGTTACGGGCTATGTAGCCAAATCAGTAGAAAACAAAGTTCAATTAGAAAAGTTATGGACTACTAATCCTAAAAACTCTAATAGCTCAGTTAGTTTTGATTCTATTTTTAAAGATCCACCCAAAATCAATGATATTGATTCCATAATGTAGAATTAGTTTTTTTGAATCTCTAAAACCCAGTGCCCATCAGAGTTACGTTCTTTTGTAAGAATAATGTGTCCATCTTGTATAACGCTCATGCTGACGCTATCTATGGGCTCGCCATCATCAAGTAATACTTTTAATTGGCTACTAGCTGGCATAGTATCAAGCTTGATTTTTGTGCGCACAAAATTGATAGGACAGGCTACGCTTATTAAATCTAAAATTTCGCAATTCATAATAAATTGGTTGCGGAGGCAAGATTTGAACTTACGACCTTTGGGTTATGAGCCCAACGAGCTACCAGACTGCTCCACTCCGCATTAATGATTATACCAAAATCAGAGTGGTTTTTTTTTGATTTTTGCGGAATCTCTTGGGTATTGGCTTGGAGTTTTAAAAACTTTTTTATAAATTAACAATTGTCGATCGCTCTGGTAAACAATTTCTTGAATTTTTTCTGCTCCCAGAGTTTTGGTTGCTTTTTTAGAGCCTTTTAGTTCTTCGGCGATGGGGAATTTTTTGAAGGCGATTAGATGACCGTTTGTTTTTACAAGAGGGCTACAAATTTCCAGTAAAGTATTGAGCTGAGCAACAGCACGAGAAGTGCAAATATCAAACTTTTCTCTATAAGCTTTATCTCTTGCCAGCACTTCAGCCCGCGCGATGAGTGGAGTTAAATTTTTAAGTGCTAGTTTTTCTTTTACTAATTCGACAAACTTTATTTTTTTGCCGACACTATCAACGGCTGTAATTTTTAAATCAGGTAGTACTATTGCAAGCACTAGAGCAGGGAATCCTCCTCCAGTCCCAATGTCGATAAGGGTTTTAGAGTCTTTCACAAAATCAAAGCAAGCTAAAGAGTCCAAAAAATGTTTTTTATAAACATCTTCTCTTTCTCGAATACTTGAAATATTAGTGTGCGAGTTATACTCTTCATATAGTTTATAAAGTTCTTCGAACTCGTTTTTAAATTGATCTATTAGTGAGGTGTTCATTTTAGAGGTAAATAGTGGTGATTATAAAATCGACTAAGACAATAAATATAAAACTAGTTATCACAGTTTGGGTAGTGGCTTTACCGACCTCTTTTGCTCCGCCTCTAACTGAGAGGCTTATGGCAAGCGCGATCAAAACTATTAATGCCCCAAATATAGAAGATTTTATCAAGCAAAGCCCTATATCTTTTAGCTGTAAATAATCCCAGATACTATTTATATAGCCCTGAAAACGAATCCCATGATTAATATAAACAGTAACAAAAGTACTAAACACAGAAACAACAGCACTAATCCAAACAATAACGGGGCAGAACACAATAGCAGCCATAAATCTAGGCATTACAAGATATTCGATGTGATCTACTCTAAAAACTTTTAGAGCATCTATTTGCTCACTAATTTTCATGTTTGCTATTTCAGCGGCTATCCCTGTCCCAAACTGGGTCGCAATCATTAGTGATCCAATCACGGGCATGAGCTCTCGGGTCATAGTCAGAGCAGAGATTATTCCAAGTTTATTACCTAAGCCATGTGCTACAAACTCTGGTCCCATTTGCACTCCAATTACCACTCCCAGAGCAATTCCTATGACAATTACAGGACTTAGGCTATTGAGGACTAAAATAATGGATTGCTCAAAAAAACTTTTAGGATTAAATTTTAGTTTTATAAAACACAGAATTAATCCTAATCCAAGCTCTACCATGCGCCCCAAAAAAAGAAATAAAATTTCTAGCTGGAGTCGCAGATATTTAGCTAGTTTAACCAAAGGCACATAAGAATTATAGCTAAGTCTTGCAGATTTTGTCACAAGCTCTTCTAGATCTAACCAATAGTAATACTAGAAGCGTAGCTACAGAGCTTAATATCTACTTTTTGAGAGCTATTAGTTAAGAAGCTCAAATATGCAGTTTCATTATTATCAGATTTAATGGTTACATTGTTTAGATAGGGCTCATAAATAATTTGCATAATTTGTTTTTTGTTTATTTCTTGAATCAGCTCAGGGAGAGTGTTTCGATTCCTTTCCAAACATTCTAGAGTTCTGGTGTAATTGCAAGCAAGTATTCCAGAGACATTAAAGGATTTCCAAACTTGAGCATCAAAAGCAATTGAATTTTGTTGATGCTTTTTATGAATCTTGCTCTGAGAGCGGCTTTTGATAAATTCGTGTTTTTCTGTTTTACCCGCCCAACAATTTAAAACAGTGATTTCAGATTCTTTATTGAAATTAATTGCAATATATTGTTTAAATCCCTGCATCTTGGGTCTTACTAAGCTTATTTTTATTCCATTAGTTCTTAAAGACCATTTAATAAGAGCTTTCCCAAACTTATCTTGGCTGGATGTGCTTTTATCGAATTCTTCTTGCAATTCTAAAAGTTTAGCTCTTAACTCTTCGATATCTTTTAATGCTTTAAAATTGACAAACCGAGCTAGGCATTTTTCTGCTCTATTAAAGTTATAAATATTTATATAAGGCTCGTAAATAAAGAAGCTTACTAATTCTTTTAAAGCTTTTACAACCTCGACTGGCTTAGGCGTGTAGAGCGGTAAGTAAGATTCTTTTTTGACACTGATTTGGGCAATATTTGTAGGAGGAAGTATTGGTGTTTGCTCAAATACTGAATTGAAGAAGACTTCATCTTTTTCAGATCTTTCGTTTAGTACTTTTTCATTAGAAAATTTATTTGGATTTTGAATCTTTTTATTGTTGATTTTTTGGCCATGCAAAACAGATTCTGTATCGCTTCTGACAGAAATTTCTAGTTTATCAAGCAATTCGTTTAGAATGCCCATCGCAACTATATTTAATAGAGATTAGATTAAGACTGGGTTAAGGCAAATTTTAGATCATCATTGATTTGCGCTTTTAATTCATTAAGTGAGGGAAATTTAATTTCATCTCTAATTTTGCTTTTTAAGCTTAGCTGAATGCCTTTGCCGTAGAGATCTTGGTCAAAATTTAGTATATGAACCTCGATACTCATTTTTGCCAAATTACTAACACTGGGTCTTACACCTATATTCACTAAACATCGGTAAGATTGCTGACTATTTCCTATCATACAATGTCCGTAATAAACCCCAAACTTAGGATAGACCAGATTTGTATCAAGAGCGAGATTGGCTGTCGGGAAGCCTAGCTTAGAGCCCAGTCCTTCACCTTTTACAACTTCAGAACAGATTAAATATTCATGACCCAGTAGTTTATTAGTGGTTTCCAGATCACCGTTCTTAATTAAATTTCTAATACGTGAACTACTAACGCTATCACCATCAATTTCTAAAGCTGGTGTGATATGGCATCCTAGATTCAATTCCTGACTCCATTTGGCAAGTAATTCAGGCGTGCCAGATCGGTTTTTGCCGAAGTGATGATCATAACCGATACTTATAAAATCCGTATTTAGGAAATTTAAAAGATACTTTTCAAAAAAATCTCTAGCAGTGGTTTCTTTTAGATCTTCATTAAAATCCAAAATTAGTACATAGTCCAAGCCCAGTCTCTCAAAGAGATTCAAGCGTGCGGCTAGATTGGTGATTAATTCTGGAGCCTTGCCTGCAGTTAGTTCTCGTGGGTGACGTGATAGCGTTATCACAGCCGACTTTTGGTTATGAGCTTGAGCGTGTCTTACAGCGGCTTCTATGACTTTTTTGTGCCCCAGATGTACTCCATCAAACATCCCGAGTGCAGTCGAACAAGTGATTCCAAGAGCCTTTAAATTAGCATCATGATCTAAAATTTTCATTTTTAGTAATAAACTTCATCACAAAATAATTCTGATGGTTTGATCTTGCCCGAGTAAAGAGCTTTTCCGATGATGAGTCCGTCGATATTATAGCCTTTTTGTTTTAGGTTTTTGATTTCAAAAACATCGACAATAGAACCGATGCCGCCACTTCCAATAACTTTTACTTTGGTATTTTCAAGCAAATCTATCAAAGCCTCTACATTAGGTCCTTCTAGGGTCCCATCTTTTTCAATATCTGTAAATTGAATAATTTTTAGACCATATGGCTCATATTCTTTAACAATATCTTCCGCGCGTAAGTCTGAATGCTCTTTCCAGCCCTCTACGGCAAGATAGCCATCTTTACAATCTATACCGAGTACTATTCTATCGCCGCCAAACTCTTTTAGGGCTGACTTTACAAAGTCTGGATCTTTAACGATAGCACTTCCCAGAATAACTCTTGTCGCTCCGACATCTAATAATCTCTTGATAGTACTTGTGTTACGAATGCCGCCTCCCACTTGAATGGGTAGTTTTGATTCTGTAATTATTCTGCGAATAAGAGCGATGTTTACAGCGCGCCCTTCTCTAGCTCCGTCTAGGTCAACGATATGCAGATATTTAGCTCCGAGAGATTTCCAGCGCTTGGCAACAAAATCAGGATCATTATTATAAGTGGTGCTGATATCAAAATCACCTTTGTAAAGCCTTACACACTTCTCATCCATAATATCTATTGCTGTGTAGATATTAAAGGACTCTGCTTTTGGTTGTGAGGTTTTTTTGTAGTTCATGATTATTTACTATAATCTCTTGCTATCGGTGTTACGAGGCTAGTATCGATCGCTTCGTAGCTTAAAGCCACATCGCCATTTTTATAACTTGCTAGTGTGGTTTTTAGCCAATCTGCATCGTTACGACTTGGGAATTCAGGCTTGTAATGCGCTCCACGACTTTCATTGCGGGCAAGTGCGCCTGCGGTGATGATCTTCGCCAGGTCAAGCATATGCATTACTTCTCTAGTGTAGAACAAGCTTTGATTAGTCCAGCGAGTCGAATCAGGAAGTTTTGCTTTTTTGATTCTCTCTTGGAACTCAGAGATTTTTACCATAGTCTCTTGAAGATTTTTATTGTAGCGAACAACTGTAACATTTTCTGTCATCAAGTCACCAAGCTCGATATGGAGAGCTCTAGCATTTTCATTACCTTCTTGAGCACCGAGCTTAGAAATTAAATCTTCCTCAACTCTCAATTGATTTTTGAAAACATCTTCGCTGATATCACTAACAGATTTTTTTAGACCCTTAATATAGTTTGTGCTATGCTCGCCTGCTTGAAGCCCACCAAAGGTGCATGACAAGAGGGAATTAGCTCCTAATCTATTCGCCCCGTGATATTGATATTCACACTCTCCCGCGGCAAATAAGCCCGGGATATTGGTCATTTGTTTATCATTATCTACCCATATACCGCCCATGCTGTAATGCACTGATGGAAAGACTTCCATCGGCACTTCTCTTGGATCTACGCCTTTGAATTTTTCATAAATTTCAAGAATACCACCAAGCTTTTTATCAAGTTCAGCGCGTGACTTATGGGTAAGATCCAGATAGACACAGCGTTTGCCGTTGACGCCTAATTTTTTATTTACGACGATATCAAAAATTTCTCTAGTAGCTATATCTCTTGGCACGAGGTTACCATACTTAGGATATTTCTCCTCCAGGAAGTACCAAGGCTTACCATCTTTATAAGTCCAAATTCTTCCACCCTCTCCGCGAGCAGATTCTGACATCAGTCTATCCTTATCACTGCCTGGAATAGCAGTCGGGTGGACTTGGATAAATTCCCCGTTGGCGTAGTAAGCACCTTGTTTATAAACAGTAGAAACCGCAATTCCATTATTGATCGCACCGTTCGTCGATCTTCCAAAAACATTACCAGGTCCGCCAGTCGCCAGGATGACAGCGTTACCTTTAAATACTCTTAATTCCATCGTAGTAAGGTTTTGAGCTACAAGACCTCTGCAGACTCCATCGTCATCAAGCACCACTGAGAGCATTTCCCAGCCTTCGTATTTTTTGACTTTACCCTCGTCTTCAAATCTTCTAACTTGCTCATCAAGTGAATAAAGGAGTTGCTGACCAGTGGTCGCACCAGCAAAAGCAGTACGGTGATAAAGAGTGCCTCCAAATCTTCTAAAATCAAGATTGCCTTCTGGAGTGCGGTTGAACATAACCCCAAATCTTGCGTACATATCGATAATGCTAGGAGCCGCATCGCACATACGTTTCACGGGACCTTGATTAGCCAAAAAATCTCCGCCATAAACAGTATCGAACAAATGTTTATCAGGATGATCACCCTCGCCCTTAATATTTTTTGCGGCATTGATACCGCCCTGAGCGCATACAGAATGTGACCTTTTTACGGGCACTAGCGACAATAGGTCTATTTCAAAACCTAATTGCGCCGCTTTTAAAACTGAGGCTAAGCCAGCCAATCCACCACCTACAACAATAATTTTTTTGTCCATATATAACAAAGGCAATTTGCCCTTCCAATAAAAATTTTATCAGTATTATTCGCTTTTTAGGAATTCCTAATAATATCTGCGATTATCTTGATGTTTGTGAAAAAATAAACTGGGTATGATATTTATATGGGCAAATTATTAGATGGAAAAGTAGCAGTTATTACCGGAGCTGGTAGAGGTATCGGGCAAGCTACTGCAGAATTATACGCTAAGCACGGAGCAAAAATTATTATCGCTGATATGGACGCAGATCCAGCTAATGAAACTCTAAAACTCGTTAAGCAAGCGGGCTCTGAGGGTGTGGTAGTAACAGGAAACATCACCAAGCGAGAAGATTGCGACAAAATTATAAAAGCTGGAATCGAGCTGGGGAACGGCTCTATAGATATTTTAGCTAATATTGCTGGTATCACCAGAGATGCTGTGATCCACAAAATGACAGAAACAGATTGGGATTTTGTGATTAATGTTAATCTCAAGGGTACTTATAATATGATTCAAGCATCAGTGCCTGCGATGCGTGATATCGCTAAAGACGAAAGCCCTGCTCCTAGAGCGCGTTCTATCATAAATATCAGCTCGACTTCAGGCGTGAAGGGTAATGCCGGTCAAATAAATTATGCTGCAGCAAAAGCTGGTATAAACGGCATCACCAGAACCGTAGCAAAAGAATGGGCAAGATTTAATATCCGAACCAATTCTATTGCTCCAGGTTTTGTGGAGACTCGCCTCACTTCAAAACCCTCTGATGATCCGCGTTTGGGCGTGCCCGAACAGCAAATGCAAATGATTCAAATGCTCTACTCTCAAACTGGTCTTAACCGCCAAGAAGGCATGGGCAAGCCTGTTGACATCGCTAATGTCGCTTTGTTTTTGGGTTCTGATTTATCTTCCTACATGAGCGGACAAGTGCTGGTTGTTGCTGGTGCCATGATTGATACTTACTAAGTTCGCAAGTATTAGCTTTATTTTTGAGGCAACATAAATTTTGTTACTTGCAGGCTATTTAGACAAAAAGCTTTTTACCACTGATAAAACAATCATCGCACCCATCAAACTCAGACCAAGAATTCCTATAAATTTTGAATTGCTTAGCTTCAAAAAATCTCCGTTAAATAAATCCTGATACTTGGGTTTGATTGAGTCAGTATCGTTTTTGGGCCAAAGTTCTGTAGAATCGTGAGCAGAATCTGGGTTTTTGTGGAGTAAGTGTTTAAACTTATGATGATCAAACTCAGTGTTCATAACCTTTTGGCAAGAGGGATCGACTCTTGAAAAAGGAGAATCTACTTGAAACAGAGGACGACAGTGTAACTCTTGCATTAAGTTTTTTCCGATGGAGATCTTCTCAATAGATTTGGTTCAAATCATTTGACACAAAGTATTGTATTTTTTTGTTATATTCAATTATAAACAAAAAATAAAGAGAATAAATAGTATTACCTAAATATTTTTTTAATTATTAACGAGAATTAAGCTTAGTGCTAGAATAGAAACAGCTTTCTAAAAGCCGAATTTAAAGTAAATACATTATGCCCACTATGACAACTAATACAAAAGATACTAAAACTAATAAATCTGAATATTCAGCAAAAAATATTGAAGTTCTAGAAGGTCTAGAAGCCGTCCGCAAAAGACCAGGGATGTATATCGGCGGTACTGATAGAAAAGCTCTCCATCATTGCGTGGTTGAGATTGTTAATAACTCTGTCGATGAGGCTTTGGCGGGTTATTGTGATGAAATTTTAGTGACCGTTCATAAAGATGGCAGTTTAAGTGTGGAAGATAACGGTAGAGGTATTCCTACTGATATCGTTAAAAAAACCGGGCTCTCTGGCGTAGAGACTGTGTTTATGACTTTGCACGCTGGCGGTAAGTTTGGCGGTGATGATTCAAGTTATAAAGTTTCAGGTGGTCTGCACGGAGTCGGGGCGAGCTGTGTTAATGCTGTCTCTGAAAAAATGCACGTAGAAGTTTTTCGTGATGGACAGATCCATTTCGTTGAGTTTAGAGGGCGCGCTCCGAAAGGCTCTCCGGTAGGCGCATCTGCTGAGCCCCTTAAAAAAACTGGCAAAACTGATAAACGCGGAACCAAGGTTAGATTCTGGCCGGATAATCAAATCTTCAAAGAAGTAGACGCTGACGGCGTTGAACATTTCCCGATTTTTAATAGAGAAACTTTGGCGCATATTTTTTTGGAAATGACTTTTTTAAACAAAGGTCTAAAAATAACTTTTACTGATGAGCGTCTAAAGCCAGAAGAACAGCACCATACAGAGACTTACTATAATCCAGATGGTCTGCTTGCTTATGTTAGATACTTAAACGAGCCAAGAGTTCCCATCCACAAAGAAATTTTTCACTGCGAAGGTAAAAGCCAGGAAGTCGCCGTGGAGATTGCGCTTCAGTACACAGAAAATTTTAACGAGCACGTTTTAACTTTTGCTAATAACATCATTAACCCTGATGGTGGTACGCATATGCAAGGTTTTAGAGTCGCTATAACCCGCATTATCAATGATTATGCGCGCACTAGTAAGCTTATAAAAGAAAAAGAAGAAAACTTAAGCGGCGATGATGTGCGTGAAGGTATCACTGCGATTATCTCTGTAAAAGTTCCAGACCCGCAATTTGAGTCTCAAACAAAAGTCAAGCTCCTCAACAACGAAGTCAGTTCCGCTGTCCAACAGGTTTTGAGCGATAGTTTTAGTGATTGGATGGATAAGCATCCAAAAGAAGCAAAGCTAATAATTAATAAAGCTCTTTTATCTAAGCGCGCGCGTGAAGCCGCCAAAAAGGCTCGCAATGCAGTTCGCAGACAGTCTGCTCTTGAAAGTGGGAGTGGTATTCCTGGTAAGCTTGCTGACTGCTCTAATACAGATCCGGATCTTTGTGAACTTTATCTCGTAGAGGGTGATTCAGCGGGCGGTTCAGCCAAGCAAGGTCGCGATCGTAATTACCAAGCGATTTTGCCGCTAAGAGGTAAAATCCTAAACGTAGAAAAAGCTACTGTCGATAAACTTTATGACAATAACGAAATCCAAGCCATGATCCAAGGAATTGGATTGGTTCCAATGGAAGATGAAGATTCCAAAAACAAAAACGAAGCTGTTCTTAAGATGGATGCTTCTAACTTGGATCTCAAAAAACTTCGCTACAAGCGAATCGTAATCATGACCGATGCTGACGTCGATGGAGCTCACATCAGAACTCTAATTCTCACTTTTTTCTTCAGATACGCAAGGCAGTTAATTGAGCAAGGTCATGTCTATATCGCTCAGCCACCGCTTTATAAAGTAGAGTTTAAGAAAAAAGTTCGCTATGTTTACTCAGATACTCAGCTGGAGCTGGCTTTAGCGGAGATCGGTGAAAAAGCTTCTATCCAAAGATTCAAAGGTCTAGGAGAGATGATGCCTGAACAGCTTTGGGATACTACTATGAATCCAGAAACTCGAACCTTGAAAATCGTTAGAATCGAAGATGCTCAAGAAGCGAATAGGATTTTTGATATGCTTATGGGCGATGTTGTGGCTCCCCGTAAAGCTTTTATCGAAGAGTATGCTGGAATTGCGTCTCTGGATGTTTAAGATTTTTGTTAAGCGGCTTCCGCCTCCAAAATCGTTTTTCAGCGAATCCTTAACCACTTTTTAATCTAAACACTGCATAATCTACTTATGTCACTAGGTGGTGTTTCAGGTTTAGGTCCCAATTCTGGCAATAGTCAAGGCCAAGGCGCAAACGCAAGCGGCCAATCTGCCGGCAAGGAATTCTCGCTAGAAAAGCAACAAGCTAATCAGGCAGGGGCTCTGGGCTCAGCTGAACAACTCAAAAAAGCAAAAGCAAAAACCACCCAAATCGTCGATCGCACCAAACGCAATCGCAAAGGCGCTCCTAGAACCATTATCGTAGATGGTGAAATTTACGAAGTATTTTTGTTGGCGATAGCTTAGTTTTAAAAAAATAATTTAATTGATTATTCTTCTAGGTTATTTAATTTTGCTGTAAGCCAGCTCAAGTTTGCGTTTGCCGAATTTTTTATTATAGGATCTTTCGTAAGAAGGTTCGTTAATAGCTTTAATTGAAACATTTGATCCTTAATATAGTCTTTTCTTCGATTTTTACTAGCCTCACTAATCTTGTTGTAATCGTTTTTAATTTTTTCAAGATATTGGTTTAGTGACTCAGGATTAGTAAGAATTTCCATAATTACTTCTTGCTTAATGATTTTGAGATCATATAAGCTCATAATTTTTTTTTCTTCTTGATCATTATAAAATAGGTGTCTGTATTTATTTTTATAAAATTTAAGCTCATCATTTTGTTTTTTGAGCTGATCAACCTCACTGAAATCAGGGGTTTCAATCAAGTTTTCAGTAAAAACTTCTTCGGTGATAATAGTGGTTTTTTTACTATCTTTTAATTGATCCAAAAAAGCTGATTCAACAAGATTCATTTTTAAAGCTTCGTTAAAACTTGATTGTTGCTTAATTAAACTATTCAGTTCTTGAAAATCCAGCATAAATAATTCTAAGTAAAAGAATTTAAGATTTGATTAAGGATTAGCTAAAAAACGATTTTGAGGCGGAATTCGCTTAAAAACATCCAAGATCACCACTCCACCGGCAAATAAATTCTTAGATTACAACGCGGACACACATAGACCGGATCATTTCTGCCAGGTAGGATCTTACGCGTAAAAACCTCGTAACAATTATTATTGCCGCAAGTAATAGTAGTATATCTGCCCTTGATTTGAAATCGATAGGGAAGTATTGCGTTTCTGCGTTGGGCGTTAGCCGCCCATTCCATGAGCTCTTCAGGGCTTGGATCAACGAAGGACATTAGTAGATTCTGGGTTTTTTGAGCTTGCAGAAAAATCCTCTACAAACCAAACATAATTACCGCGCTCATCTATATTTAGCTCACTTGCTTTTTTAATAAGGGTTTTAAGGCTTTTAGTATTGGTGATGATAATAGTGGAATCGGAATCTATAATTATTGGTTCTGCCTGCAAATTTAAAAACTGAGGAACATAAACATCATTAGCAACAGTCCAGCTATCTCCGTAAACCTCACCATTAGGCTTTTTGATGATGACATTAACATCACTATCACTAATATTAGCTATTTTTATTTTTTTGGGCTTAGTATCAAGAGGTGTTTGAGCAAGGTTAGATTTAGGATCTGGTGCTGAAGCTGGATTTGAGATTTCTGGGATTGGCATTCTGATGACTGGCTCAGGATTACCGTTATTGTTTTTAGTTTCGGTAATTAGGGTAGTTGCAGAAACGGGGTTAGATTTGGGGATGATAAGACCTACTCCATCTTTTATTTCGTCTTTTAGAACTCCCTTGTCGACTGCTTTTTGGACTTCTTTAATAGTAGAAACAAGCTTTTTATTTTTTTGATCGAATTCGGCAGGCACAAGTAAAAAAGGGCTGACCTTGATATTGGAATCTTTTTTTTCGTATTGGATATAACCGAGATACTGATCATATAGATTAAATACTTTGACTTTTATTTTTGCTTTAGAAGAGATGGGTATATCTTTTACACTCTCATAGGCATTAAGGTAAAATTCACTAATCTCGGTTTTGGTGCTGTCGCTAAAACTCGCTTCTAGAATGACTTTGATGCTTTCGTAGTATTCGTTTTTTAGATTATATAAAGAGATATCTGAGCTAGTCACTTGCTCTGGAGGCAGAGAGCTGATCACATAACCAAAATCTTTTTCGTTCTCGATGAGAGCGTTATCAGTTTCGATGGTTTGGAATTCTTGCTCTTGCAAGCTTTCTTCTGCTTGTATCGCTGGTGCAAACAACAAAAGCAAAAATAAAATTGCCACTGTGTTTAAAAAAAATTTATTAATAGGTTCGTTTTTCATCACTTTACTAATAAGCTTTTGCCACAAGTATCTCAATATTATTATCACTCAATTGTCCAGAAATGACACAGGGGGTTTTTTGCTTATCAAGTTTTTTCTCGTCTGGAATACAGCGAATTGTAGCTTTAAACCTGTCTTTTAATACTTCTTCAAGCTTGGTATCACCGTTCCACATGCATCTAACAAAACCTCCAGGGCTATTAAGTTTTGACCCCAAATCATCGATATTATCTGCCGTAGTGCTAAGTGCTTCGCGAAAATCGCAAGCCCTTTTAAATAGGTTATTTTGAATTTCTTCAAGCAAGAGCTTGAGCCTAGCGGCGATTCCCTCACGCGGGATTTCTTTTTCTTTTGAGCGAATATCGCGGCGATGAATCTCAACAAAGCCTTGCTCTAAATCTTTTGGTCCTATTACAAGACGCACAGGCACGCCTTTTTGCTCGTATTCGTTAAATTTGATACCTTGAGTAATATTTTCTCTATCATCAAGCTTGCAACGGATGCCAAGTACATCAAGTTCTTCTTTGATTTTTTGGCTTGCTTCTAGAACAGCACTGTTGTCTTTATTGCGAATAAAAATTGGTATTATCACTACTTGATAAGGAGCGATTGCTGGTGGCAGAATCAATCCCACTTCATCATGATGTCCCATAACCACAGCTCCCACAAGGCGAGTGCTAACTCCCCAGCTGGTTTGGTAGGTAAATTCAAGCTCGTTTTTTTCATTGGTGAATTTGGTTTCGAATGCTTTTGCAAAATTCTGACCGAGATTATGAGAGGTCCCAGCTTGCAGAGCTTTACCATCGCGCATCAGAGCTTCAATGGTGTAAGTACTTTCAGCGCCAGCGAATTTTTCGGAATCAGTTTTTTTGCCGGTATGAACAGGAATGGCTAGATACTTTTCCAGGAGAGTCTTATAGGCGTTAAGCATTAATAAAGTTTCGTCTTGAGCTTCTTGCCAAGTCGCGTGACAAGTGTGCCCTTCTTGCCACAAAAATTCCGTAGTCCTCAAAAACAATCTGGTCCGCATTTCCCAGCGCACCACATTTGCCCACTGATTGATTTTTAGTGGCAGGTCTCTATACGAACTTATCCACTTAGCAAACATATGATTAATAATGGTTTCTGAAGTCGGTCTGAGTACATACTTCTCCGCCAGCTCCTTGCCGCCAGCGTGGGTTACTACCGCACACTCCGGAGCAAAACCTTCTACGTGCTCAGCTTCTTTTTGTAGGAAGCTCTCAGGGACTAGCATTGGGAAGTAGGCGTTTTCATGTCCGGTATCTTTTATCATTTTATCGAGGATGTTTTTGATATTGTCCCAAATAGCGTAGCCATAAGGTCTAATCACC
>Ga0169931_10008698_pt1 | contig 14757 bp, 12 predicted proteins | sample Kivu_15m_20L_FD_129675 | JGI IMG/M metagenome (GOLD analysis project Ga0169931, IMG submission 129675) | Freshwater microbial communities from Lake Kivu, Western Province, Rwanda to study Microbial Dark Matter (Phase II) - Kivu_15m_20L... | ecosystem: Environmental > Aquatic > Freshwater > Lake...
ATTTATGTCCATGACGCCTGCCCAGCGTGACGCCTGGTTTGCGCTCGGGCTTGGGCCCCTCTGGGTCGAGCGGCCTGCGCGTGGGGCCGTGGCGTCCGACGCGAAGGCCGAGGCAGGCGAGGGGTCGATCATCGCGCAGGACGCCATGATCGAGATTGGAACGGATGCCGGGATGGGCGATTCTGCGCCCTCTGCCTGGGACGACCTGCACGCCGAGGCGGAGGTTTGTCGCGCTTGCCCGCTCGGAGATGTACGACGGCGAGTCGTCGTGGGTGACGGGCCGACCGCTGCAAAATGCCTGCTGATCGGCGAGGCCCCTGGGGCGGAGGAAGATCGTCAAGGGCTTCCTTTCGTGGGGCGTGCCGGCGCGCTGCTCGACCAGATGCTGGCAGCTATAGGTCTGGATCGCACGCGCGATGTGTATGTCACCAACACGCTGAAGTGTCGGCCGCCCGACAACCGCAATCCCGAGGTGGCCGAACTCGCTCGGTGTCGGCCCTTCCTCGATCGCCAGATAGCCTTGCTCCAGCCGCGTGTGGCGGTGTTGCTCGGTCGGTTTGCAGCACAGTCGGTGCTCCAGACCGATGCCTCCATCGGCTCACTCAGAGGCGCGGTCCACGAGGCGACCGTGGGCGGGGTCGAATTGCGCTGCATCGTGACCTACCACCCCGCCTACCTTCTGCGCAATCCGCAGGACAAGGCGAAAGCCTGGCGGGACTGGGTGGCCGTGCGTCGCGAGTGCGGCGGGATCGAAAGTGCATCCTCCTGACGCGCGGCTCTGGCAAGCGGGGCGGGTCTTGTGTTCCACCGGCTCGCTTCCAATGTCTGGTGTTCAGGCTTCCGGACGCCCGGCGCTGGGCCTGGCCTGACCGATCAGAGCGACCGAGTCAAAGTGCTTCTGGTTGTATCGATGCAGCGCCATGACGGCCAGCATCATCACGGCCACGAAGCCTCCGAACATCACGATGATTGAGTAGACATGCAGATCGAGCCCGATGAGTAGAGCGTAGAGACCAAGCATCAGCAGGACGTTCAGGTTTTCGTTGAAGTTCTGCACTGAGATCGATTGGCCCGCGCTCATCAGCACATAGCCGCGATGCTGTAGGAGCGCATTCATGGGCACGACGAAAAAGCCAGCGAGTGCTCCGATCAGCACGAGCAGTGGGTAGGCGAGGCTCTGCGTCGAGACGAGTGTCATGACCGGGACAATCAGGCCCATTGCGACTCCCACCGGCAGCACCCGAACGGACGCCTTCAGACTGACCCGTCTTGCGGCCAGTGCCGCGCCTGCGGTGATACCGATCGCCACCACACCTTGAAGGATGGCGGCCTGGTTGAGGGGCATGCCGAGCGCGACACGCGCCCAGTCGAGCACGATGAATTGCAGGGTGGCCCCGGCGCCCCAGAAGAGCGTGGTGACCGCCAGCGAAATCTGGCCAAGCTTGTCTCGCCATAGAACTCCGCAACAGCTGCCGAACTCTCGAGTCATGCGGATTGGCTGCCAAGTTTGCCGGGGATAACGGGCGCCCGTGTCGGGGATGCGCAGATTGAATGCAGCCGCGACAATGTAAATGAGGCCGATCACCAGAATCGCCGTTTCAGCCGCCGTGTCACATCCGGGAATGTTCATTGCAATCAGATAGGCACTCACGCTCGGGCTGATGAGCGCGCCGCCGAGCACCGTCCCGAGAATGATTGATGCGACGGTCGTTCCCTCTATCCATCCATTGGCCGCAACCAGACGCTCAGGAGGAAGCAACTCTGTGAGGATGCCGTACTTCGCGGGTGAGTAGGCCGCGGCGCCAAGCCCGACCACCGCATAGGCCAGCAGGGGGTGTATGGCCAGGAACATCAGGGCGCACCCGACGACCTTCACGAGGTTCGTGATGAACATCACGCGGCCCTTGGGCATCGAATCGGCAAATGGGCCGACGAAGGGTGCCAGCGAGACGTAGGAGACGGTGAAGAAGAGCTTCAGAATGGGCTTGGCCCAATCGGGCGCCTGCATCTCGATCAATAGCGCGATCGCCGCGATCAGAAGCGCGTTGTCGGCGAGCGATGAGAAGAACTGCGCCGCCATGATGGTGTAGAAACCGCGCTTCATGCTTCAAGACGTCCAATGAGAAGGTCTTGTGAACGTGTCGCTGCGGGTTATAGCACGCCGGCTGTGACAGATCGCTCGATGCAGCCCCGTGTGGTACCTTCCCCGGTCCCCCACGGCGCTGTTATCGCGCCGAGGCAGCCGAGACTGAGATTGCGATGCCGCGCCCGATCACAGCAACCGTTCACTTGTCCGCCCTGCGCGCCAATCTGCGGCGAGTGCGCGCGCTCGCGCCTGCTTCCCGAGTCTGGGCGGTGGTGAAGGCCAACGCGTATGGGCATGGGCTGCTCGAGGCGATGAAGGCGTTTTCAGAGGCCGACGGATTGGCTCTGGTCGAGTTCGATGGTGCGGCCCGGCTGCGCGATGCCGGTTATGCCCGACCCATCCTGATGCTGGAGGGTGCCTTCGATGCGACCGACGTCGTGCAGGCAGCCGCCCAAGGTTTGGTGCTGGTCGTCCACTGCGCCGAGCAGGTCGACTGGCTCGCGACGCACCGAGGGCCACCCGTCGACATTTACCTCAAGCTCAATACCGGAATGAACCGCCTGGGCATGTGCACTGACGAATTGCCCGGCCTCTTCAGCCGGCTTGCCGGCCTCGGGGCGGTGCGTTCGGTCTCGTTCATGACCCATTTTGCCAATGCCGATCTTCCTGGTGGGGCTCAGCCCCAGATGGAGCGCTTCGAGCGAGCTGTGGCGAGGATCACCAGCGTGCACGCTTTGGCCAATTCTTCGGCTATTTTCGATTTGCCCGAGACCCATCGGGATTGGGTGAGGCCCGGCATCATGTTGTACGGCGGGTCGCCATTCGGGGATCGCACTTCACGCGAACTCGGTCTTCAGCCCGCGATGGCCCTCGAGTCTCGGCTGCTTTCGATTCAGTCCTTGGTTCCAGGCGATGCGGTGGGCTACGGCAGCACTTTCATCGCCGACCGTTCGATGCGGATCGGGATCGTGGCGTGCGGCTATGCCGATGGTTATCCGCGTCACGCCCCGACCGGCACGCCGGTTGCGGTTGAGGGCGTGCGAACGCGTACCGTCGGACGCGTGTCGATGGACATGCTGACGGTCGATCTTGAGCCCGTTCCGCAGGCGCGCGTGGGCGCTCGGGTCGAGCTCTGGGGCAACACCATTGCAGTCGACGAAGTCGCCCATCACGCCGGGACGATCGCTTACGAATTGCTCTGCGCGGTTGCGCCGCGCGTGCAGAGGAGGGTGCTCGACGATGGCTCAGCGACCCAAGACCCAGTACGTCTGTAACGACTGCGGTGGCGCGAGCCCCAAGTGGTCGGGGCAGTGCCCGCATTGCAACCAATGGAATACCCTGGTCGAGGCTCAGGTTGAGCGCGCAGGCGCCAGGCATCAGGGCCTGGTCAGGGCTCAGCCGCTCGTCACGCTGGATGCGATCGAGCCCGAGACCGTTGAGCGGATGCCCACCGGCAGCGAGGAATTCGACCGGGTGCTCGGGGGAGGGCTGGTCGCGGGGTCGGTCATTCTGATCGGTGGCGATCCCGGCATTGGCAAATCCACCCTCCTGCTGCAGGCGCTCGCGGGCCTCGCAGCGGGGACCTCGGTGCTGTATACGAGCGGTGAGGAGTCAGCTTCCCAGATCGCCCTTCGAGCGAGGCGTCTGGGCCTGGGCGAGGCGCGCATTCCGCTGCTCGCCGAGATCGATCTCGAGCGGATCCAGGCGGAAATCGAAGCCAGGCGCCCGACGGTGGTCGTGATTGACTCGATCCAGACGGTTTACTCGCCTCAGCTCCAGTCCGCGCCCGGGTCGGTCGCCCAAGTCAGGGAGTGTGCGGCCCAATTGACGCGCCAGGCCAAGTCGCTCGGCGTTGCGCTGGTGATGATCGGACACGTCACCAAGGAGGGGACACTTGCCGGCCCCCGCGTGCTCGAGCACATCGTCGATACCGTTCTCTACTTCGAGGGCGATCCCGGCTCATCATTCAGGATGATCCGGGCCTTCAAGAACCGCTTCGGCGCGGTGAACGAACTGGGCGTTTTTGCGATGACCGACCGCGGTTTGAAGGCGGTCTCCAACCCCTCGGCGCTGTTTCTTTCCCAACACGAGAAGAAGGTCCCAGGCTCGTGCATCCTGGCCTCACTCGAAGGCACTCGCCCCCTCTTGGTCGAGGTGCAGGCCCTGGTCGATCACAGCCATGTGCCTTCGCCCCGGCGGCTGTCGGTCGGACTCGAGAGCAACCGGCTTGCCATGCTGCTTGCGGTGCTTCATCGACATGCGGGCGTGGCCTGTCACGATCAGGATGTGTTCGTGAATGCGGTGGGCGGGGTGCGGATCAGTGAACCGGCGGCTGACCTGGCCGTGCTGCTCGCCATCGTTTCGTCCCTTCGCAATCGTCCGCTGCCCTCCGCACTGGCCGTTTTCGGAGAAGTGGGGCTGGCAGGCGAGATCCGCCCGGCCCCACGTGGCCAGGAGCGGCTGCGCGAAGCCGGCAAACTCGGATTCCCGCGGGTGCTGATACCGAAGGCCAACTTGCCGCGCCGTCCGATCGATGGCGTTGAGGCAGTCCCGATCGAGAGGGTCGATCAGGCGCTCGCGCTCGCCTGGGACTGATCGATCTGCAGTATGGCGTCCGCTCGCGGTTGGTCCGGGCACGACCCAGCGGCCGCTGCCGATCGCCGCTCAGTGGTCTACAAACGCCGCAGCCAGCGAGCCCGCCCGAATGCCGCTTTGCACCGCCGACTCGAGCGTCGCAGGCAGGTCGGCCTCGGTGTAATCGCCCGCGATCCAGAGTCCCGGCAATAGGCCCTGATCCCCCTGGTGCAGAATGGCACGGCCGGCGCTGCAAATAAAGGTGGCTCGCTTCTCGATGATCGCACGGGCGTGCGATGGTGCCGGCAGCCCCTGAGCCGCGCAGATGGCCGTCGCTCGGGCGAGTGCTTCACCGGGTTCGAACGCCGCCCCGGATTCGCTTGCCAGGCTGATCACGATGGCGCCGATTCGATGGAGTCGGCTCTCGCCACGGTCGAACAGCCAATCAGCGAGTCGCGCGTTGCGGGCGGGCCAAGTGAACATGAGCGGACTGGGAATCGGCCGCCAGCGCGAACTGGGCCAGGCCGTCCAGATCGTGGCGATCGGCTCGTGCTTGAAGGCGTCGAGGTCGGTGATCACTTCGCTCCGCGCAGCCTCCGGGAGCGTCGCAAGCAGCCTCTGTGTGCTCGCGATCCCGCAGGCCAGGATCACGGTCGAAGTGGTCATTACTTGGTCGTTCAGTTCCACCCGCCAGCACCCTCCCGGGCTTGAGGCGCGCGTGACCGTACGGACAGGCGTGCGCAGGTGCAGGGCCACCCCGCGCGCACCCAGCCAGTCGAGTGCCGGGTCCGGCAGACACGCCGAGAGGGTCGTCTTGGGCAGTAGAAAATCAGACGCCGACCGCGAGCCGCCCAGCGATTCCTTGAGCACCTGCGCAAACGTGCGCGCGCAGGCTTGCTGTGGGTGGGTGTTGAGCGCCGAAATGCACAGGGGCTCCCAGAGCCGGCTGCAGAGCCGCTCGGGCTGACGCATACGTGTAAGCATCGATGAAACGGTCTCTGCCGGTCTCGCCTGCCAGCGCTCGAGCCGCAATCGGGTCATGAACCGAAGCAGGGCGAGACGATCCCGGATCGAAAGGCCGGTCGAGGTCAGCATGCCCCAGGCCAGATGCCAGGGGGCAGGCAGGGGCGCAGCGCGCAGATGGAGCCCGCCCGTATCACGCATCTGCAGCCGTTCCCGATTCAGAACGACTTCGGGGTCCACGCCGATGCGGCGCATCAGTTCGAGTGTTTGCCGGTAGGCGCCGATCAGCAGATGCTGGCCGTTGTCGAGTTCCATGGGGCCCAGGCCGAGATCGATCTTCTGGCGCCGTGCGCGGCCGCCTGGCTGCGGCGCGGCATCGATCAGCGCGACGCGTGCGCCTTTGTCGCAGGCTTGGATCGCGGCAGCCAGGCCCGCCCACCCGGCACCCACGACGATCAAGTCGTAATCCGGTCGTGCGCCTGCCGAGCGTGGAAGAACCGAAGCACTCATGTCACGAGCGGGTCACTCCCGTGCCACGGTCCGGTCGCTCTATGGAGAGGTGCGGCCGACGCCAGGTCCGCCAGGCGAGCCAGAGCTTGCGAATCGGGGTGAGCGAGGTGCGGTGAGTCAGCGTCCTGAATCCGTCGCGTTCGATCTCTTCGAGGAGGGTCGAGTAGATCGATGCCATGATCAATCCGGGCCTCTGCGTGGCCCGATCTTCGTCCGGAAGCATCGAGAGGGCTTCCCGGTAGACCGTCCGGGCACGATCCGCCTGCGCGCGCATCAGTGCGACAAATTCCGGGCTGCTGCGCCCGCGAAGCAGGTCTTGTTCATGCACACCATGCTGTCGAAGATCCGCGAGCGGCAGGTAGATGCGTCCGTTGCGGGCGTCTTCGCCCACGTCACGAATGATGTTGGTGAGCTGGAAAGCCAGCCCCAGACGCTCCGCGTATCCCAGGGTCTCGGGCCGTGAGAAACCGAAGATCGATGCCGACATGATCCCCACCACGCCCGCCACGCGATGGCAATAGAGCCGCAGTGCCTCGAAATCGAGATAGCGTTGCTGATCGAGATCCATCGCCATGCCGTCGATCACCGCGATCAGATGTTCAATTCTCAATTGCATGGGTTCGAGGTGCGGCATCAGGGCGCGCGTCACAGGGTGCTCTGGACTGCCCGCTCGCAGGCGACCCATCTCATCACGCCACCAAGCGAGCTTGACCCGTGCGACGCCGCGGTCGGTGCACTCGTCCACCACATCATCGACCTCCCGGCAGTAAGCGTAGAGCGCCGTGATGGCGCGTCTTCGTTCGGGTGGCAAGAACATGAAGCTGTAATAGAAACTCGAGCCGCTGCGGGCGGCGCGGTCCTGGCAATAGGCGTCAGGGGTCATCGACCAACTCCAAGGAACAGGCGCACCAGCGCTGGCGCATCGCGCGCGGCAAGCCGTGGTCGGCAACCGATGGGGTCAAAGCCACCGATCTCGATCTGCTCGATGATCCGCGACCCGCCGGCAATGATCGCGCGCAATTCCAGCCCCAGGCGCCACGGCACCGCCCGGACGAGCGGTGTGCCGTGTCGAAGCAGACTGCGGGCCCATTGCGTCTCGCCGGCAATCACCCGCCGAAGCTCAGGGCTTGACACGCCTGCGGCCAGAGCCGCGCGAAGCGCATCGCGGTCCAGCCCTTCGGTTGCAAGCTGCTCGCGCGGCAGATAGCACCGCCCCCTGCTCAGATCGATTCCGAGATCCTGGATGAAATTGATCAGCTGAAGAGCCGTACAGATCGAGTCGGAGTGGGCGAGGGTCTCTGGATCCGGTTCAACCCGAAACAATTGCAGCAGCAGTCTGCCCACCGGGTTGGCTGAACGGCGGCAGTAGTCCAAAACCTGGTCCCGAGTGTGATACACGACCCCGCGCACGTCCTGTTCGAAGGCCGAAAGCAGATCAAGCAGGAGCTCGATCGATAGGCCATGTCGATCGATGTGAGTCCACAGGGATTGAACAACGGGCGGCGCGTGTTGGGCCGCTTCAGGCCCCCCCTCAAGGCTCTCGCGCAGCAAGGACAGCCCCGCGAGGCGAGTCTCTGCGCTCAGTTCGCCCTCGTCGGCGAGGTCATCCGCGAACCGGGCAAAGTGATAGAGCGCGACCACCGCAGGGCGCACCGCAGAAGGGACGAGTCGCGAGGCGACAGGGAAGTTCTCGTAGTGATCAACGCCGTTCCAGGGATTGAGCTTTTGCATCGGCGAGAGTTTATCGCGCTCGCCCGGCGCCGCATCACAGACCTTGCCTGTAAAACCGTCCGGTGAATGCGGGTGGGGGTGTTCGCCAGGAGGTCGCCCGCTTGGGATAGAATGAGAAGTTTTGCGGCCGTGGCGGAATTGGTAGACGCACCAGGTTTAGGTCCTGGCGCCGCGAGGTGTGAAGGTTCGAGTCCTTTCGGCCGCACCAGGGTGCCACGCACAGGATCAAAACGCAGCACCATCCAGACGGGAACGATCAATCAATGTCAACAGTAATCGAACAGAGCGGCGGGCTCGAGCGCCGTATCAAGATGGCCGTCTCCGCCGCGGAGATCACCCGGCAGGTCTCGCAGCGGCTGCGTGAGTTGTCGCGCACCGTGAAGATGTCGGGGTTCCGACCAGGCAAGGTGCCCCTCAGCATGATCGAGCGCTCGTACGGTGCGCAGGTGAGAAGCGAGGTGCTCGGTGACGCGGTGAGCAAGGTGTTCAATGACGTGGTCAACGACCACAAGCTCCGCGTTGCCGGCCAGCCCAAGATCGAACCGGCGGAGTCCGGGACCGACGGACAGATGGCGTTCACGGCGCTCTTCGAGGTTTATCCCGAGATCGTCCCGGGCGATGTGGGCACGCTCGAGTTTGAGCGGGTCCAGTGTTCGGTCGGTAATGCCGAGATCGACAATACCATCGAGGTCTTGCGCAAGCAGCGGACCCAGTGGAGCGAGGCCTCGGGTCGGGCGGCTGCGTCCGGCGATCGGGCGACCATTGACTTCAGCGGGTCGGTCGACGGCGTGGCCTTCGAAGGTGGCACGGCGAGCGATTTCGCCTTCGTGCTCGGCGAGGGTCGGATGCTGCCTGACTTTGAGAGGGGCGTTGCCGGCATGAGCGTGGGCGATACGCGCGTTTTCCCGGTCAAGTTCCCGGCCGACTACGGTTCCAAAGACCTCGCCGACAAGACCGCGGACTTCGAAGTCACGCTCAAGAAGCTCGAGACCGGCAGCCTGCCCGAGATCGACAGCGCCTTCGTGAGCCAGTTTGGCGTGCCCGATGGGGACGTGGCACGTCTGCGTGACGACATCCGCCGCAACCTCGAGCGCGAGGTCACTCAGCGGGTTCGTGGGCTTGTCAAGATGAGCGCGATGAGCGCCCTCCCGGCGCTTGCGAGCTTCGATCTGCCCAAGACGCTTGTCGACACCGAGAGCGCCGCGCTTGCCGAGCGCATGAAAGCCGATCTGCAGTCGCGTGGCATGGACGTCCGCACCATGCCCATCCCAGCCGACGCATTTCGAGAGCAGGCCGAAAAACGTGTCAGGCTCGGTTTGCTCGTGGGCGAGATCGTTCGAAAGGAGTCGCTCCAGGCCAAGCCCGATCAAATTCGCAAGCTCATCGAGGAATTTGCCCAGGCCTACGAGAATCCGCCCGAGATCGTTCGAGCCTACTTCAGCGACCGCGCGCGCCTAGCTGAAGTCGAGGCGCTGGTCGTCGAGCAAAATGTGGTCGATTGGCTGCTCGCCCGAGCCAAAGTCACCGACGTGGCGATTTCCTTCGATGACCTGATGGCGCGCTCCCAGCGCTGAAGCCCGTCTCTGCTGCCTTTTTCCACCTGCCAAGAAGTGCCATCATGACGACTCGAAACGCCCTGATCGAAGATCTCGTCAACGCTCACCTGATGCAACGCCAGGAGCCGCAGGGGCTGGGCATGGTCCCGATCGTGATCGAGACCAGCGGTCGCGGTGAACGCGCCTACGACATCTATTCGCGCTTGTTGCGGGAGCGGGTGGTCTTTCTGGTGGGCCCGGTGATGGACGTCACGGCCAATCTGGTTGTCGCCCAGTTGTTGTTTCTCGAGTCCGAAAACCCCGACAAGGACATCTCCTTCTACATCAACTCGCCAGGCGGTTCGGTTTCGGCAGGGCTTGCGATGTTTGACACGATGCAGTTCATCAAGCCCGACGTCTCGACGCTGTGCATGGGCATGGCTGCGAGCATGGGCGCCTTCCTGCTCGCCGCAGGGGCCCGTGGCAAGCGCTTCGCCCTGCCCAACGCCCGAATCATGATCCACCAGCCATCGGGTGGCGCGCACGGTCAGGCGTCCGACATCGAGATCCAGGCCAGAGAGATCCTCTATCTTCGCGAGCGGCTCAATGCGATCCTGGCCGAGAAGACCGGTCAACCCATCGATCGGATCGCGCGCGACACCGATCGGGACAACTTCATGTCCTCGCAAGATGCGGTAAGCTACGGGCTCATCGACAAGGTCATTGCAAATCGTGGCGAGTCCGCGTGACGGCGATGAGCTTTCATCGCTTCACTTTCCGGGGTTCGGATGTCTGAAAAGAAAGGTTCGGGTGAAAAGCCGCTTTACTGCTCGTTTTGCGGCAAGAGCCAGCATGAGGTTCGCAAACTGATCGCTGGCCCGTCGGTGTTCATCTGCGACGAGTGCATCGAACTGTGCAACGACATCATCCGTGACGAGGTTCAGGCTGAGCCTGGCGCGAGCGGAGGACGCAGCGGTTTGCCCACTCCGGCCGAGATCTGCGAGACACTCGATCACTATGTCATCGGTCAATCCAAGGCCAAGCGCATTCTCGCCGTAGCCGTCTACAACCACTACAAGCGTCTTCGCCACAAGAGTGGCAAGGACGAGGTGGAGCTCTCCAAAAGCAACATTCTCCTGGTCGGACCGACCGGCTCCGGTAAGACCTTGCTCGCTCAGACCCTCGCCCGACTGCTTAACGTTCCCTTTGTGATCGCAGATGCCACCACGCTTACCGAGGCGGGTTATGTGGGTGAGGACGTCGAGAACATCATCCAAAAGTTGCTCCAAAACTGCAATTACGACGTCGAAAAAGCGCAGAGCGGGATCGTCTACATCGATGAGATCGACAAGATCTCCCGCAAATCCGACAACCCGTCCATCACCCGCGATGTCTCGGGCGAGGGGGTACAGCAGGCGCTGCTCAAGCTCATCGAGGGTACCGTCGCGTCGGTACCGCCCCAGGGTGGTCGCAAGCACCCCAATCAGGATTTCGTCCAGATCGACACCACCAATATCCTCTTCATCTGCGGCGGTGCGTTTGATGGCCTCGACAAGGTCATTCGCAGTCGCTCGGAGCGCAGCGGCATTGGTTTCGGGGCCGAGGTTCGGGGCCCTTCGGAGCGTTCGGTCGGTGACGTCCTGCGCGATGTCGAGCCGGAGGACCTGATCAAATTCGGCCTCATTCCGGAGTTGATCGGTCGGCTTCCGGTGCTCGCCACTCTGGACGAGTTGAATGAGTCGGCGCTCGTGGAGATCCTCACCGAACCGCGCAACGCCTTGGTGAAGCAGTATCAGCGCCTTTTTAGGATGGAAGACGTCGAGCTCGAGATTCGTCCGGCCGCGTTGCAGGCGATCGCGAGTCGGGCGCTCAAGCGCAAGACGGGTGCCCGCGGGCTTCGTTCCATCCTTGAGCATGTGCTGCTTGACACGATGTACGAGCTCCCCAATGAGCGCAACGTGCGCAAGGTTGTCGTGGACGAGAGCACGATCACCGGGGAGGGCAAGCCGCTACTCATCTATGCCGATACGCCCCGCGTCGCGGGCAGTAATTGATTGCCATCTCGGTCTTTCCCTTTATCCTGTTCAGTGCTGGGTCGGGTCTGTCGTGTGAGTGCGGCGGGGCCGGGTCCGTTTGTCGACTGGCCGCCTTGGGTGGTCGGAGCGGCCTTCCGGTGGCCTTGAAATTGGTTGCCTGCAGCGCCAAATTCGAATTTGCCCCCTTTCAATGGAGATCGGCATGTCCTCTGAAGCCACGCCCATCGTGCTGACTTTGCCCCTGCTGCCCTTGCGCGATGTGGTGGTGTTCCCTCACATGGTGATTCCGCTGTTCGTGGGTCGCCCCAAATCCATCAAGGCCCTGGAGGCGGCGATGGAGTCCGGCAAGAGCATCATGCTTGTCGCCCAGAAGAACGCCTCAAAGGACGAGCCCTCTCCAGGCGATATCCATGAGATCGGCTGCATCTCCAACATCCTGCAGATGCTCAAGCTTCCCGATGGCACCGTGAAAGTCCTGGTCGAAGGATCGAGACGTGGGCGGATTCGATCCATTGATGGCGCTGGCGCGTTTTTCTCGTGTGAGGTGAGCGCCATCGAGCCGCCGGCCGTAGCGGGCTCCGAGCTCGAAGCGCTGCGTCGAGCGATCCTGACGCAGTTCGATCAGTATGTGAAACTCAACAAGAAGGTGCCGCCCGAGATTCTCGCCTCGCTGTCCGGCATCGATGAGGTGGGTCGGCTTGCCGACACCATTGCCGCGCATCTGCCGATCAAGATCGACTTGAAGCAGGGCATCCTCGAGACGGTCCCCGTCGCAGAGCGCCTCGAAAAGCTGCTGGCGCAGATCGAGACCGAGCTCGATATCCTTCAGGTCGAAAAGCGGATCCGGGGACGGGTCAAGCGCCAGATGGAGAAGAGCCAGCGAGAGTACTACCTGAATGAGCAGGTCAAGGCGATTCAGAAGGAACTCGGCGAGGGTGAAGATGGCGCCGATCTGGAGGAACTCGAGAAAAAGATCCACGCCGCCAAGATGTCCAAGGAGGCCCTGAAAAAGGCTGAAACCGAGCTTCGCAAGCTCAAGCTCATGTCCCCCATGTCAGCCGAAGCGACCGTCGTTCGTAATTTCCTTGATGCACTCATCAACCTTCCTTGGCGCAAGAAAAGCAAGATCAATACTGATCTTGCCCATGCCCAAGAGGTGCTTGATGACGACCATTTTGGCCTCGAAAAGGTCAAGGAGCGCATTCTCGAGTATCTCGCGGTGCAGCAGCGGGTCGACAAGGTCAAGGCGCCGATTCTGTGTCTGGTTGGACCCCCGGGTGTGGGCAAGACCTCACTCGGTCAGTCGATCGCCCGTGCCACCAACCGGAAGTTCGTCCGGATGGCCTTGGGCGGGGTGCGCGACGAGGCGGAGATCCGCGGCCATCGCCGTACCTACATCGGTTCGATGCCCGGCAAGATCCTGCAGAGTCTGACTCGGGTGGGTGTTCGCAATCCGCTCTTCCTGCTTGACGAAGTCGACAAGATGGGGATGGACTTCCGAGGCGACCCCGCCTCGGCGCTCCTCGAGGTGCTCGATCCCGAGCAAAATGCCACCTTCGTCGATCACTACATCGAGGTGGAGTACGATCTCTCGGACGTCATGTTCGTTGCCACGGCCAACAGTCTCAACATCCCTCCGGCATTGCTTGACCGGCTCGAGGTGATCCGCCTCTCCGGCTACACCGAGGACGAAAAGGTCAGCATCGCGCAGCGTTACTTGTTGCCCAAGCAGATGAAGAACAACGGCCTGAAGGAGAGCGAGATCGGTGTCGCCGAGGGTGCTATTCGCGACATCGTCCGCTACTACACCCGCGAGGCCGGGGTGCGCTCGCTCGAGCGTGAGATCAGCAAGATCTGCCGCAAGGTCGTGAAGATGCTGCTGCTGAAAAAGCAGGATCGCCGGGTCGCCGTTTCGAGCAAGAATCTCGACAAGTTCTGCGGCGTTCGACGCTTCACCTTTGGTGTGGCCGAGAAGGAGAACCAGATCGGGCAGGTGACGGGACTGGCCTGGACCGAGGTGGGCGGGGAGTTGCTCACCATCGAGGCTGTGGCAGTCGACGGCAAGGGCAAGACCACTTTTACCGGCAAGCTCGGTGACGTGATGCAGGAATCCATCAAGGCCGCGATGACTGTGGTGCGGCGTCGCGCCCGTCGGCTGGGCGTGCGTCCCGACTTCCATGAAAAGCGCGACATTCACATTCACGTGCCCGAGGGGGCGACGCCCAAGGATGGTCCGAGCGCGGGGATTGCGATGACGACCGCCCTGGTGTCGGTGCTGACCGACATACCGGTTCGGGCCGATGTCGCGATGACAGGTGAGATCACGCTGAGGGGCGAGGTGCTGGGTATCGGTGGGCTCAAGGAAAAGCTTCTGGCTGCGCATCGAGGTGGCATCAAGACCGTGCTGATTCCCGAGGAGAACGTCAAAGATCTCGCGGACATTCCAGACAACGTCAAGAATCGTCTGGAGATTGTTCCGGTCAAGTGGATCGATCGTGTGCTCGAACTCGCGCTCGAGCGGATGCCGGAGCCCCTGCCCGAGGAGGAACTGGCTGCTGCGGCGACGACAGCCAAACCGGATGTGGCACCACCGGCGTCCGAGATCATCACCCACTAGGGGGGCTGGCGGGGCGGCCGGGGGAAGACCCGGTGCCCGTGCAACCCTAAATAGACCCCTCCGCGCGGCGCGCAGTTCAATCAGTCATGCGCGTCGCGTTTCATTTTCTTATGCAAGGCCCGCTTGCCGCGCACAGCGAGCCTCGTTTCGGTTGACAGCCGTTTCGGTCGAAGCTTAAATACGCGTCTTTTTTTCGCCGCGCGGGCGTCGGTCATCTGGCGCTTGAGCGTCGTCATTTTTCCCGAATGGAGGGGACTTCTGTGAATAAGACCGAGATGATCGAGCACATTGCCACCAAGGCCGAGATTTCCAAAGCGGCTGCCGGCCGCGCCGTTGAGGCGTTGATTGAGGCCGTCCGTACTTCGCTCAAGAAAGGCAACACGGTCACCTTGGTGGGTTTCGGTACGTTTGCTGTGGGCAAGCGAGCCGCGCGGACCGGGCGTAACCCGCGTACGGGCGATCCGATCAAGATCAAGTCGGCGAAGGTTCCCAAGTTCCGCCCGGGCAAGGCACTCAAGGATGCGATCAACTGATTTGGCAGGCTTGAATTTATACGGTATAGTTTCTGTCTGTCTGTCTTGATTGATTGCTTGCTTGCCGCAGGGTGCTTAGCTCAGTCGGTAGAGCGGCGCCCTTACAAGGCGTAGGTCGGGAGTTCGAACCTCTCAGCACCCACCAGAAGCGCCGCAGGCAATCGGGACGGTC
>Ga0169931_10008699_pt1 | contig 14754 bp, 12 predicted proteins | sample Kivu_15m_20L_FD_129675 | JGI IMG/M metagenome (GOLD analysis project Ga0169931, IMG submission 129675) | Freshwater microbial communities from Lake Kivu, Western Province, Rwanda to study Microbial Dark Matter (Phase II) - Kivu_15m_20L... | ecosystem: Environmental > Aquatic > Freshwater > Lake...
CCCGGTACGGCTTCAGGTAGCTCGCGAACGCCGGCCCCAAGGCCGCAATGTCCTGGTCCGTCATCGGATGTCCTCCGATCGACGATCTTATTCACCGGCGGAGGACCCGCGCTGTAGTGCTAGTGAACGTGTGGTCGATTGCGGGACAAGTGATCGCGCACGGCTGCCTCATCGACGGCAAACACCCGCCCGCGACGCACCGCGCGTACTTGCTCGACGGCGACCAGTGGCGCGAAGCGCCCGGGCTGCCACCGGTCACGCAGTTCCTGAAGGGCACCCTTCCTCACCAAGTTCACGGCAACGGTAAGGTCGCGCTCGGCGACGGCACCGACGTGTTCGTCTGGGACGGCAACGGCTACGAGTGGACCGGCACGCAGTTCGAGAAGCGCTGGGAACTCGCCGCGGGACGCGCGAACCTCGAAGGACTGATCACACAGCCGTGGGGCACGGAGAGCTTCTTCTACCTTTCCGGCGGGAAGGTGATGTTCGCGCGCCGCGGCGAAAAGCCGGTGCGCCTGCTGCCGGACATCGAGCGCGCCGGACACCTGTCGCGCGGGCCGAACGACTCGGTGTTCGTGAGCATCTACGGCGACCCGAAGCGCACCGTTGTGCGCCAGTGGTTCCCCGAAGCCGGGAACTACGTTCCGCTGCTCCGCGCGAATCTGAAACTCTCGCGCTCGACGATCTGCCCGCGCCTGCACTGGAGCGCGGAAACGAAACACGTTCACATTTCGCGCCTCAACGCGTTTCCCGAAGCGAGCCTCACCGACCTGAAGCGCGTGAAACCCAAGAGCGGCTACCGGATCGAACCGGAGCCGGATTCGCGCGCCGCGGGCAGCGCCGCGACCGGCGGCGAGTTGGTGGAGCGCGAGTTCCTCACGCGCGAGGTGTGGGACCAACTCGACCCGCACACCGCGGAGACGGTCGCCCGCGCCGTCGGGCGGTGCCTACCGGAGCCGTGGGCGTTCGTGAGCGTGAAGCGGTGCGCGAGCGGCGACCAGAAGCGGTGCGTCGCGTTCTTCACGTGGAACGAACACGAGTTCGCGCTGATCCCCGGCGGCACGGTCACACTCGGCTACGACCCGGCGCGCCCGCTGCCGAGTGCGAAAGCGCTGCGCGACTGGGCGAAAGAAGCCCGCGCGTTCATCGGGGGCAACCAACCGCCCGAGGTGATGTGGCGGCAGTACCTCGAAGCGCAGTTGGGCGCGTTGCGCGCGGTCGAACTGAAGCCGTATCTGATTGAGGTGAACCCGTACTCGAAGCGCGTGAAGACCGACCGAGCCGAGCGCGCGAAAATCGCGCGCGAGGGCTTCGCGCTGCCGACCGCCGACCAATGGGAACACGCGGCGAGCGGCGGTTCGCGGGCGGTGTGGCACTGGGGCGACGAGCCGCCCAAGGCTTGGCCCGGCGCTCACGCCTTCGGGCTGAACGTGCCGCACGACCCCGGTTTGCAGGAGGCGCTAGACGAGCGCGGCACGTTCCGCGGGGGCCACGGCGGGCGGCGCGAGTACGGCACAATGGGCTTGGACTGGTACGTCCCGCTTTCGCCGTGGTACGTCTCGCCCGCGGCGAGCGCGACGCAAGACGACTTGTGGAATGTGACGCTCTACCGCCGCGCCTTCGCGCTGCCGGACGCGATGTTCGGCTGAATACAGTAGGTGTTCGTGCGCGCCCCTCACCCGGCCTCGAAGACTCGGCCACCCTCTCCCGCACCGACGTGGGGAGAGGGCCAAAGCCAAAACCCTCGCGCGCGTCAGAGCTGTGCGAAGTGCCAGCGCGTTGTGCCCTCTCCCCACGTCAGTGCGGGAGAGGGTGGCCGAGTCTTCGAGGCCGGGTGAGGGGCGCTTCGGAGAAGGAACGCGCGCAAGAGAAAGCCGCCTCCACTTCGCGCCTGTAAGCCCGCGCCCCGCGCCCTGTAGTTCCCTACGCACGTCAACACTCAGTTCACTCGAAGGGGATTCGCAATGGGCCAGTTCAGCGGTAAAGTCGTTCTCGTTACCGGCGGCCCCAGCGGCATCGGCAAGGCGACCGCGCTCGCGTTCGCTAAAGAGGGCGCGAAGGTGGTCGTCAACGGGCGGCGCGAAAAGGAAGGCGCGGAAGTGGTTCACGAGATCGCGCTCGCCGGCGGCATCGGGCACTTCGTCGCCGCGGACGTGGCGAAAGAGGACGACGTGAAGCGCCTCGTGGACGAAACCGTAACGAAGTTCGGCCGGTTGGACGTCGCGTTCAACAACGCGGGCGTGGAACTGATGGGGCCGATCGCGGGGGCGACCGAAGCGGACTATCGCCGCGTGTTCGACATCAACGTGTGGGGCGTGATCGCGAGCATGAAGTACGAAATCCCGGCGCTGCTGAAGACCGGCGGCGGCGCGATCGTGAACACGAGCAGCATCGCGGGGCACATCGGGTTCCCCGGTGCGGGCATCTACGCCGCGACCAAGCACGCGGTCGAAGGCCTCACCAAGTCCGCGGCGCTCGAGTACGCGCAACAGGGCATTCGCGTGAGCGCGGTCGCCCCGGGCGCGATCGTGACGGAGATGATCGAGCGGTTCGCGGGCGGCGAGCACTCGGAGATGGGCAAGGGCATGGCGGCCATGCACCCGATGGGGCGCATGGGCCGCGTGGAGGAAGTGGCGGCGGCGGTGCTGTACTTGGCGAGCGACGCGGCCAAGTTCACGACCGGCGTCTCGCTGCCGGTGGACGGCGGCTTCTTGGCGAAGTGAGGTTCACGCGAACAGCGCCGCGACCGGCACGGAGAAGTTCGGTAGCACTTCCGGCAACACGAGGTTCTGATCGGCCTCGAAGATTTCTTGCCGGACGTTGTCGCGGTACACCGACGCGGAGCGCGTCGCCGGGTCCAAGATGACGACTACCGAAACGCCCGCACGGAGGTAGTCGAGCATCTTAGAAACCGCATCGCTCCAAGAATCGGAAGGCGATCGCACTTCGACAACGAGTTCGGGCGTAACCGGGATCACGCCGTTGGGAACTTCGGCTTCTTTCGGTAGGCGCGCGAACGATACGAAGCACACGTCGGCCCCGTACACGCGCTCCGAGTCGCCGCGCTGCGGCACCTTCACGAACGTGTCGTTGGTGAACACCCGCCCGGAGTCGTTGGCGAGCGCCTGCGCGGTGAGGTAGTACGCGATCCAATTGCACACGATCCCGTGCTTCCCGCCGGCCATCGGAACCTCCCGGACTTGGCCGTTGACGTACTCGACGTGCTGCCCGTCGTACCGGCGCGCGAACTCGTCGGCGGTCAGGCGCGCGGGCGCGGCGGCGGGTTGCGGCGGGGGGGTGACGGTAGCGCTACTCATCGCGGTTCCTCGGTTCGCTCGGCGTATGATAGCCGCCGGGCGCGATACACTTCCAGCCCGGTCGGTTCCACAGGAGGCGCTCGCATGGCGACGGTCGCAATCGTGTACTTCTCGGCGCAAGGGCACACGCACCAGCTCGCGGAAGCGGTCGCGGAGGGCGCGAAGGGCGTCCCCGGGACGGCGGTGGAGTTGGTGCGGATCGTCGGCGAGGACTTCACCGGCGGGCGGTGGAAGAACCCAGCGGCGCTCGCCACGATCAGCGCCGCCGACGCCATCGTGTTCGGCACCCCGACCTACATGGGCGGCTACTCGGCGCAAATGAAGGCGTTCATCGACGCGGCGAGCGCGGTGTGGTTCCAACTCGGGTGGAAGGACAAGCTCGCGGCCGGGTTCACGCACTCGATGGGGCTGAGCGGCGACAAACTGAACACGCTGCAAGGCCTCTGGATCAACGCGATGCAGCACGGGATGGTGTGGATCGGCCTCGGCGAACCGGTGGAAGGCACCGGCCCGGACAAAGTGAACCGGCTCAGTTGCTACAGCGGCGTCATGGCCCAAACCGACATGGGGCAAGAGGCCGTGAACCCCGGCGACCGCAAGAGCGCCGCGATTCTGGGCGCGCGAGTGGCGACCGCCGCGGCGCGCTGGGCTTCGAAATAGGGGCGAGGGGACAGGGGACAGGGGACAGGGGACAGGGGACAGAGGCACAGAGAGAAGGCAAAGACAGAGAGCGCACGACAGTTGAGTTCAACACGACTCAGCCTTTGGTGTTCACTGTGTTTGTCTTCTCTCTGTGCCTCTGTCCCCTGTCCCCTGTCCCCTCGTCCCTCGCGCCTTTCCCCTTGCCCCTCGCCCCTCGCCCCAAGCGGCGCAACCGTTCGGTCTTTCCCATCTCGCCGGCCTTATCGCTACCGCCGGCCGTTTCGCGCGAAGCGATACAACCTGTTTGACATCGCGTGAGTCCGTTCTAGGTTCAGAAGGAATTCACTCGCTTCCCCAGCCCGGCAGGCCTAGCCGGCCGGTTCGGAGAACGCCGCCGATGTCCGTCCCCGGCTCCCTCGCCGCCGCCCTCGCGCACCTCCCGAACTGGTGGGGCGAGACCACCGACCCGCTCGCGTTCGACGCGCTGCTCGGCGCGTGGCACCGCGCGGCCGGCTGGCGCGGGTGCGGGTTCGCGTGGACCGGCGACACCGGTTCCGTGGTGCGCGTCGCCAACGGCACGGTGAGCGCCGAAGCGCCGCAGCCGCCCGAAGTACCGGACGCGTTGCGCCGCCTCAAGGCCGGCGAGCACACCGTTTCGTACTCGGTGCAGAACAGTTCCGGCCGCGTGTACTCCGCGGTGCAACCCGCGGGCCGCGGGTGGGGCGTGCTGTGGGCCGAGAAGCCCGCGGGCCAGCCGTGGGCCGACGCCGAGCGCGCGTTCGTGGCGCTGTCGGCGCGCACCGTCGAGCGGTCGCCGGCGCTGGCGGCGCTCATCGGCCCGGTGATCGACCCGGTGCGGCTCAACCAGCGCCTCGCCGACGCCGCGGTCATCGCGGGCCGCATGGCCCACGACTTCGACAACCTGCTACAGGGCATCATCGGGTTCTCGGACCTCACGCTCCCGCTGGTGCCGCCCGGCTCGCAGGCGTCCGGGTTCGTCGCGGAAATCGGCAAGGTCGGGCAGCGCGGCATCCTGTTCACGCAACAGTTGCACAACCTGAGTCGCAGCGCGCAAACGAAGCCGAACCCCGGCTCGGTGCCGCTGGCCGTGTCCAAGGAGGAAGCGCGGCTGAAACCGATCACGGCGCTGGGCGCGCGCGTGGGGAAGGACTTCCCGACCGGGCTGCCCGCGGTGGCGATGGAGGCCGGCCCGCTGCAGGTGGTGCTCGGGCACTTGCTCGAAAACGCGATCGAGGCCACGCCGCAGGGCGGCACGGTGCGGGTGAGCGCGCGGCCCGTGGAACTGAGCGACGCCGACGCGCGCACATACATCGGGCGCGCCACGGTCGGCGCGCACCTGCAAGTCACCGTTTCCGACACCGGGCCGGGCATCAAGCCGGAGGTGCGGGCGCGGCTGTTCGTGGAACCGTTTTACACCACCAAGGTGCGGCACCGGGGCTTGGGCCTCGCGATCGCTTACCGCGCACTCTGCGCGCACCGCGGCGGAATCCGAATCGAATCCGTTTCCGCCCCGGACACCGGCACGCTGGTCCGGGTCGTGCTGCCGCTCGCGGCCGCGCGCCCGCCCGCGATCGCCACGGGGCCTGTTGCCGCTACCGCCGCGGCCGGAGGGTACTAAGCGATGCCGTACGATCTCGAGGAGCGCGTGTCTCACTCCCACTCCCAGCCGAAGCCGGCGTTCCCGGCCGTCACCCCCGCGCCCAAGGGCGTCGCGGCCCCGCGCCAGTTGCAGTCCGCGGGCGACATCCACATCCTCGTCCTCGACGACGACCCGCACACCTGCGCCGTCATCCGGGCCGCCCTCTCGAACAACCGCGACTTCGTCATCGAAGTCGTCTCCGACCCGATGATGGTCGAGAGCGCCATCGCGCGCCAGCAGCCGTACCACTTGATCGTGCTCGATTACGTCCTGCCGGGCCTCGAACCCGAACAGGTGCTGAACTGGATCCGCGACTTCCAACCGGACGCGAACATCGTCGTCGTCACCGGTTACCCGTCGGTCGATAGCGCGATCAACTGCCTGCGCGCCAAGACGTGCGATTACCTCACGAAGCCGTTCCAAGTGGAACAGCTCCGCGAGATCGTCTACCGCTGCTTGGAGAGCAAGGGCCTGCTCCGCATGACCGAAGACGCGCTCAAGGAAGCGCTCGGCGCGGCCATCCGCGAGCGCCGCAAGGCGATGAACCTGACGCTGGCGAACATGAGCGAGCGCACCGGCGTGTCGCTGGGCTACCTGAGCCAGATCGAACTCGGCAAGAACTCCGCGTCGATCGAAACGCTGTACCGCATCTGCTTGGCGCTGGGCATGAAGATGAGCGAGCTGTTCCACTCGATCCAGCGCGCCTGAGCCGCCCGCGCCGGCCCGACCTGCGCCGCGGCCCGCTCGCACCGCCGACCGCGTCGGCAGCGCGAGCGGGCCGCGGCGCTTTCGTACCCCGTCCCGCGCGGCGGTGCCGCGCGAAGCGACTCATACGCATCCGAGGAAAGCACTGCCGTGTTGTCGAACCGCCGGCGTAAGCCGGCCGGGTTCTTCCAAGCAACCCACCGGCTTGCGCCGGCGGTTCGACCGGCAGTTTCCTTCTGGGAGCCTATCACTCCGCCGCGCGCAGCATCCGCCGCGTGTCGCGCAGCGCGCGCACGGCAACCGCGCTCATGCCGGCGCGGAACTGCTTTTCGTGCCGGTGGTCCCACCCCTGCGCCAGCAGCTCGAACCGCGGGCACGCGGACAGGTCGTAATCGGCGACGGTGTGCTTCTGTTGAACGTGATTCGCCACCCGCTCGGCGAAGGCGACGAGGGCGACCACCTCTTTGGCGAACGGCTCCTCGGCCGGGCGGTGGTGGTTGAGCGCGACCCGCACGGCGCTCTCCGACAGGTGGTTGCGGGTCGCGAACTGGTAGCCGATCGCGCAGTGGTCGATGCCGTAGGCCGCGCGCTCGTCGCCCGGGGTGTCGTCGGTTTCGCCGACCGGCGGCAGGTCGGCAGCGTCGCCGCACTTCACGCACAGCACCACGCGGCCGACGTCGTGCAACAGACCGGCGGTGAACGCGGGGCCGGCGTCGCACACGCCCGCGAGTTTGCTGTAGCCGGCGGCGAGCCGGGCGACGAACAGGGAGTGCTTCAGCAGCACGTCGCACCGGGCGCGCACCGCGGGCGCGTACCGCTCGTACAACCCGCGGAACCCGACGGCACAGAGCAGCCGCACGCACTCGCGCACCCCGAGGCGCAGCACCGCCGGGCGCACGTCGTCCACAGTGCCGTGCGCGCCGACCGCGGCGCTGTTCGCGGAGCGCAACACGCGCGCGGCGAGCATCGAGTCGCGCCGGACGAGGGTCGCAACGTCCGCGACCGACACGTCTTCGCGATCCGCGAGCGCGGTGAGCTGCACCGCGGTATCGGACAGCATCGGGTACGTTTCGGGCCGGTCGAGGTCGGTGAGAGCGGCGTGGCGCACCGACCGGTCGGGCGCGGGAGGCGGCTCGCGAAGCAGGAGGAACGTGGGCACGGGCACCTCAGTGGTTCGAGCGCGACCATTCAACCTGTAGTGCGCAACCGGTGTCGTGCAAACGACTAGCTGGTAATCGGTTGGGGCTAGAACGTTCGCGCCGCAGGCGCACAATTCGGAACCCGCGCTCACGGGGCGGAAAAAATTGTGGCGGAGCGAATCCGACGGGCCACACACTCCGAATAATTCGCATCCTCGCGCTTGCAACGGCGGCGCGTTCGGATATGCTTGCTCGCCAGCGGGGGCGTTTCTCGCAACCTGTCCGCCACCGCTCGCGACCCGAACCACATCTCGACCCGCAAGGAAAGGTACCTGTCATGGGTTTTCCGGACCGCCGCGCGTTTACGCGTCCGCAGTTGAAAGTTGAACAACTCGAAGACCGCACGGTTCCCGCGAAGCTGGACGCCGGGCTGTCCGAAGTGCTGGGCGAAATCGCCACCACCGGCACGATCATCGGCGACAAAGTGAACGTGGTGATGACCAGCGCCACCGACAGCGGCGCGGCGCTCGCGGCGTCCCCGTTCGCGGCCTCGGTCAAGAGCCTCGGCTTCGGCATCTACAACGTCACCCTCGCCGCCGGCACCAACCAGACCGACGCGCTGAACTACTTCCGCGGTCTCGCGGGCGTCGCATCGGCCGCCGCCGACGAACTGGTGAACGTGCAGGCCACCCCGAACGACACGTCGTTCTCGTCGCTGTACGGCATGACGAAGATCGGCGCGCCGACCGCGTGGGACACCACCACCGGTAGCGCCAACTTCGTCGTCGCGGTGATCGACAGCGGCATCGACACCACGCACCAAGACCTGTACCTGAACACGTGGCTCAACCAGAGCGAAATTCCGACCGCGAACCGCGACGCCATCAACGCCGCGCTGGGCCGCGCCAGCACCACCGCGATTTCGTTCCGCGACCTGAACAACCTGACGGCCGCCCAGCGCACCGCGGCTACCATCACCGACGTGAACGGCAACGGCCGCATCGACGGCGGCGACGTGCTGAGCGCGTGGAGCAACGGCACCGACAACGGCGGCAACGGGTTCGTGGACGACCTGATCGGCTGGGACTTCGCCAACAACGACAACAACCCGTTCGACGACAACAACCACGGCACGCACGTCGCCGGCACCATCGGGGCCATCGGCAACAACGCGACCGGCGTGGTGGGCGTGAACTGGCAGGTCCAGATGATGGGCCTGAAGTTCCTCGCGGCCAGCGGCAGCGGCTCGCTCAGCGGCGCGATCGGCGCGCTGAACTACGCCGTGGCGCAGGGCGTGAAGGTGTCCAACAACAGTTGGGGCGGCGGCGGGTTCAACAGCACGCTGGCCGCCGCCATCGGGCGCGCCCGCGACGCGGGCCACATCTTCGTAGCCGCCGCCGGCAACAGCGCGCAGAACATCGACACCAGCCCGAGCTACCCGGCCAGCTACATCTCCAGCTACAACAACGTGGTGAACGTCGCGGCCACCGACAGCCTCGACCGGCTCGCCAGCTTCTCGAACTTCGGCCGCAACTCGGTCACGCTCGCCGCGCCGGGCGTCGGCATCCTCAGCACGACGCCGAACAACACCTACAGCAGCTTCAACGGCACCTCGATGGCCGCGCCGCACGTCGCGGGCGCGATCGCGCTGTTCTGGAGCCAGAACCCGACGCTCACCTACACGCAGGTGATTTCCAAGCTCACCAGCAGCGTGGACGTGGTGAGCGGCCTCAGCACGACCGTCCAGACGAGCGGCCGGCTGAACGTCGCCAAGATGTTCAGCGGCGGTACCGTCGCCCCGGCCCCGAAGGTCACGAGCGCCGTGTTCAACGGCGTCGCGAACACGAACTTCAGCTCGGTGCGCGTGACGTTCGACCGCGCCATCGACGCCGGCACGTTCACCGCCGCCGACGTCACCCGGTTCGTCGGGCCGAGCGGCGCGGCCATCGCCCCGACCGGCGTGGTCGCGGTCAGCTCGACCGTGTTCGACATCACCTTCGCCACCCAGACCGCCGCCGGTGCCTACTCGCTGACGTTCGGCCCGAACATCACGAGCGGCGGCCGGGCGATGGACCAGAACAACAACGGCACCGCCGGCGAAGCGGCCGACACGTTCACCGCCACCGGCACGCTGGTACTCAGCACCACCCGCACCTACGGGCTGAGCAACCTGAACGTGACCATTCGCGACAACGCGACCGTCGCGTCCTCGTTCACGGTCGCCGACAACATCAGCATCACCGACCTGAACGTGAACGTGACCCTCACGCACACCTACGTGAGCGACCTCGTCATCACGCTTCGGGGCCCGACGGTGAACGGCGTGGCCGGGCCGATCGTGACGCTGTTCAACCGGCGCGGCGGCAGCGGCGACAACCTCACCAACACGCGGTTCGACGACGAAGCGACCACCGCCATCGCGAACGGGCTCGCGCCGTTCAACGGCACGTTCCGCCCCGACGGCCTCCTGTCCGCGTTCGACGGGCGCAGCACCGCCGGCGTTTGGACGCTCCGCATCCGCGACGCCGCGACCACCGACACGGGTCGGCTCACCGCGTGGTCCATCACCGCCACTGGCTCGGTCGGCGGCGGCACCGGGGCGGGCCGGTCGCTGGGCTTCCGCGCCGAAGACGACTTCGACGCCGCGGCGACCGCCGACGCGTCCCGCGCCGTCGCCGCGGCGACGGTCGCGCCCGCGGCTCCGACCTCGTCCGCGAGCGCGCCTTCGGCGCTGAGCTTCTTCGGGCTCCTCGGCCTCGACGACGCCCCGGTCGCGGGCGAAGGGGTCGTCGCCGACGAACCGGCGCGCGAGGAGCGCGTGGCGCGGTTCGCGGCCCCGACCAACGACCTCGTGGGCGACGACGAAGACGACTTCGACGCCGTTCTCGCGATGCTCTACATGCCCCCGAGCGACGCCGACACGAGCGGCGCGACCGCCGACGAAGGGGCGCTCGCGGGCGTGTAACGCGCCGCGCACCGACACCCGCGAACGGGGCACCGATCTCGGTGCCCCGTTTTCTTTTCCCCGCACTTGAGCGCACTTCAGTTTTTCGCGCGCGCGCGCCGATAAAGAGTGCGGGTCGTTCCGGTTGCGGGGGCGTTCACGGTGGCACACCCGGTGGCACACAGAGACGAGCGCGAGGGCCTGCGAACCGCGTGGGCCGAACTGGCGACCCGCCAGAAGCGGCTCGCGGCCGAGTGGGACGAAACCAACCGGTTCCACGCGGAGCAGGCCGCGGCCCTCGACGCCCGCGCCGCCGAGATTCGCGCGCGGGAAACCGCGACCGCCGCGGCGCACGCCAAGCTGTCGCGCGAGGTGGCCGCGCTGCGCGAAGAGGCCGCCGGACTCGAGGCGCGCATCGCCAACGCGCGGGCGGCCGTGAACGAACTGGAGCGCCGCCGCGCGGAACTGGACGCCGCGGCACTCGCCCCGCGCACCGTGCCCGCCGCCGAGTGGCCCGCGGAACTGCTGGTGGCGCTCGACCGCGGGTCCGACCGCGACCTGAGCGCGCTGGCCGCAGACCTCGAGCGCCGCGAGGCCCAACTGCGCGCCGACCGCGCCGACCTTCAGTTGCTCTTGGACCGCTGGCGCGCGGAGCGGGCCGAGTTCGCCGACCGCAAGCGCGTCCTCGGGGAGCAGTTCGGCCAACTCGTCGAAGCCCGCGCGCGGTGGCAGGCCGCGGAGCGCGCCACCGTGCTCGAAATGGAAGAACTGGCCCGCACGCTGCGAGCGAAAGAGGTCGAGCAGGACGCCCGCGCGCAGCGCCTCGCGCGCGCCGACGCGCGCCGCCGCGAAGACGCCTACGAGTTGTGGCAACTGCGGTTGCGGCTCGAAGCGTGGCAGGCACACATCGTGGCCGAAGAGTTGCGGTGGCACACCGAGCGCGAGCAGATGGAACTCGAGTTCGCCAAGCGCGCCGCCCTGCTGCCGGACGCGGGTGCAGACCTGCCGCTGGCGCGCCCGGTCCGCGACCCGGTGCCGGCGGAAGTGGCCGGGCTGCGGGCCGAACTTGAGCGCGTCTCTGCGGTGCTTCTGGAAGCCGAACTGCCCGAACCGCCGGACCCGCCGCAATCCGAATTGCCGTGGGGTGCGGAAGACGTACCGCTCGCGCTCGCGGTGCCGGACAGCGAACCGCCCGCGGTCGATCCCGCGGTGAGCTACGGCCGCGCCGCGTGATTGCGCCACCGTTCCCACGGCACGAACACTGCGTAGAACGCGAGCGAGTACAGCGCGAAGTGACCCACTTCTAGTGTGATGAACGTGACGGCGTGGAAGAACGCGCCCAAGCCCAGTGCCACCAGTCGCGCGCGCCGGAACGCGAGAAACACCGGGAACCCGATCTCCCACACGATCGTGACCCACGCGCTCGCGCGGTGGACCCACACCGGTAGGAGCGCGCTGAGGTTCGGGGTGAGGCACCACTCCAAATCGTGATTCACGAAATACATCACGTATCCGGTTTGCCATCCGTTCGACATCAATTTGTAGATGCCGCTGAACACATACAGGCAACAGAACTGCACGAGCAGCGCCTTCACCGGCCACCCGGGAACGAGCACCGTTCCTCTGTGGCACCGCGCGTTGACGCCCCACGCCGCGCCGCTGTTCCCGAACGCGACCGCGAGGAACAGCGCGTTCCGCACTTGGTCGCCGCCGTTGCACAGCCCGTTGTTGACGTTCCAGAACGACACCGCGCACGCCCAACACACCAGCCCGCACACGAGCGGGCGCCAGCCGATGAGCAACCCGCACGCGGCGCTTGCGAACAGCGCGAACAGTGCCTGCGGTCCCCATTTGTCTGGCAGCGTGCGGAGCAGCGACCAATAGTGATGGCCGGCGCGGAACCGCGACTCGAACGCGCCGGAGCCGCCGAGCGCGTCGGCCCCGTAGTACGAATGGAACTGCGGGAGCGTGCCCACGAACAGATCCAGCAGCGCGCACACAGCGACCGCGATTCGCAGCGCCGCGACGCGCTCCGCCGGCACCGGCGCGAGCAGCCACCGCCACCGGCCCAGCGCACCGGGCAGCCGCGGCTGCACCCCCACGAACAGCGGTTCGGCGCTCGCTGCACTCATGGCGACCTCGCCTTCAGCGGCACCCAGCGCGCCGCGACCGGGTCGAACGCTTCGAGCGCGCCGGTCGCGGGGAACCACTTCGCCACTTGCAGTTCGTAACTCGGTCGGCGCGGCGCGCCGGGCGCGTCGTTCGGCAGGCGCGTCGGGATGTAGTGAAAGATCAGCCGCGCTTCGCGCGCGCCGGTCCCGCGACTCTTCCAGTTCAGCCACGCGCGCACCAGCTCGCGGTTCTCACTCACGCGCGCCGGTAAGTGGCCCCACTCGCGCCGCGCCTCCGGGCTGTAGTGCCAGCCGAACATCGTGATGTTCGCTTCGAAGTTGAACTCGCGGTCGTGAACCAGCGGCCAGCGCGCACCGGGCGCGTCCGGGGCGCGAGGTGCGAACCGCGACCAGACGCGCGCGGTGCGGCCGTCGGCGCAGTACACCTCCGCGACCGGCACCACCGTGTGCGGCGGGAAGTCCGGGGTGAACATGTTCCAGCCCTGATCGAGGCCGGTCAGTTCGCCCCACGCGCTGAGGAGGTCGCCGGCGCGCTCGCCGGCACTCTGGAGCGCGTCGGAGCGCGTGAAGCGGCCCCACCGTTGGGTGGGGCTGAGTTCGGGGAAGTGGTCTTCGGGGGTGGCGCGCCGCGGCACGAATTCGAACAGGTTCGCGAGCACCGGGAACGCGACCTGCCACAGCGCGAGCGCGCCAACGAGCCACGGCAGCACCGCCGCGGCGGCGCGCGGCGCGTGGGGTGATTGGGCCATGCGCCCGATTGTACCGCGCGGCTACGGCGCGGGCGCGTCGAGCGACACGTCCAACTGTTGGCCCACGTACAGCGGCGCGTCGGCGCGGTCGAGCGCGTAAATCACCTGAAGGACGCGGGTGTCCACGCGCTCGGTGTTGCCGCCGGTCAGGGATTTCTTGGGGATCACGTACGGCTCGACGCGCACGAACGTGAGGTCGTACTTGGTCGCGGGGTCGCCGCGCGGGGTCGCGGTGCCCTTCGTGCCGGGCTTGAAGCGGCCGATGTCGTTCTCGTCGATGTCCACGCGCACGTTCAACCGGCCCACGGTGCCCAGCACCACGAGCGGCGTGCCGGGCGCGGCGCTCACGAACTCGCCCGGGCGCACGTTCACCTGCAACACGCGGAACTCCACGAGGTCCGCGGGCGGGATCGGATCGAGCGCGCGGTCCGCGCCCGGCTTGCGCACGCGGGGCGCGGTCACGCGCAACCGGTCCAGTTCGGTGCGCGTCTGCGCCTGCTGCGCGTCGGCCTGCGCGAGCGCCGCCCGCGCCACCGCGAGGTCGTACTTCCACGCCCCGGCGCGGCTCAGTTCGAGCGTCGCCTCCGCGCCGCGCATTTGCGCCTTCGCCACGTCTACCGCCATTCTGCGCGTGTCGAACAGCTCGCGGGCACCCACCCCGGTTTCGTTCTCGCGCTTGGTGCGCTCGAACAGCGCGAGTTTGTCTTCGAGGTTCGCACGGGCCTCCGCGACCTTCGCTTCGAGCGGCGGCAACTCCTCGCGCCGCGGCAGCGCCTCCTGCTTGCTCACCTGCGCCCCGGCGGCGTCGCGCGCCGCGGCACGCACGGACAGTTCCGCGACCAGCGCGCGGTCGTCCAACTCGAACAGCAGTTCGCCGGCGCGCGCGCTGTCGCCGGCGCGCACGTGAACGGCCTTCACGACGCCCGGCAGGTGCGTACCCACCGCGATGTTCTCGGTCTCCGGTTCGACGATCCCGGCCCCGGACACCTGTTTGCCGAACGGCGACTTCGCCGGCTCCACCGGCGGGCTGACCGGCGGCGGCTTCTGCTGCGCTTTCGTCATTTGCAGGATGGCGAACGAGAACGCCGCCACCGCGAGCGCCGGCAACAGGTAGCGTGTGAACATGCTTGGAACTCCACTTTGGCCGCACGATGAACGCAGACAAAGACGCAATCAGCGCAAGACACAGGCATTTTTGACGGTATTGCAGGATGAAGAGGATCCAGAGCGTTTCAGAACAATCCGTCTTCGACCTTCTGTATCCTCTTTTATCATGTAATCCCGTCAAACACTCTTCTTGGATTTCTTCTCTGCTCGTGCCTTTCATCTGCGTTCATCGTGTGACTAGGCCATATTGACTGAAGGTAGGCGGTTTGCGATAGCGAGGCGGCCATTTTCCCGGTCGGGAGCCGCCAATGTTCAGCCGCCACGATTTGAGCGACGAGCACTGGGAGCGGATCGCGCGC
>Ga0169931_10008700_pt1 | contig 14753 bp, 7 predicted proteins | sample Kivu_15m_20L_FD_129675 | JGI IMG/M metagenome (GOLD analysis project Ga0169931, IMG submission 129675) | Freshwater microbial communities from Lake Kivu, Western Province, Rwanda to study Microbial Dark Matter (Phase II) - Kivu_15m_20L... | ecosystem: Environmental > Aquatic > Freshwater > Lake ...
CCCGCAGGGGCAAGGCTCGCGGGGACGCTCGCCCCACCAGGACAAAAAACCGGCCGGCCATCGCTGGCCGGCCGGTTCGTGGGCCGATGGAGGGCCGGGGAATTACTTGTCGCCCTCGGCGGCGTCGAACGCGTGCTGGAGCGCGACGAGGTCTTCGCCGGGCTTGAGCGAGTCGAGGATCTTCTGCTCCTCCTTGAGCTGCTCGGGGCTGTAGTTGGCGGCCTTGATGGAGAGGCCGATGCGGCGCTCGCCCCGGTCAATCTTGATGACGCGGGCGGTCACGTCCTGGCCGATGTTGAGGACGTTCTTGATCTTGTCCACGCGGTCCTCGCTGATCTGGCTGATGTGGACGAGGCCGTCAATGTCGTGGGCCAGGCCGATGAACGCGCCGAAGCTGGCGAGCTTGGTGACCTTGCCGGTGACGAGGTCGCCGACCTTGTAGTGCTGGTCAATCGCCGACCACGGGTCGGTGCCGAGCTGCTTCATGCCCAGCGAAATGCGCTGGTTGGCCTTGTCAATCTCGAGCACGACCGCCTCGACTTCGTCGCCCTTCTGGAAGACTTCGGAGGGGTGGTTGATCTTGCGCGTCCACGAGATGTCGGAGACGTGCACCATGCCGTCGAGGCCCTCTTCGAGTTCGACGAAGGCGCCGTAGCTGGTGAGGTTGCGCACCTTGCCCTTGATCCTGGTGCCGGTGGGATACTTGGCCTGCGCGGCCTCCCACGGGTTGGATTCGAGCTGGCGGATGCCAAGCGAGATTTTCTGCTCGTCGCGGTTGATGCCGAGGACGACGGCCTCGACTTCCTGGCCGGGCTTGAGCACGTCCGAGGGCTTGGCGATGCGCTTGGTCCAGGACAGCTCGGTGACGTGGACGAGGCCCTCGACGCCGGGTTCCAGCTCGATGAACGCGCCGTAAGCCACGAGGTTGACGACCTTGCCCTTGACCTTGGTGCCGACGGGGAACTTGCTCTCGATGGCTTCCCACGGGTTGGCGAGCTTCTGCTTGAGGCCGAGGCTGACGCGCTCCTTTTCCTTGTTCACGTCGAGCACGACCACGTCGAGTTCCTGGCCGACCTTGAGGATTTCGCTCGGGTGGCCGATGCGGCCCCAGCTCATGTCGGTGATGTGCAGCAGGCCGTCGAGGCCGTTGAGGTCAATGAACGCGCCGAAGTCGGTGATGTTCTTGACGGTGCCCTTGCGGATGTCGCCCGGGGTCATCTCGGCGAAGAGCTTGGCGCGGCGCTCGGCGCGCTCGGCCTCGATCAGCTCGCGGCGGGAGAGGACGATGTTGCGGCGGTCCTCGTTGATCTTGACGACCTTGAAGTCATACAGGTTGCCGACCATGGCGGCGACGTTCTTGGGCGGGACGACGTCAATCTGCGACGCGGGCAGGAAGGCCTCGACGCCGATGTTGACGATGAGGCCGCCCTTGACGACGGCCTTGACCTTGCCGGCGATGGTGCCGCCCTCGCGGCAGATGGTCTGGATGCGGTCCCAGTTCTTCTTAAACTCGGCCTGCTCGTGGGAGAGGATGACCATGCCCTCCTTGTCCTCGAGCTTCTCGATGAGGACATCAATCTCGTCGCCGACCTTGATGGCTTCGGGGTCGAGGAACTCGCCGCGGGAGACGACGCCCTCGGACTTGTAACCGATGTCCACGAGGACTTCCTTGTTGCGGACTTCGAGGATGAGGCCCTTGACAATCTCACCAGCGGCGAAGCGTTTCGTGCTCGCGCGCATGGCTTCTTCCATGGTTAGCATACTGCGTGTGTGTGACTGCGGGAGACAGGCGGGCGAAGGCCCGGCGAGGCTCCATTGCCTAACGACCGACGTTGCAGGGCAACGGAGGTTAGAGGTTAGGTTGCGTTGTTGACCGACGTTTCTCAGCCTTAGTGAGCATCCGCACTCGCGGCGCTCAGGCGGGGCGGACAGTAGCGGGCGGGCGGCGGCTGGCAAGGGGTATTTATGAAGTTTGTGGCGAATCGTATCAGCCCCGAGGAGGCCGGGGCGGTGCTGCGTTCAAGGTCGCAAAATGCGACCTTGAAGCGGGGGCGGAACCTGAAATGCCTCCCCTACGCCTTCACCGAAAACGGGGCCGTCATGTCCGCCAACATCCTCAACAGCCCGCGGGCCGTCCGCATGAGCGTGTTCGTGGTGCGCGCCTTTGTGAAGATGCGCGAGCTGCTCACCGGCAGCCGCGAGCTGGCTGCCGAGCTGCGGAAGCTGGAAGCCCGGCCGACCGCCCGGCTCGACGGCCACGAGACCGCCATCTTCGAAGTCCTCCAGCGCGTCATGGACATCCTCAGTCCGCCGCCCCCGCCACCGGAGCCGCCTCGGCGTCAGATTGGCTTCCATGTGCCGCCTGAAGGCGCAGCCTCCGGCAAGGCCAAGGGGTGAAACCGGCGCTGTCTCGGTGCCGCGTCCAATTCCCTTCCGCTGCGAAATCCGCCAGTCCGTTGGGGCGGCCTGAAGACCGCGCCCCTGCGGGCCGGATCAGCGGTTGAACAGGAACGCCGGGTTGTTGATGAGCGCCCAGGCGAGATCCTGCGCGCCGATGAGGCGGGCCTGGTCGAGCTGCTTGGCGCCCAGGTCGGCGGCGCGCTTGAGGGTCGCCAGCTTTGGATCGGCGGAGAGCGGCTCGCCAAGGCGCTTCACGGATTCCTGAAGTTCCTTGAGGCGCGGGTCAATCGGGCGCGGAGCCTTCGCGTCGGCCAGCTCCTTCGTGCGCTTGGCCAGCTCCGCGTCCGTGGCGCGGACGACTTTCTCCAGCGCGGCGGCCTCGTCCTTCGTGCGCTCGGCGGCGGGCTTGGCGAGCAGCGCGCGGAGTTCCTCGCTCTGGCTCAGGCCGGGGGTTTTCGCGCCGGTGGTGGCGAGGCGGAACCGGCCGAGGGTGAAGGCGTTGTCGTTGCCGCCGTTGAACTGCTGCGTGAAGGTGAAGGTGAGCGTGGAGCCGGGCTGGTTGGTGTAGGGCGTCTTGAACTCGAACGTTGCCCAGTGCGTCGCGCCGCTGTTCGGTGAGACGGCCCAGCCCTGCTGGCGGTTGTTGCCACCGTCAATGGCCTTGGCCACCTCGAAGTTTTGCTGGCTGAAATCGGCGAGCGCCTTGGTCAGGTCGAGCTTCTTCGCGTCGGCAGGCTTCATGCCCTTGGGCGTGACGGTCACGGCCAGTTCGTTCAGCACGAAGTTGCCGTCCTTGGAGCGGCCGGGGCCGTTTTTCGGGAAGCGCTTGTCCGTGAGCGCCTCCAGCCGCAGCGCGCTGATGACCTTCTCCGCCGGCTCGACGGTGAGGGTATAGACGCTGCGCACGTCCTTGCCCTCGGTGACGACGATGGACTGGTCGTCCTGCTGCGCGAGCTTGAGGTCGCCGGTGGCCTTGAGGGTCTTCGCCACGACGGGCTTCCAGTCCACCTTCAAGTCCTGCTTCTTCTCGAACTCGGCCATCCGTTTCGGAAAGTCCTGCTCGTTGAAGCGCTTCAGCTCGGCCTCGGCCTTGGCGGTGCGCGCCTTCTGCTCGGCATCGAGCTTTGCCTCGCGCGGGGCGATTTCCTTCTCGTAGCCGGCGAGGTCAACTTTCGCGTCGGCCAAGTCCTTCGCGCGCGTCTCCTCGCGCTTCTGCTGGAGGCCGGGGAAGACCTTTTCGTATTCGGCCAGGGAGACCTTCACCGTGGCGGCGTCGGCCTTCATCGTGGCCCAGTTCTTCAGGGTGGCCTCGATTTCCGAATGCCGCGCGGGCCGGTTCATGATGCGGAGGAACAGCTCGTTGATGAGCGCGCGGTCGTCGGTGACTTCCTTCGCCAGCCTGGCAATCGCGTTGTCCGCCGCGCTCACGGCGTCGCCGACGGTCGCGCCGGAGATGAGCGCCATGATGGGGCCGAGCTGGATGTCGCTGGTGCGCTCGCACTCGCAGGCGGATTCGCGGGGCGGCTTGCCCATCGTGGCGAAGAAGCCGTCGGGCAGCTTGAAGCCCGAGTCGGCGAGCTGCGCGGCGCGCGTGCCGGCGGGGACGCCGGGGATGTTCGACTTCGCGCCGGTGACCTTGATGATGCTGTCGTAGAGCACCTCGGCGGGCAGGCGGCGCGCGGTGGCGTGGGAGAAGTTGATCTTGTCGTCGTCGTTCCACTGGTGCGACGCGACGGAGAGCTGGTAGGTGCGGGACTTCGCAATCAGCTTCATCAAGTGGCGCGTGTTGAAGCCGCTGTCCACAAACTCCTTCGTGAGGTAGTCCAGCAGCTCGGGATTGCTCGGCGGGTTGCCGGCGCGGATGTCGTCGAGCGGCTCAATGACGCCGACGCCGGTGAGGTAGCCCCAGATGCGGTTGGCGAAGCTGGTGGCGAAGTAGCGGTTGTCCTTCGCGGTGATCCACATCGCCAGCTCCTCGCGGCGCGTGAGCTTCTTCTTTTCGGCGGCGGGCTTGCCGTCCTCGCCGCACGTCGCGGGATACGGGAACTGCGGCGGCGTCTCCTTGCCGGTGCGGTCGTGCTTCATCTCGCCGGCGCCAAGCTCCTCGATGATCTCATACATCGGCTTGCCGCCCTCGACCGCCGTGCCGCCGAGCAGCTTGTCCCCGCCGGCGGGGTCCTTCTTCAGCCCGACGCGCGCGAACCACGCGGCGGTCTGGTAATACTGGTCCTGCGTCCACCGCTCGAAGGGATGGTCGTGGCACTTGTTGCAGTTGAAGCGCACGGCGAGGAACAGGTGCGTGGTGTTCTCCATCGTGTCCTCGGGCTTGCGCAGAATCTTGTAGTAGCTCGCGGGCGGGTTGTCCTTGTTCGAGCCGGAGGCGGTGATGATCTTGCGCGCGAACTGGTCGTGCGGCGTGTTGTCGGCAATCTCCTTGCGAATCCACGCGCGGAAGGCCGTCGCGCCCTCGGCCCCGAGGAACTTGCTGTTCACCTGGAGCAGGTCGGCCCACTTGTTCGCCCAGTGCTCGACGAAGTCCTCGCTGCCCACGAGCCGGTCCACGAGCGCGTCGCGCTTCTCGCGGACGGAGCGTTTGTCGGCGAGGAAGGACTTCACATCCTCCGCGCTGGGCGGCACGCCGGTCAGGTCCAGATAGACGCGGCGGATGAACTCGTCGTCCGCGCAAAGGCCGCTGGGCAGGATTTTCATGCGCTGCCACTTCGCGGCGGTGAACTCATCAATCTTGTTCCACTTCTCCGGCTCGGCCCAGGTGAAGCCGGAGCGGTCGCCCATCACGGTCACGGTCGTCGCCGCATAAGCGCCCTCGAACCGCGCGAGCATCGGAGCCTCGCCGCGCCGCAACGTGGTCACGACGTTCGCGCTGTCGGTTTTCGCCACGTCCTGGTTGCCGGTCTCGACGAACGCCAGCGTGGTCACATCGCGCGTGGTGCCGTCCGCGTAGGTGGCGATGACGCGCATCTGCTGGCGCGCGCCGACCTTCTGGACGACCGGGTTTTGCGGGGACAACTCGATCTTCGTCACGCGCGGCGCGCTGGCGTTCAACTTCGCGCCCGCGCCAATCCACTCGCGGATGACGCGGTAGCTCAGGTCGCCCGGCTCGAACACCTTCTGCCCCTGGTGCGGCACGGCGGCGGTGGGCTTGAGCAGCATGAGCGAATCGTCGGGCGAGGCGACGTTCGCGCGGCGGCTGGCCAGCTCGTCGGTGAACGCGCGCACGTCATACTCGGCGTCGTAGCCGCGCAGCGAGAGCTTGAAGCCGTTCTTGCCGTCCTTCGCGCCGTGGCAGGTGCCCTGATTGCAGCCGGCCTTGGTCAGCACCGGGTTCACGTCGCGGATGAAGTCAGTCTCCAGCACTTTGCCGATGCCCGTGACTTTGACCGGGATGGAAACGCTCTTGCCAGCGAGCGACGCCTTCACGGTCACGGAACCGTTGGCCTTGGGCAGCACAACGCCGCTGGCGCTGACGCTCGCGGCACTCTTGCTGAAGCCGCTCAGGTCCAGCTTCGCGAGGCGCGTCACGTCGAGCGCCTCGCCGTTCGCGAGCCGCGCAGTCACGATGATTTGCGCGCTGTCGGTCCACTTGTTCAGTGCGACCTGCTTCGGCTCGGCTTCGAGCGCGACGATCTTCGCGTCCTTCGGGAGCGACTCGGGTTCGCCGTCGGTCTTGGGCACGGCGGGCGCGGGAGCTTCAAATTTCTTGGCCGCGAGCGCCTTGCTGGCGGCGGTGACGGTCACACTGGGGAACTCCTTGAGCACCGAGCCGCTCTCAGCGTTGAGCAGGCGGATGGTGCCGTCCGAGCCGGCGGCGGCGATGGTCTTGGCGTCCGGCGCGACGGCGACGGCGAAGACGCCGGCCTGCGGGACGGAGACCTTGAACAGCTTCTTGGTGCCGCTGTTCTTGTATTTCTCGATGACCGCCTTGTCCTGCGGCGTGCGGCTGGCGGGGATTTTCCCCATCACGTCCGCCATTTCCTTGGGAATCGCGTTCGTGCCGAAGGTGAAGGTGGAGGCGAAGACCTCGCCCTTGCCGTCCAGCGCGCTGCCGGCGGCTAGGAGCTTGCCGTCCGCGCTCCAGGCCACGGAGGTCACCCGGCCGAGCATGGCGTCGAAGAACAGGATGCCGTTGCTGTCATCGCCGATCTTGCGCGCGGTGGTGCGGAAGTATTGATACAGCTTGGGCTGGCCGTCGGAGCCGCCCATGAGGATTTCCTCGCGGAACGGATGGCGCGTGACGGTGGCGACGCCGCCCTTGAGCGCGTTGGGCGTGATGCTCGTGATGTTGTCAATGAAGCGCTGGGTGGCCAGTTCGGTGAGCTTGGCCGTCATGTCGCGCGAGACGGAGATGACGTGGTCGCCCTTGAGCGACCAGGTGGTGTCGAGCGCCCAGTCGCTGTGCGAACCCATGAACATCACCTGCTTGCCGGTGTCGGCCTCGATGGCGCGCACGGTGTTGTCGCCGCAGCCAAAGGCGATGAGCTTGCCGTCCGGCGACCAGCTCGCGCCGTAGAGCGTGTCGTAGGTGACGGAGTGCGAGAGCGTGAGCCTGCGCTTCTCCACGTCCCAAATCTGGATTTCGCCCATGCGCCCGGGCAGGCCGCCCGCGACGGCGAGGCGCTTGCCATCGGGAGAGAACTTCACCGACTCAATGCGCTCGCTCAGTCCGACCAGCCGAGCGGCGAGGCCGGAGCCATCGGCCTTGTGCAGCAGCACTTCGTGGAAACCGGCGAGCGCGAGAAACTGGCCGTCGGCGGAGTAGTCAATCGAAGTGATGACCGGCGGGAGCGAATACACCGGCGGGTGGTTCATGTCGTAGCGCTCCTTCGCGTTCGCCGGCGTGTCGTCCACCGCGCCCTGGGCAATCCAGTTGCGGATGGTCTCGATTTCCGTCGCGTGCAGCGGCTTGCGGCCCTCGGGCATCTCGGCCTTGCCGTCCTTGGGCGTGATGAGCTGGACGAGGTGCGACTTGTCCGGCGACCTCGCGACGATGGCGGCTTCCTTGCTGTCGCCCGCGCCGAGCATTAGCTTGAAATCCGTCATCACGTAACCGCCCTTGGCCTTCGCGGGCTGATGGCAGCCCTGGCAGTTGGCCTGGAAGATGGGCCGCACGTCCTTGTAGTAACTGACCTTTTTCGGCGGCGCGGCTTTCTTGTCGGCGGGGGCGGCGAGCAGGCTGGCGGCGGCCAACGCGAGGACGCCGAGGCCGGTCAGGAGTGGCTTGCTGTTCATGGCTAGAAAATGCGCGATCTCCGCCGACGCGGCAACTGCGCAAACGCACGGCGGAAGTCACCGGAAACGGACGGCGCGGGAGGGGTGAAATTCACGGCGCTCACCGGCTTGGCCACGGCAGCAAAGGCAAAGGCCGCGCAAGCGCGCGGCCTTGCCGAAAAGAAATGCTGCCAGACTTACGCGAAGAGCTTCGTGACGGCCTTGGCCTTCACCAGTTCGCGGGGCTGGTTGAGGTGGTTCATCACGATGGTCTCCGGGTCAATGCCGAAGCTGTGGTAGATGGTGGCGAGCAGTTCCGCCGGGTGGACGGGGTCTTCCACGGGCGCGGAGCCGGTCTTGTCCGACTGGCCGTGGACGTAGCCGCGCTTGATGCCCGCACCGCCGATGACGCTGGTGTAGCAATAAGGCCAGTGGTCGCGGCCGTCGGCGCTGTTGCCGTTGCCGGAGGTGCTCACGCCCTTCTGCGGGCTGCGGCCGAACTCGCCGATGGCGAGGACGAGCGTCTCGGAGAGCAGGCCGCGTGAGTCCAAGTCCTCGAAGAGCGCGGCGAGGCCGGTGTCGAGCATCGGGCCGCTCTGCTTCTTCATCCGGTCGTTGAGGCCCACATGCACGTCCCACGAGTGGTTGTCGGAGTTGGCCACCTTGGGCCAGATGAGTTCCACGACGCGGGTGCCGGCTTCGACGAGGCGGCGCGCGAGGAGGCAGCTTTGGCCGAACGTGTTCCGACCGTAGCGGTCGCGGAGCTTGTCGGGTTCCTGATTGAGGTCGAAGGCCTCGCGGGCGCGGCCGGAGACGATGAGGTTCATCGCCTGCTTGTAATACTCGTCGAGGTTGTAGTTCTCGACCGCCTTCTCGATTTCGGGAACCGCGTTGCTCAGTTCGTCGCGCAGCTTGGCGCGGCGCTGGAGGCGGACGCTGAACATATCCGGGCGGAGGTTGAGGTCATCCACCTTGATCTTGTCCATCTTCGCCATGTCGAGGTCATCGCCATCGGGGAAGAGCGTGTAGGGATCGAAGGCCTTGCCGAGGAAGCCCGCGCTGCCGCCCTTGCCCACGACGTTCGACTCCTGCAACGGGCGCGGGAACATGACGAACGGGAGCATCGGCTCGGTGGGCGGCTTGAGGCGGATGATGTTCGAGCCGAAGTTCGGGAAATCCTTCGGGCTGGGCGGCTCAAGCTGGCCGGACGGGCTGACCTTGTCCGTCGTGTAGCCGGTCATGATCTGGTAGATGGCCGCCGTGTGGTTGAAGAGGCCGTTGGGCGTGTAGCTCATCGAGCGGATCATCGTGAACTTGTCGTTCACCTTCGCGAGCTTGGGCAGGAGTTCGGTGTATTTGACGCCGGTGAGCTTGGTGGCGATGGGCGCGAAGACGGACTTCACGTTGTCCGGCACGTTGTCCTTCGGATCCCACAGATCCAGATGCGAGGGACCACCCTGCAAATAAATCATGATGACGCTCTTGGCCTTGCCCCAGCCGCGTCCGCCGGTGGCGGGATTGGCGAGCGCCTGAAGCTTCATCGCGCCGCCGAGCGAGAGGCCGAGCAGGCCGCTGCCGCCGATGCGCAGGATGTCGCGGCGCGTGACGCCGAGATGTTTGTCGCAGAGGTCTTTGCCGGGTTCGCCTGGGATTCGGATCATAGGGCTATGGGTTTTGCAGCGTTCTAGTGGGGAGTGGACGCGCTGGCAAGGGCGGAAATTGAAAGTAGTTTCGCTGCGGGTCAGCCGGGATACCCGCCCGCCACATACGCCTCCAACTGGCTCAACGCCGAGCGCTGCGCGTTGATGACCCACTTCACGAGGTCGCCGATGGAAATCAGGCCGATGATGCGGTCGCCGTCCTTCACCGGCAGATGGCGCACGCGGCTCTCGGTCACGATGCGCAACGTGTCCTCGACGCCGTGCTGGGGCGTCACGCAGATGACCTGGGTGGTCATGATTTCGCGGACGGTCGTGGTCTTGGACGAGCGGCCTTGCAGCACGACCTTCCGCGTGTAGTCGCGCTCCGAGAGGATGCCGAGCAAGGCGCCGCCGTCCATCACGAGCACGCAACCGATGTTGCGGTCGGCCATGAGCTTGATGGCGTCATACACGAACGTCTCCGGCGCGACGGCCTGGACGGCGGCGTGGCCCTTGTGCTGGAGGATGGTGGCGACCGAGTCGGTGATTTCCATGGCGCGGGGCGGAGTTGGAAGTTGGCTGTGCTGACGCCGCTAATTAAGCCGAAGCCGCCGGGATGCTCAACGCAAATTTAGCCGCTGACTTCAAAAACGCGCTCCGGGCCGGAGGGCGCGGGAATCCCGTCGTTTGAAAACCACTGACCGGCACTGACTGACACTAATGAATTCCCGCTGTCGGCCTTCACCCGGCCGGTGAACTTGCCCTGGCAGGAAAAATTAGTGCAGGTCAGTGCCGGTTAGTGGTTTGGTTTCGTCCGCCCCATTCCACAACTGCGGTTTTAGGTCGAAGGCGCGGACTCGACGATGGCCTCGGCCTTGCAATCACCGGCCATCCTTCAGCTCCAGCTTGAAGACCGGGTTCCCCATCGCCGACGCGTAGAGAATGTTCTTCACCGGATCCCACGCGTAACAGCCAAACCAGTTCGGCGTGAAATTGAATCCCTTCTCCTTCCCCTTCGGCTTCAGGCCCGCGACCGGTTTCCACGTCGCGCCCGCGTCCCGCGTCACGAACGCGCCGTCCTTGCCCACCACCAGCAGCTCGCGCCGGTCCTGCCCGAAGAACGGGCCTTGCCAGAGGTTGACCGCCGCCCCCTGCGCCCGCCAGCTCGCGCCCTTGTCCTCGCTCACGAGCAGCCCGTTCGTGCCACCGAGATAATGCGCGCCCTGAAAGAGCACCGGGATTCTCGTCTGCGGATTGACCGGAGAAACTTTCGCCCAGGTGACGCCCGCGTCCGTGCTGCGATGGATGCCGTCGCCGTTGCTGTAAATCACCGTGGTCGCGTCCAGCACGCCGGCCATTGAGAGCCGGTCCGACTTCCCTGCGAGATGAATCGCGAGCTGCTTCCACGTCACGCCACCGTCCTGCGTCAGATAAACCTCGCCGGGCGGCGAGGTCTCGTGCTTCGCGCCGAGGATGACCTTGGGCACTGGCGTCGCCCAGTCCACCGAGCCGAAATCCCAGTTGCGTCCGAGGCTCGTGAACTTCTTCCAAGTCACCCCGTCGCTTGTCCAGCCCGCCGTTCCATCCAGCGAAAAACTGGCGATGCGGCCCGGCGCATTCTGGTCCGCGCTCGTGGCCCAGCCGGTTTCGTCCCGGCCCGAAACCGTCTCGCCATCCAGCCGCCGCCAGTTCGCGCCCTGGTCGGAACTGCGCCACAAGCCCGCGCCCACCACCTTGATGGTCACGTCCCCGTTCGTCCGGTTCACCACCACGCCCGAACAACCGCCGGGCCACGCCCCCTTCACGCCGCTGTTCGTCAGCCGCGTGAGCAGCGACGTGGAAATGTCCACCCAACCGTCCGCCGCGTGGGCACCGGGAGCGAAGGAAGCCACCAGCCAAAGGCAAATCCACAGGAGGTTTGGGCGAATCATGCGGGCTTCGACGACGCGTGCTCCCCAGCGATTTCATCATTCTCCTGCGCCAACGCCCGTGGGCTGAAAGCCCGCCATGTGACAGCCCGGGCTGAAGGCCCGGGAACCCGTCCCAACAACCATTTCCGGCCTGTAAGGCCGGAACCCGCGACGGCAATCCCACGCAACCAACTCGTTCATTTCGGCCTTTCAGGCCTCACGCGGTTTTGGGGAACCGTTTTCCCGGCCCTTCAGGCCGGGCTATCACATCGCTGGCGGCGGCGGCCTTGAACAGGGCGGCTACGCATGGGCGCGGAGTTTCGCGAGGATGGCGTCGGCGTCATAGACGCAGCCGCCCCAGGTGCCGCCGCTGGCGGCTTGCAGGGCGGCCCAGAGCTTCGTGTCGGCGGGGAGGTTTTCGTTCGGGACGAGGTCGGCGCGGCTCGGGCGGCGGGCGAGTTCGGCGGCGGCTTCCTCGGGGTTGAAGACGCGGTCGCCGTCGCCGATGAAGTCCACGGAGCCGGTGTTGGTGTTGCGGTCAATGACGAGGCGGAGGCGGTCGCCATCGCGGAGCTTGCCGAGCGGGCCGCCCGCGAGCGCCTCGGGGCCGATGTGCCCGACGCACGCGCCGGTGCTCACGCCGCTGAAGCGCGCGTCGGTGAGGAGCGCGACGTGTTTGCCGAAGGGGAGATGCTTCAGCGAACTGGTGAGCTGATAGGTCTCCTCCATGCCGGTGCCCATCGGGCCGCAGCCGGCGAGCACGAGGATGTCGCCGGCGGCGATGCGCTTTTCCTTGATGGCGGCAATGGCCGCACGCTCGCTGGTGAAGACTTTGGCCGGGCCTTCCTTGCGATACACGCCGTCCGCGTCCACGACGCTCGGGTCAATGGCGGTGCTCTTGATGACCGCGCCTTCGGGGGCGAGGTTGCCGCGCGGGAAGGTGACGGTGCTGGTGAGGCCGCGGGCCTTCGCCCGCTCGGGGGAGAAGATGACCTCGTCGGGGTCCACGCCGTCCTGCGCGCGGAGGAGTTCGCGGAACTTCGCGCGGCGCTCGCTGGTTTCCCACCAGTTCAAGACCTCGTCGAGCGTCGCGCCGCTGGCGGTCAGGACGCGGGTGTCGAGCAGGTTGAGGCGGCGCAGGTGCAACATCACTTCCGGCACGCCGCCGGCGAGGAAGACGCGCACGGTGGGATGGTGGACGGGGCCGTTGGGCAGCACGCTCACGAGGCGCGGGACGGCGCGGTTGACGGCAATCCAGTCGTCCACGGTCGGCCGGCGCAGGCCCGCCGCGTGCGCGATGGCGGGGATGTGGAGGAGCAAGTTCGTCGAGCCGCCGAAGGCCGCGTGGACGACCATGGCGTTGCGAATCGCGGCGTCGGTGAGAAGGTCGCGGGACTTGAGGCCGCGCTGCTCCAGTTCGACCAGCGCGCGCGCGGAGGCGACGGCGAGTTCCGTCCAGACCGGTTCGCCGGACGGTGCGAGCGCGCTGTGTGGCAGCGAGAGACCGAGGGCTTCGCCGACGACTTGCGAGGTAGCGGCCGTGCCGAGGAACTGGCAGCCGCCGCCGGGTGTGCCGCACGCGCGGCAGCCGAGTTCCGCTGCCTCCTCCAGCGAGACGAGTCCGTGCGAGAAGCGCGCCCCCAACGTCTGCACGGCACCCGCGTCCTCGCCGCTGGCCGGCGGAAGGGTCACGCCGCCCGGCACGAGCACGCTGGGCAGGTCGCGCGTGCCGGCGAGAGCCATCATCATCGCGGGCAGACCCTTGTCGCACGTCGCCACGCCCAGCACGCCGCGTCGCGTGGGCAGCGAGCGGATGAGCCGGCGGAAGACGATGGCGGCGTCGTTGCGATACGGGAGCGAGTCGAACATTCCCGTCGTGCCCTGCGTGCGGCCGTCGCACGGGTCGGAGACGCAGCCGGCGAAGGGGAGGCATTCGAGGCGCTTGAACTCCTTCGCCGCCGCCTCGACGAGCAGGCCGATTTCCCAATGGCCCGTGTGATAACCCAGCGCGATGGGCGAGCCGTCCGGCGCGCGGCGGCCGCCCTCGGTGCTGAGGATGAGGAACTGCCGGCGGCCCAGCTCGGCGGGGTTCCAGCCCATGCCGGCGTTCTGCGTCCAGCCGAAGAGGTTGCCGCTGGGCTGGTGCAGCAGCATGTCGGCGTCGAGCGGCAGCTTGCCCGACGGGCCGGGGGCCTTGGTGCGGACCGAGTAGATGCGCGCGGAGCCGAGCAGTTCGTTCAGCGAAGCCATGCGGAGAGTGAAACAGCAAGCGCGCGGAGCGGACAGGTGAAAGCGAGCAGCGGAGGAAAACGTAAAACGTAATAGGGCTATTTACTTTGTTCCCCTTATCGCGCCGCGCGGCGTTCTCCCGCGTCGCATGAAAAAATCCACCAACACCTGCGCTTTTCCATGAAACGCACGCCAGCGGGCCGGCAGCCATGTTTGCAAAGCGCCTCCTCGACGCGCCGAGAAACCGCCAAGGGGAACAAAGTAAATAGCCCTAAAACGTAAAACGTAAGGGCGGCGGGTATTCGCTTACGTTTTACGCATTACGCATTACGCCCTTTCACTTCGCATCCCGCACATGCTTGTCCATCCACCCGACCATCTTGTCCCACATCTCGGGCAGGTAAACGTGACCGAGGCCGGGATAGACGACGTTCTCGAAGTTCGCGTCGGCTCGGTAGAGGCCGTAGGCGGGCCGGAGCTTCGCCTCCAGCTTGCGGATGCCTTCGATGGGCGAGCCGTAATCCTTGTCGCCGGTCATGTAGAGCATCGGGCGCGGCGCGGCCAGCGCCATCACGGCCTCGCTGTCGAAGTGGTTCAACATCCCCGGCACGAAGTAGTAGATGCCGTGGTATTTCAGGCCCCCGATGCGGATGAGGTCCGTGTAGCGCGTCATGCAGGCGACGGCCACGCCCGCGCGCAGCCGCTCGTCCAGCGCCGCCAGCCACCAGGTGCGCGTCGCGCCCATGCTGATGCCCGTGACGCCGATGCGCGCGGCGTCCACTTCCTTGCGCGACGCGAGGTAGTCCAGCGCCATCAAGTCATCGCGCAGAATCATTCCCCACAGCGAGCGGCCGGCCCAGAGGTTGAACTTCGACGCGGTCATCTCCCCTGCCCCGCCCTTCTCGTTCGGGCCGCCCGGCCCCTGGCCGTTGCGCTCGCCGAAGCAATACGCATCCACGCCGAGCACCACGTAGCCGCGCTTCGCGAGCGTCGGGCCGGGCGGCACGGGCACGGCGTTGGTGCGCAGCAGCTCGTCCTTGCCGATGTCATATTGGCCGCCGTGCCAGTGGCAATAGAGGATGGCCGGTGACTTGCCGGAAACTCCCTTGGGCAGGAACACGTAGCCCGGCACGGTCGCGCCCGCGCCGTTGTCGAACGTGAACTTCTCGAAGACGTAATCGCCCCGGTCCTCGCGCGTGACGGTCGTGACCTTCGGCACCTTGGGGCGCGGCGGCAGCTTGCCGAGCAACTGCCACAGCGTCGCGCGCACCTCGGCCCGGCGCTTGTCCCATGCGGCCTTCGTCTTCGGCACGGCGAACTCCGGCGCGACCGGCGCGGCGGCGAGCCA
>Ga0169931_10008701_pt1 | contig 14753 bp, 12 predicted proteins | sample Kivu_15m_20L_FD_129675 | JGI IMG/M metagenome (GOLD analysis project Ga0169931, IMG submission 129675) | Freshwater microbial communities from Lake Kivu, Western Province, Rwanda to study Microbial Dark Matter (Phase II) - Kivu_15m_20L... | ecosystem: Environmental > Aquatic > Freshwater > Lake...
CACGGCCTTCTTCGCCGGTGCAGCAGGCTTCTTCGCAGCCACGGCCTTCTTCGCCGGTGCAGCAGGCTTCTTCGCAGCCACGGCCTTCTTCGCCGGTGCGGCAGGCTTCTTCGCAGCCACAGCCTTCTTCGCCGGTGCGGCAGGCTTCTTCGCAGCCACAGCCTTCTTCGCCGGTGCAGCAGGCTTCTTGGCGGCCACGGCCTTCTTCGCCGGTGCGGCGGGCTTCTTCGCAGCCACGGCCTTCTTCGCCGGTGCAGCCGGCTTCTTCGCGGCCACGGCCTTCTTGGCCACCGGCTTCTTCGCCGGCTCGGCCTTCTTGGCCGCCGGCTTCTTGGCCGCCGGGGCCTTCTTGGCTACCGGAGCTTTCTTCTTGGCAACTGCCATTTGACTACCTCCTGAAGAGAGTTGAACTACGAACCCGCAGGCCGCGGCGCCAGTGCGGCGCCCCCGCCTGCGACTGCAACGTCATGGCCGCGCGAGGGAAGACGCTCCCGGGCGGGCAGGACGCAACAGTGGGATGACGCGCGCATGAGAGCCTGCCTGCGCGCGCGAGATAAGTCCGCCAGCCGGGAGCTGCAAAACGGTGCAGTGGTCCGGCGATGGGGCCGGTGGTCGGAGACGGGAACGCACCAGCACCGGGCGACGCGACGGGCGCCCGGTGCGTGCAGCCATCCCGGGCGGTGAACACCAGCCCGGGCGCTGCGATCCTGGATGCGGAGAACGACTTCAAATACGACAAACGGGTCGTCCCCCGCCGTGACGTCCTGAAGGAACTTGTCGGCTCCTTGTTCCTGTTCAGTCAACCCCGGCGTGCGCCTCGAGCTGCGCAGTCCTCCGGGCCTCCGGTCGTCCTACGACGCCAGTCCTTCAGGACAATGTCGTGGCCGGCCTTGCTCAATCCCAACTCAGCGCGCCACCGGTCTGGTACTCGATGACGCGGGTCTCGAAGAAGTTTTTCTCCTTCTTGAGGTCGATCATTTCGGACATCCACGGGAACGGATTATTCGCGCCGGGATACAGAATTTCCAGTCCGATCTGCTGACACCTGCGATTAGCGACAAATCTCAGGTATTCCTTGAACATTGGTGCATTCAAGCCCAGCACGCCACGCGGCATGGTGTCCTCCGCGTAGCGATATTCGAGCTCGACACCGCGCTGCATCAGGGCCTTGATCTCCTCGCGGAACTCTGGGGTCCAGAGGTGCGGATTCTCGAGCTTGATCTGGTTGATCAGGTCGATGCCGAAGCTGCAGTGCATGGACTCGTCGCGGAGGATGTACTGATACTGCTCGGCCGCGCCCATCATCTTGTTCTGCCTGCCCAGCGCAAGAATCTGGGTGAACCCGACGTAGAAGAACAGGCCTTCCATGATGCAGGCGAACACGATCAGGCTGCGCAGCAGCTTCCGGTCGTTTTCCGGGGTGCCGGTCGTGAAATGCGGGTCTGTCAGGGTCTCGATGAAGGGGATGAGAAACTCGTCCTTGTCACGAATGCTGGCCACCTCGTGATAGGCATTGAAGATCTCACCCTCGTCCAGTCCGAGGCTCTCCACGATGTACTGATAGGCGTGGGTGTGGATCGCCTCTTCGAAGGCCTGGCGCAGCAGGTACTGTCGGCACTCCGGCGCTGTGATGTGCCGATAGGTGCCGAGCACGATGTTGTTGGCCGCCAGACTGTCAGCGGTGACAAAGAAACCGAGGTTGCGCTTGACGATGAGGCGCTCGTCCGCGGTGAGGGCGCCCGGGTCCTTCCACGTCGCGATGTCCCGGCTCATGTTGATCTCCTGCGGCATCCAGTGATTGGCGCAGCCGGACAGGTACTTCTCCCAGGCCCACTTGTACTTGAAGGGCACGAGCTGGTTGACGTCGACGGTGCCGTTGATGACGCGCTTGTCCTCCACCCGGACCCGGGCGAAAGCCGCCGACTCGGCTGCATGAGCGGCCGGCTCGGCCCGGGGCGCACGTGCCGGATGCGGCCCGCTGTCGGCCACCGACTGAAGGCCCAGACCGGCCGGGAACGCGGGGGTGTCTTCGAACGAAAGCATGAATGCTGTCCTCTGTTTCTTGGATGAGGTGTCTTCGGGCGGGCTGATGCTGCGCGCCGTCACTGGCAGGCTTCGCAGGTCGGATCGTCGATGGCGCAGAACTTCGGCTCCTGGGCTGACGCTGGGGCGGCGGTCATGCCGCCGTGAGCGGGCACGGAATTGAGTTCACCGCCGCGGCCCGTGGACTTCTCGGCGGCGGTGGCGGCCAGGGTGCGCAGGTAATAGGTGGTCTTCAATCCGCGCAGCCAGGCGAGCTTGTAGGTCTCGTCCAGCCTCTTGCCGGAAGCCCCGGCCATGTAGATGTTCAGGGACTGGGCCTGATCGATCCACTTCTGGCGACGCGCGCCCGCCTCCACCAGCCACACCGGCTCCATCTCGAAGGCGGTGGCATACAGAGCCCGCAGTTCGGCGGGGATACGGTCCACCCGCGCCAGACTGCCGTCGAAATACTTGATGTCGGCGATCATGACCTCGTCCCACAGCCCGATGCTCTTGAGGTCGCGGACCAGGTAGTCGTTGGCCACGGTGAACTCGCCCGACAGATTGGATTTGACGTAGAGGTTCTGGTAGTTGGGTTCGATCGAGGCCGAGACGCCGACGATGTTGGCGATGGTGGCCGTGGGCGCGATCGCGACGCAATTCGAATTGCGCATGCCGTACTGGGCGATGCGCTCGCGCAGCGCTCCCCACGCCAGCGTCTCGGAGGTGTCGACCTCCACATAACCGCCGCGGGCCTCCGCCAGCATGGCGATGGTGTCCTGGGGCAGGACACCACGCGACCACAGCGAACCCTCGTAGGTGGAGTAGCGACCGCGCTCCTCGGCAAGCTCCGTGGAGGCCCAGTAGGCGAAGTAGGCCACGGCCTCCATGGACCGGTCGGCGAAGTCCACCGCCTCACGGGACGCATAAGGGATGCGCATCTCGTGCAGGCAATCCTGGAACCCCATGATGCCGAGCCCGACGGGTCGATGCTTGAGGTTGGCGTTGCGCGCCTTGTTCACCGCGTAGTAGTTGATGTCGATGACGTTGTCCAGCATGCGCATGGCCGTCGACACGGTGCGCTTGAGCTTGTCCAGATCGAGCTGCCCGTCCTTCATGTGGGCAACCAGGTTGACCGAACCGAGGTTGCACACCGCGATCTCGGCGTCCGACGTGTTGAGCGTTATCTCGGTGCACAGGTTCGAGCTGTGGACGACGCCGACGTGCTGCTGCGGCGACCGGATGTTGCAGGGATCCTTGAAGGTGATCCACGGATGGCCGGTCTCGAACAGCATGGACAGCATCTTGCGCCAGAGCTGGACCGCGGGGATCTTCCTGAACAGCTTGAGTTCGCCGCGCTCGATCTTCTCCTCGTAGCGCAGATAGGCCTCCTCGAACTCGCGGCCGTAGGTGTCGTGCAGATCCGGGGCATCGGCGGGGGAGAGCAGCGTCCAGCCGCCGCCCTCCATGACCCGCTTCATGAACAGGTCCGGGATCCAGTTGGCCGTGTTCATGTCGTGGGTCCGGCGGCGGTCGTCACCGGTGTTCTTGCGCAGTTCGAGGAACTCCTCGATGTCGAGGTGCCAGGTCTCGAGATAGGAACAGACGGCGCCTTTGCGCTTGCCCCCCTGGTTGACGGCCACCGCGGTGTCGTTGACCACCTTGAGGAACGGCACCACCCCCTGGCTCTTGCCGTTCGTGCCCTTGATGTGCGAGCCGAGCGCGCGCACCGGCGTCCAGTCGTTGCCGAGACCGCCGGCAAACTTGGACAGCAGGGCATTCTCCTTGATGGCTTCGTAGATGCCCTCGAGGTCGTCCGCCACCGTGGTCAGGTAACAGCTCGACAACTGCGAGCGCTGGGTGCCGGAGTTGAACAGGGTCGGGGTGGAACTCATGAAATCGAAGCTGGACAGCACACGGTAGAACTCCACCGCGCGTGCCTCGCGATCCACCTCGTTCAGGGACAGCCCCATGGCCACCCGCATGAAGAAGGCCTGGGGCAGTTCGATCCGTTGTCCCTCCACGTGCAGGAAGTAGCGGTCGTACAGCGTCTGGAGGCCGAGGTAGCCGAACTTGAGGTCCTGGTCCGCGTCCAGCGCATCGCCGAGCCGGCGCAGATCGAACTGGGACAGCCGATCGTCCAGCAGGCCGGCGGCCACGCCCTTCCTGATGAAGCGCGGGAAATACTCGGCATAGCGCTCCCGCATGGCGCTGTGGCCGACCGACTCGCCGAGCACCTCGAAACGCACGGTGTCGAGCAGCAGACGCGCCGTCACGTAGCTGTAGGCGGGGTCCTTCTCGATCAGGGCGCGGGCGGCGAGCACGGTGCACTTGCGCACCTCGTCCATCGACACCCCCTCGTAGACGTCACGCAGGATGCTCTGCAGGATGAGCGAGGCATCGACCGAGTCCTGAAGACCGGCACAGGCCTCGTTCACAAGGGCGGTGAGGGCGCCGAGATCCAGGGGCCGCAGTTTGCCGCCGTCATTGACGTTCACGGCCTGGGGCGCCTGTTGCACCTGCGCTTCCCGTGCGCGGGCGCGCTCCCGGGCACGCTCCTCCCGGTACAGAACATACTTTCGGGCGACGTCGTGCTCGCCGAAGCGCATCAGCGCAAGTTCCACCTGGTCCTGGATGTCCTCGATGTGAAAGGTGCCGCCCTGCGGCTGGCGTCGGACCAGGGCCCCCACCACGGCTTCCGTGAGCCGGGCAACGAGTTCGCGCACGCGCGCCGAAGCCGCACCCTGGCCACCGTTCACGGCGATGAACGCCTTTGTCATGGCGACACTGATCTTGCCGGGCTCGAAACCCACCACCGCGCCGTTGCGGCGAATGACCTTGTAGTCGCCATAGCGCGTCTCGCGCTGGGCCGGTGAGTCCATCTCGGGGAAGACTTTGTCCTTGATCACGGGGGAGGCGGCTTCGGTGGCTGGCTGCATGGGTGCTCCTGTCGTTGGAGGGTGTGTGGCCGAGGCGGAGACGCGCCCGGGAGGCGGGTCGAATCCGGGCGACCCAACATGTAGTGTCTAGCCGAAGCTTCCCCACCAGGGATCGGACGACAACACAATATATTGTGTCTCGCAAAGCTCCGGAAACAAATTCTAGTGGATTACGGGCCTTTGATGTCAAGGAAACGACGGCCCCGCGCAGCGCGCCGTCATGACAAGAGGATGGTGCGCCCGCCCGCCGCATCGGCAAACCGATGCCGGTGCAAGACGATGGCGGAAAGCTCAGCAGGGACGCACGAACTGCGCTGCCTGGCGCACCGTTTCGAAGTGGATGTCGACCGTGTCCGCTATTTCGCGGGCATACCCGCCGGCCATGGTGATGGCGACGGGCAGCACGGCGTCGCGGCAGGCTTGCAGGACGAACCGGTCGCGCGCGGCGAGACCGGTCTTGCTCAGGCTCAGGCGACCGAGCCGATCGCCTTCGAAGGGATCGGCACCGGCGAGGTAGATGGCGAGGTCCGGCTGCGCTGCCGACAATGCGCGGAACAAGCCATCCTCGAGGTGCGCGAGGTACTCCTCGTCGCCGGTGCCGTCCGGCAACTCGATGTCGAGATCGCCGCTTTCCTTGCGAAACGGGTAGTTGTTGGCACCATGCATGGAGAACGTGTAGACGGTCGGGTCATGGCGCAGGATCGCGGCGGTGCCGTCACCCTGATGCACGTCGCAGTCGATCACCAGGATGCGCCTGGCCCTGCCTTCGGCCTGCATGCACAGGGCCGAGACGGCACTGTCGTTGAACACACAGTACCCCTCGCCATGATCGTGGAAGGCATGGTGGGTGCCCCCCGCGAGATTGACCGAGACAGCGTCGACCAGCGCCGCCCGGCAGGCCTCGATGGTGGCACCACAGGAGCGGCGCGAGCGCTCGACCATGGCCGGCGTCCACGGGAAGCCGATGCGGCGCTGCTGCGCCGCAGACAGGGTCCCGGAACTGACCTGACGCAGGTATTCGCGGTCGTGCGCGCGCAGGATCTCGTCATCGGTGGCGGCGTGCGGCTCGACCAGCGCATCCCCACCGCCCAGGCCGGCTGCCGCCACCCGCTCGCGGAGCATGTGGTACTTGGCCATGGGGAAGCGATGCCCCTCGGGCAGGGGCAGGACGTAATGATCGGTGTAGAAGATCTTCATGCCGCCTCCTGACCGCGTGGCCGGCGGCTGGTTCCGGACGGCGATCAGACGGATCAGGGACCGTGCGGACCCGGCCCAGGCAAACCGGTCAGACGCGTGAACCTATGCCAGTCGAAGAACGGGCCGGGATCGGTCTTGCGGCCGGGCGCGATGTCCGAGTGTCCGGCCGCAGCAGCGAGCGGATAGACCTGCCGCAACCCCTGGGTCAGGGCCTCGAGACGGCCATACTGCGCGTCGGTGAACGGCTCGTCGTCCGTGCCCTCGAGCTCGATGCCGATGGAGAAGTCGTTGCAGCGCTCGCGTCCCGCCCACGAGGACCGGCCGGCATGCCAGGCGCGGTCATGGCAGGACACGAACTGCAGCACGGCGCCGCTGCGCAGCACCAGCAGGTGCGACGACACCCGCAGCCCGCGCAGACGGTCGAACCAGGGATGCGCGTCGCAGTCAAGCAGGTTGAGGAACAGGTCGGCAACCTCGCGTCCGCCGAACACGCCAGGAGGCAGGCTGATGTTGTGCACCACCAGCAGGCTGGGGCGCTCGCCCGGCGGCCGCGCGTCGCGGTTCGGCGAAGGCCGCTGGATGGCGGCGGGGAACCAGCCCTGTGCGTCGGGTTGCCAGTACATGGAAGGTCCGGACGGGCCGGCCCGGCGCCTACTCGATCCCCAGCCGCTCCATGCGGTAGCGGATCGACCGGAAGGTGATGCCGAGCAGCTTGGCAGCGGCGGTGCGGTTGAAGCGCGTCTTGTCCAGAGCCTCCATGATGGCCTCACGCTCCACCCGGTCCAGGTAATCCTGCAGTGGCCACTTGCCGGTGGTCCCGGCCGGCGCCGACTCCCGGATGACCGCCTCGGGTGGGGTGATCTGGAGGTCGTCCTCGGTGATGCGTCCGTTGCTGCACAGGGCGAGCGCGCGCTCGAGGATGTTTTCCAGTTCGCGCACGTTTCCGGGGAAGTCGTACTGCTGCAACGCCCGCATGGCGCCCGGCTCGATGACCGGACGTGCCCCCTGGAGGTTGCGCGTCAGGCGATCCAGCACGAGTTCGGCGAACATCGGCACATCCTCGCGACGATCGCGCAGGGCCGGCATGCGCAGTTCGATGACGTTGAGGCGGTAGTACAGGTCATGGCGGAACTTGCCTGCCTCCACGCACTCGCTGAGGCTCTGGTGCGTGGCGCTGATGATGCGCACGTCCACCGCCTCCTCCTGCGTGTAGCCCACCTTGCGCACCTTCTTCTCCTGGATGGCGCGCAGCAGCTTGACCTGCATGGCCAGCGGCAGATCGGCGACTTCGTCGAGGAAAAGGGTCCCGCCGTGAGCCGCCTGGAAGAACCCGTCCCGGTCGGCATCGGCGCCCGTGAACGCCCCCTTGCGATAACCGAAAAACTCGCTCTCCATGAGGTTCTCGGGGATGGCCCCGCAGTTGACCGGCACGAAGGGCTTGTCACGCCGGGCGCTCTTCTGATGAATCAGCCGCGCCGCCAGTTCCTTACCGCTGCCGGATTCGCCGGTCACGTGCACCGGGGCCTCGCTGCGCGCGAGCTTGTCGATCATCTCCCGCACGTGCTGCATGATGGGCGAATTGCCGATCAGACCCTGTTCCGGCTGTATGCGGGCCTGAACAGGAGCCGGCAGCGACAGCGCCGATTTGACCAGCGATCGCAGTTGCTCGAGGGACACCGGCTTGGCCAGATAGTCGAAGGCTCCGGCTTTCAGCGCCGCGACCGCGTTTTCCGTGTTGCCGTGGGCGGTGATGACGGCCACCGGGAGATCGCGGACATTCTGGGAAATGAACTCCACGAGCTGGAGGCCCTCTCCGTCAGGCAGGCGCATGTCCGTCAGGCAGAGGTCGAAATGCCCGGTCTTGACCTTCTCGATCGCCTCGCCGACGCGCAAGGCACGCTCCACCTCGAGCCCCATCCTGAGCAAGGTGAGTTCGATCAATTCCAGGATGTCTTCCTCGTCATCTACGATGAGGACAGTACGGGTGATGGTCCCGACGCCATTCATGTCCCTGCGCTTCACTGCATTCCTCCTCGAGTACCGCCGCCTCTTGGGCTGCGGCTTCAGGCGCTCTTCATCACCAGCATGAACTGCGCGCCAGCGGCACGCTCCGCGTAGGAAAGGCTGGCGCCGTTGGCGTCGCAGACCTCCCGCGCAATGTACAGACCCAGCCCGGTGCCGCTCGAGGCCGTCGTGAAGAAGGGCTCGAACAGATGGGGGCGGAGCGACTCCGCCACCCCGGGACCGTCGTCGACGACGCTCAGCTCGACCGTGCCGGGCGCCACGCCCGGTTCGACCAGCAGCTGCACGCTGCCGGCTTCGCGACGACTGTACCTGAGCGCATTACGGCACAGATTCCACATGACTTGATTCAAGTGGGAACGGTCGAACTCGACCCGCGGCTGAATATCCAGCACAACGCGGATCAGATCGGGAGAAACACGTTCGATCTCGCAGAACTGCGCCGCGAAATTGCGCAGGAATTCACCCAGGGGAAAGGTCTCGCGGACCGCCCGGTCGCGGCGGTTGAGCCGCAGCACGTCCTGCACCATGCGGTCCAGCCGGCGGGCGTTGTCGTGGATGATCTGGAGCAGACGCTTCTGGGTCTCGTTGCCGCCCTGCTCCTCCTGTAGCAGCTCGGCGGCATGATTGATCGCAGACAATGGGTTTCGGATCTCGTGGGCGATGTTGGCGGTCAGCCTGCCCAGCGACACGAGCTTCATCTGCTGGGCCTGGGTCTGGATCCGGGTGAGATCCTCGATGAAGATCACCACCCCCTGACGGTCGCGGCTGCCCACCGGAACGAAACGCGCTGCTGTCACCTTCTGGGTCAGGATGGTGCGCAACGGGTCGAAGCCCGCGTCCGGATTCTCCTTCCACCTCGCCAGGCGCACCGCCAGCCCCGGGTTGTATTCCTCCAGGCGCAGTTCCCGGGACCGCGGCGCCGGGCCGAGGAGTTCCTCGGCCCGGGCATTCATCTGACGGACCACCCCCTGGGAGTCGACCACGATCACGCCGTCCTGCATGTCCTGCATCACGAGCTGGCTGACCTGGGACATGCTCGCGAGGTCGACTTCGCGCTGCGCCGCCAGTTGTTCGCTGGCCGTGGCGCGCTTGGCCAGCGCATGCGCCAGCCAGGCAGTGGCGAAATAGCCGATCGACAGCAGCGCTGCCTGCACGTAGGCGGTGTAGCTGCCCTTGAAAAACAACACCTCGTAGGTGTGCTCCAGCAGCACGGCCACGGACGCCAGCGACGCCAGGAACAGGGTGAGCCGGCCACGGCTGATGATTCCCGCCGCCGCGAGATTCGCGAGCAGCAGCAGGCCAAGGCCGCTCGACACACCGCCGCTTGCGTGCATGAGCAGGACGACGAACAGGACGTCGCCACCGACCTGCAGCAGCAGTTGCGTCGGGAAACTCGGGCGGCGCGCGGCGATGGAGGCAAAGTTGAGCGCCGCCACCAGCACGTAGCCGATGCAGCCGCTCACAAACAGCGACCGATTCCACGAGCCGAACACGATGTTCGATCCGATCACCGCCGACATGAGCAGAAGCAGTGACGCCACCGCCAGGCGATAGCCGTTGAAATACAGCAGCGATCGCCAGTACTGGCGAGGATATGCATCGCCGATAGGGGGGCGCTCGCGCGTTTCCTGGGGTCGTGCGACAGATGGATTCATCCGGCGCGAAAAGGCGTCAGGGGGAGGCAGGACCGCCAGGCCACATGCCGCCAGAAGCCGCCGCGACCGCGATCAGACGCGGGGACGCTCCCGCTCGACCGGTCCCTGCTGGCGGTGTTCATCACTGCAGTAGAACCTGCCCTGGGAAAGGAATCCCTCGCTCTTGGGCAGATGGACCCCGCACCGGGCGCACCGAGCCATGTCTTCGAGGGCCGACTTGGCGGCCTGCTCGGGCTCGTCGCGATCCTGACGCGCCAGAGAGCGCTGGTAATTCTTCAGAAGAAGAGCCACGCCGCCGATCACGGCGAGCAGGAGCAGCAGTTTGGCCATGAGCGCGCCACAGAAGGCGTGAATGTGAATTGGATATGGTCGGGGTGAGAGGATTCGAACCTCCGACTCCTGCGTCCCGAACGCAGTACTCTACCAGGCTGAGCTACACCCCGAAGCCACCCCGCCCATTCATCAACGGGCAAGAGCGCGGAAGACGACCTGACACCAATCACACGCGCACGACCACGCGGGGTGGTCATTGGGTGCGCGTCACTGCAAAGGCCGCCAAGCTTAACAGACTCTCGCGGTAAGTCGAAGCCTCCAGAGCATCGAGGGCAGCGACTGCACGCCCGGACTCGCGCTCTGCCACAGACCTCGCATAAGCGAGAGCCCCCGTACGTTCGATGGCTGCGAGCACCGGCCCGAACTCGGTGAGTCCGCCCTGCTCGATGGCGCGGCGCACGAGCATGGCCTCCTCGGAAGAACCGGTGCGCATGACATGCAACAGGGGCAGCGTGGCCTTGCCTTCCGCGAGGTCGTCCCCGAGGTTCTTGCCGGTCTCGGCGGTATGCCCGGTGTAGTCCAGAACGTCATCGATGAGTTGAAACGCTGTGCCAAGATGGGCGCCGAACGCCGCAAGACCCGCCTCGATCTCGGGCGACGCGTCCGCCAGTATGGCGCCCAGACGGCCGGCGGCCTCGAACAACTTGGCAGTCTTGAAACGGATCACGTCCAGGTAGGCGTCTTCGGTGATGTCCGGGTCATGGACATTCATCAACTGCAGCACTTCTCCCTCGGCGATGACGTTGGTTGCATCCGACAGGACCTCCATCACACGCGGGCGGCCGACAGACACCATCATCTGGAAGGACCTTGAGTAGAGGAAGTCGCCGACGAGCACCGAGGCGGCATTGCCGTAAACGGAATTGGCGGTGGTACGACCACGTCGCATGCCGGATTCATCCACCACGTCGTCGTGCAGGAGCGTGGCGGTGTGGATGAACTCCAGCACTGCGGCGAGTTCGTGGGCGTGCGCGCCGCGGTAACCACAGGCCCCGGCGGCCAGCAGCAAAAGCACCGGCCGCAGGCGCTTGCCCCCCGCGCCGATGATGTACTCGCTGACCTGCCGGATCAGGACGACGTCGGAGTGGAGGCGTTGGCGAATGACCGCGTCCACCGCGCTCATGTCGTCGGCCAGCAGGGTTCGGATGAGGTCGATCGACACGAGGACGCGGCGGCCATTGGAGGAAGGTCATGGATGGTAGAAATCGCCGGATTGGGGTGTCAAGCCGATCATTCCGGCACGAGGGCGCAGGTACCGACCCGAGCACCCCCGGCGCCGGTCACACCAGCATTTGACGCCCAGGCCCGCATCGCCTACCATCCATCCCCTTTTGGTAAACCGATTGGGATCTGCCATGTACGCGGTCATCAAAACCGGTGGTAAGCAATATCGCGTCAGCGCCGGGACGAAACTCAAGGTGGAGCAGTTGTCTGCGGACGTCGGCGCCGAAGTCGTGATCGATCAGGTGCTCATGGTCGGCAGCGGCGAATCGGTTCAGATTGGTCAGCCGCTTGTGACGGGCGCCAATGTCAAAGTCACGGTGCTCGGGCACGGCCGGGCCGACAAGGTGCTGATCTTCAAGCACCGCCGTCGCAAGCACTACAAGCGACAAGGCGGGCATCGTCAGTGGTTTTCCGAGATTTTCGTCGCGGGCATCGACGACGGCAAAGGCGGAGTCGCGACGGCGGAAGCGCCGCAGGCAGCCTGAGACACGGCCGGGCGATCCGCACCGCACATGGTTACGGTTTAAATCCCCCGAACACCCGGGCAAGTCCTGGGCGTACAGTGCGGGGCATGACAAGACAAGCAAGGAGGTAACGCCATGGCACACAAGAAAGCAGGTGGCAGTTCCCGTAACGGGCGCGATTCCGAGTCGAAACGCCTTGGTGTCAAGCGTTTCGGTGGCCAGGAAGTGCTGGCCGGCAACATTCTGGTGCGTCAGCGCGGCACCCAGGTTCACCCTGGCGTCAATGTCGGACTCGGCAAGGATCACACGCTGTTTGCCAAGGTCGACGGCGTCGTGGAGTTCGCCATCAAGGGACCGATGAAGCGCAAGACTGTCAGCATCATTCCCGCCGCCTGATCTGTTCCGTTCCGGCGCCGGCAAAGCCCTATCGATGCGGTAGGGCTTTTTCTTTTTTTCAGACTGAGCGCCACCCGCCATGAAATTCGTCGACGAAACCACGATCGAGGCCCACGCAGGCGACGGCGGTGACGGCATCGCCTCATTCAGGCGCGAGAAATTCATTCCGCGTGGCGGACCGGATGGCGGCGATGGCGGGCGCGGCGGCAGCATCTGGGCCGTGGCGGACCCCAACATCAACACGCTGGTGGATTTCCGCTTCGCCCGCATCCACCGTGCGCGCAACGGCGAGAAAGGCAGGGGCTCGGACTGCTACGGCGCCGCAGCCGACGACATCGCCTTGCGAATGCCGGTCGGCACCGTCATCACGGACATCGAGACCGGAGAAGGCGTGGCAGACCTTTCGGTGGCTGGCATGCGCGCCCTCATCGCACGCGGCGGCGAGGGGGGACTGGGTAACATCCATTTCAAGTCCAGCACCAACCGCGCACCACGCCAGTGCACCCCCGGGAAGCCGGGCGAACATCGAAGGTTGCGTCTGGAGCTGAAGGTGCTGGCGGACGTGGGCCTGCTTGGAATGCCCAATGCCGGCAAGTCCACCTTCATCCGGTCCGTGTCGGCGGCGCGCCCGAAAGTCGCGGATTACCCGTTCACGACGCTGCACCCCAACCTCGGCGTGGTTCGTATTGACCACGCGCGCAGTTTCGTCGTGGCGGATATTCCCGGTCTGATCGAGGGTGCGGCAGAGGGCGCCGGCCTCGGACATCAGTTTCTGCGACACCTCGCCCGTACGCGCCTGCTTCTGCATCTCGTCGACCTTGCGCCCCCTGACCCGGAAGCGGATCCGGTACGCGAGGCCAATGCCATCGTGGAGGAGCTGCGCAAGTACGACCAGTCCCTGTTCGAGAAGCCGCGTTGGATCGTGCTCAACAAGGTGGATCTGCTGCCTGCGGAGGACCGCCAGGCACGCATCGACGAGTTCGTTCAGCAGTTTCTCGGGCCTGCGGCAGATCATTCACGCGTGTTCGTGATCTCCGCCATGACTGGCGAGGGTTGCAACGAACTGACATACGCCGTGATGGATCATCTGGACGAGGTCAGGGCTCGCGCGGAAGCAGAGCATCAGGCCGCCGAGGGGGGCGACCACGAGGTGACCCCGTGAATGCAGGCACTTCGGTCATCCAGCCGGCACGACGGCTGGTGATCAAGGTGGGATCCAGTCTGGTCACCAACGGCGGCCAGGGTCTGGACCGGGGTGCACTTGCCCAGTGGGCGGGCCAGATCGCCTCGCTGGCACGCGGTGGCAAGGAAGTGCTGCTGGTGTCCAGTGGCGCCGTTGCGGAGGGCATGCAGCGATTGGGTTGGGCCCGGCGCCCCAAGGCCGTCCATGAACTGCAGGCGGCGGCGGCAGTGGGACAGATGGGGCTGGTGCAGGCCTATGAAACCTGTTTCAGGGAATTCGGCCTGCGCACTGCCCAGGTGTTGCTGACCCATGAAGACCTCGCCGACCGGCGTCGCTACCTGAATGCCCGCTCGACGATGCGGACGTTGCTGTCCCTGGGCATCATCCCCATCATCAACGAGAACGACACCGTCGCCACCGACGAGATCCGCTTCGGCGACAACGACACCCTGGGCGCGTTGGTCACCAATCTGGTGGAGGCCGACGCACTGGTCATCCTGACCGATCAGCCCGGCCTGTTCACAGCCGATCCGCGCAAGGTTCCGACGGCAACGCTCGTGCATCAGGCGCGTGCCGGCGACCCAGCCCTGGAGGACATGGCCGGCGGCGCGGGAAGCCACATCGGGTCGGGGGGAATGCTCACCAAGATCCTGGCGGCCAAGCGTGCTGCGCGGAGCGGCGCGCACACCGTGATCGCTTCAGGGCGTGAGCCGGATGTGCTCGGCCGCCTCGCTGCCGGGCAGGCCATAGGCACGCAGTTGATGGCGGAGACCCCCACCCTGGCCGCTCGCAAGCAATGGCTTGCGGACCACCTCCAGGTGCGGGGTCGACTCATGCTGGATGCCGGAGCCGCGACTGCCTTGGCCGCGGGTGGCGGGAGCCTTCTGCCCGTCGGCGTCCACGATCTGGAAGGCAACTTCGAGCGCGGCGAAGTCGTGAGCTGCATAGCGCCGGACGGCCGGGAGGTCGCCCGCGGGCTGGTGAACTACAACGCGAACGAAACACGCCGCATCCTGCGCGCACCGACCGCCGAGATCGGCGCCCGCCTGGGCTACGAAGACCACCCCGAACTCATCCACAGGGATAACCTCGTTCTGCTCTGACTTTTTGTGACTTTTTGGGGTCAGGTCTTGCCTTTTGCCTGATTGCCTGGCGGATGCTGCGAAAGCATCGCCGATGGTTCAGGCGTCACAGGCAAAAGGCAAGACCTCGTATCTTCCGTCCTGCCGTCGATCTGCGGAGAATGAATCTGCAGGCGTTGAGGCCGGACGGGGAGACACCGCCAAGACTTAGGGCCGTTGAGCCCGTGGGTCAG
>Ga0169931_10008704_pt1 | contig 14752 bp, 5 predicted proteins | sample Kivu_15m_20L_FD_129675 | JGI IMG/M metagenome (GOLD analysis project Ga0169931, IMG submission 129675) | Freshwater microbial communities from Lake Kivu, Western Province, Rwanda to study Microbial Dark Matter (Phase II) - Kivu_15m_20L... | ecosystem: Environmental > Aquatic > Freshwater > Lake ...
ACGGAATTACAGAAGTTTAATAAATAAGACTATTTTTTTAATAATCTAGTTGATGATAGCACATTATCAGTAAATCAATTCTTCTATTGATCAAACTATAATATTCCCTTACTTAAAATGGGATTTTTTAGTTATATTTTTATGGATATTTATGTATATTCTTATCATAAGGTTTCATCTCCTGGTTAATAAACTATTGTAAATATTATCTATATTTTTTTATACTAGATGATATTTAATAATTTGATCTATTTAATAAATCTTGATATTTTTATCGATATTTATTATCACGAACTTATTTTTATAGTAATGTCATTCGCTTTTAGACCAATGTTAATTTTTATTTAATTTTTTAAAAATCTTTTATATGCCCAAACAATTTTTTACCATATTAATCAGCATGCAAATATTTTGATTGTTTATCATTTTATTGATTTCTTTTTTAATAATCTTATATCCTTATGAATATTTGATTGAGAGCTTAATATGCACTTATATTATCTTGTTTATATTTAAACTTTTTCTTAGCGACATCATTTAATATATATTATTTTAATGATTTTCTTTAATGATATTTAGATTATTATATCATGTTTATCATCTAATATTAGCTTAAATATTGATCAGCTATAATAAGATATATGATCATATATTTTTTTACATTGAGTAGCTTGAAGAAAAAGTTTTATTATGTCATTATATTAGTAAGCTAGTTGACTAAAAGATATCTTAATGAGATGTATCTTTAGATTTTTTTATATTTTAATAATTTTATTGTCGAATCTTATTAATTTTAAGAGTAATTGAAGTATTACTAAAGATTATTCATTGATAGTGTTTAGAATTTTATGTTAGAGGCATATTTATTAGGTATTCCGATGTAGTATTATAAATTTGAGAAATCATTTTGAAGTTAGGATTTTAATTTTTTAAGCTATTTGAGAAAATGCTGTTATAAATCATGATTAGTAAGAGTTTAATTTGATTTACCGTATTATTTTGAATATAATATATAATAACTCGTCAATATAAATTTATATATTGATTGTTATTATCTAATAGTCAATGATTATTATATTTCACTTTGCCATAGATTATTAACTTTATTTTATTATTTGATCTGAATAGGCCGTTAAATTGATTGATTAACTTTATTTTATTATTTGATCTGAATAGGCCGTTAAAATGATTGATTAACTTTATTTTAATTTTCTTCAAGGATATCTTTATTTCCAAAAAAAGGATCATCAATCATTCTTTTTATGCATGGATCTTATAATTATATTAGAGATCTATAATAATTAAAAGTTTTAGGGGTTGGAAAATACACAAGACGATTCTATATGGTGCATGGTCTTTTCTACAATCCTAAAGCTTGATATAAGAAAGGATAATAATGTAATCTCAATGATAATGATAATTGATTAAAGACTACATTTTAAGGGCATAAGTGATAATAAAATTAATGTTTTCTAGTATATTTATTTACTATCTATTTACTATATCGTTTTAATTATCTCCAAATTTATCTTATAATATCTTGACTCTATGATCTATAATTGATATCATCATTTCGCATCTATATCATATCTTAGATAGTTTGTATAATAGGTTCATTTTATCGAAATACTCTATTAATTTGTATCATCAATGAATTTTTACTACCGAATTAAGATATTTTATGGCATCCATTATAGTTTTAATATTTCTCAATAAAATTATATATTTTTTTACTTAACACTGATTTTCGAAGAATCTATAACTTTCTTATTTAGTTTATCAATAATTAAGGTGTAATTGATTTATTTATTAAAAATTTATTATTTTAATATTTTTATCTTTATTTGAACTCTTTAATGAATAAAGTTTTATATTCTTATACCATGATATCATAAGCTTTCAAACGTTTATATCTAGGAAATTTACTACTATATTGGTCTTTATCCATTTTATCGATTATTTATATCATTTTTTGATCAGGATGTTAATTATTCCATATATCATTAACAAAATCTTTTATTAAGCTAACTGTTCTTTTTTATATTTTATCTTTTAGCTCAGGAAATAATTTTTATGAATGTTATATCTTTTACATTAATGACATTTCATATGTAATTTGGCATCTTATTAAAAATTTTACTAATGACGTTAATTCTATTTTATTATTGATCAGGATCTCTATATTACCAAAGATTAATTAATATTTTTATAAAAGTGAACTATATCTGCCTAAATGGCATGGTGTTATATAATGATATGATTATGTACTTTGTCTGTCTTTTCTTTACGGGTAATATTTTCGTTATAGGCAATATGGATAGTCTATTTAGGCTCGATAAAAAGTCATGTTGATGATTTATAGTCAGGTTAACAAACTATTTATTTTTTTAATATTAAAGTAGATATTAAAAATATATATTTTAAATCAAAATAAAATCTCTATCATATTTTAAGTTATTAAGACAAATTAGATATTATTAAATCATCAATTTTTTTTCTAAACATAATAATATAAAAAAATCATCTATAAACTCATTATTTATTTTGGTAAAATAAAATGCTTTTATGCTTATACTTCATAATATTAGCTTTAAATTATTTAATTCGTTTTGTCTATTCATCATCTATACTCTATAATATTTAACTTTTTTAAATATCATCAGTCTATGATTTCATACGACTTCTAATATACTGCTTATATTTATAGTTTCCTTTTATAGGTTTGTTTCTTAAAGGGTTCAAAACAGGGAATAAAACTCTTTGTTATGAATTATAATTTTAAGAAGGAGAAGGTGAATTTATATAAAGATTTGATGAAATATTTGTTAAAAAATCTTTCTTCAAACTTTTCTATTCTGAAAGCTGTTTTTATTATTATTCTTTTTAAATAGTATGTTTAAACTATTGTATTTTTTTTAGATAAGGAGAGTACGACTTTTAATTAGCTTTCAATTTTTTCTTTTTTATTTATATTGATAGTTATGAAAATACGCTATTAATTACTAAAAAAGGTTAAGTCTTTAATTTTTAATATTTTTTATTAACTATTAATTAAATTTATCTTGGCGATAACTTTCCTATCAAAGAAGGCACTTGCTATACATATCTTTTTGTTATTCTTCTTTTTAATTGAATTTGAACTTTATTCATTATTTGTTTTACTTCTTTTTATGCTTATTTTTTAAGCTTAGATCGAACGTTTCTATATATTTTTTATTTGTTTTTGTGATAATTATAACGATGTTAATAATATATTCTGGCTTGATTGAAAGCTTATTCGTTCATTTGGCTCATTATTATTCTTTAATCACATACATATGCTCTAACTTTTTATGATTTAACTATAGCAGTATATCCATAAGGAATTTTTAATGCTAGCTAATTATCTCCCAGAAATTGACCAGCTTAAAGTATTCCTATTTATAAACTATTCATTTTATTTTTTGATGTATTATAATGAGAAAAAAGTTTGTTATTCGAAGTATTTTACTATGAGCATGTCTTTTTTAATTATACATGCCCTGAAGTAATCAAATATAGAGCTTTCGCATGTTAATTTTATGCAGCTATTTGCTTGTATAAAGGAAAAATAATTGGCTTTGAATTATTGACTATAAATTATAATGCATATTTTTATAAATTTTTTAAAAATGGGCATTGACTAAACATATTCATTTTTTTAAGATAATCTCTATTTCTAAAATTCTATATGATTTATTAAAAAGCACTACATTGAATCATACCAATTACTGTATTATTTTCTTTAGCCATAGCCATTAAACTTCTTTTCTTTCCTACAATAAACTCAGACTATCCAAAACCATCGCCTTTTGAATACATATTGATTTATTTATATTAATAATGAGCATTATCATCTTATTATCCTTTATTATTATTTATATAAATAGGCAAACATAGAGATACTGAACCTTTAATAACCATATACATAGACTATGAATTTTATCCTTTATTAAAGATAATACCTTAACTATCATATACTTTCATAATGATCAATTTCAATACATCATTTATTAGTTTTCTTTTTAATAATGGGTCTTAATTTATTTATTTGAATATATCAAAATTCTCTAAACATTATTATAAAATTTATTTATTAAGATAAGTTTTCATTAGTATTCTATTAGTATTCTATCGTTTAGTTGATATACTAGTATTAATATTTGAGCTTTCTATGCTTTTTAGATTAAGCTTAGGAATATTCATATATTTTTTGTATTTTTATTTGTATTAAAATATATATACAAGTCTAAAATGTAATGTCAATATAAACTTATATATCAATTATATAAAATATAAGGAATATTCTAATGAATACATAAGTTTGATCAATTAATGATTTATATCAATTTGATACATTTTGTTTAACTGATTGATTGATTTCTATTAAAATTTTAGCTTTTGTCTGTTCCAACTATTTCAGTTATATAGAAACTTTATTCATATACTTTAAATCTTACATTAATTTATTCTTTATATGATTTTTTTAATTTTATTATTTCAATAAATTATTTTTCATGATTTTACATCGATTAATCTTAAAATTATTCCCTTATAGTTATTAATGTTTATTAATTTATTTGATCATATTTTATTTTTTTAGATTTTTTAGATTATTATTAAGATTATTACATTCAGATGTTAATTAGTCAATTAATATATTATCTTTAAATGATTTGTGATGATATTATTATAGACTATTTATTGATTTTTATAGATCGTTTTGAATTTATTTTATACTTGTTTCTAATTTTGACAATTTATTTTTTTATTTTTTTATTTTTTATTTTGACAATAAGATTCGTTATTATTAGCTTCTTTTCTATAGTAGCATTTCTGTGTTTAACTATATTATTGTAGAAATACTTGTGAGTAATTTGGGATATATGATACACGAGCATTTAATGATTTTATTGTAGGATTTTCTTATGTTTATGGATTAAGTGAATTCATCAGAGAAATTGATTTCGACCTTTTTAAAACTGTTTTAGAATATATTTTTTTAGTTTATTTCCATGAATAAATCTAAATAAAAGAATCCTTACTGATTTTATCAAGCTATTTGTTGTTGATGTGGACTTAAATCGTTCTTGAGATTATTGATATGTTCTTTATTTATGATAAAATGTACAGATTGAATGATTTTGTCTTAGATCTGACCTAATTATCTTTTTTAGTTTTCTTAGAAACGTAATTTTCGTACATAAATGAAATTAAACTTGATAAATTATATCTAAAATCAAATTAATAAATTTTTATTGTCAATTATTAAATAATATATATGAAAATTAGTAATTATAAAAAAGATGATGAGATAATATAGATATTAATTTATCAATATTCTGATTATGTTTTGATATGTACTGTACTTCTAAGACTATTTTTAGCAATATGATGTTGAGATTTAACTTTATTAAGTAATGAATCTAATTTATTTTTAACTTAATTATAAGCAGTTTGACTCTCAGAATGCTTTTGTATCAATTGCATCTATATATTAGTCAAATCTTTTAATTACTTCTTTTTATTCCTTTCTTTGCATTTAATATTAATTATTTCAACCTTCTTTATCTATCTTATTTTATTCTGCTTCAAGTTTATATACTATAAAAGATGTTACTTAGCTTTTTCTTCTTAATGTATTACTTTTTAATGAATTTTTTATTTTTATTTTAAATCTTGTATCTTATGCTAATCTATCAATTTTTATGCATGTTAAGTCTACTATTAAATAATTTAATAATTCTTTTTCTTTTATTTTTATATACTTTAATATACTTATTTAATTTTATATTTATGATCTTAGTTCATTTGTACAAACTTATGTTTTTTTATCTCCATTTCTTAATTTAATTTAGAGCGATGTAATAATATCTAAATAAATATTATGGTTACTTATTAATCATTTTCTTTAGATATTTATCTTATTTTTTATATCTTTTTTATTAAGTCTAATTGATTATATATCTTTTTTACATTTTTATTTTAATTCATCTCTAAAATTTTAATACGGTTATGAACTGTACGGATATTATTTTATGCCTAGACTAAATGTTTTACTGCACGGAAATTTGATTATTATCTAGCTTTCAATAAGACTGGATCGCGTTAGAGAAGAATGGAAGGTCTCATATAATATATAGAATATATATAATGTAGACATATAAATATAATAATGATAGATAAATTATACAAACAAAGTATTAATTAAATAGATATGTAAATATAAAAGGATAAGTAAAATGATTCAATTTTAGGATTTTTGATGGCTGAAAAATAATGAATTATCTGTTGATACATTATTGAGTGACTATTTATGAGCATGAGTATAGCATCTTGATCTTAGTTTTTATTTGTTAAAGCTTAAAGGTGATAGTGATACTTTTCTTGATGTTCTATAATCATATATAGATTTTGATATTTAATATAATTCATTTAAAAATTGAGAAGTCCCTGATGTCAGTATTTTTAGTCTTTATTTAGCTGTTTAAGATTGCTACTTTTTAAATTTGATATATTTCTTTTTATTTAATATCGATTATTTATAATTTTTTAAATGTTTTTAATTATTATGCTACTTTTAACGTATGTAACTTTATTTCAAACTGCATTGAAATTACAATATACTTTATACTTTATTCTAAACATATATTTATATTTTACTTTATTGTTTTAATATCTTTTTAATTAATTTTAATATTGTTAACTTTTTAGCCTTGTTTTAGTATTTCTGGCTATAGATCCCTTATATGATTTTTACATCTTACTTAAACGAACTGCATCTTATCTGTCCGATCTTTGATTACGTATCTTTTATGCTATCTTCTTATTTTATATCAATTCATTATTTCTTATATCTTAGAGATACTTTTTCTATAATAATGATGTGGCGTACTCGAATAATATCATCTTGGATTCTTTTTCTATTTTATGATGCACTTATTAGCATTATTTTTTATTTTTGAACTTTGCTTAATAATCTACGGTTTAATGATTCATAGTATTTTACTTAACTTATTATTTTCTTGTATTCCCTTTATGTTTATTTTTATAGTTTGATAGTATGAAGATGCTAAATCGAGGCTCTTTTTAGATAAGGATTTTTTATTATTTAATGGCGACTTCTTGAATTTTTTAATAAAATTGATATTCTGCTCTATTACATTAATTTTATTATAATAAAAATTAAATAAGTATAAATAAAAAAAAATACAAATGTTAAGATTTAATTCTATATATATTGATTGTGAAGAAAATAATCTGCATATTTTAAAATTTGTATTTATAATAGTTTTATCATTATTTATTCACTTAAAAAGAGATAAATTTATATGGGAACTGCAACTTCATAATAACTAATGTATAGTGATTTGAATATAAACGAATGGTAAGCATTAAATTAAAAATAAATGCATTTTGGTAAATCGAAAACATTAAGAAATAAAAGAACAGGTGCTCTTATAGATTAATATCATCTATCATGGAACAATTATAATTAATATCAATTCTATTTGAAATCATTTTATTGGAGAAACCGTAAAAGAAATCAAAGTCCTATAGTAAACTCATTATACTTTTAATAAATATGTAAAAAATAGATATGTTCAAATAAAAATTCAGCAAATATATATTTATAACATATACCTATTAGATTATCACAATTAGAAGATATACCTATTAGTGATACTTTATTCATCTTATCAGAATGTTTGGAAGGTTTTATGCAATTATATGAACATTCCGGTTATTTTAGAATAAATGATGAACAGATATGTATTGATAGATTAGGTAAAGTAAAAGTATGGGTTAATTGTTAATTATCAAAAAATTATCCATAATGTGATAATGAATGTTAAAGATGCTCAAAAGATGAAACACATATGGTCGATCAATTAATAAAAATATTTAATGATATAACGGATAGAGATTAAATGCCATAAATAAGTCTCAGGTATAAAATAATATAATGATAGATAACATTTTAATATTGTAAGAAGACGATAAAATATCAATATTGGATTTTAATTTGCTAAAGTCATATTAGTATAATATGCAAAGTACATATTAAGTTATATAGAATTTATAATTTAAAGATATCAAATCGATTTGACTCTTATATTTAAATAAGATCTCATAATCTTATAACAGAAAATCGCAATCAATATAATGATAATTTTAATATTAAATAATCTCAAGATTTATCGTCTCCTCGCCAGTTTCCTAATGATATCTCTACTGTTAAGTTAAATCAAAGTCATTCCTTAACTAATATTCATTAAGGCAGACCTAATAATTTTAATTATTATCCCAATCAGCCTGCAATCATACATACTCAACCTATATACTATCCTGTGCCTATTCAAAATCATCCTGGATATTGGCAAAATGTTCCATACTATAATCCATATCATCAAGATAATGTCATAAAAAGACCTTAATTATAACAAACTTTTCCATCTGAATTTAATTCAACTAATCTACAAACCAAAAGAAAATCTAAGAATTCTAAGAATTCTAAATCTCAAATGGTGCAAATATAATAGACAACACATAATGACAGTTTAAATTTTAATTAATAACATGGAGATGATAGAAATACTATGAAAAGTATGCCTCTTCATCAACATTCTTCATCATATAGAGATCGTTTAGGAGTTTATCCAAGATATTCTCAATGTGTTTAAGAATAAAATTCATAATTTGAATCAAATTACTATAAATATTTTAATAATGATGGATTTGGTTTGAGCTCTAGACCTAGAAAAATGAAATAAAGTTCTTCATCATATAAAATGCCTAGCTCCAATTCATCTCAATATAGAAATCATAGGAATTAACAACGTTTTAGCAAAAAAAGTAGTAAAAAAAGTTCAAGTAGCAAAAAATAAAGTGCATTTAATTAAAGAGCATATTACTATGACAATTATCAACAAAATTATCAGCATAATAATATTCGATATTTTGCATCATTGAATTAATAACAATATTAGCTTGATCCTTAAATTGAAGCAGATATTCAAAGATATTTTGGTTGATAAATATATATATTTACAGTAGATATATGATAAATATGATAAAGATATCCATAATTACTTTACTTATTGTTATTTGCATATCAGAATTACCAGTTAACTTTACATGGGGATTAGGAGGATAAAGAAATCTATTAACCCCTAGCTCAAATCAAAATAATCCAAATAGATGCTAAAGTGGATGGGCATTTGCAACCGTCAACTCTTTAAGTACAAGAATTAATATTCAAATGTATAGATCAGGATTTAAGCATCCTTTAGTTTCATTATCTCCACAAGTTTTATTATAATGCAATGACAATAACTTTGGATGTCTAGGGGTATATTTTTATTTTTATTTAGGGAGAACCTTATCAAGCATTTAAATGGATAAATAAACATAATATAACAGATTCTAGCTGTAAAAATTATAAAGCAAAAGGATATACAAACGGAGTAGATTGTCTATCTCGAAGTAAATGCTAATTTTGTTAATCAAAATATAATTGCAAATATCAAATAAATTCTAAAATATATTCATTAAGTTAGACAGGTTCTGTTAGAGGTTAAAAAGATATGAAATAATAAATCTATAAAAATGGGCCAATTGCTTGTGGAATATCATCAACTAATTAGTTCAAAACATATAAAAATGGAGTTTTTAATGATAAAACAAAAGCATATCAATTTAATCATTATGTTTCTGTATATGGTTGGGGTCTAACCGCTAAAAACTAAGCATATTGGCTTGTACAAAATTCTTATGGACCTAATTGGGGTGAAGAAGGCAGTATAAGAATAGCAAGAGGAATTAATAATCTGGGTATTGAATCAGCATGTTATTTTGGCATTCCAAAAGATACATGGACTCAAGACATTAGAAATCACACTATAGGATAATCAAATGAATTGACTTTTTATGAATCCTAGGCATAAAATTTGCCATTGCTTACATCAGCTGTAAGTTCTTATAATCCTAATTTTTGTTAAGCTTCATGGGCATTTGCTGTAGTACAAGCAATAGCTGATGCTCATTATGTAAAAACTAATTATCAAAATCTTAAAAAGTTTTCAATACAATCATTACTTAACTGTGGAGTAGGAACTTGTTAAAAAGGTTAAGCCTTTGATGCCTTAGTTTTTATTCATAAATATGGTATTCCCGAATAAGGGTGTCAACATTATCAAGCTGAAAATCCAGTAAGTGGTACAAGTTGTAGTCCAATTAGTAATTGTGCAAATTGTGCTGGAAATTCTATTTTCAAAAGTAACTGTACATAAGTAAAAGGCTATAAAAGATGGTATATTCAAAATTATGGAAGTGTATAAGGCTAAGCCAAAATGAAAATATAATTAACTAATCATCAAACTTTAATATGCGGAATTTAATTGACCCATGCATTCAGATAATATAAAGGAGGAATCTTTTCATAAATATCTGTTTCACCTAAAATCAATCACTATGTTGAAGTTGTTGGATATGGTACATAAAACAATCAGAAATATTGGTTAGGTAGAGCATTTTTTGGTACTTCTTGGGGAATATCAGGATTTTTCAAAATAAAAGTAGGGTCAGCTAACTTAGGTATATAATCCAAATGTTATTGGGCTGGGCCTTTAGTATGATTATATAATCTATTTATCTTTACTATATCATATTCATTACTTCAACATTTATTAGTTAAAATTATATGAGATTGTAATTTGATATTATTTATTTTCTTCATAATGAAAGTAGCTATTCGACTACAAAATCATGGATGTGCAAATCATCCTTATTGGTACTTAATTGATAATAAAGGTGGATAGTCATTGCTCCTAATAGAAAAAATATAAAAGGACGTATCATATAACATGTTGGTTATTGGTCGCCAAGACATGGAGTTCATTTACAAAGACAAATCATTTTGAATATACCTAGAATTAAACATTGGCTAAGTTGCGGTGCAGTTCCAACTTATAAAATACAAAAATTTCTTGCTTTATGGAATATTTTACCTAAACCATGGTATTTTCAAAGTATTTATTGATTAAATTAAGGAACATAATAATAGATGGCAGCTTTAAAAAAACCATAAAGTTAGATGACAGACAAATAAAAAAGGAAATAATAAAAAAAGAAAAAGAAAAGATAAAAATTAAAAGCTGATCCATTAAACTATTATAAATATGAATCTAAATTTAAAGCTGAACAATTTAGACAATTTCACAAGTATAGAACAAAGCTAAAGGAAAAGATTCAAGCTGCTTAATATTAAAATCAAATCTTAAGATAATTATTAGTTCATAATTAATATTTTAAAATAAATAGAATAAATTAATTATCAGGTAATGTTGTCTATGACGATACATAATAACTCATGAGACTTTAACAGCAATTGGCAAAAGCTAAAGCATAACTTGCATTAATTGATAAAAGTTTTCAAAATGCAAGTATACTACAAAAGACTAAAGTTATGAAAGAAATCAATGGTCTTGTTGATAAAATAAGATAAGCTTAAAAATAAAGAAAACCATTTAGATAAAAAACTCAATAATAGTCAGTTACTTAAAATATAACAAAATCACAATTAGATAAGAAGCTTGAATATGAATTAGTTATAAAGAAAATCTAACAAATGAATCAATAAATGGTTTAGTTTTAGAAATGTAAGATTTATATAATTTAGTATTTGAAACAGTTACACTTTAATAATACGCAAATTATTTAGTTTTGAAAAGTCCTGAATTAGATCCTTAAAATGCTTTAATCTTGGCACAATAAGTTTTTATATAACGTGGAAAAAAAGGACTTAATGCTTTGACCAAATATTAGCTTTAATATGAAGAAGAATTTGTCGATTAGGACTATCTTATTGATTCTAAAGAGGATTATTAAAATTTAGATAAAAGAAAAATTGACCAACTTTAATTATAACCTCTTGAAGATACACCTATGATGACCAAAGAATAAAAAATAAATTATAAATAATTATAAGGAAAAGTTACTTAACAAAATTTGGTAAAACTTTTAATGACAAGACCTGATGTTCTTGTTCCAACTAACAGACCTGTTCATCCGTTCCCAGATTTTAATACATATGTCCCCGAATAATATTATGATCCTATTACTGATATAGATCTTGATATGACTCCTATCAGATCTCTTGAACCTAGATAATAATTAGATAGATATCATTAAAAAAGGCAATATAAGAACAGTAGTAATAACAAGAATAGACATTAAAAAATAGCTGTATAAAAGAAAATAAAAAGAACTGACCATATTTTATGATTAAATACTAAATAAAAAAATATCATATATAAATTTATAATATAATCAAGATTAATAATAATGAGTAGAGCTAATATAATTACTCAAACTATATCAAAAGTAAAGCGCAATTTTGTTCAATTTCAAGCGACATTTGAACCTAAATTTAATAATTTTGTAGACAAATATAAGATAGTAAAAGTAGGATGTACCTTAGGCATATGTAATTATCATATAAATAAGTATTAAATAGTTATTATATATACGATGGAGCTTTAACTGCAATAGTTCTTAAACAAACTCAAAGATAAATAAATTAAAAAAGAAAAGTATTTGATGATAGAATGATAAATAAAAAAACTAAAATATTGCATTTATTATAGGAATTGTAAAATTAAAATGCCCAAAACAATCAGAAAAAATAAGGATAAAAATGAATGATGTATATAGCAAAATTTATTGTCATAATAATCAAATAAATTAGTATATTTTATGGAATCATTAATGTCAATTTTTAGTTATATCAACAAATTAATTAGTATATAAAAACAAATACTTATTTTAAAGTAAAAATATGCAAAAATAATAACTGAATATATAAAAAAGATGACTTTTAGATTTGATGCAAAATCTGATTCCAGATATGATACAAGTGTTCCGCCTTAACCACCAAAAAGAGCTTTATGTGCATTCTTCCTATATAGACTTGATGTCTATGATTTCATAAAAAAATAACATCCAAATGCGAGAATAACATAAATAACTCGAATAATTGGTTAAATGTGGAAAATTATCGATCCAAAATTGAAAGAGCGATATGAACAATAGTATTAACTCAACAAAAAACTGGCAGTTTAAGCCCGAAGTAGATATGAAAATTAATTTGGCAGACAAGCAAAATCAAGAAAGAGTAAAAAAGTAAAGAGAGCTATGGTCTATATAAGAAGATATTTTGATCATCGTGACATGATGTGATTTTATTATTTACATTTTATATATATTCCATTGATAATTTATATTTATAATATATACTATATAAGTTATGAACAGTATTATTTAAACTAATAAAAATGATTTAGGATCTTTAAATCCTATTTCTTCTAAAATACACAAAATCAAACATCAAAAACATTAATTAAATCACAGTTTCAAGCAAAAAAATAATAATATATTTGATAAAATTAAAAATATATAGAAGCAAAGTGATGGGCTCAGAAGAAATTTATATAAAAGTCATAGTAAAGAAAAACCAATAATATCAAAAAATAATAAACTACTGAATAATTAAAAAGACAATTTGAAGCATAATATTAATATACCAGAAATTATTATTACTAAAAGCTTTATAAATGATATTTAAAATAGATAAACTTGCTAAATTAGTCCAAAAAGATAAAACATTATGTTTTAAAATTATTTTTTAAATAATAGTTAATATTTGAAGAGTGAATAAGTTAATATGAGCGTTAATAGTATTGAAAAATCTAATATTAAACAATAAGATATTCTCTATCAATTAAAAAATATACAATAAAGATTACAAAATGTAAATTTATAAAAAATATATATGGATATGTAAAGATTTAAACCTCATAAATTAAATGAATGATTTTTATATATTAAAAATATTATAGCCATTTATAACTAGTATAATCATATAATTATATACTATTTTTTCATAATATCAATGTCAGGAGCTCCATCTTATGACCTTTAGACATATAAGTCTATTTAGTTGTAATCAGAAGTTTCATAGAAGTTCAGTTAAAAGATTAGCAATAAGAACAACAAAAGATAACATTTTTTTATTGAAAAAATCTAATCATATTTATCTTTGATGTAAAAATAATTTATAAGAAATATGCAATGGCAAAAAGAACTATTGAAAGATTATAAAAATTAAAAGAAAAGCTAAAAAAAGATATAAAAAAGAAATCAATCTAAAGAAAAAGAGAAATAGATTGATACAAAAAAGATGATTAAAATAAATTAAAATTAATAAATTACTCTTAAGAAGATTTTGAAAAAATGGCTTAATATTGATAAAGAAAATATGAATGTATAGTAGATGATCAAATTAGCAACATCTTTATAATGTAGAATAAGAAGTGAAATGAAAAGTTCAGAAAAATATTCCTCATAAGAAAATGATATTATATAATTTCCTCTTCTGCCTAGAGTCATTACTTTGAATGATTTAGCACCTAGTACTAATCAAAATTTAAGTTCAAACAAAGCTTCACCTATGCATTTCCAATAATCTAGGCTCAGAATACCAAAATATCAATATAATAGAAAAAGCCCAAATAAATTATTTAGTGCTGAAAATTTTAATAAAAAATAAATTTCTAACTAAGAAATAATTCTATTTAAATCTCCTTAAAAGTTTTAAGAACAAACATTTGATTTTAAGATGTGTAATCCTGAGAGATAACTAAAGATTTAACTTTAAGATTCTTTAGGAAAAAGA
>Ga0169931_10008705_pt1 | contig 14749 bp, 13 predicted proteins | sample Kivu_15m_20L_FD_129675 | JGI IMG/M metagenome (GOLD analysis project Ga0169931, IMG submission 129675) | Freshwater microbial communities from Lake Kivu, Western Province, Rwanda to study Microbial Dark Matter (Phase II) - Kivu_15m_20L... | ecosystem: Environmental > Aquatic > Freshwater > Lake...
ACATATTTATATATGTATAATAAGATAGGTTTAATTTGTTTATCAATTTTTTATATTTGGGGAAATAAATATATTATGAAAACTACTTAAAGAGAAACCAACAAAAAATACCCAACATTAATTTAAATACTTTTCATTTTCACCTTTGTGGGAATAAATATATTATGAAAACTACTTAAAGAGAAACCAATAAAAAATACCCAAAATTAATTTAAATACTTTTCATTTTCACCCTTTCCACCCTTTCCACCCTTGTGGGGAATAAATATATTATGAAAACTACTTAAAGACAATCCAACAAAAAATAACCCAACATTAATTTAAATACTTACCCAATCATTAAAAAATTGAAATGATTTTTTATTTACTTTTTATGATAACAATGAACCAATTCCTTTATATCGGCGCTAACTTATATATTGAACCTATTAATCATTTCCCTCATGTAAATAAATTTATATTTATTGATTCTCTCCCTCTTAATAATTACGGATTTGATTATTATTATCGACCATACTATGACAAAACTTTCGTCTCTTCTCTTATTCAAAAATTTGACTCTTTTGGATTCTCTTTCATTCAATCCACCCAATTAACCAAAAATTTTGATGAAATTAATATTCCTCACCTCGAATCCACCTTACTTGTATTTAAAAATAAAGAACGCATTGTAAATTACTATATTTCTACATCTATTCCTTTACATACTAATTATAATATCTCTCAATTAGATGATGATATATCAAATTCTGATTCTCTCATTATATCCGGCCATTTCCCTCATGGTAGTATTTTAAAATTAATGAAACATAAAATCAACTTTATCGGCTATTCACAAACTTATTATCCTAGAACTATTCATGAAATTACGCAAGAAGATGATGAATATTATTCTGTCATTGGTGATATTTTACTATCTACTAAACCATTATTTCAAAAATTTATATTTATTCATGAAAATAAAAATAAAGATATTATGTACTTAACAAATTACTCTTATCTTGAATTTCATAATAACTACACTCAAAACAAAAATAATTAATCAATTTATATAAATAAAAAAGTAACTTATTACATAGTTATTTTTTTATTCTGCCTTGTAAAAATTCAATAAACGCGCAGATGGGTCTAGGTCTGCGTCACAAAATGGATGCCTCCAATAATACGGTATCGTCTTTCCACATTTATTATAATATAATTCAAATATTTTTCTATAATAATAACTTTCCTTATCATATGGCGGATTATGATAATTATATTTACTACGACAATTTACAAATTCTTCATCCGTTACTATTGTATCTATATGTTCTTTTATGATTTGAAACCAACTTCTCTCATGTCCACTCACTCCATCACTAAATGCCTCCTTTCTTCTCCATAATATATCTGTAGGCAATAATCCGTCAAATGCTTTTCTAAAAATATATTTCTCTATTTTTTCATCATTAAATAATTTATATTTCGGCGGAATACTCATCACATATTGCAAAAATTTCTTATCTGCAAACGGTACTCTCGCCTCTAATCCTGCTCCACTTATACTCTTGTCTGAACGCAATAAATCAAAATAACATACATCTCTTACCATTCTCTCATTCTCATTTTTAAAATCTGCCTCACTTGTCGCTTTCAAAAAACCACGATATGAACCAAATATCTCATCACTCATATCTCCACAATAAATCACTACATCATCACTATTTCTATATATATATTTACTTATCAAATAATTCGGCAATGATGCTCTTATCGATGTCGTATCATAACTTTCTATTTGATAAATTGTATCATTAATCGCATCCAAAAATAGTTTTTCCGTTAAACATATCTCATGATGATTTGTTCCCAAATAATCTGCCACTTTTTTCGCCCATAATAAATCCACCGAACCTGGCAAACCTATACTATATGTATTCAAATTCTTTGGGTCCGTATATTTACACATGATTGCCACCACACTTGAACTATCCAGCCCTCCCGATAATAATGCTCCTACTTTTCTCTCACTCATTAATCTCTTCTTTACTGCATCTTCAAATAAAGTTACTATATTTTTACATATATTCTCTTCTGTATCATCCACTGTTTCATAAAAATAATTTGTTTTATATTGATAAATATTAAAATATTCATCTTGTTTTATATCCAACCATACATTCTCATAATATGTATAAAAATGTAAATGCATATTTTTATCATATTTCGCATAACATCCTCCTGGAAATTGTCTTATCGTATATGCTTCACAAAATTGTAATGATTTCATTTCACTTGCCACTGCTATATCCTGCGAAAAACCATTCATATTCCCAATATATAATGAACGAACTCCAACTGGGTCTCGAGCTATATAGGTAGTATTATTATCATAATCTGTTAATACAAATGCAAATACACCATCTACTTTACGCAACATCTCTTCTATTCCAATGAGACGATATAAATGGATAATTATTTCACAATCTGAACCACTTTTATAATCATTTTCAAGTTTATATTCTTCAATAAGTTTCCGAAAATTATAAATTTCTCCATTGCATATGAGACGACAATTTTTTATTAAAAATGGCTGATTACTTTCACTTGTAAGACCATTAATAGAAAGACGATGAAAACCCCAACATCTTTCACAATTATAGTGAGGGTCATTAATAAAAATACTATTATCTGGACCACGATGATTACTTTCAATAAATTGTTTTTGTAATGTTTTTAAAAAATCTATATGAATACCAAACTTTTCTCCTAATTTTAATAATCTTTGGAAATAAAATATTCCACACATTTTTGATTTTGATTAATTATTATAGTATAAAAGTTTCTCTTTAAACCATCTTAATTCATATTTTAAAATATATTTAGAATCTTAATGTAAAATTTTTCTATAAATATAATATTAACTAATATTAACTATGACTACTCAATATCAAAGAGTTTATGATGAAAAAAGATTTTATGGTGTTCCCAATAAATTATATTTTTGTAACTTAGAATTAGACGCTCAAATTAACGATACTATTTATAAAAGAAATATCCCTGATGCCCCTTTACAACCATCTTATAATCCTGTTCCTGTATCCACTAAATATGCTCTTATGCCTATTTTAGACCAACGAATGACGCCTACTGTTCCTCTTAAAAATTATCCCATTTATAATTCTTCTCAAAATTTTAATCCTGGAAATGCTGAAGGACCTTATACCGGTTTTGCTCAAAATGTTAACTTAGAATCTTCTCTTCGTAATCAGTTTTTTGCTTTACAATCTTGCCCACAGGCTTATTATGTTCCTTCATCTAAAAGTGATTTATATAATGTTGTTGTTCCTCCTAAACCTGTCAAACAACAGTTTCCTTATTTATTTGAACAAGAAGTTTTTAATCATACGAATCGAAATACCAATAATTTAGGAAATAATATTTTTAATAATTGTACTCGAGTTGAAATGAAAAATATTATTCCTGAATCTGAAAAACAATTATGCAAACAATAAATTATAAGTAATAATAAATTTTTAATTAAATCAATATTAATTAAAAATTAATGGATATTTCTTTTAATCCTGTTAATCAAGTTACATTAGAATATATGGTCAATAATGAACATTTTTCTAAGTATTTAAAAAATAATCATTTACATACTGATAGTCAATTTAAAAAAGATAAAAAGTTTTATAGACATCGTATTATTTCTCTTACAAAAGATTTATTTAAAAATAATCATGAAGATAATTCTGTTAATAATACTTTTCATTCTTATATTAAATCTTGTATTACTTTTTTTAAATTTAAAGATAGAAGTGAATTTATACAAAAAGAATATAATAATTTACAATTAGATAAAGATAAAAATTATGATGATGATAATAATGATAATAATAATGATAGTGATGAATTAATTATTTTAAATACTTTAGAAAATGATAAACAATTTATAAAAGAGAATACAGAGAAAAAGATAGTAACATTAGATAATTTTGTAATAAAAAAGAATGAAAATAAACCAAATATTATATTACCTCAAGCAAAAGAAATTAATTTAAAAGACCCCATTTATAAGTATAAAGATGGTAGACCTAAGAAAAAAAAAGATGCATGAGAATTATAAAAATAGTTAAATAATATATAGTTATGAAATCAAAAAATAAAGGAAAAAGTAATAAAAAAATTAAATTAAATAAAAGAAGAAAAACAATTAAAAAAGAGAAAGATGATTTTAAAAAAGTACAATGTAGTCCACGATTAGTAGAAAACGAGTATACATGTTATAGTAACGAATCATTAATAAAATTAAGAGATATGTGGAATGCAAGACATCCTGATGCAAAAATAGAAACAAATGAGCCGAAAGAGATTTGGAGTAATTTAAAAAATAAATTAAAAAATGTTTGTAATAAAGAGTCATGTTGGTTAAAGCAAAAATTTATAACAAATAGTTTAGATAAAGATTTAATGTATTATACATTTGCTCCTAAATCGCCGAATACATGGAAGAAAAATCCAAATGAATGGTTAACAAGTATTGATATTGAAAATGTGATGAAGCAATATGAAAGAGAATTTCCTTATTTTGATTTTATAGGTCCATCACCGATAGATTTTGACAAACCAAAGATATATGGTGAATGTGTTTGGGAAGAATTATGTCATTTTGATTTGGCAACATATATAAAAAAAGGAAAAAACAGAATTGGTATAATATTTAATACAGACCCACATTATTTGCCTGGTTCCCATTGGATATCGATGTTTATTAATACCAAAAAGAAGTTTATATTCTTTTTTGATAGTACTGGAGACCCAGCTCCCAAGGAGATAAATGAATTTATAAATAAAATAAAAAATCAAGGTAAACAATTGGGGATTGATTTTACAGTATTTCATAATGAGAAAAAACATCAAAAAAAGCCAACAGAGTGTGGAATATATTCATTATTCATGATAATTAATTTATTAAAGGAGATAAAAGGTCCAGAAGATTTTGTGAAAGATGTTTTTCCTGACGAAGAAATGGAAAAATTCAGAAAATTATATTTTAATGATGAATTATAACATACTATTTTTAATTATAAATAATTAAATACATATTTATATTAATAATAAAATAGTATGTTATTTGAACAATTTTCAAGTAATGAGAATAAAGGATTAGTTTGGTCATTATTGCAAGAAAGTGGTGTTTTTACGAATTTACCAAATCAATATTTTGAAAAAGTGAAAGTATTATTTGAGACTACAATCGTTCAAATGAAAAAAGAGTTTATTACATTTGAAGATGAAAATGATGAAGCTCAATCTGATTATAATGAAAAAGTAAAACAATTATTATTACAGATTAACAAGATTGTAATGAGAAAGATGATAGAAGGAATAAAAATAATAAATCAGCAGAGTAGTCAGCAGAATGTCCAAGGAAGACCTATGCAGCCTTTTAACAATGTGGTAAATAATCAATCAACAAAGAAGTCAAAGATAGAGATGATATATAAGGCGGAGGATATACAGAAGGAGAGGATGAGTGATTTGGATGGTCAATTAAGAATGAAGCAGGATGAGATGAATTCATTTTTAAAGATAAAAAAGCCGGAAGAAATAAATTTTAATGATAGAATAGAGGATGAAAAGATTGGAGATTCGATGGATAGATTAATAGCAAATGCATTATCAAGTAGAGAACGAGAATTGGAGCAATTACAAACAAATGTGAATAAGGAGGAGGCAGAGAAATGGATAAATGGAGGGGATGTGAAGAGGCCAAAGACAGTGATTGTGGAGCAAAATGAAAAGAAAAAGGTAACATTTAACGAAAATAATAATGAGGAATTTATGTTGGAGGAGAATAATAATGAAATAAAAATAAATGAAAATAATGAAAATAATTTTATAATGAAATTAAAAAGAAATAATAATAATATAATTTCGAATATAAGTAAATCTTTGGAATCTAATGAAATAATGTTGGATATAATAGAAAAGGAGGTGGGAGAAAATGTTGAATATGAAAATCAGGAAGTGTATAGAATAAATTCACAAGATGTGAGAGATTATGAAAAATTAGAAAATAAAATAAATATTTTAAAAATGGATGTGGAACAAATAAAAGAAACACAAAATAAAATATTAGAATTATTAATGCAAAAAAGTATTTAAATTTTTGCAATAAGTATTTTAAATTTTTGCAATAAGTATTTTAAATTTTTGCAATAAGTATTTTAAATTTTTGCAATAAGTATTTTAAATTTTTGCAATAAGTATTTTAACAAAGATAAATAGTATCATTTTTTTTAATTTTATATTCGAGAGGATAATTGCATATGATTCCATATACTTTTGATGTTATTCTTTTTTGTAGTTCATTTATGGTAATATTATTTTCAACAAACCAATCCATTTGCAATGCATTATTTCTAAAAAGTAAAACTTTAAATAATTGTAAATCTAAATGAATAATATCATGATTTTGAATTAAATAATCACTTAATAATTTATTATCTAATAAAGGTTTATCTTTATAACTTAATTTAATTAATTCGATAGGAAATCCAAAACGATGATGAATAGATTTTTTTAAAGATAATATATTATCAGTAATCATATTATCATCGATAATTTTGAAAAAATCACCAGAAACGATTGTTAAATATAACATACTATTTATCAATTCAGAAATGGTATTTAAATGAATTCAATTATTTTTTAGTATTTAAATAGTTGAATAAAGTTCTATATATTATAATTCTAATGTTGTTTTTAAGTTATTTTCTTATATTCTTTTTCCCCCCTTTTCCCCCTTTCCAAAAAAAAGTTGTATATATTAGAATTCTAATGTTGTTTTTAAGTTGTTTTCTTATATTCTTTTCCCCCCACCACCACCACATTACATTGTTTTATCTATCGTTACTTCCCGAGCTACATTCCTTATAAACTTTTTACCTTCTTCTTCTTTTTTCGTTAATGGATCCAATACTTTTATATTCGTTAAATGAAATATATCATTTAATGGATGCATCACATCTTGACTATCCGGATTCGCATCACTCCATTCCCATAAATATTCTCGCTGCTTTTGTGCTATATCTCCCAGCGCATCCATGATTTTCTCATGGTTCTCATCCTTCTCCCATTTATCCTCCTCTTTTATATATAAGGTTTCTCGTTTCACATCTGTACAATGCAATGGTCTTTTTGTTACATCTAACTGTTTTAAACACTTTATCATCACATTTGATAAAGTTGATATTCCACCATGCAATCTTGAATTTTCTAAATCATCGTCTGTAAATTCTATTGTTTCTATAAATTCTGACATATTAATTGCATCTTTACATTTTTCATTTAAAAATAATTGTAAATTAAAAGTATTATTTGTTGTATTATTACAATTATTATTTGAATTAATAGTATTACCAATTTTTGGTGTTATATCCTTAATTGTTTGTACTAATTCTGAATTTTGTTTCATTAATTCACCATTATGTTTTATTAAATCTTTCATCATATTTTTTAACTCGTTTATTTGTTCATCCTTCGTAGTTATTATTAATTTATTTTCTTCTTTTATTTCTACTTCATCCGGTATTTTTATACATTTCTTTTTATGTTTACATAAACCTGATTGATATTTAAATATTTTATTACAAATATTACAAATAAAGTTTTTTTCAAGTTTTTCTTTATCATTTACACATTTATTAATATGTTTTGGTCTCAATATATGTCTTTCCCAATCAATTTTCTGATTAGAATAGAAGTTGCAAATATTACAAAAATATCTAAAGTTTTTTGAATTATCCAAACTATCCATTCTTTATCCTATACTAAGATAAAGAAAAAAACTTTTAAGTAGTTTAAAAAAATAATAAAAAAATTATGCTCACAAAAAAATCAACAAAAAAACGGGTTTGTGACGAAGTCAGTCACAGTGGCCTTTTTCGAAGGTATTTGGAATGGATTTTTGGATTTTGGACATTTATTTTTGTCCATTTTTTGAAAAACGGATCGAGAATCTAACAAATTTTGCCACTCACACTGACTTTTCTTCTTTTTAAACCCCGGCATTTTTTAACACCATTTTGGCAGTCAATATGTAGCTTCGCTGAAATAAAACTGAAAATCAGTGTGCGGAGTTGCCGAGGGTGGTCACATGACCAACAAAAAATTGAAAGGGTTATTTTAAAATTATAATTAAAATTATAATTAAAATTTAAATAACTATAGATAGTTTTTTATTTTTATTAATTAATTTTTTATATCTTATTTTTAGTTATTTAAAGTTTTTTTCAGTTTTTTATTATCCTCTTATATTTACCTATATATTTTACATGTAAAATATTTGTCTATACTGAATTATTTTATTATGTAAATAGATATAGTTTTTATTTGTATTTTTCTATTGTTTTTTCTTATTATCCAAATTATCCATTCTTTATCCAAACTCAGGATAACCAAAAAACTTTTAAGTAGTTTATAAAAAATGTGAAAAAATTTATGCTCACAAAAAAATCAACAAAAAAACAGGTTTGTGACGAAGTCAGTCACAGTGGTCTTTTTTGAGGGTACTTGGAACGGTTTTGGCCATTTTGGACATTTATTTTTGTCCATTTTTGGAAAATCCATCCAAGATTCCAAACAATTTTGCCACTCACACTGACTTTTCTTCTTTTTATAACCCCGCATTTTCTTACACCATTTTGGCAGTTGATTTTTAGTTTCACTATAATAAAACTGAAAATCAGTGTGCGGAGTTGCGGGGGTTGGTCACATGACCTCGACCGAAAATTGAAATGGTTTTACAGAATAAGTATGTAAACTTTATTATTTATTTCGCTTCTACAAATTTTTTCTTCGCTCCCTCTGTCACTATTCTTCCCACCAATAAAGGCAATCCTCCTGTCTCCCTCGCATTCAAATAACTATCAAAATCATATACCTCCATCGTTTCCTTATTTAATGCATATTTCTTCTCTTTTCCCTCTATTGTTAATTTTACTTCCTTCAATTTTACCTCCTCTCTCACCTGATTCTTTTCCGCTATTACATCACTTTCCTCATTACTTATTGATGGCATATAAGAAAACTTATCCCCTGTCACCTTTCCAAATGTAAAACATTTTAATTTTTCTTTCGATGTACTTGATTGATACACAGAACAATCGATCGATGCCATCTTCACCGCATTCAATAATTGCCTGTTTATCTCCTCCTTTATACTCGCTATCTCATACAATGTTTGGTCCGTTGTTAATGGCACATGCGGCTTCTTTCTACTCAAATCTAACTGAATATCTGACTCCTTCTCTAATTGCTCATTCGTAAATTTCATCACATACATAAATACTTGAACCGTTCTTAATTCTTCCGGCAAATTTGAATGACTACATATACGCCTAGCTCTTCCTATCACTTGCTCTATTCTTACAGGATGCCAATATGGCTCCATCAAATGCACATATCTCGTATTCATTAAATTTATACCCTCCGCTGCAGCAGCCGTAATCATTAATACCTTAATTATCTCTCCATAATAATTATTCGACGATATTTGTGATATTTGTTGCACTATCGATACCGGAACATACTTCCATGTACTATTATACACATTTCTTATAATCTCTCGCTCTTCAGCAGATTCTACTCCTGTATAAAAAGCATACATCGGCTTTCCAATATCCTCCGGCTTCATATCCACCACCCATTCCCCAGATTCATTCTTCTTTATCTTAAATCTAGCAAATCCATTTTCCTCTAATACTAATGCAAAAATACCTATACCTTCTAATGTTCTAAATTGACTATAAATCAAATGTAAACCTCTAAACTCAGGGTCCTCTATGTTCTCTAATACCGCCAAAAACTTCGGACTATATATCCCTAATCCCTCTTTACTTAAATATTTATTTGCATTTTGCTTTAGTAAGCGTAAAGCATTTAATATTCGTTTTTCATATGTTACATCTATTTTTTCTTTTATCTCTTTTTCTAATTCTCCCGCATCCTCTTGAAAATAATCAGATACTGTACTCTCCAATCTATCCTCCACCCCTAATCCATCTATGTCCTGCTCATTCACTCCCGCCTCCTCTAAACTTTTTATTGATTCACCTTCTTTTGGCATTGGTCTTCCAATCGGTTTCGGAAATGCAAAATTACATACAGCTCTTGAAAAAATACGATAAGTTGATACCGCATTTTCATATAAATCTCCCTCTTCATCCTTTTTTCCCATCTTCTTTTTCTTATTTGCATTACTTTCTAAAATTCTCTCTTCATCTCTTATCGCATCATATTCTCCAAATTGATAATCACTCATTAGAACCTCCACTAAACGGAAATCCTCCACCTTCTCATATTTTGGCAATAATTCCTCTTGCGCACTTCTAAAATATGATACTAAACCTAATATTCTTCTTTGAAATAAATTCGTATTTTTCATATTACCATTTGCAATATCAATAAAAAATTGTTTAAATGATTCATAATTATCTGGTAACGCTTTAAATGTCTCAATTTGAATACTACCAGGAACAACTTTAATATCTCTACCAGCTAATGTTGTTATCACTAAACGCTCAAACTCAGCATCACTTATATTACTATTTTCAACTCCAGCCTGAAATTTTGTAACACCCATGTACTCTCCTTTATCATTTACATTCATAAAACCAAATGGATTTCTAGTAACCACCAATAACTTACTAGAAGGATTATAATCAATATAATCTAATAAATTTAATTTACTGAAGATTTTCAAAATTTCTTCTTTATTTATTTTTGCTTGTGTATTTATTTGTAATGGAATATTCCATGTTTTTATATAACCTCTCAAAATATTAAACATAATTCCTAATTCATTCGGATAATTAATAACAGGTGTACCAGTTAATAAAACAATTTTACTATTCTCTGCAGCCATTAAATATTCATATAACATCATTGATAAACTATTCTTCTTTTTTAATTTATTAACAATCCTACTCACAAAATTATGTGCCTCATCAATAATTACAACACAATCAGAAAATGGATTCACTTTAAAATCTTTTGTTAATGTCTTTACATGACTCATTCTAATACCATTGTAATTAATAAAAGTATATTTTTGAGCTATCATTTCATCTAATTGAATATCAAGTGATATTTTATCATTTGCTGATAAATCATCGTAATTTGATTCTTTTTTGATATTTAATAACCATGCACCTTTATTTTTTACTATAAATTCAACAGGAATAGATAATATAGATGATAATGTTTTTGCCATCGGGTCCAGTTTATTAACAATACCTATAAACTCCCAATATTGGTTTTTCTTATATATTTCATCACCACATTTCTTTATTTGTTGAATATAGTTCGCACGAAGAGATGCCGGTGTCATTACTATAATTTTCTTATAACTTTTTAAACCTTCCGCAATTGCAATAGAACCACAAGTTTTGCCAGAACCTAGACCATGATATAATAATAATCCACGATAAGGAGTATAGATACTAAGGTAATCACGAACAATTTTTTGATGAGTAAGGAGTGAAATATCATTTTCTTTTAAGAAAATATTTTCGCAAGTAACATTTTCTTTATTCGTCATCAGTTCATCTCTATAGTTTAAGAATAAAGAATTAATAAAATTTATGAATTTCTCTCGATTGTTCATGTAATAAGTAGAGGCAAGGATATCAATAACAGGTTTAGGAGGTAATCGTTCACTGATAATGGTATCACCGATTTTCATGGATTCAATTTCGGAAGATATAACGCCGAATGTAGGTTTTTTGGTGATGCGTTTGGAAGGAAGTTTTTCTTGAATGATGGTGGAAGTTTCTTTGGGAGCAGTAGAAATTTGTTGTAAGGATTCATGTTCAAGTAGTTTAATTCTTTTAGGGAATTTTTTGATGATTTTAATAGGGTTAATAATTTTGGCAGGTTCTTCGATTTGAGGAAAAAATATTTGAGCTGGTGTCGATTTTTTCTTTTCCATTTTTTTCTCCATAGGTTTGGTTACAGTGACAGTAGTAAGATTTTCAATGCGTTTAAGAATATCATCACGATTAATAAGATTTTCTTTTGTTTTATCAACAATTTGGAGAGAGCCAAATTCAGGTTTTTTAATAAGAGAAGGGTCAGTGGGTATAAAAACTTTAAATTTTTGTTTTTGTTGAATATTTTTCGGTTTCACCTGTAATCTTTCTAGCATGGATAATGGTTTCGGTAAATTTTGTTTTTGTAAAGAAGTAATGATGGCTTGACGAGCAAAATCGGTGCCGGCGGGTTTAAGAGAGGGTTCAATTGTTTCAAGTACATCTTCTTGTTGAGTAGGTTCAATGATAGGAGTAGGTTCTTCTAATGTTTTAGGTTGAGAGGTGATAGAAATAATGGCCTGATTAAGTTCATCAGGAATGGTTTCATCTTGTTGGGTAGGTAATTCTAAAGGTTTGCTTTTAAGTTTAATTAATTTCATTTTTAATTTTTTAAGAGAAGAGGAAAGAGCATCTTTGGTTTTCATTTCAAGTTCAGCATGTTCTTTTGCATTGGGATTATCAGAAAGTTGTTCAATTTTTCTGGAAGACATTAAAATTTTTTGAGTTAATTCATCAATTTGTTCTCGAAGTGATTCTTGTGTTTCCATTATTATATATGAATAAAAATATAATAATTATATACTTATTATATTTTTAAGTAAATAGTCCATAATATGATAATAAATGAAATAATTAAATGCATAATTGTAAGGCAATTTCGCAAGCCATTTGTTCGGCTTTGCGTTTAATTTGGTGAGTGCCGCTGGCGAAGTGTACTAAAATTTTGCCTTTTTGTTCGAGGATGGATTTAATATTAGCGAAGGATTGAATTTTATCAAAAGAAATAGCTTGAGAGTGGTCAACTTCATAAATTTCTTGTCCGAGGCAAAGAAAAACGCCCATAGTGTAGCCATTTTCGAGGTCATGAGAGATTTCTAAATAATCGGGAGTAGTTTTAAATTCTTTTTGAATTTTGACTTGAAGAATATTTTTATAATTATCATCATTAATGATGAGACTAATCCAATCGATATGTTTTTCGAAAACATTTTCAATAAAGATTTGAGCCATTTGGAAGCCGGGTCCGGTGACAAAGACATTATCGAACCATTTATTTTCGTCATGGATTTGAATTTTATTAAAATCAAGAAAAAGTGCGCCGATGAAGGCTTCAAAGAGGCAGCCTAATTTTTTAAGATTGGTTCTAGTTTTTTTTTCTTCAGCGTGTTTGGAGATAATGAACCATTTATGAAGACCGATTTTAAGAGCAAGACGACCGATGGATTCATTTTTAACGATAGCGATTTTTTTTTCGGTCATGAAGCCTTCATTTTCTTTAGGAAAGCGGCGATAGAGGTAATATTTAGTGACGCATTCGAGAACACCGTCACCGAGGAATTCGAGTCGTTCATTGGATTTAGTGCTAAGTGGAAGGCAATTAGGAGGTTGAGGTAAAATTTTAATATTTTGAGAGGTATTTTCGAGTTGAGGTCGTTTACAATAAGATTTATGAACAAATGCGCGGCGATAAAGTTCAAAATTAAAAAGTTTGGACGGAATGCCGTTAGAAGAAAGAATAGATTGAACATCGTTCAATGTAATCTGAATATTTTCGGTATTATAAGGATTAAAGATGAATCCGTCATTGGAAGGAATAATATCATCATCATTAAGAATATTTTTTCCGGAATGTTCGTTAGTCATGAGGGGTATACTATATAAAAATGGAACTATTTTTTTAAATAGATTTGAAATAAAATATTTTTGAGAAAGTGAGAAAAAGTATTTGAATTTTTGGAATAAATAAAAAGGCGAGTAATTTTTAAGTAGTTTTGATAATATTTTTGATAATATTTTTGGGAAGAAATAATTTCGAAAATATTCATATTAAGGATAAAATAAAATATTTAGAGAATATATAAAAATGGTTGTTGGCTATATGAGTGGCTCTAAGCGTGCTAAAAATGTTCCTTCCGTCGCGAATAATACTAAAATCTTTGGTAGTATGGGCGGTTTAGCTCCTACTATTGGAGTTCCTGCTTCTATTGTTGCTGTTTACAACCGTGAGGCTCCTCTTTGCAATTGCATTCCTCCTAGTCCCAATGCTGGTTGGAACTATATGGTTAGCAGAGGAATTATGCAGTTCCGCAAGACTCAGGGTGGTATTGGTCGTTCTCACTGGTCTCCTGGTATTGGCAATCTTTATGGAGGTATTTCAACTGGAAAACCTTTTTAAAGTTATTGTAAATCAGTTTTAAATCTATAATATTGTATTTTATTATATACTATATTATATAAATATGCCGATGCGAAATGGTCCCAAAGGTGGTAATGGTCGTTCAGCTGTTGCCCGTCGAGTTCTTTATAGTGCCACAGGTTCAACAGATGGTTTATTAACAAATACTTATAATTTTGGTGGACCGAAAAAAGGAGGTGCCCAACCATCTGCAACAGGATTTATGATTCCATCAGGAAGAAGAAATCTAATAGCTGTACCTGCTCTTAATCAAAATTATCTTTTTAATTTTAGACAATACTACAATCCACCTAGATATGCCGGCCCTATGCTATAAATTATAACAGCATGGGTTCGATAATATAATATATATTAAAACAATATAAAGACATTTTATCTTATATTAGTTTCTGTTTTTAAACTACTTATTGTTTTTTAAACTACTTATTGTTTTTTAAACTACTTATTGTTTTTTAAACTACTTATTGTTTTTTAA
>Ga0169931_10008706_pt1 | contig 14749 bp, 10 predicted proteins | sample Kivu_15m_20L_FD_129675 | JGI IMG/M metagenome (GOLD analysis project Ga0169931, IMG submission 129675) | Freshwater microbial communities from Lake Kivu, Western Province, Rwanda to study Microbial Dark Matter (Phase II) - Kivu_15m_20L... | ecosystem: Environmental > Aquatic > Freshwater > Lake...
ACGGCGACCGTCTATGCGGTCGCGGGGGGCGCGCGCGCGAGTACCACGGTCGATTTATCGGCCAATTATCTCGACTGGGCGCAAGCCAATCTTGAACTCAACGGTCTTGCAGGGCCGTCGCATGTGTTCGTTCGCGCCGACGTACGCGAGTGGTTGGACGAGGCCGTGCGCCGCGGCGAGCGTTACGAGCTGATTTTTTGTGATCCCCCGACCTTCTCCAACAGCAAGCGCATGGAGGGCGTGTTCGATGTGCAGCGTGATCATGCAGTGCTGATCGAGCGTTGCATGCGCTTGCTGGCGCCGCAGGGGATGTTGATTTTTTCGACCAATGCGCAGCGCTTCGAACTCGACCCGGCCATTGCCGCGCGCTACTCGGTCAAAGATCTCAGCCGGGCTACGGTACCGCCAGACTTTGTGCGGAATACGCATATTCATCGATGTTTTGAGCTCCGGTAGGGTATTCTGGCCCGACCATGGTCGCGGGGGTGGCCATGTTGGCGTCCCGTCAACCAAGGCGATTATCTTGCCGACCCCTATGCTTAAATCCCCTCGACTCCTCATTGCGCTCTGCTGCGCATCCCTCGCGCTGACCGCTTGTTCGCGCGGAGGCAAGGAACCACCCCCGGCCGCCTCCTCGCTGACGGTGACGCTTGCAGCCACCGAGGAGCGGGTGATCGACCGCGAGATCGTCGCCTCGGGGTCGATCGCCGCCTGGCAAGAGATGTCGCTCGGGGTCGAGCTTGCCGGTATTCGCGTCGCCAACGTGTTGGTCGAGCCGGGCGCCCGAGTGCGTGCCGGGCAAGCCCTGGTCGAACTCGACCGCCGTACGCTCGAGGTGCAGGCCCGTCAGGCTGAGGCGAGTCTGGCTCAGGCCTCTGCCAGTACCGAGCTCGCGCGTGCGCAGGCGACGCGCGGCGAGAGTCTCCTCGCGCGCAACCTGATTTCGACCAATGATTTCGACGTGCTGCGTGCCAATCGCGCCAAGGCCGAAGCGCAGCAGGTGGCTGCCGAGGCCGAGCGCGATGCCGCACGGTTGCGGCTCGGTTTCGCGACGCTGCGGGCGCCTGACGATGGCGTGATCTCGGCGCGCAACGTGCAACCCGGTCAGGTTGTCTCGGCGGGCGGCGAATTACTGCGCCTCATCCGCAACGGGCGTCTTGAGTGGCGCGCCGAAGTGTCCGAGAACGATCTGCCGCGCATCAAACTTGGGTCGCGAGTCGACATCCGCGGTCCCGCCGGCGAGGCGGTCACTGGCACCATTCGCGCCGTTTCGCCAGCCATCGATCCGCAGACGCGTACCGCGCTGGTCTACGCGGATCTCTCCGAGCCCGGGGCGCTGCGTTCGGGGATGTTCGCCGAGGGTCGACTGCGCGTCGGCGAGGCGAAGGTGACGGTGGTGCCGCGCCAGTCGGTGGTGTTCCGCGATGGCTATCCCTACGTTTTCGTGATGGGTGAGGGCGGCAAGGTGCTGCAGCGCCGCATCGACACCGGTCCTTCACAAGGCGAATTCATTGAAATCCGCGGCGGACTCAAAAGTGGTGAGCGGGTGGTCGCCCGTGGTGCCGGGTTCTTGAGCGACGGTGATGTCGTCAAGATCGTGGACGGTGGCGCGGCATGAACCTGTCTCGCTGGGGCATCAAATACCCGCTGCCCTCCGTATTGCTGTTTGTCGTCCTAACTCTCGCCGGGCTCTGGGGCTGGCGACAGCTGCCTATTTCTCAGTTACCCGATATTTCCTTGCCCACCATCCAGGTGACGGTCGGGCTACCGGGCGCGTCGCCGTCTACGCTCGAGACCGACGTCACGCGCAAGATCGAGGATGCGGTCTCGAGCATCGCCGACATCGACCGCATCAACTCGGCCGTCAGTGAGGGCACGTCGATCACCAAGATCGAGTTCGAACTCGGTCGAGACATTGATCGCGCGCTCGATGAAGTTAAAGACGCCGTCTCCCGCGTGCGCCGCGATCTGCCGCAGGACATCGACGAGCCGATCATTCAGCGCATGGCGCTGGTCGGTGGCACCTTGATGGCGTACGCGGTCGAGTCCGATCGGCTTGCCCCGGACGAGCTCTCCTGGTTCGTCGACGACAAGGTTGCCAAGGCCCTCTATGGCGTGTCGGGGGTCGGCTCGGTGACGCGCGTCGGCGGTGTCGATCGCGAGGTTCGCGTCGATCTGCGACCCGAGGCCCTGCAGGCGCTCGGCGTGACCGCCGGTTCCGTCTCCAGCCAACTCGCGAGGCTGCAGCTTGAGCGGCCGGGCGGGCGCACCGAGGCGGGCGGTGCAGAGCAGTCGGTGCGTACGGTAGCCGTGGTACGCACAGCCCAGGATCTCGCCAACTACCCGATTTATTTGCCCGACGGCCGCACCGTGCGGCTCTCGGCGATTGCGACGGTCACCGATGGGGCGGCCGAGCCGCGCGCGGCAGCACTGCTCGATGACAAGCCCGTGGTCGGTTTCTCGACGCGCCGCACTTCGGGCTCGAGCGAGGTCGCGGTCGGCGAGGGGATCCGCCAGCGCATCGCCGTGCTGCAGGCCGCGCATCCCGAGGTGCGTTTCGTCGAGGTGCAATCGACGGTCGAGACCGCCAAAAATTCCTACGACTCCTCGATGATCATGCTGCTCGAGGGCGCGCTGCTGGCGGTCATCGTCGTCTGGTTCTTTCTGCGCGAGTGGCGAGCGACGCTGATTTCCGCAATTGCGTTGCCGCTCTCGGTCATTCCGACTTTTGCGGTGATGCATTTCTTTGGCTTTTCGCTCAACCTGCTCACCTTGCTCGCCCTCGCGGTGGTGATCGGCGTGTTGGTCGACGATGCGATCGTCGAAGTCGAAAACGTCGCCCGACATCGCGCCATGGGCAAACCGCCCATGCAGGCGGCGATCGACGCAGCCGATGAGATCGGCATCGCCGTGATCGCCACTTCAGTGACCTTGGCTGCGGTGTTCATTCCGGTGGCCTTCATGCCTGGCGTGACCGGCAAGTTCTTTCGCGAGTTCGGCTGGACAGCGGCGGCTGCGGTGCTGTTCTCGCTGCTCGTTGCCCGTCTGCTCACGCCGATGCTGGCCGGCTATTTCATGCGTGGTGAACCGAAGACCGCCACCGACTCGCCACTCATGCAGCGCTATCTGCGCTGGGTGGATCTCGCGCTGCACCATCGTCGCTGGACGCTGGTTATTGCGATGGCGACGTTCGTCCTCTCGCTCGGCCTCATTCCACTCATCCCGAAGACCTTTGTGCCGACGACCGATCAGTCCCGCGCGCAATTGCAGGTCGAATTGCCACCCGGTGCTCGGCTCGCCGACTCGCTCGAAGTCGCCGCCGAGGTCCGGCAACGGCTGCGCGCCGGCGTGCCCGAGATCGTGCGCGTGTTCACCACGGTTGGCGGTGAGGGCGGCGAGACCATGGGTGGTGGCGTCTCGTTCGCTGAGGTTCGCAAGTTCGGCATGACGCTCGAGTTCGCCGCGGACCGCAAGCGCAGCAGTGCCGAAATCGAAGATTCCGTACGGCAGGCGCTGACTGACTTGCCGGGCGTGCGCGTGGGCTTTGCCGCGGGCGGGCCGGGTGATCGGTTGACGCTTGCCATTGGTGGGCGTGACTCGGAGCAGTTGAGTGCTGCATCGCGTGACCTTGCCGCGGCCATCCGTACCGTGCCGAATATCGGTTCGGTGAGCACCACGGCGGCGTTGCTGCGGCCCGAGATCGTGATCCGACCTGACCCGGCGCGTGCAGCCGACCTCGGCGTCTCGACGGTCGACATCGCCGATGCCGCGCGCATCGCGACGAGTGGCGATATCCGCCAGCGTCTCGCCAAGCTCAATCTTGCCGAGCGCCAGATCCCGATCCGCGTACAACTCGCCGGTTCATCGCTCACCGATCCTGCGGTGCTGCGACAATTGCGCGTTCCCGGCAAAGCCGGACCGGTACCACTCGCGGCCGTGGCCGAGATCACCGAGGGCAGTGGTCCGGCGCGCATCGACCGACTCAACCGTGAGCGCACGGTGACGGTCTCCGCCGAGCTCAACGGTTTGCCGCTCGGCGATGTCATGGCCAAGGTCAACAATATGCCGGCGATGCAGAACCTGCCGCCGGGCGTGCGCATCCTGCCCGCGGGTGACTCCGAGGCTTTCGTCGAGCTCTTCGTCGGCTTCGCACTCGCCCTGCTCGCGGGCGTGCTGTCGGTATACCTCGTGCTGCTGTTGCTCTTCCATAGCGCGACCCAGCCCATCGTCATCCTTGCGGCGGTACCGCTCTGCGGCGGCGGCGCCTTCGGTCTCTTGCTGCTCACCGGCAATGCGCTATCGCTGCCCTCGCTGATTGGTCTGCTACTGCTCAACGGCATCGCCGTCAAAAATTCCATCCTGATCGTCGACTACGCGATCCTCGGCGAGCAGGCAGGTCTGTCGCGCGAGGCGGCGCTGATCGACGCCTGTCGCAAGCGCGTGCGGCCCGTGATCATGACCACGCTCGCTATGGGCGCCGGCATGCTGCCGATCGCGCTTGGACTCGGTGCCGACGGCAATTTCCGCACGCCGCTTGGTGTGGCAGTGATTGGCGGCCTGATCACCTCGACTTTGCTGTCGCTGGTGGTGGTACCGGCGGCATATTCTTTGGTGGCCGAGGCGACCGAACGCTACCTGCGGCCGCTGCAGCGTCGCCTGCTGCGCCACGAGGCGCACGCCTCAGAGCAGGTCGCGTAGGCGGTACCAGAGCATCGCCAGCACGAGCGCCGGGCGCCGCAGGGCCGCGCCTCCCGGAAAATCGCGGTGCGGAATGCGATTGAACAAGTCGAATCTTTCTTCGGTGCCGCCGATGGTTTCGGCAAGCAGCTGACCCGCGATACCGGTGAGCGCGATGCCGTGACCGCTGAAGCCCTGCACGAAATACACGTCGGGTTCCAGCCTGCCGAAATGCGGCGCGCGATTGAGCGTGATATCGACATAGCCACCCCAGGCATGGTCGATCGCCGCATCGGCGAGCTGCGGGAACACCTGCAGCATGCGCGCGCGGGTGGCCCGGCGAGTGCCGAGCGGGTCGAGCCCCGAGTAACTCACGCGTCCGCCGAAGAGCAGTCGATGATCTTGCGACAAGCGAAAGTAATCGATCACCCAGTTGATGTCGGTGACTGCGGCATTGTTGCGGATCAGGGCTTGGGCGCGCGCGGCACCGAGCGGCGCCGTGGCCACGATGTACGTTCCCACGCCAATGATTTTGCGGGCCAGAGCTGGTGCAAACGGGCCGAGCCAGGCGTTGCCGCAGAGCGCGAGGCTTCGGCAGCGCACCTCGCCTGACGCCGTACGCACGATCAAGCGACCCTCACTGCGCCGATAGTCGAGCGCCCGTGAATCCTCGAAGATTTGCGCGCCGACGCGTTCGGCTGCGACCGCAAGTCCCTGCGTATATTTGAGCGGATGCAGATGGCCGCAGTCGGCGTCAAAGGTTCCGGCAAGGTAGCGCTTCGAGGCGATGGTCTCGCGTACGGCGTCGCGGTCGAGCATCTGCAGTGATTGATACGCGTAGCGGCTGCGCAAGAAATCGACCTCGGCGCGCAGCTCGCGTTCCTGCCGCGGCTTCAAGGCCACGTGCATCTGTCCGGCGACGTAGTCGCAGTCGATCGCATGCCTGCGGATCAGTTGTCGCTGCAGTGCCAGTCCTTCGACCGTGATGTTCCAGATGTGTCGCGCATCATCGCGGCCAACGAGCGACTCGAGCTTGTGCTGGCCGCAGGCGACTCCGGTGATGGCTTGTGCGCCGCTGCGCCCCGAGGCGCCCCAGCCGACGAGTTCTGCCTCGAGCAGCGCAACGCTGCGGCCACGCTCGGCGAGGTGCAGGGCGGTGGAACAACCGGCGATGCCGCCGCCGATGACGCACACGTCAGCGTCGATCGCCCCCTTGAGCACCTGTCTCGCCGTCCGCGCGGGCGCGCTCGCGGCATACCAGGAGTCGATGTGTTGTCGGCCCATGGCGAGGGCTCACACGGCGCCGAGATACCACTGCATCTCGAGCGGCGTGAGATGCGAGTCGAACTCGTCGAGTTCGCCTTGCTTGACGGCGGTGAAGTGATCGCGAAACGGACGGCCGAGATAGGCGGCGGCGAACTCGCTCTGGCGGAAGCGCTCGATGGCGGTCGCCCAATGGATGGGCAGCGGCTCGCCCGTCTCGCGATAGGCGTTGCCGCGGATCGGTGCCTGCGGCTCCAGCGCTTCGGCGATGCCGTGGTGGATGCCGGCAAGTACCCAAGCGGTCACGAGGTAGGGGTTGGCGTCGGCGCCGGCGAGTCGATGTTCGATGCGGCGATTGCGCACATCGCTGACCGGGATGCGCACGGCAGTGCCGCGATTGTTGACCGACCAGCACGGGATCAAGGGCACATAGGACTCGGTGCGGAAACGACGATACGAGTTCGGCCCGGGCGCGCAGACCGCCATGCCCTCGGCGAGGGTGCGCAGCAGGCCGCCAATGGCATGACGCAGGGTGCTGCTGCCGAGGCCATGATGCGGCGCATCGGCGGGCAGGGCGCTTGGGTCGTCGCAGGCAAAGAGATTCTCGCCGCCGGCATCGAGCAGGCTGACATGGATGTGCAGCCCGGAGCCGGCCATGTCGCGATAGGGTTTGGGCAAGAAGGTGGCATCCCAGCCTTGTTCGCGGGCGATCGCGCGCACCACGCGCTTGAGGCGCAGCGCCTCGTCGCAGGCCCGTAACGCGTCGGCCCGGTGTTCGAGATTCACCTCGAACTGTCCTGGCCCGTATTCGGCCATGGCGTTGGTCGACGGTAGTTTTTGGATCCTCGAAACTTCGTCAATACGCGATAAAACTCTCGAAAATTCATCGAGATCTGTCATCGAGTTGATTTGTGTTCTGAACTCGCGGCGGCCGGTGATGGGCAGGCGCGGTGGCTGCGGCATGCCGCCCTCGAGGCGCTCGCGATCGACGAAATAGAACTCGTACTCGATCGCCACGACCGGGGTCAGATTGAGTCGATGAAAACGATCGAGCACCTTGGCGAGCACGTTGCGCGGGTCGCCGAAGAACGGCCGGCCGTCGCGCTCGTACATCGTGAGCTGCAGTTGCGCGATCCCGTCGGGCTGCCAAGGAACGGGTACCAACGAACCGGGTATGGGACGGCAGGGCCGATCGGCATCCCCTTCATCGAAGCCAAGACCGGTGGCTTGAATCGTGCCGCCCTGCACATCAAGAGCGAACATGGAGCCTGGTAAAAGCACGCCGTCGGTGTAGAGCCGCTGCAAACCCTCGCGCTCGATGCGCTTGCCGCGCTCGACCGTGTTCAAATCGTTGAGGAACACATCCACATGCCGGGTATGCGGGTGCTCCGCGAGGAATCGGTCGAGTTCCGCGAAATCGGTCATGGCAAACCTTGGATTGAGCGCGAAGCGAGGCTCCGCCGGAAGGCGCTCCAGCATACGGTGCTGGCCTGATCGCTGCAATGTTGTTCAGAATATAGATTCAATATAAACAATGGGTTAGATGATATTTTTCAAGCTCTGTACGGTTATACAGGGAACGGTTGTGGTCTAATTCGCAACGAGTCTTGCACCCGCCACAAACTCGCCCCTTGCGCATGTTTCGTCGTCCCGTCATTGGTATTCCCGCTGATCGCCGCGTGATCGGCCTGCATCCCTTCCACCTGGTCGGGGAGAAATACGCGCACGCCGTGGCGCGTGCCGCGCAGGGTTTGCCGCTGCTGATCCCGGTGTTGCCGGAGCCACTTGAGGTTGACGAGGTACTCGCCAATCTCGATGGCGTGCTGTTTCCGGGTAGTCCCTCGAACGTCGAGCCGCACCACTACGAAGAGGGACCGAGCGAGCCCGGCACGCTGCATGACCCGGAGCGCGATGCCACCACCTTGCCGCTGATCCGCGCGGCGATCGAGCAGGGCGTGCCTTTGCTCGGGATCTGTCGCGGCTTTCAGGAGATCAACGTGGCGCTCGGCGGCAAGCTTTGGCAACGGGTGCACGAGCAACCGGGCTTGCTCGATCATCGCGAGGACAAGGACGCGCCCCTCGATCAACAGTACGGCCCGGCGCACGAGGTGCTGCTGGAAGACGGACCGATGATCGCGTGGGCGGGCGGCGCGACGCGCATCCGCGTGAACTCGCTGCACGCTCAGGGGGTCAAGACTCTGGCACCGTCACTGCGCGTCGAGGCACGCGCCCCGGACGGTCTCATCGAGGCCTTCTGCCTGCCGGAGGCCAAGGCCTTCGCCCGTGCCGTGCAGTGGCATCCGGAGTGGCGAGTCATGGCCAACGAATTTTCAGTGGCGCTGTTCACGGCCTTTGGCGACGCGGCGCGCGAACGCGCACGTCATCGGGCAACGAGCAGCCGAGGTTAGGAACATGTCCGATTCAGTGACGCAGTTTTTTCGAGAGCACAATATTCAGGAGGTCGAGGCCATCGTGCCCGACATGGCCGGTATTGCGCGCGGCAAGGTCATGCCGGCGCAGAAATTCCAGATCGATCAGGGAATGCGCTTGCCCGAGAGCATTTTTTTGCAGACGGTGACGGGCGACTATCCGGAGGAGACCTCGGCGGCGATGAGCCCCGCCGAGATCGACATCATCCTCAAGCCCGACCCGCGCACGGTGCGCCGCGTGCCGTGGGCCGCCGAGCCGACCGCGCAGATCATCCACGATTGTTTTTATGCCGACGGCCGGCGCGTGCGCATGGCGCCGCGCGAAGTGCTGCGCCATGTGCTCGATCTCTATGCCCAGAGGGGTTGGGAGCCGGTGGTGGCGCCGGAACTCGAGTTCTATCTGGTCGAGCCCAACATCGATGCCGATTATCCGCTGAAGCCTCCCATCGGTCGCTCGGGACGTGCCGAGCCGGGCCGGCAGTCCTACAGCATCGCCGCGGTCAATGAATTCGACCCGCTCTTCGATGATGTGTATCAGTTCTGTGAGGATCAGGACATCGCCATCGATACGCTCATTCACGAGGATGGGCCGGCGCAGATGGAGATCAACCTGCTGCATGGCAACGCGCTCGACCTTGCCGATCAAGCCTTCATGTTCAAGCGCACCGCGCGCGAGGCGGCGCTGCGTCACAAGATGTACGCGACCTTCATGGCCAAGCCCCACGCCAAGGAGCCGGGCAGCGCCATGCATATCCACCAGAGCATCGTCGATCGGCAGACCCGCAAGAACGTGTTCTCGAATGCCGACGGGTCGCCGACGCAGCTCTTTTTTGCGCATATCGCGGGTCTGCAGCGCTATTTGCCCGCGGCCATGGCGTTGCTCGCGCCCAATGTGAACTCCTATCGCCGCATCACGCGTTTTCAGGTGTCGCCGATCAACGTGCAATGGGGTTACGACAATCGCACCGCGGGCCTGCGCGTGCCGGGCTCGGAGCCGCAATCGCGGCGCGTCGAAAACCGTCTCTCGGGCGCGGATGCCAACCCGTATCTCGCGAGCGCGGCCTCGCTTGCCTGTGGCTATCTCGGCATGGTGCAGGGTCTCTCGCCCACCGAGCCCATATCGGGCAGTGCCCACGATCTGCCGTTCTCGCTGCCGCGCAATCTCGATGAGGCGATCCGCCTGCTGCGCGAGTGCGATCCGCTGATCGAGATTCTCGGCGAGAACTTCGTCTCCGCGTTCGCCCTCGTCAAAGAAGCCGAGTACGAGGTGTTCCTGCAGGTCATCAGTTCCTGGGAGCGCGAGCATCTGCTGCTGAACGTCTGACGCCCCGGCGATGGCTCGCCGGGTTTAAGATCGCGACATGACTTTTTCGACGCGATCCCCTCTGCCGACGCGCAGCACTGCCGAGTGGCAGGCGCTCGATGCGGCGCACTACCTGCATCCCTTTACCGACACCCGCGCGCTCGCCGGGCGCGGCGCGCGAGTGATCACGCGCGCCGAGGGCGTCTATCTGTTTGACAGCGAGGGGCATCGCATCCTCGATGGCATGTCGGGTCTGTGGTGCGTCGCGCTCGGTTACGGTCGACGCGAACTCGCCGAGGCTGCCTACCGGCAGATGCTGGAGCTGCCGTACTACAACAGCTTTTTCCAGTGTGCCAATCCGCCAGCCATCGAGCTGGCGCGGCGGCTCGCCGAGCTGACGCCGCCGCAGTTCAAGCATGTTTTTTTCGCCGGATCCGGCAGCGAAGCCAACGATACGTTCGTGCGCCTCGCGCGGCGCTACTGGGCGCTGCGCGGCGAGCCGCAGCGTCAGGTCATCATCAGTCGCTGGAACGGTTATCACGGCAGCACCATGGCGGGTGCCTCGCTCGGCGGCATGAAGGCCATGCACGCGCAGGGCGGGTTGCCGATCGCCGACATCGTGCATATCGGGCAACCCTACTGGTTCGAGTGCGGTGGTGAGCTCGACCGAGCGGAGTTTGGTCTGCGGGCCGCGCGCGAACTCGAAGCAAAGATTCTCGAGGTCGGGCCCGAGCGGGTGGCGGCCTTCATCGGTGAGCCTGTGCAGGGCGCGGGCGGGGTGATCATCCCGCCCGAGACGTATTGGCCCGAGGTGCAGCGCATCATCGATCGCTACGGAATTCTGTTCGCGTCAGATGAGGTGATCTGCGGCTTCGGGCGCACGGGTCGTTGGTTCGGTTGCGAGTATTACGGCACCCGACCCGATTTTCTGACGCTCGCCAAGGCGATCACGTCGGGTTACCAGCCGCTCGGCGCGCTGATGGTCGCGGATCGAGTCGCCGAGGTGCTGATCGAAAAAGGTGGTGAGTTCGCGCATGGCTATACCTACTCGGGTCACCCGGTGGCCGCGGCGGTCGCGCTCGCCAACCTCGATATCCTGCAGCGTGAGCGGGTCATCGAGCGGCTGAACGAGGAAATCGTGCCCTATTGGTCGCAACGCTGGCGCGAACTTGCCGATCATCCGCTCGTCGGTGAGGCGCGATCTTTGGGGCTGTTCGGCGCGCTCGAACTCGTGCCTCGCAAGCCTTCGCGGCAGTTTTTTCCCGAGCGGGGCATGGTCGGCACTCGGGCGCGTGACCTCGCGATCGCCAACGGCCTCGTCATGCGGGCGGTGTGGGATACCTTGATCGTCGCGCCGCCGCTCGTCATCAGCCGCACCGAAATAGACGAGCTACTGTCCAAAGCAGTGCAAACCCTTGATCAGCTGGACGCTTTCCTGAAGGGGAGCGCTGCGCTATAAAAGGCGCTTCGCCCGCCCCCCACCCCAACTTTGTATCCAAAGGGAGCTCACCCGATTATGAAACACGTTTTCCGCCCGGCCCTCGTCGCCCTGTCGGTTTCCGCGTTGCTCGTCGCCTGCGGCGACAAGCCGGAGCAGGCTGCCGAGTCCAAGGTGCTCAACGTCTACAACTGGTCCGACTACATCGACGAGAGCGTGATCGCCGATTTCGAAAAAGAGACCGGAATCGACGTCACCTACGACGTGTTTGATTCAAACGAGGTGCTCGAGACCAAACTGCTCGCGGGCAGCACGGGCTATGACATCGTCGTGCCCTCGGCCAATTTCCTTGAGCGACAGATCAAGGCGGGAATCTTCCAGACACTCGACAAAAGCAAGCTGCCGAACCTTGCCAACATGGACGCGGAGCTGATGACGAAGGTCGCGCGTCATGATCCCGACAATGCCCACTCGGTCAATTATTTGTGGGGCACGACGGGCATTGGGTTCAATCAGGACAAGATCGCCGAGCGCATGAAGGACGCGCCGCTCGATAGCCTCTCGATGTTCTACGACCCCGCGATCGTCGCCAAATTCAAGGATTGTGGCGTGGCGCTGCTCGATTCGCCGACCGAGATCCTGGGAACGGTGCTGATCTATCTTGGCAAGGATCCCAACAGCGAATCACCCGAGGATCTCGCCGCCGCCGAAAAAGTGCTGATGTCGGTGCGGCCTTTCATCAAGTACGTGCACTCCTCAAAGTTCATCGACGATCTCGCCAACGGCGAGATCTGTCTCACCATGGCCTGGTCGGGCGATATCTTCCAGGCGCGTGATCGTGCGGTGGAGGCCAGCAACGGCATCACGATCGACTACAAAATCCCCCGCGAAGGCACGACCATGTTCTTCGACATGCTGGCCATCCCCAAGGACGCCAAGAACGTCGATAACGCCCATGCGTTCATCAACTACCTGATGCGTCCTGAGGTGGCGGCCAAGAACACCAACCTCGTCAACTACGCGAGCTTCAATCTGCCCTCGCAGCAGTTGGTCAACCCCGACATCCTCTCTAACCCGGCGATTTACCCGAGCGAGGAAGTGAAGGCACGCCTGCAGGTCGATCTCGCCGAGAGCGATGCCTTTACCCAATCGCTGACGGCGACCTGGACACGCTTCAAGGCGGGGCAGTAACGCCCTTTGCACGAGTACGTCCGCCTCGAGGGGGTCAGTAAGCGCTTCGGCGAGTTTGTCGCCGTCGACAACGTCTCGCTGTCCATCGATCGGGGTGAAATCTTTTGCCTGCTCGGCGGCTCAGGCTGCGGCAAGACGACCTTGCTGCGCATGCTGGCAGGCTTCGAGGCGCCCTCGGGCGGACGTATCCTCATCGACGGACAGGACATGGCCGGCACGCCGCCCTACGAGCGACCGGTCAACATGATGTTCCAGTCCTATGCGCTGTTTCCGCATATGACCGTGGCGGGGAACGTCGCTTTCGGTCTCGAGCAAGAGGGTCTCCCCAAAGCCGAGATCGAGCGTCGCGTCGGCGAGATGCTCGACATCGTCAAGCTCGGCGAGTTTGCGCGTCGCAAGCCGCATCAGCTCTCGGGCGGCCAGCGGCAACGGGTGGCGCTCGCGCGGGCGCTGGTCAAGCGCCCCAAGCTCCTGCTGCTGGATGAACCCCTCGGCGCGCTCGACAAAAAGCTGCGCGAGCATACGCAGTTCGAGCTTGTGAACCTGCAGCAGCAACTGGGGGTGACGTTCATCGTCGTCACCCACGACCAGGAAGAGGCCATGACGCTGGCCTCGCGCATCGGCGTGATGAACAAGGGGCAGATCGTGCAGGTGGGCACGCCCACCGACATCTACGAATTCCCCAATTCGCGGTTTGTCGCCGATTTCATCGGTTCGGTGAACATGTTCGAGGGCAAGCTGATCGAAGACGAGCCCGGGCATGTGCGCATCCGTTGCCCGGAGCTCGAGCATGTGGTGTACGTCAGCCACGGCATCAGCGCGCCGCCCGAGGCCACGGTGTCGGTGGCGATCCGCCCCGAAAAGATGGAAGTGACGCGTGCCGATCCTGGCAGCAGCGAAAATCGCACCCAAGGCACCGTACAGGACATCGCCTATATGGGCGACATGTCGGTGTATCTGGTGCGGCTGCCCTCGGGTCGCGTGTTGCGCGTGACCTTGCCGAATATCGAACGCCACGCCGATGAGCGCATCGTGCGCGGCGAGTCCGTGTATCTCTCTTGGCAGCCCTCGAGTCCCGTGGTTCTTACGGGCTGAATCGGTGATCCTCAAGTCGACAAAATTCGGCAAGCGTCTCGTGACGGCAGTGCCCGCGTTCTGGCTGCTGCTCTTTTTCGCTGTGCCTTTCCTGATCGTCTTCAAAATTTCATTCTCGTGGATGCAACCCGTGCAGCCGGGTTATGCGCCGCTCTTCGAGTGGATCGAAGAAACCGGGCGCCTCGTGGCGTCGCTCAACTTCGCGAACTACGTGACGGTGCTGCAGGATCCGCTCTACCTCGGCACATTCCTCTACTCGGTCAAAGTCGCGGCGATTTCCACGGTCCTCTGTTTGCTGGTCGGCTTTCCGATGGCCTACGCCATCGCCCGGTCTCGACCGAGCACGCGCAATTTGCTGCTGATGCTGATCATCCTGCCGTTCTGGACGTCTTTTTTGTTGCGCGTTTATGCGTGGATCGGTCTGCTCAAGACCAATGGCGTGATCAACAACACGCTGCTCGCCCTCGGTGTGATCGATCAACCGCTGACACTGCTCTACACGGACTTCGCCGTGTATGTCGGCATCGTCTATTCCTATCTGCCGTTCATGATCTTGCCGCTGTACGCGAATCTCGAAAAGCATGATCTCACGCTGCTCGAGGCGGCTTCCGATCTCGGTGCATCGCCGACCACGGCGTTCTTCCGCATCACCTTGCCGTTGTCGATGCCTGGCGTCGTGGCGGGGTGTCTGCTCGTGTTCATCCCCGCGGTGGGCGAGTTCGTGATTCCTTCGCTCCTCGGGCGTACCGATCAGCTGATGATCGGTACCGTACTGTCGGCGCAATTCTTTGGTGCGCGCAACTGGCCGGTGGCAAGCGCCGTAGCCATCGTGCTGCTGTTGTTGCTACTGCTGCCGATTCTGCTGTTTCAGCGCTATCAGCAGCGCGAACTCGAGGCGGCCAAGCGATGACTCGAGGCTGGTTTCGCAACGGCATGTTGATGGCGGGTTTGGCGTTTTTGTATGTGCCGATCCTCTCCATGATCGTGTTCTCGTTCAATAATTCGCGGCTGGTGACGGTCTGGGATGCGCCCAATTCGCCAACCCTGCGCTGGTATGTGCGCCTGCTCGAGAACGATCAGTTGCTTGGCGCGGCGTGGATCAGCCTGAAGATCGCCGCCATGACGGCAAGCGGGGCGGTGGTGCTCGGCACGCTGGCGGGGCTCGTGCTCGCACGCTTCGGGCCGTTTCGCGGCCGCGCGTTTGTCGCGGCGATGACCACCGCACCACTCGTGATGCCGGAAATCATCACCGGTATCGCGATGCTGTTGCTTTTCGTGGCGCTCGAACAATGGATCGGCTGGCCCGCGGGTCGCGGCATGCTCACGATCACGCTCGCGCACATCACCTTCGCC
>Ga0169931_10008708_pt1 | contig 14747 bp, 14 predicted proteins | sample Kivu_15m_20L_FD_129675 | JGI IMG/M metagenome (GOLD analysis project Ga0169931, IMG submission 129675) | Freshwater microbial communities from Lake Kivu, Western Province, Rwanda to study Microbial Dark Matter (Phase II) - Kivu_15m_20L... | ecosystem: Environmental > Aquatic > Freshwater > Lake...
ATTCTCGATTTAATAAGGATATATCCTCCAATAAAAATTTTGAAAATAATTATAATAGTAGTAGGAAGACCAGTGGATGTGATAGTATACCTTTACTCAAGACAGACAGCGTTGATTCCTACACCTCGACGAAAGTGGATGAGACTACCGAAGAAGCAGGAGAAGGCGAAGGTGAAGGGCTTAAACATGGCGCTATTTGTTGCAGTAGTTATTATTCTTGTTGTTGCACTTCTTATGACCAACTACGTCACCACCTTCAATGCAAGATTGAAGACTCCATGCAGGCATCCTTATTATTCTGGCAAGAAAACATTTTACCGAGAAATGAAAATATGGCTTGAGGTTCTAAGAAGATATTATTATCCTAATAATGACAAATATGTCTTAGGATTTAAAATAATAATTATAAAAAGAACTTTACTTATACCTATATATGATATAAAAACATGCTTTGTAAAAAATTTGTAAAATAATTAATAACGAAAAATTAATTTTTTTAAATTATTTTATTAGAATAATAGAATATGGGGATTGGGGATTGGGGATTGTGGATTGGGGATTGTCCCAATCCCCAATCCACAATCCCCAATCCCCAATCCCCAATAAATTCTGTTTGAAATTTAATCATATATTATTATAAATTTTAATTTGAGAATAAATGATTTTTTTATCAACCGAAGCATTGTATTTATAAAATTAAGTAGTACATATGTATCTCAAAATATGTAATTTAGTATAAAATATTCGCCTCATAAATATACCTCTTTCAAATTAAGTTCATATGTATAAAAAACTAATATTATAATCCTCATCACCGAATTAAAAAATTAATTTTACAAATTTAATTATTATATAAATATTTAAATTAAAAAAATTTCACTCCGCTTTAATTTAAAATCAACTAAATTAATCAATTACAAATGGAAAATAAAAGAGATTATATTCCTTTATTTACTAACGAAACAAATAAAGTAGAGAATTTATTTTCTATAAACGAGAGCGAGAGCAGTAGCGACGATGATAATCAAACCCATTTAGAAAATTTAACAAGAAAAAGCACAATAACTCTTAACCGCACTAAAATCACCCAAAATAAAAACAAATCACAAAATCAAAAATATCACGATGATATAGTTCACATACTAAAATACGCTGAAGAGAACAATCCTCACTCTTTAATAATAGAACTGTGTCAGAATTTGAAATGGGCATTTCCTAACGTTCAGAGCTACCAAATTGTAGAAAATAATGTAAATGTCTACAAAACCCAAATAAAGCTAAAAACTTTTACGGGAGAAGCAATTGGGATCACAAAAAAGATTTCTAAAAGTAAACTACACATTTATCATTCATTATATTATATTAACCTCCTGTTCTTAGAAAAAGCCTGCACTGAACTACTAGTCAAGATGATAGAAGACAAAACGGTCAGAGATAGTTTGAGAATGTACATCGACACCAAAACAATCACTAGGGACTGCCAGTTGAAAGAAGAAGAAAACGAAGACGGCATCAAATTAGAAGAGGAAGAATTTGAAAAACCCGTTTATAAAGATAGCGATTTAGATCTGGCTAGAGTAAAGCAGATAATCACTGATTATAACAAAGATAATTTTACCAATCCCTTAACTATATTAGATGGATTTAAAAATAGGTACCTTATCCCCGTAAGTTTTACTTATACTATAAAAGAAAAAATGCATAAAGCGGTAACATACGTAGGTGGAAAGATATGTAACTATAAATTAAAAACACTTAATATTATAAATAGTTGGAATTGGAGTAGATGCAAATATTCGTGTAGCCAAGTACCGAGCAGCAGAGGAAGCAGTTAAGAAAATAAAAGAAAAATATGGGGAGGAATCTTTAAAGTACAAGGCAATCGAAAGAAGAAAAAATAAACTTCGACTCATTGAAGAAGAAAAAATCAAAGAAGAAACGAGTATGGAGCCGATTCCGTTGAAAAGTTTGCATTTTCAATCAAACGAGGAAATTCTTGAAAATGTAAATGAGATGTGTTCTAAGACAGATATAAATTCCTCGGTATTTCAAAATTTAGAAATATTCCTGGTTAAATTTGAGAGATGCTCAATACTAGTTGACAGTTATCTAGAAATTCATAAACTACTATCGCTTATTTTTTACTCCAATAAAACTTTGTCTATCCATTTTAGCAACCCAGTACTCGCAGGATCATTTTCATACGATTGCCCAAGTATTTTTAATCAAACTGTTGATATAATTTTTTATCACAGCCTTAAACCAGAAGAAATTAAGAACGCAATCGAATTTCTTATAAAAAAGTTCAAGAATTTGCTTAATTATACATGCCCAGAATGTTTTGTTAATGTAAAAAATCGAATAAACGAGACAAATCTGGACTTAGTAATTAAGCTTAAGAATAAGGATTTTTCATTCCGCTTTATGATAAGAGATGAGCTGTTTAAGCCTTATATTTATTATATAAAAGTTCATAATACTAAAGTGAACAATCAGGTCAAATACTCCATCAACTTTAATGCGTTGAGAAGAATTTTCCGCATTTGGAGGTGATTATTTAAATATTAAATCTAATTTTTTAGGAGGAATTATAAATTACATTTTTTAAAACCTGAAATTTTAGATTGGTTGGTTAAGATACATCTGAAAGAATCTCTAGGAACTTCATTAATAAATGTACTGCATAAATGTGCCAAGAATATAAACAAAGTTTTATTCAAGCATGCCGAAATTCCAGAAATACTCATAGATGAATTCAATATGCTTACCGATGATCAGATGAATCTCATAAAATCATCTATGAAACAATCCCTAGTGGCTATTTACAAAGGAGATTTTAAAAATTTCTTAAATCTAAATTAAATAAATATATCACCTAATATTCTATAAACTAGCTTAAAATAAAATTTAAACATTTTTAAATATTTATTTACAATTTTAATGGAACAAGAAAATGACACTTTAATAAAATTAAAGCAAGATTTATTGAAAACTGAAATAATTGACAAGAATTACGACAAAGAAAAATTCTTGGAGTACTGTATTTCTAAAAAACCAAACGGAGATGATCTGTCAAGCTGGACATTCGAAGAATTGAAAAAGGCAATTGATGAATTCATAAGTATCCCTGAGAATAGTTTAAGTTACGCCAAAGAAAAAGATATCAAAAAACAAGAAGAGATGAAAAAAGAAATTACGGTAGATGTTGAAAAAATCAAAATATATGTAATATTTTTAATTTTTATGTTTGACTACCAGAATTCTAAAAATGAAGAAAAGTACATTGAAAAAGAAATCTACTGCAAAAAATTAGATAGATCAATTTTAAATAACAAGGACATCAAAATCGTATTAAGGAAGTAAAATTTTATATTAAATAAAATTTTACTTTAAGTCCAAAAATGATTGAAGGGGGATTCTTCTCAAGCAGTTATGTAACCTATGAGGTTTACACAGAAATGACATGTTGGTCTACTCGCAGAAGATACTCTGACTTTGAGTGGCTTAGAAACATTTTATTAAAAAATTTCCCGGGGCACTTGGTACCCTCCCTCCCTAGTAAGAAAGTTGGGTCCCGTAGATTCGAAGATGATTTTGTCTATAAGAGAATGATTTTCTTAACCAAATTTCTGAATGTCATTTGCGAAAGCGAATATTTCAAATCCAGTGATGCGTTAATTGCTTTTCTTCAATGCGCTGACAGGGTAACTTTTGAGAATAAAATGAAGGATTTTAATACCCTTAGTGGTCCTCAATACGTAGATGATATAAGAACTTTTGAAGGAAAAGTTTCAGTCGTCGATGATGAAGAAAACGAAAAATATTATCAAAACATAAACGGATATTTCAACATTCAAATTCAGTTGTATGATAGGATTAATTACTCCATTAAAAATTTTATGAGAAATATAACCAACGCCTGTACGAATTTAGAAGAACTTTCAAAAGACTTCAATACTCTTGAAGTACTTAACAATCGTGTTTTGATGGTAATTTTTATTTTTTTATTTGCTGAAAGAAGATATCTTCAAAAGCTACGGAGAACTTAGTGGATTCTTTAAAAACTGGAATAAAATTCTTTTAAATCAAAACGACATAGTTAAGAGTAAAATAAAAGATTTTTTCAAGTTTGTGAGAATGGAAAATAGTTCTTTCATTGAAAATGTCAAGATTAGAGACGATTTAAAAACAAAGTATAACTTCGACTTGCTTAAATTGAATTACAAAAAAGAGAAATTATGGACCCAAATGGATATCAATAAATGGGAAATCAACGAAGAAATTGAAAAAATAGATAAAAGCCTGCTAACTAAAGATAAGAACTATGCGTTTTCGAGGATGTGCTTTAGAGAGACTTATCAACTTGAAAATTTACACAAAAAATTGGGATATCACAACAAAATTTTAATGGATGAATTAAGACGAATGGTGAAAAATCACTGTGCTAGATTCAAAGACAATATGAAAAGCTTTTTGGATATGTTTTATCCAACGTTATCAGATGTAATTTAATTATGTAATTATAATTAGGGAATAAACAGCTGGTCAACAATTTACACAAATATAATGTGATTAAAATTTTATTATTTAACCACATAGGAGTGGAAAGAGAGTGAATTTAAATATATTTCTTTAGAATTAGTAATTGATAAAAAGTTTCTTATTTAATTTTTTATTTCGGTTAAATTATTTAATCTCCTATATGATGAATAATAATTAAAATGCATTTATTAATGAAATAAAATTAAATGGAACAATTGATGAAATTACAAAAACGAAAAATAAAATTAGATAAAGATGATTACATATTCTTAAACGAACAGACATTATTTAAAGCCAACGGAGAAGAAGGTTTACATCTGTGGGAATCTTCGGTTTTATTTTCAAGGTATATAAAAAGGAACAAAATTATCTTTGAAAATAAAAATATTATTGAATTAGGAAGCGGATGTGGATTATTAGGTATCACGTGTCTAATGTATACAGACTGCTCTCATTTAACATTCTCCGATTACCAACAAAGTGTAATAGATAATTTAATACAGAATATTTCGATGAACAAGATAAACCATAACCATATTGCATCTAATGATTTTCATACATCTGAATCTATTAAAAATTATGATCATCCACATTGCGTCGGATGCTATCCCGGGCGTTACTCAATTTTAAACATGGATTGGAGAGATTATGATAAATATAAATTGGAGTCGTATGATTACATAATCGGGTCAGAGTTGATCTACTGCGGTGGGCATATTGAAGAATTAGCAAAACTCATAAAAAATCTGCTAAAATTAGATGGAAAGGCTTTGATTGCGATGCCTGAGAAACGCTCGATGACTAAAAATTTTATAGACTATTTAACAGAAAATGGGTTAAGCTACGAGGCTAAATACTTTAAAGATGAATGTAACGATGATGAAATTTTCGAAAAAATTCTTGAAAGCGAAAAAGAATCTAAAAAGCTTTTTGAAGATCTTACCTCAATGAAGATAATGCTTTATACTATATATAAAAACAAGTCTGTTAATTAAATCTAAAAGAAATATTATATTATTATATACCTATTATAATCTAAAGTATATACCTAAAATTTTAATTGTTTTGTAATGGAGTATAAGGATAACTTAATTGACTCTAAACAGAAAAAAAATCATACCCAAAATATTAAATTTGACGCTGAAAATCCATCCTCAATTAATAACAATAATATATTAGAACTTCACAAATGTTCCTTTCCCGGCTGTGAAATGCTATTTAATAAAAAATATATTTTGAGAGACCATCTTAGAGCTCATAAAAAAGAAAAACCTTGGAAATGCGAATATCCTGGATGTAACAAAAGTTTTACTCAATCAGGTAATTTAAAAATCCACAAGAAAATTCATTCTAATTCTAACGTTTTTTACTGCAATTACCCTGATTGCTTAAAGGCTTTCTCAGCTAGACATTATTTAAAGGTAAATTTCTATTTTACTTTTTGATTCATACGAAATCTCATTTAGGAGAACGACCTTTCAAATGTACTTTTGAAAATTGTGACAAAAATTATTATGATCGAGGAAATTTGAGATATCATGAAAAAACTTATCATTCGAAAGAGATAAATAACTTTCCTTATGCATGCATTCATTCTAATTGTAATATGAGGTTTAGAACGCTAAAGGAGAAATTACAACATCACTGGGAAAATGACCATGAATGTGATAATGAAATCAAGGAATATTTAGAACTGCTCAAGACGATGAAAGGCATATATTCGCAACTTGAGATCTCTGATGACATTATGGAGGAGGAAAAAAATTTCCTAAAAGAAAAAATAGAGTTAACAAAACAGAATACTGGAATATTTGATAATTATGCAGAAAATTTACTTGAAGACGCTAATCAAATTTAAACTTGAAAAAATATTATATTACTACAAATAAGACATAAAGTAATAGATTATTATATCAATAGTGAGTGTTCTTTTATATATAATTTAAGTAATTATTCTTATGATATTCAATTATTAATTAGTAATTTTTATTTTTGTTGAAGAACATTAGCTACAAAATCAGATATTCCTCTCACCATAACATTGAATTTAAAGTAGAATTTGATTATTGGTAAAGTAGCATATAGAGAAACATGATCTAAATCAAGAGCTAAAATTCCTTCCATGAATTGAGCTAAGAACATTTGAGCCATTCCTGAGAATTGTTCAACACTCGCATTTAGAGCAGGTTGTAATTCATTTTCCCAATAAAATTGATTCCTTTCATATGGAGTCTGAGGTTCCCCTTGACTAGGTACAAACTCTTTGAGATTATTTATAATTTCCCTTATGACATCCTGAACGGTACTCACATCGTATTTTAAATTAAAGTCAATTTTTCTAATAATTGAAGCAAATTTTAAGACGTATACGATACGCTTGAATTTTTTTGGTAAATTGCCACCATTGATTGAACTAATTGTGTTTATAACGAAATCAAATATATTTTTAAGATGGGTATATTCTCCCTTTCCTTCAATTTTAAAATAAGTAGCTGATTCGATTAGTTTGTGGTAGGAATTATTCAATAAATCAACAGGGGAAAATTTAGTGCACACATGAAAATCAGATGTTCCTGCAAAATTTAGCGAAGAAGGATTGAACAAAGAGAGAATACCGTTGATTTTGTCTCCTGAAATTCCTCCATACGATACATCTATATATACAGATGTTCCGACATGTCTGAAATTCACCATAACTCCAGCATCGAAAAATCTTTTGACAGTTGGTTCCATCTGAACAGCCATTTCTTTTAACCCCTCTAAGACTTCAATCAATTTAGGACCATCATTAGAATTTTTCAAGCGCATTTCTAAACCAAAACTAGCTGGAGTCTCTTTTAAATAATTAGGGAAAGTTGCTGCGAGAGTGTCAAAATCTGAACCTAAGCAGACATGTCCATTTAAGGCTGTTCCAGAATTTTGAAAATCTTTTTCTGGTCCGATGTTTACTAAGCTTAAGAATCCTGTTTCTTGAGATTTTAAATTTTCTCCTCTTTTTTGTAGCTTATCTAAATAGGCGTTGAATGTTTCTTGTGATTTTTTTATGAAATTGTTTAAAACTAATTCAAGTTCAACAAGTTTTCTGAAAGAATTGAAATCAGCATTTCTCAATATCCACCATTGTTTAAAACTATCATAGGTGATTTTTCCGTTTTGAGAAAGGCTTTTGGATATTTCATTAGCGTCTTCTGTAGTAAGGGGATGACCAAGTTCTTTAGAAACATTTAAAATTTCCCGAGCATCGATGGATCCATTATGATCGACGTCGATTTTGTTAAAGACGTTTCTTAAAGTTTCTTCGAGATTTATTGCAGAGTTTATAATTCTTTGTATAACAGAGATTGAAACGATTTCGTCTAATTTGATAAATTCACTATCAAGCTTTTTGGCAACTTCACCTAAATCATGATCACTTGTAAGAAATTTAAACGGAATTCCCTTTCTCGCATCTACATAAGTTTTTATTGAAGCCCAGTGCTCAGATTTCTCTGATGCTTGAACGATCAAAATGTCGGTGATTCCAATAGGAGAAGCAGTAGGGGTGGTTCCTGGTGATCTAATGTATCCAAATATATCTCTGCCCCCTATATTTTCCTTCCAGACATCAGTTTCCGTAATTCTAGTAGATAAAATTGCTCCAATTAAAATTGATGCAGTTTCCTCGCTTTCTCCGTAAACGATCATATTTATTCTGTTTGATGATGATTCCATTTTATTTAGAATTATTATATCCTAAATTAAATTAATATAAATCATAGGAATTCAAATTTTTTCCTAATTACATAATTTAAGTTTAAAATGAAATTTCTGATGCAAAAATAAATAAAATTTGTAATCCTTCTATTTAAAATATATGTTTTATCGTTTATAATAAAATCAGATAAATTTCTTTATATTCTAAATTAAATTCCAATTTCTAATTTACTCTTTTAAGGCATCAATGAACAAACGTTTAGCTGTAAAGTAAAAATGGTATCTGTAAACGAAGTTTAGTTTCAAAAGAAATTTTCTATGATCTTCCTCATATTTTTCTACAGAGAAGTTTTCACTTCTTGTTGAATTTTCAGCTGAGTATTTGACCTCTTTCTCATATGCGTCGTTGATTCTGACCTCAACTTCTTTAACATAGTCGTTTATATTGTTTAAAACTGAATCTCTTTCACTTATGACTTCCTCACATTCCTTTGCTTCGGAGAAAGTATAATTGTTGCTTTTGTTATTCCAGCATTTTTCAGCAGATAATTTGTAAATATTCATTTTTCTTAAGTACATAGCTTGATTTAAAATTGACATGGTAAGAAAGTTTGTGATAGCTTTGACTGAATTATTTAATTCCTTTTGATAAAGTGGATGAACAACTGGGGTGTGTCCACGATAGAATTGTTTATTACGTTCTGATAAGTAGCTGTTAGTAGGTGTATTTAATTCAATGGAGATACTAGTTGTCATATTCTATTATATTTATTTTTTAATAAATTAAATATTAATAATGAACTTAATTTTTATTATAGTTGAAATTAATTTTTAGATTAACATAGCCTGAATCAGATTTTAATTTGTTAGATCAATTTTATTTCTAGTATGCATAAATATAATTAATCATGTTATTAAAAGAAACATTTTTTTTTAAAAATAGAATCAAAAATCATATTCCAATCTTAATTTTCTTATTGAAATTAATATGATGAAATTATTTTATTTTATAATCTGAGGATCTAGAAAATTTATAAAACCTTTTCTTATCTGATTATCTGATGCTAATAAAAGGAAGATTTAGAGAAACATTAAAAATTTATTGGATAGATAGCCATTTATTTCTTATACTTTGAAACCAAAATTTTCCGAAATATATTCTCTACTTATCATTTATAAATATTAAATAATCAAGAAATTAAATAACTTAAGTAATTAAATAAAGATTACAGGTATGTTATATTTATTTAAAATTATGTATGTGCTAACTATTAGTATTTTCATAATAGTATTTTTTAATTTAAATATGAGTATTTAATATCGAAAATTACTTTTCTTTTCTCATAGCGTATTATTTAATAAATTTTACTTAAGTATTTTATATATTAAATTAAAATAAAATATAAACAAATATCTATGATTAAAGGAAATCCAGAAGAAGAGAACCAAAGAGATAAAATTAACTTCGTGAGTCAATTACAATCACAAAGATATGAAGAACTAAAAAGACAAAAAGAGAGATGGACTGATGATCTATTTACACCAGATGAAAGTAGCATTTTTAGTGGAAAAACTGAATTTAGTAATTATAAAGCTCCAGAAATTCCTAAATTTTTAAAAGTAAAATTTCATTATATAAACTTAGGATGACGCAAAGGCAAAATTTGCATCACAGTTTAATTTAAAAGCAGGATCTAAATATGAATGGATGCGTCTTTCAGAAATGTATAAAACCGGGGAGTTGAACATTTTAAAGGAACCTGCAGAAATAAAAGAGGATCCTGATATTCTCACTGAAGATGTTATTCAAGGAGATTTGGGAGATTGCTATTTCCTTTCAGCAATTTCTGCTTTAGCCGAATATCCACAAAGGATTAAAAAAATGTTACCTGAATTATCATTCAATCGCAACGGTGTTTTCCAAGTAACCGTTTGCATTCACGGAAATCTTGTCAATATTGTATTAGATGATTACTTCCCAGTTGTACCAGAAAAAACTGACAAAAAGGGAAAACCCTTGTTGGCATTCGCTTCGTACAACCCCAAAACAAAAAATGTTTGGCCGATGTTACTAGAAAAAGCCTGGGCTAAGGCTAACATTAATTATGAAAATATTATTTCTGGAAATTCAGCAGAGGCTTTCGAATTTTTATGCCCTGCTCCAGTTAATACTTTCTACCATGACGTGCATCATGATATACTATACCAAGAGATCCTTAAAGCTGATAGAAAAGATTATATCATTTGTACTGACATCACAGTTACAGAAAATACCAATTTACAAAATTTAAGTAAAATGGGACTTATTACAAATCATTCATATACTATTATTGATGCCGAAGAAGTTTACGGCCCAGATGGTAAAAAAATTAGATTGTTGAAAATCAGAAACCCTTGGGGAAGTAACGAGTGGACTGGGGATTGGAGTGATGATTCACCAAAATGGACACCCGAATTAAAAAAGCTTTTGAAATTTGAAAAAGAATTAGATGGAACATTTTGGATGGATTACAATGACTTCCTTAAATTTTATACTTCCACTCACATATGCAATTATTATAATGACTATAATTATCTTTCTGAAAAATTTGGTTTTGAAAAAGACAGTGCATTTTCTTTAATCAAATTAAATGTTACTAAAAATTCAAGCGGGTTTTTCGTTATTAATCAGAAAAATCAGAGAATTTATAAAAATGCTAAAAATTTACAAAATTTCACGAATAAATATTGCTCTATGATTGTATTCAGGAAGGATGAAAGAGGATTTACATATATTGGAGCTTCGAGTGGAAGACAAAACAGAATATACGTAGAATGTGAAAATTTAATAAAAGGAAATTACTATGTTGCTGTTTCCTTCCCAAATTATTCTGAAGATAATGTCAGTGATATTTCAGCTCTTGAGGCCCACTCAAAAAAAATTGAAGAAGAACAATTTAATTACACATTGGGAGTTTATAGCGCTTTGGACAAACTTGAATTTAGCCAAGTCGATGCAAAAGATGACATTTTTAAAGAATTTATAAAAAATGTTATGTTCGATGCAGCATCAAAAAATCCAGAAAAATATTTCTTCACTGAGGAGGGAGAACCCACTTCATGGAGGAGTATAAGCTTTGGTAAAGAAGCTGGAGCATATGGATATATTGTCTACAATAATACCTCAGATTGCTATATCAATGAAGAGCTTAACTTGACTCAATATTTGAATATAAATTTAATTCCTATCGTCGGAAAAGGAACTATCAGTGCCTTAGACGTAGACGATGGAATTGAGGATCCAGATGAACGTGCAGCTTTAACAGTTTTGAAAAACAGAGCAGAAGTAGAATCAGTTGTTAAGGTAACTAGATCCGTACCCCCTACACAAGAAGTTTCTGAATCTAATCCTATCCAAATTTTAGTTAGGGTAGCCCCGCATTCAAATTGTGTTATCCTAGTAGAAAAATATGAGGAGGATGCTGCAATTGAGATAAGTTCATCAATCGCTTTGACCTATCCTACTTACGCTTTAATCGATGAAAAGAAATTTCCTCCTAAAAAGAACAGAGTAAAATATAACAGCAAACTTGTTGAAATTTATGAATGCGTTGTTGAGCATAATTCAGGTGTTCTTTTCAAATACAAAAATAAGACAAACGATTTGAAATTCAATGCTCATGTTATCTTCGATGATCTCGAGAATTTAAAAATAAGTCTAAAACCTGAAAGCATTTTTGAAGGTGAGCAGAGCCAAGAGAGATTAGAACACTCCTATTCTTACGATATTGAAAGATCTCCTTATCATATTGGTAATCCAAATAGAGAAGTTATCATTACTTTAGAACCAGGAGAAACAAAAATTTTCGAATTGACTACTATTAACTACTTTGATTCTTTTTCTTATGGTTGCCACATGAATTACAATGTCAATCTTAGTAAAAATGTTTTGAAGCAAAAATTCGGAATGAATTGAGAAAAATATTTATTTTCGTTATTTAAAAATTTTATTTTTTAAGATAAGAAGTTTGAATTTATTATTTAGATAAATAATATTATGATTAAAATTTATATTTTATGAATTCAAGATATTTAATAATTTATTATAGACTCATCATCTTGAGATGATTCTTAAAAAATATGTTAATTATTTTAAAATACAATATAGTAATTTTATTTATATTTCAATTTTAATTTAAACAAACCATTAAACTTAAAAATTAAATAAATGTGCATGACTTCTATTATATAATTATATTTTTAATTAATTAACTGTCAAAAATAAATTGAAAATGCATAAACCCACAGAGGAGGTGGAAAACTATGAATCTTTATTAAGAAAAATTAATATAGATGATAACAGAAACAATTTATTATATGAGATAAAAATTCCTAAAATAGATCTAAAATACATTTGCTCCATTTCTGAAGATTCAAAAGGAAAATTCACCGGGTACTTGAACGAAAACGGTGAGAAAAGCGGTTTTGGTATACAGATGTTTGCGAATGAAGATATTTATATTGGTGATTGGAAATCAGGAATAAAAGATGGGAATGGTGTTTATTTTTATAAAAATCGGGAGATTTATTGTGGTAAATGGACTGAAAATTATAAAAACGAATTTGGTATGTACTTTTGGTTAGATAAAGAAGGAGAAATAGAAGAGGTTTTCATCGGTAAATTCAAGAACGATCAAAACACTAACGGCTTGTGTCTTAAATACGATAAGTTTAACAATTTGGAAAATCCAGAAATCTCATCATCATACATTTATTATGGGGGGATAGTAGATAATAAGAAAAAAGATGCGAATTGCTTATTATATGATTTTAAAAAAGATTTAGTGTATTATGGAAAAATTATCGATGATGTTGCTTTGGAAGGATATCAAATGAAAATTAAAAATAAAAATATAGTAAAAATAGATGTATCTGAAATTGATCATTCACATATTATTAGAATTGACGAGAAACAATATTTATTTGAAGAAGAACTAAACTCGACCGAAATGATATATAAAAAAGGAGAAACTTTTTATTGTTTATTTAATTCGTTCAAATTATATTTTAATGACCTGAAGGAACTTTATAAAGAGTTAGAAACTTTAAAAAATATGAATTATGATTTGAATTTAGAATCATTTCACACAAAATCAAATATTTTAAAAAATAAAATAGCTGAATTAATAAATGAACTTTGGATAACAGAAAACTGCATTAATTTAAACATGAATGGATCTAAACTTCCCTCAGATTCAAATTTTTTCTCGATCAAAAAATTGAACATATAAGGAGAAAATATTTAAATTCTAATTTGATATTTTATATTTAAAAATTCATTTAAAATATAAATTTAGAAATGACGACTAAACCTATAAATTAATATTATTTAGTGGAAAATATTATAGTAAAATTATATGTCAAATTTCTAGTTTTCCAATTTTTCAAGTGTCAAATAATTAATTATGTCGGAATATTAGGATAAATCCGGTAACATAATTTCAGACGAAAATATATTTATATAATTATTTTTAATTTTACTTAACCAAATAAATTTTTATTTAAAAAATATAATAAATTCATTTTCGATTATATAATAATTAAAGTCAAATGAAAATTTCAAGGGTAATTATTATCATAATAGTGTTTACTCAATTAAATTTACTTTTTATGCAAACCCCAGGAAAAGCTTATTATTTGAAAAGTAAAACAAATACAAAATGTCTCAGTATGACAAAACATAATGAACAAATAATTTTTACAAATTGCTCTTATGATAGCATTCTGCAGAAGATTACATATGTTTCAGATAATGGTTATTTTTTATTTAGATCTGATAATAATCAGGTTTTTGATATTTCAGGAGGAGTTAATGTTGTTAGGGATGATCATCCTGTTATTTTTTGGGTCCAACATACAGGAATTAATCAAAGATGGATTATTAATAATTTAAAAATATATTCATGGTATAACTATAAGCCATCAGCTAATGATAATTATTGCCTCTCAAATGATGGAGTAAATCTTGTGATAAACAGAGAATATATCACCCCTTGCCATGAATTCGAATTTGGCGAATGGTATAGTTGCCCAAGCAGGTGTATTTGTGAATTTCAAAAAAAATGCGTCAGATGCAATACAACCGATGGTTTTTATGGAAAAGATTCAACAACAAACGTTCCTTGTCATAGCAAAAATGCAATTTTAGATGGTTATTTTTTTAATTCTTCAGCTCTATATTTTGAGAAATGTTTAGATAATTGTAAGACTTGTAATAATATATCTAGCTGCACACAATGCTTCAATGGCTTTTATTTACATTTATCGAATTCATGTATTAGCAATTGTCCAATAGAGTATTATGAGGATTCATCAGGTGTTTGCAAAAAATGCATCAGTAAATGTCTTAATTGTCCCAATGCTACTTGCACTCTTTGTAATATTGGTTTCTTTTTAAACAATAAATATGAATGTAAAGTCTGTTTACCAAATTGTATTGAATGCAGTGTAGAGAATGAATGTTCTAAATGCAG